>Ga0224508_10001905_pt1 | contig 18333 bp, 19 predicted proteins | sample SF_Jan12_sed_USG_4_FD_170157 | JGI IMG/M metagenome (GOLD analysis project Ga0224508, IMG submission 170157) | Sediment microbial communities from San Francisco Bay, California, United States - SF_Jan12_sed_USGS_21 | ecosystem: Environmental > Aquatic > Marine > Sediment | place: USA... | reverse complement strand
GCAGCACCTGATGGGGCTCACCGACCCGCTGGGCGGGCTCGTCCACGCCGGCGAGATCCACCGGTCGCCCCACACGCTCTCTATCGGCGACTACCACTCCCCGGCGATCGAGTTCGAGGTAGCGGTCCTGATCGGTGGGGACGTGCCGGTCTCGCTCGAGCCGTACACGATCGACACGATCGCTCCCTATGCGGCAGCGGTGTCGGCGTCGTTCGAGATCATCGACACCCGCGGCGGCGATCTAGCGGCGATCGGCGCCGCGGGGCTCGTCGCCGATCGCTGCCTGTGCTCGGGCATGGTCGTCGGTGATGGCGTTCGAGACACCGCAGGCCTCGATCTCGGGAGCTGCCCGGTCGAGTTGGTGTGGAACGACGAGATCGTGGAGACCGGGATCGCCGGGGCCGCGATGGGACACCCGTTCGCCGGTCTGGCCTGGGTCGCCAACCACGTCCAGGACCGCGGCCGGTCGTTGGTGGCGGGGCACCACGTGCTGACCGGGAGCGCGTTCGCACCGAGACCCGTTTCGGTGGGCGACGCGATCACGTACCGGATCGAAGGCGTTGGCGAGGCCACGATCGAGGTGGTGGCGTAGGGCGTCGCGGCGACGAGACTCCCGTCAGCGCCAGACGTTGCTGGCGACCAGCCCGATCCGCCGAGGGCGATCCTCAGCAGCCCTCGTCGACCAGGCTTTCCATCGCGTCGAGGGCCGTCATGATCGCTCGCTCCAGGGCAAGCCGGGCGGAGCGATCGCCACGGGCCGCCGAAAGCGCCCCCTGAGGGAGACCGTTGAGCGGGAGGGTGGCCAGCACGTTCAAGGTGGTGGCGATCAAGGCGTGGCTCCGGCCGGGGAGGCCGGCCCGAACCGTGGCCGGACGATCCCCACCGATGGTCACCGTCAGGTGCTCGGTGTCGACGAGCAGATCGATGATGAGCTCCTCGTCGGGTCCTTGGCCGTGCTGGAGCACGGCTTCGAGCCCCATCGCTGCGCTCCGGGCCGAGCGCACCGGGGAGGGCTCCGAGGTCGGGAGTGGACCGATGCGCATCCCCCACGACCCGAGCGCTTCGAGCACGGGACGAAGACCAGCACCGAGCTCGGTCACGGCGTAGGCGCTGCTGCCGAAGACGATGCGCCGCTCGACGATGCCGCTGTCCTCCAGCCGTCGGAGCCGGTTGCTGAGCAGGTTGCTGGCGATACCGGGAAGTGCCCGCCCGAGATCGTTGAAGCGGGCCGGCCCTCCCAGCAGCTCGCGAATGACCAGGAGACTCCACCGGTCACCGACGTGGTCGAGAGCCATCGCCAGCGGGCAGAGCTGGTCGTAGGACTTCTGCTGGCGCGCGCTCATCGGGGACCACAGTGCCATCGCTGCCCGGCTCGCTCCACTCCGGCGAGCTGCGAGCGGTTGCCAACCGGGGTCGACTCTGCCTCAATGACCCCATGGCCCGACGGCCGACCAACCCGATGCCGACCGACGTGCAGGACCGTTTGGAGCGTGAAGGTGTCCTCGAGGCCTACTGCGAGCGGCCTCATTACCAGCGCAACGACTACCTCGGCTGGATCGGGCGGGCCAAGCGGCCCGAGACCCGAGCCAGGCGCATCGACCAGATGGTCGACGAGCTCCGCTGCGGTGGCGTCTACATGAACATGCCCCACGGGCCCTCGGCCACGCCCCCTCCCGAAGTCTGATGGCTGGGCCCCCGCTCAGGGGGCTGGGCCATCGAATAGTTCGGAGGCAGGGGCAGGGGGAGCTGCGGCTTGGGCTTGGCCGGATGCCCGCACCGGGGACATCGTTGGGCCATGGCGAACGATCACGGTTTGTTGCCGAAAGCCGATCCCGACCAGCTCGACGACGCGATGCGGCGGCGGCTCGAAGTCTGGTTCGACAAGGCCTACGAGGACGACAACCTGTTCCTCACCCTCGCCCAGGAGCCGGAGGTGCTGAAGCAGTTCCTCGACTGGGTGGGCTTCATCTACACCGACCGGTCGAGTCTCGACCCGAAGCTCGTGGAGCTGTGCCGGATCCGCCTGGCCGTCCGGAACCAATGCGTCCATTGAAGCCTCGCCCGCAGCGCATCGTTGGTGCGCAAAGGCATGACGACCGAAGAGGCCGACGCCGCCGTCGGCGACCTCCCGAGCTGCGACGTGGACCGGCTCGACGCCGACGCCACCTCGGCCGGGCCGCTGCCACCGGAGCAGATCGCGGCCCTCAAGCTGGCCGACGTCCTGACAGAGCCTCGAACCGCGCAAGTCGATCAGCCGCTGATGGCCGAGCTGAGCGAGCACTTCACCGCCGGTCAGATCTTGGAGCTGGCAACGGCGCTGGCGGTGGCCAGCGGCTGGCAGCGGTTCATCGAAGCGTTCGGCATCCGCCCCGACCATTGGACCGAAGCGACACCGCTGCCGCCGCGACCCAACGATCCCGAGGCGGACTGACCAGCCTTCACCTCGCTCACCGGCCGGCCGCCTAGGCTCGGTCGGCGATGACGAGCCAAACCCCACCCGCGCCATCGCCAGCCGCCGCGGTGATCGACGCTCAATCGCCGGTGACAAGGGTGCTGGTTCCCGGCGCCTTCGGGGCCGGCGTCGTCGGGCTCGTCCTGCTCTTCATCGTCGGTGCGTGGGCGGTCGCGGTGATCCTCCTCGTCGTCGGACTGGCCGCCGTCGCCTACTTCTGGAGGAGCATCGCCGCCGCCGTCGGCTGGCACGCCGCCCAGCTGGAGGTGCCGACCCTTCCTCTCATGCTCGGCTCCGATCCGCGCCTGATCTACCGCCGCCGGCCGCGCAAGCTCACCGACATCCCCGCCTGCAACGTCCACTGCACCGTGGTCTGTGAGGAGCGAGCAACCTACCGGCAGGGCACGAAGACCCGGACCGACACCTCCAAGGTCTTCGAGCAGACCTTCACCGGCCACGGCACCGGGACCCCCCACGGCCTGGAAGCATCCATCCCGGTACGGATACCGGCCACGGCCGGTGCACCGAGCTTCGACCTCGGTGACAACGAAGTCCAGTGGTACCTGCTGACCACCGTCAAGGGTCCGGGCCTGCCCGAGGACGAGCAGCGGTTTCCGCTGCCGGTCGGCCCGATCCTCGACGTGAGCCAGCGCAACGAGCGGGGTGATCGGTGAGCGACCCCAGCCTGCAGGTCGACCTGGAGAGCGGTATCGCCGAGGTCGGCGGGCGATTCCGGGGCCGGCTCCGCCGGGCAGGCGAGCTCGACGACCTGGCGGGCGACGACGACCAGCCGGTCCGAGCCGTCCGCCTGACCCTCCGGTACGTCACCGAGGGGCGGGGCGACACCGACTCGCAGGTCATCGGCCAACTCGAGTTCCCGGTCGACACCTACGGCCGGCTCGACACCGACTTCCAGCTGCCGGTGCCCCCCGCGGGCCCTATCTCGTACGACGGTCGGCTGATTCGAGTCCTGTGGGAGCTGGAGGCCCGGGTCGACGTCAAGCTTCGTCGCGATCGGAGCACCAGCATCCCGCTGCTCGTCATCCCGACCAACGGCTGGGGTCTCTACCACCGACCCCACCCACTTCGACGATGAGGGCGCCGAACATCGTCGCCACCGACCGGTACCGAGCGGTCGGACTCGCCAGGAACCCGTTCGCAGCCCGGGACCACGACCCCGACGCGCCCCCGTGCTTCGTCTCCCGTGGATTCGACGATCCGCCGCCGGCTGGATCCCGGACCGTCGTGCAGATCATCGGGGAGTCGGGCTGGGGCAAGACCACTCACCTCCGCCATTGGCGGATCGCAACGCCGGGCCCCTATCACTACGTGCCCCGCCGGCCCTACGCCGCTCGGTGGACCGCTCCCCCGGTCGACGGGCTCGTCTACGGCGACGAGATCGACCGGATGCCCCGACCGCTGCGGCGCCGGTGGCTCCAGCGGCTCGCTCAGCTCGGCGCAACGGTCGTGATCGGTACCCACCGCGACCTCTCTGGCGTCGCCCGGCGGGCTGGGTTCGAGGTCGTCACCCACCGGCTCTCGGAGATCGACCGGCCGACGCTCGACACGATCATCACCGCTCGCATCGCGTCGGTCGCGCTCGACGAGCGCGACCCCACCGATCGCGGATCGACCGGAGCGCCGAGGTTCGCCTTCTCCGACGGGGAGCTGGCCAGGATCCACGCAAAGTCCGGGGGCTCGGTGCGCGACGCCGAGGTCTACTGCCACGAGCTCCTGGCCGAGCGGATCCTCGAACCGCTGGGGTGAGCCGTCACGGCTCGACGAACGTCGTCCACTCCGCGAGCGGCATCCGCTCGCTGACCAGGGCGTTGACAGGGGCGTCGCCGTCGGCGTGCCCGATTGCCATACCGCAGAAGAGCATCTCCTCCTCCGGGGCGCCGACGAACTGGGCGACGGTCCTGGACCACGAGGCCCACGCCTCCTGGGGACAGGTGTCGAGGCCGGCTTCCTGGGCCAGCAGCATGAAGGTCTGGAGGAACATGCCGAGGTCCGACCATTGGGGCGGCCCCATGCGCTTGTCGATGAAGCAGAAGAATGCCGCCGGGGCGCCGAAGAAGTCGTAGTTCTCGGCGAGGCGGGCCAGCCGGGCTGCTCTGTCGTCCCGAGGGATGCCGAGCTTGGCGTACATCTGCTCGCCGACCGCAAAGCGGTTGGTCCGGTACGGCTCCCAGAGGTTGGCGGGATACACCTGATAGCCGGGGCTCTCGATCCGGCGATCGCCGAGGAACTCCTTGAAGGTCGGCATCGCGGCCGACCCGATGACGTACACCCGCCACGGTTGGAGGTTGCCCCCGGACGGCGCTCGGGCCGCCTTGGTCAGCAACTCGGCGATGACCAGGTCGTCGACCGGTGTGTCGAGGAAGGCCCGGGTCGACTTGCGGGCCATGACCGCTTCGGTGACGTCCATGGTCGGCGAGGCTAGGACACAACGAACAGCAGCGTCCGGTCGACGATGGGCGGCGGATCAGTGGGCTGTGGGAGCATCGACGGGGACGAAGGAGGCTTGGTCGATGACGGTTCTGGACCAGTGGGGATGTCCACTGACCGCGACGGCGCACGAAGCGGAGACGATCGAGGCGACCGCAGCCGGTTACCTGACGATGGCGGCCGGTATCGAGAAGCACTTCCCGACCTTGGCCACTGGCGGACCGATGGCCAAGGCCTTGCTGGCCCAGCTGCTGGCCCAGGCCCACAAGCCTGGTCTCACCGCCCGGGCCCAGGTCCTCAGCGACGAGGCCAGGGCCGGGAAGGGTGACGTGTCCGACCGGGAGCAGGGTCACATCGATGCCGCCTGGAGCTGGGCCCGAGGTGACATCGAGACGACGATCGCCCACCTCGAAGCAGTGCTCGACGACCACCCGACCGATCCGCTAGCGCTTCGGGCGGTGTACCTGCTCCTGTTCTCGACCGGGCGGGTGACCGAGATGCTGGACCTGGTGCGACGGTGTCGGCCGGCCTGGCCCGCCGACGGCCCCCACGCCTCCTATCTCGACGGCTGGGAGGGCTTCGCCCTCGAGGAGCTCGGCCGGTACCAGGACGGTGAGCGGCTGGCCCGCCGCGGGGTCGAGCGGGACGAGACCGACCTGTGGGCGATCCACGCCGTGGCCCACGTGTTGGAGATGGAGGCCAGGCGCGAGGAGGGAGCAGCCTGGCTCGACGGGCGCGACCGAGTGCTCGAGGCCGGCGGCGGGTTCCGCGGTCATCTCTGGTGGCACCAGGCGCTCCAACTCCTGACCCTGGAGCGGTTCGACGAGGTGGTCGACCTTTACGACCGTCGCGTCTACCCCTCGGGGAGCGACGAAGGGCTCGACCTGTCCAACGCCATTTCGCTCCTGGCCCGCCTCGAGGTCGCCGGCGTCGATGTCGGCGACCGCTGGGAGAACCTCGCCGACCCGGCGGCGGTCCGCATCGGCCAGCACTCCCACCCCTTCAACGACACCCACTTCGTGCTGGCCCTGCAACGAGCCGGTCGGACGAAGGAGGCCAGCGAGGTCGTCGATGGGATGAGCAACTGGTCACGGCGTGACGACCACGCCGCCGCCGTCCTTCGGACCGTAGGACTGGAAACGGCCAGGGCGATGGCTGCGTTCGGTGCCGGGCGGTGGCACGAGACCGTCGCCCATCTCGCCCCGGTGGCCGACGATGTGTGGCGCCTCGGGGGCAGCAATGCGCAGCGCCAGCTCTACTCGACCGTGCTCGATGCCGCCCGAGACCGAGCCGTCGCAGCCTGACCGACACTCTCGGTGAGGTCACCCACGGGTCGCAGCCGAGTGTCAGCGAGCCGACCGACCGATGTCACGGCTTCCGACCGACAGTGGCCGAGGCCAATGGTGTTAACTGGTTGTCGGAGGAGTCCGAACGTAGGGCCCGATCCGGAGGGAAGCGCGCAGATGTCTCGATCGCAGCAGTCATCGATGATTGCGAGGTTGGCAGCGTTGTTGGCAACGCTGGCACTGGTCGCTGCGGCCTGCGGCAGCGACGACTCGACGGGAGCCGAGGGCGACGGCACCGACACGAGCGGTGCCGACGGCAATGGCACCGAGAGCGACTCGGCACTGCCGAACGCTTGCCCGTCGGAGGGGTGTGAGATCTTCATCGTCGATGCGATGACGGCGGATGGTGGTGAGATCACGTTGACCTTCGACGCCAACTTCAGCCCGGAGTTCGAGCGCAACCACATCCACGTGTTCTGGGACAGCCAGGAGCCGGGGGCGGTCAGCTCCGACTACGACACCCGGGGCTTCGACATCCAGGGCAAGTGGCACCCCACCGACGACTACCCGACCTACATCACCACCGCCGACGCTTCGGTCGGTGCTGACTCCCGTCAAGGCTCGACGACCGTGTGCGTGACCGCCGCCGACACCGACCATGCGGTGATCGATCCCGGGATCGTGGCCTGTCGCGATGTCGGCGAGCTCTTGAGCGAGTGACCAGCGACCTCGGCGCGCTCCCGACCCGGTTCGGTCGCTACGAGGTTCTCGGCCTGATCGGTAGCGGTTCGTTTGCCGATGTACTGCGCGCCTGGGACGAGGCGCTCGCCAGTCACGTTGCGATCAAGGTGCTCAATGCCGAGGCCAGCGCCAACGAGCTCGCCCGGGATCGATTCGTGGAAGAGGGGAAGCTCCTGCGCCGGGTGCACAGCCCGAACGTGCTCGGCGTGCACGATCTGGGAGAGCTCGACGACGGCCGCCCCTATCTCGTGGTCGATCTCGCCGAGGGTGGGACGCTCGACGACCGCATCGATCCTCTCGACGGACAACCGATCGATGCCGACTCCGTCCGCCGGATTGCCGACGCTCTGGCGTCGGGCCTGGAAGCGATGCACGCTGCCGGCGTCATCCATCGCGACATCAAGCCCGAGAACCTACTGATCGATTCGAGCCGGTCGGAGCTTGCGCCGTCGACCGAGGCCGACACGATGCTCGGCGGCGTGTTCGATGTCAACGAGCGACTCGTGATCGGCGATCTCGGTCTGGCCAAGGATCTGAGCAGTCGCGGGTCGTCGCCGAGCGTGATCGGCGGGTCGGCCCGCTACCAAGCGCCGGAGCAGCTCCGGGCCGACGGCGTGCTCGGGCCACCGACCGATCTCTACGCCGCGTCGTCGGTGCTATGGCGACTCCTCACGGGCGAGGTGGCCCCCGAGCCCCACGACGTCGCCGACGACCTCACTGTCTTCCGGCCCGGCTGGCAGGGGTTCTTCCAGCGGGCGATGGCCATCGACCCCGACGAGCGTTTCGCCAGTGCCGCGGCGTGGCGCTCGGCGGTGCTCGACCAGCTCGAGCTCGAACCGCTGGCCGTGGCCGACGGCGATCGGGTTCTGGCCATGAGCAGGGCGTGCCCCTACAAGGGCCTCGCGGCGTTCCAGCCCGAAGACGCCGACGTGTTCTTCGGCCGTGAAGATCTCGTCGACGAGCTGCTCCGACGGCTGCAGGCCAACCGGGTGCTCGTCGTTGCCGGCCCGTCGGGCAGTGGGAAGAGCTCGGCGGTTCGGGCCGGGCTGCTGCCGGCGCTGCGCACCGGTGCCTTGCCCGGCAGCGACCAGTGGCACTACGAGCTGTTCACCCCCGGGGCGGAGCCGTTCGAGGAGCTGCACTACCGGCTGACCCGAACGATCGACGGTCGGCCGCCGCTCAGCGCGGCCCAGCTGGCGGCCGACCCCCGGCAGGCCCGCAGACTCCTCGACCAGGCCGCATCGCCCGATGGCGATCAGGGGGCGGGCAAGGCGTGGCTGATCCACATCGACCAGTTCGAAGAGGTATTCACCCAGCCCGACGATCCCGAGGTGGCCAAGGCGTTCGTCGAGGCGCTCTCGGCGATGGTCGACCCGATCGACAGCCGGCTCCGCCTGGTGCTCGCCGTCCGGGCCGACTTCTACAGCCGGTGCGCCCAGGTCTCGTGGCTGGCCCAGCGGATCACCGAGAACCAGGTTCTGGTCGGCCCGATGTCAACCGAGAACATGCGCCGCGCTATCGAGGAACCGGCTCGCCGTCACGGCCTGCGGTTCGAGCCCGGGTTGGTCGAGGCCGTCCTCGACGAGGGGGGCCGCAGCGCCGGATCGCTCCCACTGATCTCGCACGCGATGGTCGAGACGTGGGCTCGCCGCGACGGCAATGTGCTCACCGTCCAGGGGTTCCGGGACGCCGGCGGTGTGGGCGGCGCCATCGCCCAGAGCGCCGACACGCTGTTCGAGGTCACGTTCGACGACGCCCAGCAGCGGGCGGCCAAGCGGCTGCTGCTGCGGCTCATCACCCCGGGCGAGGGCACCGCCGATACCCGTCGGCGGCTCCCCTTCGACGAGCTCGAACGCGACGGTGAGCCCGAGGTGATGGCGTCGGTGGTCTCGGAGTTCGTGTCGGCCCGCCTGCTGGCGGTCGACGACAAGACCGTCGAGATCGCCCACGAGGCCCTGATCGGTGGGTGGCCGCGGCTTCGCGACTGGATCGACGGTGAGCGGGCGAACCTGCGGTTCCGGCACCGGATCGGTCGCGCCGCCACCGAGTGGGAGACCTCCGACCGCGACCCCGATCTCCTGTGGCGGGGCACGCCCCTGGCCACCGCCCTCGACTGGGCGGCCGACCACGGCCACAGCCTCGACCGGCTCGAGCGCGACTTCATCGACTCGAGCGAGGCGGCCAGGGTCGCCGAGGAGTCACGGCGAGCGGAGCGCCAGGCCCGCTCGCAACGAAATCGGCGCCGAGCCACCGCCGCCCTGGCCGCGCTGACCCTGGCGTCGGTGCTGGCGTCGATCGTCGCCTTCGTCGCCTTCCGCCGGGCCGACAACAGCACCCAGGTCGCCGAGCGGCAGTTCGCCAACGCCCTCGGCACCTCGGCCCTCGGCCAGGCCCGCACCGACCCCCGGCAGGCGCTCCTGCTGGCGATGGAGAGCCGGGAGCGGACCGATCCGCCCCCGGTCGACGCCCGGGCCGCCATGGTCCAGGCCCGGCTCGCCCTTACCGAGCCCGGGGTGGTCCCCTTCGGTCCGCCGGTGGCCACCCCTGGCAGCTTCAAGGTGGCTCTCCGGCCCGACGGCGCCGTGGCGGCGGTCGCCGATCCGACCGGTCCGATCCGCCTGTACGACGTGGCCACTGGGGAGCAGGTGGGCGACGATCTCGAACGCCACACCCGGGGTGCCCGGACCCTGACGTTCACCTCCGACGGCTCCACGCTGATCAGCGGAGCCAGCGACAACCTGGTGTTGCGGTGGGACCTCGGCGACCTCGCCGTCGTCGGTCCTCCTACGGTCATCTCCGACACCCCCGACGTCATCGCTTGGAGCGTTGCGGTCGACCCCGACGATCGCCTCCTCGCCGTCGCCGGCGACGACGGCACGGTCAGCCTGTACGACCTCGACGACCTCGGCACCGGCGAGCCGCGGGAGGTGCTCCCGTGGAACGACCGCAGCGGGGGCGTGACCGTCGTGGCCTTCTCCCCCGACGGGTCCAAGCTGGTGGCGAGCAACCGCAGCGGCCGGGTCAACGGCTGGCGGACCGACACCTTCGAGGGGCTCTGGGATCCGATGACCACGCCCACCGGGGCCAAGGTCTGGGAGATCGTGTTCCACCCAGATGGCACCCGGTTCGCCACCGCCGGCGACGGCCCCAGCGCTCTCATCCACGACGCCGACACCGGTCAGCCGATCGCCGGGCTGGTGTTCGGCGGTAGAGACGACACCGACACCACGATCCGGGGCGTGGCGTTCTCCGGCGACGGCACCCGCCTCATCGGCGGCAGCTCGGCAGGCACGGTCCACACCTGGAGCGTGGCCGACCCCGACCGAGACCCGACGGTTTCGTGGGAGCGCCACTCCGATGCGGTCGAGCACGGCGACCTCAGCGCCGACGGCACGGTATACGCCACCGTCGGCGACGACAAGGTCCTCCGACTGTGGCGATCGGGGGCGGTGCCAGTGGCCGATCTCTACGATGGCTTCCCTCGAGGGGCATACGGGGCTGCGTTCGACCCTGCCGGCACCCGCATCGCCGTCGGCGACGGTCGGGGCCGACTCCACCTCGTAAGCCTCGACGGTGGCGGCACATCGGTCAGCACTGACGGACACGACGGGCCCCTGTGGGACATCGTGTGGTCGCCTGACGGGACGTGGCTGGCGTCGATCGGCGACGACGGCCAGGTGCTCCGGTGGGACCCGTCGACCGCCACTGTCGAGGCGTCGATCGGCAGACACCGGGGCGAGGGTCGCAGCCTGTCGCTCTCGCCCGACGGCCGCTACCTCGTCTCGGCCGATCGGGGCGAGGCAGGCGAGGGGGCCGATGTGAACGTCTGGGCGACCGAGACCGGCTCGCTCCACGAGCAGCTGATGCCCCACGAGCAGGGGGTGCGGGCCACGGCCTTCTCCCCCGATGGCAGGCTCCTGGCGACCGCCGACGGCCTCGGCGACATCCGGGTGTGGAACACCGAGAGCTTCGCCCTCGTTCGCCAGTGGTCGACCTCCAATACGATCTGGGCCCTCAGCTTCAACGAGTTCGGCATGCTGGCCTCGGTCGACTCGGGCGAGGACGTTCGGGTGTTCGACTCCGCCACCGGGGAGCAGGTCGGCATCACGGTCAGCGGGATCGGCACCAACGGCGGCACCGGGGTCGAGTTCAGCGCCGACGGGCAGACGCTGGCCGTCGTCACCCGGGCCGGTCAGCTCTACTTCATCGACTGGCAGCAGGGCGTCAACCTCGCCCCGACCGCCGTCGACGGCCATCCCGGCGAGGAGGTCGACTCGTTCGAGCTCGCCTTCGACGTCGACCTGGTTCGGTTCGCCACGACCGCCACCGACGGCACCGTACGGATCTGGGACGTCCTCTCGACCAGCCGGGCGTGCGACGAAGCGGCCAGCCGGCTCGATCCCTCGATCGAGGCCGATCTGTTCGACGGGGCGACCCCGGTCGCCTGCGCCCAACCCTGATAGAACGGGATCATGAGCCAGAGCGAGGTCTCGGCACCGATCGTGCTCACCGTGCGGCAGTTCGCCCGCAGCCCGCTGCACGTGCTCCTGCGGGACCGGGTGACCTTCGGTCGGGACTGCGATGGCTTCCTCCTCGCCGACAATCGGGCGTCGCGCCGTCACGCCGAGTTCCGGGTGGTCGGCAACCGCGTGTACGTGACCGATCTCGGCAGCTCGAACGGCACCACCAGGAACGGCCAACCGATCCGGGGCGAGACGCCACTCGACGAGGGTGACGTGGTCGGCATCGGCAACGCCGAGATCGTGGTCGGCGCTGCGGTGGCGAGCGCCACCGCGCCCACCGGCCCGGCCCGGCTCGGCGAGCTGACGACCGACATGGAGCTCGCCGAGCAGCACCGCAGCTCGATCGCCCGGCTGAGCGAAACGGTCAACCTCAACGACGTCTCAGACCTCGCGGCCGGAATCGGTGACGAGGGGACGGTGACGATCGTCTTCAGCGACATCGAGAACTCGACGGTGCGAGCGACCAGCCTCGGCGACGAATCGTGGCTGCGGGCCCTCGACGTCCACAACCGGATCGTGCGGGAGCAGCTCCGCAAGCACGGGGGCCGGGAGATCAAGTCCCAGGGCGACGGGTTCATGTTGAGCTTCGACAGCGCCCGCCGGGCGGTCATGTTCGCCATCGACACGCAACGGGAGATGACCCAGCGCCGCATCACCGAGCCATCGTGGGACCTGACCATCCGGATCGGGGTCCACACCGGCGAGGCGGTGCGGACCGCAGACGGCGACCTGTACGGGCGGCACGTCATCATCGCATCGCGGATCGCCGATCACGCCTCGGGCGGCGAGATCCTCGTGTCGTCGCTGGTGCGAGAGCTCACGAGCGGCAAGATCGATTTGCACTACGACCTCGGGCGAACCGTCGACCTGAAGGGGATCGGCCACCAGACGGTCCATCGCGTCGCTTGGAGCGAGGCTCGGACGGGCTGAGCCTCCCGCCCGGCCGCTGGCTCAGGCCCGGTGGCGGAGCTTCGCTCGGTCGAGCACCTCGACCGAGCCGCGACCCGTGCGCAGGATGTCGGCCTTGGCCAGCTCGCCGAGCACGCTGCTGACGGTCGGGCGGGTCGTCTGGGCCAGCGAAGCGATCTCGGCCTGCTTGAGGTAGATCGGGTCGGGGGTGAAGATCTCGACCAATCGATCGAGCTGGCGGCAGACGCGTTTCTCGGCCGACAGCCACGCCGTCTCGGCGAGCTGGTCGGTGAGCCGCTCGACCCGGCGGACGAGCAGGGCGACGAGGTACCGATCGATCCAGACGTTCTCGTTGCGAAGCCGATGGAAGTGCTCGCTCTCGAGCGACATGGTGACCGCCGGCCGCAACGCTCGGATCGTCGCCGTGCGCCTGCCGTTGCTGTCGAGCATCGCCAGCTCACCGAACACATCGCCCGGGCCCTCGATGCGCATGCCCACCTTGTCGCCGGTCGAGGTCAGGACCTGGACCAGGAACCAGCCGGACTCGATGACGTGCAGCGAGGCCCCTGGATCGCCCTGATGGAACACGACCTCGCCCCGCTCGAAACGGCGCCGAGTCATCATGGTGCGCAGCTCGCGCTCCTGATCGTCGCTCAGCCCGTTGAAGAACCCCACCTGCGGCATGGGCATTGACCCTCGGTCCTCGTCGATCGGATACGAAACATATCGTTCTAGTTTGCCCCGGCCGACCAGGTCAAACACCGGAGGACGCTGGCCGTGGCCAACGAGGCGCGCGACGATGTTCGCCATGTCGAACCCCGTGAGGAATGCCGGCGACGCAAGGCTGTTCGCCTCCTGCCCGATGCCCGAGCGCGACGCGTTGGCGACCCTTGCCATACCACTCAGGGTCGCAGCCGGGGAGGACATCGTCGGTCAGGGCGACTTCGGTGCAACGATCGGGGTGCTGCTGGAAGGGAAGGCGAGCGTGTGGCTCGACGACGAGCACGTCGCCGACCTCGCCGCCGGCGACTGCTACGGCGAGCTGGCGGTGCTGGCCCCGCCGGGGTCGACCGGTCAGCGCGCCGCCCGGGTCCGAGCCGACACCGAGGTTCGGGTCGACACGATCGCCCGCCGGGAGCTGGCGGCCAACCTGGGCGACATCCCAACCATCGCCGAGATGTTGCGACAGCAGGCGGCCAGCTACCGCAGCGACTGATCCTCCAGCGCTTGGACGCAGGCTTCTTGGATGAGTTGACCGCAGGAGATGCGGTCAACTCATCCAATCTCGGCGAGGCAGTCCCCTAGAGGCGGCCGGCGGTGCGCACCCGAGTGAGGAACTGCTTGGTGCGGTCCTCGGTTGGGTCGCCGAAGACCGCCTCTGGCGGACCGGCTTCCAGCACCCGCCCACCGTCGAGGAAGCAGACCTGGTTGGCGACGTCGCGGGCGAAGCCCATCTCGTGGGTGGCCAGCACCATCGTCAGGCCCCGCTCGGCCAGGTCGCGGATCGCGGCCAGGACCTCGCCGACGAGCTCCGGGTCGAGAGCCGAGGTGATCTCGTCGAGCAGGAGCACTTCGGGCTCCACCATCAGGGCCCGGACGATGGCGGCGCGCTGGTTCTGGCCGCCGCTGAGCTTGTTCGGGTAGTCGTCGGCCTTGTCGGCCAGCCCGAATCGGTCGAGCAGGGCTCGGGCCCGGTCCTCCGCCTCCCGTCGGGGCACGCCGTGGGCCCGGCGGGGCCCGAGCGTCACGTTGTCGAGCACGTCGAGGTGGGGGAACAGGTTGAACGACTGGAACACGATGCCGATCCGCCGCCGCACGTCGTTGGCGTTGACGCCCCTGGCGGCGATATCGAGGTCGTCGAGGAGAATCCGGCCGCTGTCGATCTCGTCGAGCAGGTCGATGCAGCGCAGCACGGTCGACTTGCCACATCCCGACGGCCCGATCAGGCAGACGACCTCGTGCTCGGCCACCGTCAGGTCGAACCCGGCGAGCACCTGGAGCGACCCGAACGCCTTGTACACATCGTCGAGCACGAGCTTCATCGCCGAGACCTCCCCGCCCTACACCGACGTCTGAGACCGGATCGCCCGGTCGCGGGCGGCATACCAATCGACGAACCGGGTGAGCGGGATGCTGACCGCCAGGAAGAGCGCGGTGGCGACGAGAAAGCCGGTGTAGTTGAACGTGCGGGCCTTGTAGATGTCGGCCTCCCGCACCGCCTCCCGGACACCGAGCACCGACACGAGGGCCACGTCCTTGAGGAGGGCGACGACGAGGTTCATCAGCGCCGGGATCACGTTCCGGATCGCCTGGGGCAGGATGGCGTAGCGGAGCGCCTGGAGCTGGGTGAGCCCGAGGGCCCTGGCCGAGGCCCGCTGCGACTCGGGCACGGCGTCGATCCCGGAGCGGTAGATCTCGGCGGTGTAGGCCGAGTACGAGAGGGTCAGGGCCGTCACCCCCCAGAAGAGGGCCGAGTTGGTCAGCCCCGGAAGGTCGAGGGCGGGCACGCCGAAGCCGAGCACGAGGATCGTCAGGATCACGGGGATGCCGCGGAAGATGTCGGTGTAGGCGATCGCAAGGAGCCGGACCGGGAGGAACGCCGGTCCCCGCAGGCTTCGCATCACGGCGACCACGAGAGCGACCAGCGGGATCGCGACCACGGCCCAGCCGAACATGCGGAGGTTCAGCCAGAAGCCCCGCAGCACGGCAGGAGCGGCCGCCCGGAAGTCCTCGGGGTTGAAGAACTGATCGCGGACCCGCGGCCAGTTGGGGCTGACGAGCACCAGCACGATGAAGGCGCCGAACACCACGACGGTCGACACCGCGGCGATCAGGGCGCCCCTGGCGCCCTCCTCGCGGTACTTGGAGCTCACGTCGGGCGGGCCCTCAACCCGGCCCGCTCAGTTGGTGAGCGTGGGGATCGCACCGCCCTCGTTGAGCCACTCGTCCTCCAGCCCCTCGATCGTGCCGTTGTCCCGCAGCGTGGTCAGCGCCTCGTTGACGCATTCGACGAGCGGGCTGCCTTCCTCGAACAGCATCCCGAGCTCCTCGGTGGCGCCACCGGCCCGGGGCAGGACGCCGATGATCGACGCCTCGGGGATCTCGACCGAGGTGATGTAGTAGGCGGTCGGCCGGTCGAAGACGATGCCATCCACCTGGCCGGCCTCGAACGCCGACTTGGCCGCAGCGTTGTCGTCGAAGGCGAGCGGGACCGAGCTCGAGTCGATCTCGGACTCGATGTAGTCGAGGCTGGTGCTGGCGATCGCGGCCCCGAGCTGGACATCTGCCAGGTCTGCTATCGAGGTCGCTCCGGCGACGGAGCCGTCGGCTGCGCCGATGATGACCTGCTCGACCACGTAGTAGCCGTCGGAGAAGTCGACGACCTCGTCGCGATCGGAGGTGATGGAGTACTGCTGGATGTTGAAGTCGTAGCTCTTCTCACCGGGGGCGATGGCCTCGTCGAATCCGGTACGGACCCAGTCGACGGTGTCGACGCCGAGCTCGGCTGCCACCGCGTACACGAGCGCCGATTCGAAGCCCTGCTCGCTGGTCGGGTCGTCGTCGATCATCCACGGCGGGAACACCACCTCGCCAGTGGCGACGGTCAGAACGCCGTCGGTCTTCGTCGGCAACGGCTCACAGCCTGCTGCCGCCGCGCCATCGTCGGTGGTGGTCGCAGTGTCGTCGTCGCCACACGCCGCAACGACGAGGGCAAACGCGAACAGCAACGCCAAGAGCTTCGTGAGCTTCATCTGATCCTCCCCGGCGAGCGTGCCGGTCCGGGCTCGCCGGACATGAGTGTAGAAGCTCAGGTTGGCTACAGCGTGAGCCAGGGAGTCAGGGCGGAGCCGCCCGTCCAGAAGATCTCGAAGCGGACCGGCCCGGAGACACCTGAGGCGGAGGCCCGCCCGGCGTCGTCGAGCGGCAGCTCCCGGCTGTCGGTGGTGCGGCGAAGCACCAGCTTCGTCGGGACCGGGGCGATCTCGGCTTGGAAGCGGTCGTTGTCGATCGAGACCTCGATCGTGCCCAGGTCGGTCTCGTAGGCGACGATCCGAGAGAAGGCTGCATCGCGGAACCCGACGACCTCGACCTGGCTGTCCTCGATCAGCTGCGCCAGATCGGCGTCGAGTGTGCGCCAGCCGAAGGCCGCATACGCGGCCTCGATGGCGTCGGCTGACGGACGGTCATCGGCCAGCGACTCGCCGAGGAGGGACAGAAGCTTGTCGTCGTTCATAGGTGCTGTCATGACGAGGGCAGCCCTCCGCTGATACGGAATATCTCCGGCGACGAGCGCAGGCTCTCGAGGCAGCGGGCCCTGGTCGGGCCGATGCTGCCGACCGGGATGTCGAGCAGCTCGGAGATCTGTTCGTAGCTGACCGGCGGGTCGACGAGCAACAGCCGGAGGAGCCGCTGGCAGCGGTCCGGCAACCGGTCGAAGGCAGCCGCCACCGCAGCTCGGCTCTCCTCCCGCTCGAGCCGTTCGCCGGGCTCGGGAATCGTTACGCCGGAAGCGTCGACGGGCTCCCCGAGCTCGGCGACCTCCTCCACGGGTAGGACCCGGCCCCGCTGGCGGACGATCCCGACGCACTCATTACGTGTGGTCTGGCCGAGCCACCCGGCAAGCTTGGCCGGTTCGCGGATCCGGTCGAGGTTCTCTGCGAGCTTGAGCCAGACGGTCTGGAAGACATCCTTCGACGTCTCCTCGTCGAACCGGAAACCCCGAACGACGCTCCACACGAGGCCGGTGTGCCCGTCAACCAGCTCCTTCCAGGCTGCTGGATCACCTCGACGGGCCGCCAGGACTTGTCCCTCAACGTCATCCATCGACATTAACTCTATGCGCTCGGTGCCAGGGTGCCTGTGCCCGCCCGACCGGGAGGGCGGCTGATGGCGGCTGGGAATGGTCTGGGGATGGCGGACTACGTAAGAGCGGTAGGCCTCCCTCCTGACCTACCGCTCTTCGCCGCAGTGCGTCGGCGCCTCACCACGATGCGCTGACGCATACAACCAGAGGAGCGTGCGCCTCCGGTGATACAGAAAGATCCGAGGAAGATCAGGCCGCCGGCCGGCGGGCAACGATCACGTGAGCGGTGTCGGAGCCGTGCTCGTGATCGGCGCGCTCGTAGACGGGCACGACCCGCTGGGTGACCGACGCGAACATCCCGGACTCGAGCCACTCGGCCAGGTGGCCTTCGAAGTTCGCAGCGGCGAAGAACCGGCTGTTCACCCCGAGCACGAGCAGCCCACCGGGCCGGACGATCCGGGCCAGCTCGGCGATGGACTCCGGGCCGACGTGACCGGTGGTGAACGTTCCGGCACTGACGACGGAGCCGTAGGTTGCCGAACCGATGTCGAGCGACTCGGTGAGGTCGGCCTCGATCAGGTGACCATAGGCCGGCTCACCAGCCAGGTTCCGCTTCTCGGCCGCCAGCGCCAACATCTCCGGCGACAGGTCGAGCCCGTCGACCGCCCAGCGTCCGAGCCGGACGATCTCGTCGCCGACGACACCGGTGCCGCACCCCACATCGAGCACGGGTCCGTCGGAGTCGTCGGCCACCTCGGCGAACACCGCCGCCACCTCGCGGTGGTAGACGTAACCGTGCCCGGCCATGAAGTCGTCTTCGTAGGTGGGCGCCCACCGACGGTAGAGCTCGGCGTTCTCGGCGGGGGTGCTGACGCCATAGGCATCGCGCAGCCCGAACCGCTGGCGGTCGTTCGGGTGGCTCGTTGTCGCACTGTTCGGCGGGTCGTCGGCGGCTGGCACGTCCCAACCATAGACAAGCGCCCCCGAGCGGACACATCGCCCAACCTGACGCTCCCCACACCCCGCGGCTCGGCCTTGGTCGAGCATCTTCGACAGATCGGGCCCGGGCCGCTCATGGCGGAGGAGGTTCGCGAAGGAGCCGCCCCGCGGCTCCTTCTTAGTCGAGCATCTTCGACAGGTCGGGCCCGGGCCGCTCGCGGCGGGGGTGAG
>Ga0224508_10001904_pt1 | contig 18335 bp, 23 predicted proteins | sample SF_Jan12_sed_USG_4_FD_170157 | JGI IMG/M metagenome (GOLD analysis project Ga0224508, IMG submission 170157) | Sediment microbial communities from San Francisco Bay, California, United States - SF_Jan12_sed_USGS_21 | ecosystem: Environmental > Aquatic > Marine > Sediment | place: USA... | reverse complement strand
AAAACGTAGCATGAGGTAGACACCCATTTTATTACGTTTTTCTCAAAAGGCATTCCATTTGGAGTGCCTTTTTTGCTATCCTTAGAATTGGTACATTTAGTCAGGAAGAGAAAAAATTAATGGTAGTACATCATTTTGAAAATGAGAATTCACTTTTGAACAAGTTCCTTGCAGAAATGCGAGACGAAAAAATTCAGAAGGATCCCATGCGATTTCGAAGAAATATTGAGCGGATCGGAGAAATTTTATGTTATGAGCTAAGCAAATCGCTGGATTATAACGTGACGGCCGTGAAAACTCCCTTTGGCACGAAAGAAATGGCCTTGCCTGAAAATAATTTAGTCTTGTGTTCTGTTTTAAGGGCCGGATTACCCTTACATCAGGGCTTATTAAATTATTTTGACCGGGCTGAGAATGCCTTTATCTCGGCTTATAGATATCATCCGGAAGACAAAGATGAATTTGAAGTTATCGTCAAATATTTTGCAGCCCCCAAGTTAGATGGCAAAGTGTTAGTTTTAACAGATCCCATGCTGGCCACAGGGAAAACACTGGAAAATGTACTGAATGCTTTAAAATCTCATGGCACACCTACACAGATCCATATAATCTCTGTGATTGGAAGCCAGGATGGGGTGAATTATGTAAAAAGTGTATTCCCCCGAAACACCCACTTATGGATTGCAGCCATTGATGCCGAACTAACGTCACGCGGATACATAGTACCCGGCTTGGGAGATGCAGGCGACCTCGCTTTTGGTGAAAAACTTTAAGTGTACGAGCAACTAAGAATCCCTTAAAACTTTTAATAACTATTCCTGTAAGGTTTTTGGTGAAAAACCTACTTTTATACCAGAAATATATTTTGATATTCATACTATGGCTGAACAAATTGAGCGAATAAAAACATTGATCCTTGGTTCCGGTCCTGCGGGCTACACAGCGGCTATTTATGCCGCACGAGCAGATCTGAAACCTGTAGTATATACTGGAATGGAACCCGGAGGTCAACTTACTACAACCACAGAAGTAGATAATTTTCCAGGATATCCAAATGGAATTGATGGCCCTACCATGATGGTAGAACTGCAACAACAGGCAGAACGTTTTGGGACGGAAGTTCGTATTGGCATGGCCACAGCTGTTGATTTCAGTGACGAACCCGGGGGCATTCATAAAGTGACCATAGATGATAGCATAGTAGTGGAAGCAGAAACTGTGATCATTTCTACTGGCGCGACAGCGAAATACCTTAACATTCCGAGTGAACAACGACTTAGGGGTGGGGGCGTATCAGCCTGTGCGGTATGTGATGGTTTTTTCTATAAGGGACAGGATGTAGCCATCGTTGGCGGAGGAGATACAGCTGCGGAAGAGGCTTCCTACCTGTCCAATATTTGCAACAAGGTGACCATGTTGATACGAAAAGATTATATGAGGGCTTCCAAAGCCATGCAGCACCGGGTTGAAAAATTAGCCAATATTGATGTTCGATATAATACGGAAGTAGATGAGATACTGGGAGAGCAAGTAGTAGAAGGGTTGCGAATGGTAAACAACCAAACAGGGGAGAAGGAAGAGATCAAGATCACTGGTTTTTTTGTGGCCATAGGTCACACACCCAATACAGGCATTTTCAAAGGACAACTAGAAATGGATGATACAGGGTATATCATCACCCAGGGAAAATCCACTAAAACGACTAAACCAGGCGTTTTTGCCAGTGGCGATGTCCAGGATAAGGAATACAGGCAGGCAGTTACTGCGGCCGGCACCGGATGTATGGCCGCCCTCGATGCTGAGCGCTATCTGGCAACTGTAGAAGTGGCACACACGACATAAAAAAATCCCGGCTTCTGGCCGGGATCATTTTTTTATGTATTCTTAAATGTTAATCAAGTCGTAAATAATTTTCGGAAAAAGTACGGTTGCCTTCCTCATCAGAACTTATTTGACTATAAGTTTGATCCTGTAATACTAGTTCAAAAGAAAATTGTCTAACGGTATCCAAAGCTGTCATCATACCTTTATCACCATATTCTATGGTTTCTATTAATTCGTTTTCAGTTATGACATAGGTACCATAGCCAAACCTCCCAACAACGTCATTACCATCGGGGTCCTTGGTATCGCTAGAAGTGGTACGAGTCCACATAATAAAACCGTTATAGTACATTTTTACCTGTCTGTAACCTTCTGCAAGAGGTACAGTATCAATAATATTCTCGCCATCGTAATTATAGAAGCTTTGAAGTTCCCAGGTGCCTTCAATGGTATGCATAGATGGCGGTTCTTCAGTGCTCCAGCTGATTATCATTACAAATCCGAGGAGTAAAACTGCCAGTCCGATTAATTTTTTCATAGGGGTCTCTTTAAGTGTTTTGATAAAATGTTTTTTTTAAGATACTAAAATTTTCTTAAAATTTAGTTAGTTAGGGATTAACTCCCAAGAATTATGCCGAATAAAAGTTACGAAAAAAAAACCTCCCTGTATTTAGGGAGGTTTAAGGCTGGGTTGTTGATCTATATGGACAATTAATATTTATGTACGCTTCCGGAAACTGATTTTTTCTTTGTAACACTGGCCTCTCCGGTATAAGAAATGTTGGCTCCAGAACTCGCTTCTGCTGTTAGATTTTGGGATACATTGATCCTGATATCTGCACCGCTACTAGCGTCTGCTACACATTTTTTGACATCAAATTCACGGGCTTTAATATCCGAACCACTACTTGCCTCGGCGTAAAAAAGATTCGCATTTCCGCTTATCCTGATATCTGCACCACTGCTGGAATCTGCATCTACTTCGTCTGCCTCAAGCATTACCTGAAGATCAGAACCACTGCTTGCGCTCAATTCAATTTTATCCGTCTCAATGGTTGTTTTTGTGATCAGGTCGGCGCCGCTCGATGTATGTAAGGCGGTAACCTGTGGTAAGGATACATAGATCTTTTTCGTAGCGCGACCAATATTTTCATATGTATGGATACGTAGTCGCCCGTCTTTAATATCTGTACCGATCAGATCGATAATATTTTCATCTGCTTCCACCAGGATATCAAAGTCACTAGCCTGTGTAACAAATACGTCAAGTCCTTCCTGGGCGCTTATGGCTGAAAATTCCTCAGTTATTTCCCTTTGGTCTTCAGCGATTTCTCCGTTCCCTTTCTTTCCATCTCCAAAGCTCATGTCAAATACGCATGAAGACATGAATAAGGCGAGTAATAATCCGATAATTATACGTGCTAAAGTTGTCATGATTGTTTTATTTTTTCGTTGTTAATTGATGTGATGTAAGTAAATGACTGTTCGTTTTATGATGATAGGTCAAATGTCCGTTTCTTGTTTCTTCTTTAAAATATAATCGTACTCAATTGTCAATTTTACTGACTGAATTGTTTGTCTACTATTCCTTTTTGATCTTAACACCTTCTTCATCGATCTTCATGATGACTCCTTCATCGCTATCGCGTATATCGATGTCGATTCCGTCTCCATCAATGATGATATGGCCTTCAGAATCATCTTTAATTTCTTCAGGGCAATCCTGGCAAAGAAGCTTTCCACTTTCACCCATTAGCCAGGTGTATTGTACCATACGTCGCCTGTAGACATCAGCGTCATACTTAGTCGTCCGACCAATATGTCCGCGGGCATTGTCATTAAAAGTAAGCACCATACCGGCCGGCACATATACTGTAAGTCGTACTTCCTGATCCCTGAACTTGTTCTCCATCGCAGTCGTCAAATGATCATCCAAACTTAGTCCCGTGCTATCTGCCTCATAACTATATGTAATCTTTGAGGCGCGGTCACGGGCATCGGCAAAAGAATTTCCATTGGCATCTTTGCGAATTCGAATGCGTGAAATTGAATCTTCAGACTTTTTAATATCAACTCTGACGTCATCAGAATACAAAAGCTTATCTCCGGCTTCATTGTAAGCAACAGATACTCCATTTATATTTATATCGTCAAAATCATCATAGAGTTTATTGGCAACAAGCTTAATATTCAACGTGTCCATTGCATGTGGCAAGGCTAACTCTTCCATATTGGTATCACTACCGCTATAGGCATGGGCAGCAGCTTGCTTGACCCCAAGGACAGTTAAGCCAATTAAAGACAATAACCATAGGCCTAACAATGAGAATTTAGCGATGGCCCCGATCGACTTCAAGTTATTAACCAAGATCTTCAATCCCAGGTAAAGGAGAAAGAAGAACGGGATACCGACGGCAAACAGGCATAGAAAAGATACCAGCCAAACTGGCGCATCTGTATAGTTCACCATATCGTAGAGGTCAAATCCTGGAATATGAATAATATCTACAATTCCCACAGTGAATAGTCCGATAAATAACCCAATTAAGGTTGAGGCTCCAATAATGATAAGGAGGATACCTACGAATTTCCCTAATACCTTAAATAAGAACATGATGATTTCTCCTAAGGTTTCAAAGAATGAAGTAGTTCCACTTTTTACTTTATCGCCTACTTTCTCATAATCGACACTTTTTACTTTATCAGCAACCTCGTCAAAGCCTTCTTTAACTTTGCGTTCTATGCTGCTGATATTCACGGGCTTTCCCGTCATATCCAGTTTTTGTGCTGTAGTCGCCGCCTCAGGCACGAGGATCCAAAGCAGGATATATGCGATCAAACCAAAGCCGGTGAATACGGCCAGAATTATAAAAATCAGTCGGATCCATAGAGCATCAAATCCTAAATAATGTTCCAGACCGGCGCATACACCGCCAATATATTTATTGTCGATATCCCGATAAAGCTTTTTCACTCTACCTGAACCAGTCGGACTGTCGGCTGTTTTATCTTCAAAGAGGTCGTCATCGACCATATAATCTTCGGGTTGTCCCATGATCCCAATCACTTCTTCTACTTCCTTCAGGGTGACGACCTGGCGATCGCTTTCCATTTTTTCATGAAAAAGCTCGGCGATACGTGCCTCGATGTCGGCAATGATCTCTTCACTGCCCATCGTTCCGGCGAAAGACCTTTTTATGGCCTCAAGGTAGCGCTGCAATTTTTGAAATGCCTTTTCATCAATATGAAACAGGACATTGGCTAGGTTTATATTTACAGTTTTGTTCATTGCTCGTTAATTTTTGCATTGGTAACCAAATTCACTGCACTTTGCAAATTATCCCAGGTGCCATCCAATTCTTTAAGGAAAAGCTTCCCGGTTTCTGTAAGTGCATAATACTTTCGAGGCGGACCTGAGGTGGATTCTTCCCACCTGTAATTCAAAAGCCCGGCATTTTTCAGTCTTGTCAACAAGGGGTAAATAGTACCCTCTACGACAAGCATCTTAGCATCTTTTAAAGCGCCGAGTATTTCGGAGGCATACTTGTCTTCCCCTTTAAGGATAGACAGAATGCAGTACTCGAGTACTCCTTTACGCATTTGTGCTTTTGTGTTTTCTATATTCATAATTCGCTTATTCAAATTAATCGGTCGGACGCTACAAAGACCGACTGACGGTTAACGGTTCGTTTTCTGATGATTCATGGTTTGCATGTATATAATGGTTTAGTACTGATTGATGATCGTATTAATTAGTCAGATCTGTTCGCGAAACATGATCATAACTTAGCTCTCGTTTTATTTTCCATTTGCCTTGCTCAAGAACCCATAGATGGGTGAAGCGAGCAATATCTCCTTTTTGGTAGTCTCCGGATCCATTCAGAAATTCAAACTCATGCATTCCGTGTTGGATAGCTCCATAAAGCACACCGTTATTTTTAAGCGGATGTACTTCAAGGCTTTTCGGAAATAAGATCCGTTTAGAAGGCTGAGGTTCACCTTCGACCCTGCGGGCACAATTCTCTTTGAATTGTTTCATAAAGGTCTCGCGGCCTTCTGTGATCCCGCCTTTATCGTGATAAAATTCAAAATCTTCGGTGAACATGGCAGTCATGACACTTGCATCGCAGCTATTGAATGCAGCGTGAAACAGAATGCTATCTTGTTGTTTAAGAACAAGGTACAAGTTCTCACTCGGTGCAAGTTGTGCCTGCAATGTATCCGTGGATAGGATAAGTGTAATTACTACGATGGCCAATGCTCTCATTATCGAATGAAATTTATAGTGATGGGGTATTTATAGACTTCTCCATTACCTCCTTTTATAGTTGCCAGGATAGTACATACGATATCTAATACCAATAATCCCAATCCAATTACTCCTGCTAGGATCATGAAAACTACATGTGTACCGAATCCTTTATGGCCATGTTTGTAGGCAGATAAGTTATGTTCGTTGATCTCAAGTACATCGACAAAACCCACAAAATCAAAAGCAAAAACAAGAAATAATACAGCGCCTATAACTGCCAGTACGATTCCGTAAAGCAGAATACTGATCTGAAAGTTTAGCGCTTGTTTCCCGTTGTAGTCCACAAAAGGTTTCTCATTCTTATTTCCGAGCCAAAGTATCAGGGGTAGTAGGAAGTTTCCAAAGGGAATAAAGTACTTGCTAAAGGTTGAAGCATGTATGATCCCCGATAGATTTCTTTCATGTTTGGAAATTGTCTCTGTCATGGCCTATTAGTTTCTTATGCAAATATATATCCAAAAGAAGGTATTATGCAAAACATAGTACTAATATTTAACATAAAATTAACAAATTATTATTCCACCATAAATCCATATTTTTACAGTTAAACTAACACACAATGTCCTCTCAAGTCCGTAAATTCAATACATTCACATTCTTTAAGTTGCCTGCTGCCTGGTGGACCGGGGTTCGCGTTCGCCATATGGATCAAAAAACGGCTGTGGTCACTGTCAAGCACTCCTGGCGCAATCAAAACCCTTTTAAATCTATGTATTGGGCCGTACAAGGGATGGCCGCTGAACTAACTACAGGCCTTATGGTGATGGACCAGATCCGAAAAAGTGGACATAAGATATCTATGTTAGTTGCCAAAAATGAGGCATCTTTTAGCAAAAAAGCCAGGGGTAAAATAACATTTACCTGTACCGACGGCGACAAGATCCAGGAAGCCATAGGACAAGCTATTGAAACAGGAGAGGGCCAGACCTTCTGGATGAAATCAGTTGGGGTCAATAAAGAAGGTGCTGTTGTTTCCACCTTTGATTTCGAGTGGACTATCCGTCTGAAGTATTAGACCTTACTTTCCTCATATATATGTGTAACAAAATTGTTTCATTTTGAACTAATGGGGTAAACCTTAAACTATTTTTTATGAGCGCACACGATATAGATTACCAGATTTTTGGAGAGGAGATGCAGTATGTAGAGATAGAACTGGATCCGCAGGAAGCCGTTGTCGCAGAAGCCGGAAGCTTTATGATGATGGATACAGGCATTACGATGGATACAATTTTTGGCGATGGTTCTAATCAAACTTCCGGAGTACTTGGCAAGATCTTTTCTGCTGGTAAGCGCGTACTAACCGGGGAAAGTTTATTTATGACTGCTTTTCTCAATGCAGAAAGCGGCAAGAAGAAAGTGAGCTTTGCTTCTCCCTATCCGGGAAAGATCGTAGCTATTGACCTTACAAAATATGGAGGTAAGTTCATTTGTCAAAAAGACGCATTCTTATGCGCAGCCAAAGGAGTTTCGATAGGGATCGAATTCTCAAAGCGACTGGGAAGAGGACTTTTCGGAGGGGAAGGTTTTATCATGCAAAAGTTGGAAGGGGATGGAATGGCCTTCGTTCATGCGGGTGGAACTTTGGCGCGTAAAGAACTGGCAGCAGGTGAAACGCTGAAAGTCGACACAGGTTGCATCGTTGGTTTCACACAGCAAGTAGATTACGACATTGAATTTGTCGGTGGGATTAAGAATACCGTTTTTGGTGGTGAAGGTCTGTTTTTTGCCACGCTTAAAGGTCCGGGTGCTGTATATATTCAGTCCCTTCCATTTAGTCGATTAGCCGGAAAAGTATGGGCTGCAGCCCCCAGAGGCGGCGGAAAAGATAAAGGTGAGGGTAGCATTTTAGGCACAATTGGAGATATACTGGACGGAGATAACCGATTTTAGGCTAATAATTCTCTCTTATCCAATTCAGCCTACGTTGAATGGATTTTTTTATAGAATCGGTAGGTTGCCGGAAATGATTGTTCATCATGCTGAAAATTAACACTCTGCCTTTTTTGGTTTGCAGATACCCACTTACATTATAATTATTACCAAGGGTGCCGGTTTTGGCATAAACAAAGGGTCCGTCGTTTGCTCCGTACCAATTCTCTATGGTGCCTGATACCCCACCGGCAGGGAAATAACTAAAAACCTGATCTTTTGGATATTCTGAATATATCTTCTGAAGCAGACCAACGATCCAGGCAGGGGTGAAAAGATTATACCTTGAGAGACCTGATCCGTCTACCCACCTGGGTGTATTGGGTAGCTCTGTAAGCATTTGAAGGATACTATCCCGGGCAGATTCAAAAGACAAGGTATCTGATACGTTCAGCGATGCCATAATCATGAGTTGTTCCGCCAGGAAATTATCACTATCTATCATCATTTTACTGCAAAGACTGTCCCTTGAATATCCTGGAATTATTCTCATTTCACCGGGATAAGCTCCTAACTTTACTGTTATAGTCCTGTCTAATAATGACGCTAATGTTCTGGTAGTGACTTTTGTTGTATGGGTGAAAGGGATTTGAATTGTATCAGGAATAAGTGCGGGTAATGTAAATATATTGCTGTCTTTCAGCCTTGTAGGCTTTCCCGGGTTGGGCCGTATGCTATCTGTAAATAAGGATGGTGTTGCTTTTAAACTGTCCCCAAAGCTGAATGAGGCCATATTGCCATTAATGGGCAAAATGCTTCTTTCTGCAGAGAAGCCATACGGGAAATCTTCCCAGGCCCAGCCAGGTCCAAAATGATCATCATCATAATTTCCGGTATACCATATGAGATTCTGAAAACCTCTTAAATATTGGAGCAATGTACTATCCTGAAAGACCGGGTGCAATGTGCTCGGATCCCCAGTGCCCGAAAATATCAATGTATCCCCTAAATGCGCAACTTGAAGAGATGGTACTTTCTCTGGGATGAGTTTTAAGGCCGAATAGAGTGTTGCAATTTTTGTATTACTAGCCGGTGTAAAATACTTATCTGCATTTTGAGAAAATAGCAGCTGACCACTGTTGGCGTCAACTATATGAATACCGGTAAAATGCTGATCATGCACCGGAAATTGAAGCTCACTTTTTAGAAAATTACGAAGTTTCGAAGGACGACTTGAAGCGCAAGAACCTATTAATAAGACAGTTACAAGAATAATAATCCAATGTGCCAGGCCGGAACGGGCTATTTTCATGTGAGATGCGCTTTATCGAATAAAACATGAAATTATCTATTTTTTAACTATACTACAGATAATTTGTTTACCTTTTTTTAGTTATTTTTATGGGGCAGTGTAACCTTAAACCATCAAAATATGTCAAGAGCTATGTTGGATTACACAAAGTTAGTCCTCCAAAAAGTAAGTTTTGATATAAAACTATTTCACAAGGAGCTTAAGAAAGCTGTTAAGCGATTACTACCTTATGAGATTGAAGAACTAAAACTCTGGCTACTGCAATTTCTGGAAGACAAACCAGAGCTGAAACCCAGTTTGATCTATTTAAACGTATAAAAAAAGCCACGTTCAGCGTGGCTTTTTTTATTTCTATATAGTTTGCTTAGGCCGAACGCAATGGGCTTACAATTTCGACATCTTCAAATGCAATAGCTCCCTTGATTACACTGGTGATTACTTCATGGAGTGCATCAATAATCTGGATCTTTAGCTCATTTTTATGATAGATCAAGCTCACCTCTCTCGCAGGTGGTGGATTCTCAAACGATTTTATTCGATGGCTCTTACCATTTTTGAAGTGTAATGAATTAAGGTAGGGTAAGAGTGTCATTCCCATTCCTTCATCAGACAAGCTGATCAGTGTTTCAAAACTACCACTGTAAATATCAAATGGGGTCCCACTTTTTAGTCGCCTCGTTTTACATAAATTAATCACACCATCGCGGAAGCAATGCCCATCTTCCAGCAGAAGCATATCATTAATATCCAGATCATCGCGTTGAAGCTTTATTTTATCACTAAGGCGGTGTCCTTCCGGAACATAACCTACAAAGGGTTCAAAGTAAAGCGTCCTTTCTTTTATGTAATCTACTTCCAGTGGCGTGGCGGCAATTCCTGCATCAATATTACCCTCTTTCAAGTTACGGATCAAAGTCTCCGTAGGTTGCTCGCGTATTTCAAGGTTTACTTGGGGGTACTTATTGATAAACGTTTTTAGGAACATAGGGAGGATAGTGGGCATTATAGTTGGGATGATCCCAATTTTGAAATCTCCACCAATAAATCCTTTTTCCTGGGCAACGATATCCTTGATCCTGTCGGCTTCGTTTATGATGTTACGCGCCTGCTCAATTACCCGCTTACCTGCATCGGTAAGCGCTATAGGTTTTTTGGAGCGATCAAAGATCAGGATGTCTAGCTCATCTTCCAATTTTTGCACTTGCATGCTCAAGGTAGGTTGGGTAACAAAACTTTTTTCAGCCGCCAGGGTGAAGTTTCGATATTCCGCAACCGCCATGACATATTGCAGTTGAGTTATAGTCATAATTAATAGTTTATCAGATAGCAATTAAGGCCACTATCATTATTTCTTATACAAACATAGAATAAATTTATTATATAATAAAGAAACTTTATAGTTATATAAGAAAAGTTTATGATTTTAAACTAACCATATAGGTCTAAGGAGGTAATAGCTACTAAACATCTGATAAACAACGCTCAAAACTTTTGAGGAGGTCTATTCCTTCTCGCCCGCAAAGTCCATTGCGACCTCATTATCCTGGACGATCAGGCATAGCAGTCCGGCAATAAACATAGAAATTCCTCCGAGGACAAGCGCGTAGATTGAGACATTGCCAAAAAAGCTTTTTAGCAAAAACCCAAGAATTCCGGCTGCTACGATCTGAGGGATCACAATAAAGAAGTTAAAGACTCCCATATAATATCCCATCTTATTGGCAGGAAGGATACTCGAGAGCATGGCATAGGGCATGGAAAGAATACTGGCCCATGCAATACCTACACCAATCATTGACACTAGCAGTAGATTCGGATCCTTAATGAAAAAGATAGACAGTAATCCAATTCCTCCACAGAAAAGAGCAAGTAAGTGCGTGATCCTTCGGCTTGTGCGTTTTGCAATTACAGGGAGCAAGAAGGCGACTAGAGCTGCAACACCATTATATACGGCAAAACAAATACCGACCCAATCTGCTCCTTCATTGTATATTTCGGATGTTGGATCTGAAGTGTTGTAGACATGGCTTGTTACTGCCGAAGTAGTATAGATCCACATTGCGAAGAGTGCAAACCAGGAGAAAAACTGCACAAAAGACAATTGCACCATGGTTTTGGGCATTTGGAATATTCCCATAAAAGATTCAGCCAAACCGGTAAAGACTCCTTTTTCAGCATTTTCAGCCTTCAATTTTTCAATATCATCTGGCGGATACTCTTTTGTTTTTAACACAGTCCACATCACTGCCAGAAAATAGGCGATACCTCCAAGGTAAAAAGACCATCTCACAGAATCAGGAATACTTCCTTCCTGTGCTACATTCGATACGCCGAACCAATTGGTGAGCATATAGGGGAGGGCAGAGGCAATAATAGCCCCAACTCCAATAAAGAAACTTTGCATAGCAAAGCCACTTGTGCGTTGTTCATTGGGCAGCATATCTCCTACAAAAGCACGAAAGGGTTCCATGCTAATATTGATTGATGCATCCATAAGCCAGAGCATGATCACGGCCATCCATAAGGCGGTAGAATTGGGCATGGCAAATAAAGCGATTGTCGCCAGGACGGCGCCAACTGCAAAAAAAGGCCGTCTTCGACCCCATTTGGCATGCCAGGTACGATCACTGTAATATCCTATGATGGGTTGCACCAGCAATCCGGTCACAGGGGCAGCTAACCACAGAATAGGTAATTCATCTTTGGAAGCGCCAAGGGTTTCAAAAATCCTACTCACATTGGCATTTTGTAGCGCAAATCCGAATTGGATGCCCAAAAAGCCAAAACTCATATTCCAGATCTGCCAAAAACTAAGTTTGGGTTTGGCGGAACCGATAGAAATCTGCGACATGCTAAGGGTATGTTTGGTAGTTATCGCCCTAAAATACAGAAATTTTGAGGACTACAGATGGCTAAGTGTAATGGCATTCACACTTAGAATTCCAATAGCATTTGAATATTACTTATTTCATAAGGTGAGGGATGGCCTTTGATCTCTTTAAAACTCAGTTTTCTGTATAAAGAAATGGCGGGTGCTAGAATAGTATTGCTTTCAAGAAAGAGATTGGGTGCGCCCAATTCTATGGCTTTCTCAATTATGGCCACCCCTAACTTGTAGCCAATGCCTAAACCTCGAGCTTCTGGTGCTACGCCCATTTTTGCTAATTCATAAGTGTACTCTGGCTGATCTGATTTCATCAAGGCACAAACTCCTATGGCCCCATTGTTGCTAATGGCTACGATAATGTGTCCTCATTTACTTGAGATAGTCTCCTCAGGATGTTCCAGGGATTCAAAGTCCTTGTCCTCCATTTTGAAATATTGACGGATCCAGGCTTCATTTAAGCCTTTAAACGCCTCCTTATACTTGGGCTCATAAGGGACAAGCTGAATGTTATCTTGCCGTTCTTTCATTTTAACTAGCCCTGATAGCTAATATACATTTTTGTCCTGGTAAATAAGCCTGAGGTATTGTCAGGTTTGTATTTCCTAATCGTCTAAATTTATAGTATATATTGAAATCATGGCAACTTCAAAATTTCACGAATTATGTGCAGCCTATGGCAAAGCTCAGATGCAGTTTGAAGCGTACAAAAAAGATTGCCACCAATTTGCGGTAGCGATCATAGAAGAATTAAAGCAGTATTATAAGATCCCGGAAAGTCAATTCTCATTGTACAGGATTAAGGATAATCAAAGCTTTGAATTGGTAACTCCGGCGGCAATACATGCTATTGACTTAAAAGAAGATAATTATTGGCATTTTGGTGTGGGATTAACTGTATGTCAGGCACCTGAGACCTTACCCGAGGAACTTATCCTTATTCATCTTATGTTCAGGAAGAACAGTAAAAAACAATACTTTCTGAAATATGCATTTGAGGAGGATGAATTTGAAATAAAACGCGATGATGCATCGTCTTATAAACCTTTTTTTGATTTTTTGTTTAACATAATAATAAAATCCTATCAAGAAAGTCTTCAGCAGTTCGTTGGGTTAAAAACAGAACGTAAATTGGGCTATCTTCAATAAATGTAGTAGGCTTAGCTCAGCGTTGCCCAAGTGCGTTCCAGCAATTCTTTCGTTGCCATAATACCTTCGGATTCACTAAGTCGGCTCCCTTCATATTCAATCCCGATATAGCCATCATACCCTTGATCTTTTACCAGTTGTAGGAGTTTTGGGTAATTGATAGTGGTTTCATTACCATCGGCATCAAAATCATAGGATTTAGCGCTGACACCTTTAGCATAAGGCATAAAATCCATTAGTCCCTGGTACGGATCATAGATTTCTGTGCACGCATTATTATTGGTGCTACCCCATTCTGCATTGAGACACCAATTCCCAAAATCAGGTAGCGTGCCCAAATAAGGGTTATCTACTTCTTGTATAATACCAGCGATATAAGCCCCGTCCGAGGATTGCAGGCCATGGTTTTCTATAAGAATATTGATTTCTTCTGAAGCTGCATATTCAGCCAGCCGGCCCATCCCATCAACCAGGGCGCTTCTTATAGCTGCTTTGCTTCCCTGGCCGAAGGCATTCACACGTATGGAATGACAACCAAGCATCTTAGCAGCATGTACCCATTTAAAGTGTTTCTCTACTGCTTTTATTCGTTCACCGGAATTCGGATTGCCCAGATGCCCTTCATCATCTACCATAATGAGCAAGCTTATTATTCCTTCATCATCACATCGCCTTTTTAAATCCAGCCAGTAAGATTCATCTGTCGCCTTCTCTGTGAAAAATTGATTTACATATTCAACGGCGTTTATCCCATAGGTATTTTTGGCGATAAAGGGAAAGTCGTCTGCCTTTACATCCCCTTTTGCCAGGGCGCGATGCAATGACCATTGGGCAAGTGATATTTTGATATGAGAAATTTTAGATGTGCATCCCAGTTGTAATAATCCGCCAGGAAGTAACAGCATACCTGCTGTCAGAGCGGAATATTCCAGAAAGATGCGGCGTGAATTCATGTAGCTTCTAGCTTGTTTCTTTTACTCACAATTTCGACCAACCAATAGATCATTTGACCTATGCCATTTGCAAAAATGAAGAGGAGGATCCAGACAAGCAATAAGTTATTGCCCCTTAAATTTGGATTCTGAACGGCATGTACAATATAAAAGATCAGACTTCCGAGGGAAATGAGAATAACAAATATGATGAACAGGAAGAAAGCTGTGATCCCACCCATCATGGCAAAGGGATCATCTTCATAATGATCGAAACCCCCATCGGCAGCATTGCTGAAAATAGCCATCAGGAATAATAAGTAACAGATAATAAATCCGAATAAAATAATGATAGGTGCCAGGGCAAAGAAGGCTTGCCAGAATTTACTTTGTATCATGATATTAGCTTTTCTTAAAGATACGGAATTCATAAAAAAAGACCTCATCTTTAAATGAGGTCTTTCCTTGATTCATTAAATAGTTTGCCTTAGGCAAACTATGTTATGCCATAGATCATTTATATGCGATAACTGCACTGGCTGGCCCATTTAAGGGCATAAGCGCTGTCTTTTTGAATCCAGCTCCTATGGCCCAGCTTTCAAACTCTGCGCCGGTAAAATCGGCTCCCTCATGGGTTTCTATCAGCATATTTAACGACATCATAAGCCCAAAAGCATTAAGCCTTCGCTCATCATCTATAATATTTTCAATAACAACCAAAGCTCCACCATCTGGTAAAGCGTCATAGGCTTTCTTAATTAATTTCTTACGGTCTTCAATACCCCAATCGTGAAGGAGGTTACCCATAGTAATAACATCGGCCTTAGGGAAGTCGACTTCAAACATATCTCCTGCAACAGCTTTTACCCTGGGTGAAAAATCCATTCGTTCAATATTTTCCTGAGCGATCTTGGTAACCTCGGGCAAGTCAAAAGAAATACAACTCATGTGAGGTTGGTTGGTAGCTACCTGTGTTGCCAGGTGTGCGCCTGCGCCTCCGATATCACATAAGGTCTCATACTTGGAAAAATCAAATTCCTTAGAAAATTGGAAAAAATTGCCTACCTGGACGCCGCCCATGGCCTGAACGAATTCCCTAAGCTTTTGCTCGTCCCCGGCAATTTGGCCAAAGAATGGCTTGTCTCCATCCTTGGCTTCATTTTGAGGTTTGCCTGATTTTAAGGCCGACTCAAGATCATTCCAGAAGGGGTATAAGCGGTTGTTGCTCATCTCCAGAATTCCTCCCATATAGGTGGATTTATTCTTATCCAGAAACAGATCTGTGTCTTCGGCGTTAGAATAGACAGCATCCCATCCAACTCCTTTTCGTTTTATAAATCCAAGCGCTACAAGGGAATCAAGAAAATCCAGTGTACTTCTTTCGTGTAGATCTAATTTTGTTTTGAGCTTTGTTGCATCAGCAGGACCTCTACCAAGTCGTGTAAAAAGTCCAATATTAACAGCAGTAAGTAAAATTTTTGAGGCCCAGAAGCCCATTCCTACTTTCATGATCTTGTCTGGCGTCACCTTCTGGCGAGCCCGAACTGGCGGTGTGGCAGTTGTTTCCATATCGATATATATATTTGATTAAAAAGGCTCCTTTAAGATACATTTTTTTTGACGCAATAGGAAGTTGATGGCAGGATTATCCCTAAGATCTGTTAGTGCCCTGCTTATTCTTCAATTTCTTCCAGGTCCTCCTCCTTTTCCGCCTCTTCCAGTGCCATCATGGCCATAGCCATTTCTGCCAGATTATAAAAGGCGTGTTCTTCTACAATCTTGTCACCTTTAAACTGCGCCGTGATATGCACTGGGATCTCCAATGTCTGATTGTTCGCGGCAATAGTACCTTCCCAGGTACCCCAGAAATTTACCCATTTATCTCCTTCGTCATCAACCACCATTTCAAAAAAACGATCCTTTTCCTGAAATTTATACATAGACAAATCCTCCAAATTGCTCGCGTGATATTTCTGTAAGTCAGATACAGAAATACTTTTGGCACTATTGTGGTAGACTTTTGCAGTGTCTGCATAGTGGCCTTTCCAGTCTTCCCAACTCCCCGATTCATAGTCCGCCAATAGGGATTTAACAAGATCTATTTCAGCGGATTCAGTTGTGTAACGAGACTCATTTTTGCAAGACCATATGAGGAAGGCTGCCATGAAGAACAGCATTACTTTTTTCATTGTATGATTGTTTTGTGATATATAAACCCCCGGATTGTTAAGTCCGGGGGAACATCTTATTAGTTAGAAACATTTGGCGTGTATGCCAGATCTGGTCTTATAGATCCTGATATTTCCTCAATACTGGTCACATACTTGAGCACTTCCGAAAAAACTGCTTGCGCATCTTCTCCGAGGAGTTTGTCATTAGCAGCACTATTTGCTTCGAAGGTTACGGCATCTTTAGAGGCAACTGCAACCATGTAGAAATCCCCCATAGTTCCAAAACCACTTCTGTAAACACGATAACTGCTCTTAGAACCTTTGTTCTGATACAGCTCTTTTACGGCCATCATTTTCTCCCTGAGCTTACTAATTTTAGCAGGAGTGGAGCGCAGATAGTAGAATTTCCTATAATTTTCACCTTCCGGCGTTTGCGTGATACCTTCAGGCATATAGGTGAGCTCCTTGTCCATTGTTATGACATAATCTCCGTGAGACTTATAGCATTTGTTCATATCAGCGAACATTTGATCAAAAGCCTCAGCTCCCATTTTCTCCCTTAAATCACCCATACCTTCCATAGAGATATCGGCTAAGGATTTAATGGGAGATACGTACAGATATCGGAAATCCATGGTGTTGGAAGTAATCCAACCAGGAATGTCTACATTGAATTCGGTGCATTTGTCGGCCAGCATTTTCGCTGCCTTTTCATACTCTCCTACCATGGAGGGCATTACCTTGTCTTCATGTACCCAATACATTTGATAGGCACCATCATCTTGCGCATTAAGCAAGAATGGCACAACCATCAATAAGGTTAGGAAGAGACTAAGTGATTTACTAAGTTTCATAAATTAGAATGTTTTAATGTTATACAATAATTAATTGGCAGCATCTGGCGTATAGGCCAAGTCTGGGCGCATATAACCTACAACTTCATCATAGCGAAGTAGTGAACCAAACAACTCCTGAAAGACCACCTTACCATCTTCTCCCAGAAGGGCATCATTCTCAGCTGCGCGTTGGGCGTAGTCTACCGGGTCTTTGGCGGCTACAGAGACTAAATAAAATTCTCCACGGGCACCAAAACCACTTTTGTAAACCCTGTAATGAACTGCTGAGTTTTTGGATGTGAAAAGGTCGTGTACAGCTTTCATTTTCTTTTTGACAATTCCTCTGTTTTCAGGGCTGACATAGAGGTAGTGCCATTTCCGGTAATTTTCACCTTCAATCGTTTGGCTAATGCCGTCTGGCATATACGATAGTTCTTCATTAAGTACTATTACATAGTCTTGTTCTGTATCGTAGCACTTGTCCATTCGATCGAAAAGCTCACCCACTTGTTCTTTCCCCATTTTTTCGGCAAGTTGGCTAATAGGGTTTTTATCCAGACCTGCCATATTATCGATGGGTTCGACAAATAAATAGCGATTGTCTGCTGTAGAGCCAGCAATCCATTTGGTGCCTTGGATGTTATAGGACTTCATGTGGCCCAGGAATTCCTTAACAACAGCTTCGTATTCCCCCACCATACTGGGTTTTACCACGTCTTCATGGATATGGTAAGCCTGGTTTTTTGGCGCATCCTGCGCCGAAAGGCTCAAGGGAATTACCATAGCTATTGTAAGGGCAATAACAAAAGATTTACATGTTTTCATAATGATTGTATTTATAGAATTTATATCCGTATTTCTTGTAATAGTCCTTGAGTTAAGAATATAGGTACCCTAAACCCAATTACACTATTTACATCGGGAGAACATTACTATTCGATAAGGGGGAAAAATAGACCAGGTTGTATTTGAAAGGAGGAAGCGGACAACCCGTAATTGATCATCTGAAAATACTGATTTTTTTTAAGTATTGAGGAATTTTT
>Ga0224508_10001903_pt1 | contig 18341 bp, 16 predicted proteins | sample SF_Jan12_sed_USG_4_FD_170157 | JGI IMG/M metagenome (GOLD analysis project Ga0224508, IMG submission 170157) | Sediment microbial communities from San Francisco Bay, California, United States - SF_Jan12_sed_USGS_21 | ecosystem: Environmental > Aquatic > Marine > Sediment | place: USA... | reverse complement strand
GGAAAACACGGCCGATGTCGCGATCTCTGCCGGCACCTTTGAGTTGCGCGATGGTCGGCGAGACCGAATTGAGAATGCCGAAAAACAGCAGGAACACCGACAGCAGAAGCATCGACCCGATCGCGACGGCGGCAAGATCCAGCGGACTCAACCGCCCCGCCATCACCGTGTCGGTGAACCCCATGCCGACCTGCGACAGTTGCGCGACGATCAACGGGCCGGCCAGGCGCCACAGGATCGCACTCTCGGTGCGCAGTTTCGTGCTCACTGCCGGCGTCCTTCGGAGACGCGCTCATGGCCGGCGAGGTCACGGTGAGTGCCGACTGCGGAGAATCCCGCGGCACTCAACAGTTCGCGCACCGCCGCACCCTGATCGAAACCGTGCTCCAGCAACAACCAGCCGCCGTGCAACAAGCGCCGCGGCGCAAGCCGGATAATGTAGCGCAAACACTCGAGACCATCGTCGCCACCGTCCAACGCCAGGCGTGGTTCAAAGCGCACGTCGCCCTCCCGCAGGTGCGGATCGTCACCCGGCACGTAGGGCGGATTAGCGACGATGATTTCGTAGTCGTCGTTCAGTGCCTGGAACCAGTCACTGTGCACGACGCTGACGTTGCTGGCCCCGAGCATCTTGCGATTGCGTTCCGCCACCCGTAACGCCTCCGTGGACGCATCGCTGGCGGTGATCTTCAGACGCGGGAATTTCAGCGCCAGCGCCAGTGCGATGGCACCGCTTCCGGTGCCTAGATCCAATACGCGCGACGCGGCGTTGCGCCTGATGGCTGTCGCTGCACGTTCCACCAGCAGTTCGGTTTCCGGGCGCGGAATCAGTGTCGCCTCGCTGACTTGCAACGACAGCGACCAGAATTCACGTTCGCCGGTCAGGTGCGCCACCGGTTGGCCGGCGGCGCGCCGCTCGAGCAGTTCGCCGAAATAGGCCAGCGCGTCGCGTGGCGGCGTTTTCGCCGGCCAGGCGGCGAGGTAACTGCGCGGTTTTTGTAGCACGTGTGCAAGCAACACCTCGGCATCCAGGCGAGCGGAGGGACTGCTGTGCGCAAGACGTTGTTCGGCATCGCGCAGCACGGCGGCAAGATTCGGCATGCACGCAATCTACCGGTTGCCCGGGGCGCCGTACACCCTGAAGTGAGCCCCCTCATCCCAACCCTTCTCCCCGAGGGGAGAAGGGCTCCATGTTTTCCCTTTCCTCCCGGGAGAGGGGCTTCCCTCTTGTTCCCCCTCCCCTGGTGGAGGGGCTTCCCTCTTAATTCCCCCCCTCTCCCCCTGGGAGAGGGGTCGGGGGTGAGGGTTTTTCCTCAGGCGTCGTTGATCGTGGCAAGCAGGTCCGCCTGGTGTTCGGCGGTCAGCGGATCGATCACCTGATCCATGGCGCCCAGCATGATTTCGTCGAGCTTGTACAGGGTCAGATTTATCCGGTGATCGGTGACTCGCCCCTGCGGAAAATTGTAGGTGCGAATGCGTTCGGAACGGTCGCCGCTGCCGACCTGCAGGCGGCGGGACTCGGTCTGCTCGGCCTCTTGTTTGCTGCGTTCATCGTCGAGCATGCGCGCCTTGAGCAGTGACATGGCGCGTGCACGGTTCTTGTGCTGCGAACGTTCGTCCTGGCACTCGACGACGATTCCGCTGGGTAGGTGCGTGATGCGCACGGCGGAATCCGTCTTGTTGACATGCTGACCGCCGGCGCCCGAGGCACGATAGGTGTCCACGCGCAGATCGGCCGTGTTTACGTGCACGTCTTCGACTTCGTCTGCCTCGGGGAGAATCGCAACGGTTGCAGCGGAGGTGTGGATGCGTCCCTGCGATTCGGTTTCCGGCACGCGCTGTACGCGGTGCGCGCCGGACTCGAACTTCAGCCGTGAATAAACGCCCTGTCCGCTGACCCGCGCGATCACTTCCTTGTAGCCACCGTGCTCACCTACGCTGGCACTCAGTACGTCGAGCTTCCAGCGTTGTGCTTCCGCGTAGCGCGTGTACATGCGCAGCAGATCGCCGGCGAAAATCGCTGCCTCGTCGCCGCCGGTCCCCGCGCGGATTTCCAGGAACACATTGGCTTTGTCATGCGGGTCCTGCGGCAGCAGCATGCGCTGCAGTTCGTTTTCCAGCGACTCCAACGTCTGTTCACATTGCGCTGCCTCTTCGCGGGCCATGGCGCTGAGCTCGTCGTCTCCGTCCTCGACCATCTCCAGGGCCTGCGTGCGCGCCGACTCCGCCTGCTGGTACGCTTCGAACTTACGCACCACCGCTTCGTTCTGCGAGTACTCCATCGACAGCGCGCGAAAGCGATCCTGGTCGCCGATCGTTTCCGGGTCGGCCAGCCGGGCCGCAATTTCCTCGTGCCGCTCGGCGAGATGCTCGAGCTTGCGTTTGATCGACGCTTTCATCAGTCGTCGTCCGGCAGCCCGAAAAGCTCCTGCGCGGCACGCAGCAGGTCCTGTTCCCCGTCTTCCCCCGCCTGACGCATTCGGCGCGTCGGCGTATGCAATAATTTGTTCAACAGCGTCTTGCCGACAAATTCGACGATTTCCTCAGTGGTTTTACCCTGCCGCGCCATAACCAGCGCGCGGCTCTGAACGTCGACACGCAAGGCTTCCGCCTGCTGGCGATACTCCCGAATCCTCCCCACCGAATCCAGTGAACGCAGCCAGATCATGAATCGGTCCACCTGGCCGTCGATGATTTCCTCTGCCAGGGTGGCCGCCTCGCGGCGCGATGCCAGATTTTCCTCGATTACCGTCTGCAGATCGTCGACTGTGTAAAGAAATATGTCGTCGAGCTCGCTCACCTGCGGCTCGATGTCGCGCGGCACTGCGATGTCCACCAGTAGCATGGGCCGGTGTTTACGCTCCTTGAGGGCCCGTTCCACCGCTCCCTTGCCGAGAATCGGCAGCTGGCTGGCGGTAGAGCTGATAATGAGATCGGCCTGGCCGAGCACGTCGGGCAGCGCCGCCAGGGTCACCGCACTTGCATTGTCGCTGGTGGCGAGCGCCTGGGCCCGCGTCAGGGTGCGGTTGGCCACGATTGCCGCGCCTAAACCCTGCGCCTGCAGGTGGCGCAGCGACAGCTCGATCGTCTCACCCGCGCCGATCAGTAACGCGGTGGTCTGGTCCAACTCGCCGAAAATCTGCTTTGCCAGCGACACTGCGGAAAACGCCACCGACACCGGATTTGCGCCGATTTCGGTGTCGGTACGCACCTGTTTGGCCACCGAAAAGGCATACTGGAACAGGCGGTGCAGCTGCGCGCCGATGGTGCCGTTGCTGCGCGCTATCTCGTAGGCGCTCTTGATCTGCCCGAGAATCTGCGGTTCTCCCAGCACCAGCGAATCCAGGCCGCTGGACACTCTGAGCAGATGCCGCACGGCTTCCTGATCGGCCAGCGAGAACAGATAGGGATCCACATCGCTGGCCGGCATGGCGTGGAAAGCGCCCAGCCAGGAGGCTATTTCCCCGTTCGCGCCGTGCGCCGCATCGCAGTAAATCTCGGTACGATTGCAGGTGGATACGATCGTCGCCTCGGACACGCCGCGCACTTGGGACAATTCTTGCAATGCCGTAGGCAGCCGCTCGGGTGCGAATACCACGCGCTCGCGCACCTCCAGCGGGGCAGTTTTGTGATTCAGTCCCAGCGCAAGTAATGACATGTGGGGAATTATAGGGCTTTCCAACGATTTGATAATTGTTTAAGCAACGGTTAGGCCTGCGCACGACCTGGAGCGCTGGGTTATAGTTGGCGGTTACGGGAGTGCTTATGAGAGCTTTGGACCTTAGAAGGACGCTGGCCGCGCTGGCAATTGCGGCGCTGCTGGCCATGCTGGGCGCCTGCGCAGGCACGTCCGGCAACGTGACAAAACGCGACGAACCGGCGCCGTTGCCTCAGCAGCCGGTGGTCGAGGAGCAGCGCAAAGAGATCGACGGCGACATGCTGTACCGCCTGCTGGTCGCCGAATTCGCCGGGCGCCGCGGGCAACTGGATGTGGCGCTGGATAACTACCTGAGTGCGGCCTTCGAGAGCACCGATCCGCGAGTCGCCGAGCGCGCCGCACGCATTGCGGTTTACGCCCGCGACAATCGCAAGGCGCTGCTCGCCGCGCGGCGTTGGGTGGAGCTGTCGCCCGACAATATCGAAGCGCGTCAGGTAATCGCGACGTTATACGTCCGTATCGGCGATATCGACAACGCAGAGCGGGAACTGGAGCAGGTCGTCGGGCTGACTGACGGCGGCACGGACCAGGGCCTGACGCTGGTCGCGGCACTGCTGGGGCGAGAGCAGAATCACCGCGCCGCCCTCGATGTCATCACTCGCCTGGTAGAGCGCTATCCGGACCGGGCGGTGGCCCATTACTCACAGGGTACTCTGGCCGATCGCGTCGGTGACAAGGCGCTGGCACTGAGTGCCACCGCCCGGGCGATCGAACTGCAGCCGGGTTACAGCGACGCAATTATTCTGCGCGCCAAAGTGCTGGTCGACCTTGGGCGGACCGAGGAGGCGTTCGACAGCATGCAGGCGGCGCTCGACGACAATCCGGAAGATCTGCCGATCAAGCTGGGGTATGCCCGGTTGCTGGTCGAGTCGGGTCAGTTCGAGCGCGCCGCCGAACAACTGCGCGAGCTTTACGTGCTCAACAAGGACAACGCCAATCTGGTCTATGCATTGGGCCTGCTGGCGATCGAATCGCGGCGCCTGGAAGATGCCCGCGAGTACATGATCCAGGTGCTGGCACTGGGTACCCGCAACAACGACGCCAACTACTACCTGGGGCGTATAGCCGAGAGCCAGCGCGATTATGTGCTAGCGACCAAGCGCTACCTGCTGGTGAACGGTGGCGACAATCAACTCGATGCCCAGATCCGTGTCGCGGAAATGCTGGCGCGGCTGGATCGCATGGAAGAGGCCCGCGAGCACCTGCGCAAGCTGCAGATCATGAATCCGGAGCCAAACAACGCGGTGCGGTTCTACCTGGCCGAAGGTGAGATTCTGCGCCAGGCCGGCCACCACGGTGAGGCGATGCGCGTTTTGAGTGAAGCGCTCAAGGAGTTTCCGGGCAACACCGATCTGCTGTACGCGCGTGCGTTGACGGCCGAGAAAGTTGACCGGCCGGACATCGTCGAACAAGATCTGCTGGAAGTCCTGAGTCGCGAACCGGACAATGCGCACGCCTTGAACGCGCTGGGTTATTACCTGGCCGATCACACCGACCGGCTGCAGGAGGCGAAGGACTACATCACCCGGGCGCTGGAACTGTTGCCCAACGATCCCGCGGTGATCGACAGCATGGGCTGGCTGCAATACCGACTGGGTAATCACGAGCAGGCACTGGAATATCTAAAGCGCGCCTACGAGAAACTCGAGGATGCCGAAATCGCCGCGCACCTGGGCGAAGTGCTGTGGGTGACGGGCGATCGCGAGGCGGCTTCCAAAGTGTGGAACCGCGCGCTGGAAGTGTCACCGGAAGACAACGTGCTGCGCCGGGTGATGCAGCGCTTCAAACAATAGCTCTCGGAGCGCGTATTGCGCGAAGGCCCCTTGTCCCTATTCACCGCGTACGCAGGCGCAGGGAGCCGGTTGCTGAGGGGTTGCAGCGAGAGCGGTCGGACAGCCCACATGCCGCGGACGCTGTTGCTGTGTATGCTGCTGGGCGCCTGCACCGCGACGCGCGAACTGCCGCCTGTGGCGGATCCCGCGGCCGCCTGGCAGGCACGCAACGCAAAACTTGCGACCCTTGAGACCTGGCGTCTGGAAGGCCGCATCGGCGTCGTCACCGAAGAAGATGGCGGCTCCGCCACCTTGCACTGGCAGCAGTCGCCGCAGAGCTACGAAATCGAGCTGTTCGGACCGTTCGGCAGCGGGCGCGTGCGTTTGTACGGTAACGATACCACTGCGGTGCTGGAAACCTCCGAGGGCGAAGCCCTGTATGCGGGCAGTGCGGAGGCGCTGTTCGAACAAGGCCTGGGTTGGCCGGTGCCCGTCGAGCCGCTGCGCCGCTGGGTGCTGGGCCTCAGCGACGCGAACGACGCCTTCGAACTCGACCGCCAGGGCCGCCTGGCTACTCTTACCCACGACCGCTGGCAGGTGAACTTTCTGGCTTACCGCGACGTGGAGGGTTTCGATCTGCCGCGCAAGCTCGCCATGCACACGGACGGTTTGAATATAAAACTGGTGGTCCACGAGTGGCAGCTGCACCCTTAGCCTGCCCAGTTGAACAATGCTCAATGATCCTCTCCCCTAGGGGAGAGCGCCGCATAATTGATCCCCTCTCCCCCTGGGGAGAAGGGCTTAACTGTTTCGTCCCCTCTCCCCTTTGGGGAGAGGGTCAGGGTGAGGGGAGGAAGGTGCGAACTACGAATGTCTGACAGCCCTCCGTGGCCGGCGCCGGCCAAGATAAACCGTTTTCTGCACATCGTCGGGCGCCGCGCGGACGGCTATCATGATCTGCAGACCTTGTTTCAATTCCTCGACTACGGCGACGACCTGCATTTCCGCGTGCACGACCGCGGCACGGTGCACCGCAGCGGGGGTCTGCCGAACCTGCGGGAGGAGGACGATCTCGCGGTGCGCGCGGCGCTACTGCTGCAGCAGGTGACCGGCACGCATCTCGGCGTCGACATGCACATCGACAAGCGTATTCCCGCCGGCGGCGGCTTGGGGGGCGGCAGCTCCGACGCCGCGACGACGCTGGTCGCACTGAACGCCTTGTGGCGAACGGCACTGCCGACGCCGGCCCTCGCGGAACTTGCCTTGCAACTCGGCTCGGACGTCCCGGTGTTCGTGTCCGGGCGGGCATCGTTTGCCGAACAGCGTGGCGACCGGCTGAGTTCCGCCGCGCCCGATGAGCCGTGGTTCCTGGTGGTAGATCCCGGCGTTACCGTATCCAGTGCAAGGATGTACGCGGACGCCCGCCTGCAACGCGATTGTGCCAGCGTGACACTGGACGATTTCGCCGCCGGTCGCTGTGGCAACGTCTTCGAACCGCTGGTATTGGCCGACCATGAGCCGGTGCGCGAGGCGCACGCCTGGCTGTCGAACTATGCGAGCGTACACCTGAGCGGCACGGGAGGGTGTTTGTTTGCCGCTTTTCCGACGCGTGCCGATGCCCGGCAGGTACTCGCCAAGTTGCCAGAGGACTGGACGGGAATTGTCGCCCGGGGCAGCAACGTTTCGCCGCTGCATGTCCGTCTGCAGCGCCACGGAGATTGACACTCTACCGGCGCGAACGCACAATACCGCCGCCTTACAGAGGGGTTGCGGCTGGGCCGGGATCCAGTCTGCAGGCCGCGTGCACGGTAGCGCGAGTCGCGAGCAAGGCCGGGAGCGATCAGTTGCCTCAGCGCGCGCAGATGGTTAATCGGAGATTCCCCGGGAATCCCGACGGAATCGCGAACCGTTGGGGTGTAGCCAAGCGGTAAGGCACGGGGTTTTGATCCCCGCATGCGCAGGTTCGAATCCTGCCACCCCAGCCATAATATTAGAGTCGGCAGTACCGTGATATCTACACGTCAGGCGAACTCTGTGGCCGAAACCGATATCAACATCATGGTGTTCACCGGCAACGCCAATCCCCAACTGGCGCGACGGGTGGCGGCCGAGATGCACCTGCCGGTGGGCAAGGCCGCGGTGGGCCGTTTCAGCGACGGCGAGATAAACGTCGAGGTTGAAGACAACGTGCGCGGCAAGGACGTATTCGTCGTGCAGTCGACCTGCGCGCCGGTGAACCGCAACCTTATGGAGTTGCTGGTGATCATCGATGCGCTGCGGCGTTCGTCGGCGGAGCGCATCACTGCAGTGGTGCCGTATTTCGGTTATGCGCGGCAGGATCGCCGGGTGCGTTCCGCACGCGTGCCGATCACGGCCAAGGTGGTCGCCAACATGCTGACCAGCGTCGGCACGGACCGCGTGCTGACGGTGGACCTGCATGCCGAGCAGATCCAGGGATTTTTCGACATCCCGGTGGACAACGTGTACGCATCGCCGCTGCTGCTGGCCGACATCTGGCGGCAGAAGTATCCGGACGTCATCGTGGTGTCGCCGGACGTGGGTGGCGTGGTGCGGGCCCGGGCGCTGGCGAAGCGGTTGGATGATGCGGATCTGGCGATCATCGACAAACGCCGGCCGAAAGCCAACCAGGCCGAAGTCATGCACATCATCGGCGAAGTCGCCGGCAAGACGTGCGTGGTCATGGACGACATGGTGGATACTGCCGGCACACTGTGCCAGGCGGCGGCTGCATTGAAGCAGCACGGGGCGGTGAACGTGGTGGCTTATGCCACCCACCCGGTGCTTTCGGGCCCCGCCATAGACAACATTTCGGAGTCGGAGATGGACGCGCTGGTCGTCACCGACACGATACCCTTGTCGGTGGACGCCACCGAATGCAAGTGCATCCGGCAGCTGACGGTCGCCAGTATGCTTGCCGAGACGATTCGCCGCATACACCGCGAGGAATCTGTCAGCAACATGTACATGGACTAGCCCACATACTGCTCCTCCGTGCAGCATGTGGGCTGACATGTTTTTACCGCATGGCGCTCTGGTCGCGGGGCGCCGTGTTTGTTTAGCGGAAACCTCCAACTCGCCGCAAGCGGGCGCCGGTTTCCTCGCAGGAGTAGTAGCAAAATGAGTGATACTTTCACGTTGGAGGCCCAGCCTCGCGAGGACGTAGGGAAAGGTGCGAGCCGCCGCCTGCGCCGCGAAGGTCTGGTGCCCGCGGTGATCTACGGAGGTGACAAACCACCGCAGTCGGTCACCATGTCGCATAACGAAGTCGACAAGAGTCTGGCGAGCGAAGCGTTTTATTCGCATATTCTGACCCTGAACGTCGACGGCAAGGACGAGCAGGCCATTATCAAGGACGTGCAGCGCCATCCTTATCGGCGCTCGGTGCTGCATCTGGATTTCCAGCGCATACTCGCGGACCAGGAAATCAGCGTCAACGTGCCCGTCCATTTCCTTGGCGAAGACGTGTGCGTCGGCGTCAAGTCGGGTGGCGGCACGGTGAGCCATGTACAGACTGAGGTGGCCGTCACCTGTTTGCCGAGGTATCTGCCGGAATACCTGGAAGTCGATGTCAGTAGTCTGGATGTCGGCGATTCCGTGCACCTGTCTGATATCGTGGTGCCCGAGGGTGTCACGATTACCGAGCTGACCTACGGCGAAGAGCACGATACCGCGGTTGCGACGGTGCAGATTCTGCGCATGGCCGAAGAAGTCGAAGAGGAAGAGGGGCTCGAAGAGGGCGAAATCGGCGAAGAAGGTGCCGAGCCCGAGGCCGGTGCACCCGAAGAGCCGAGCGGCGACGACGCATAGACGTGAAGTCTGCGACCGCCAACCTGACGTTGGTCGTCGGGTTGGGGAACCCGGGCGACAAATACAACCAGACCCGACACAACGCCGGCTTCTGGTATATCGACCAGCTGGCCGGGCGCCTCGGCGCCCGGTTTTCCTACGAAAAGCGCTTTCAGGCGCACCTGGCCGCGGTACTCGTGGACGGGCGGAAACTGCGTCTTATGAAACCCGGGACCTACATGAATCACAGCGGCCGCGCCCTGGCGGCGGTAGCGCATTACTACGATGTGCCGGCCGGCGAAATCCTGATCGCTCATGACGAACTGGATCTGCCGCCCGGCACTGTTCGCCTCAAGCGTGGTGGCGGACACGGCGGGCACAACGGGCTGCGCGATGTGATTGCCGCGCTGGGCGAGCGGGAGTTCTGGCGCCTGCGCATCGGCATCGGCCACCCGGGGCAGCGTGACGACGTGATCGACTATGTGCTGCATCGTGCATCGGTTGTCGAGCAACAGGCTATCGACGAGGCACTGCAAAAAGGTCTCGCGGAAACGGAACCGCTGCTGGCCGGCGAGCTGGAGCGCGTTATGCACGTGCTGCACTCCAGCAACGCGAGTGCCGGTCCCGGTCCGGCACCGAAAACCGAGGCGCCGGATGGGGTTTAAGTGCGGCATCGTCGGGCTGCCCAATGTCGGCAAGTCGACCCTGTTCAATGCGCTGACGCGGGCCCGGATCGCGGCGGAGAACTACCCGTTCTGCACCATCGATCCGAACGTCGGCGTGGTGCCCGTGCCCGATCAGCGCCTGGAACGCCTGGCGGCCATCGTCGAGCCGCAGAAGACGATCCCCACCACCATGCAGTTCGTCGATATCGCCGGGCTGGTAGCGGGCGCGGCGCAGGGGGAGGGCCTGGGTAACAAGTTTCTTGCACACATTCGCGAGACTGACGCCATCGCGCACGTGGTGCGCTGTTTCGAAGACGACGATATCGCGCACGTCGGCGGGCGTATCGATCCGGCCGCGGACATCGAAACCGTTAACACCGAATTGCTGCTGGCCGATCTGGATACGCTCGAGAAAGCCGTCGAGAGGGTGACCAAGCAGACGCGCTCCGGCGACAAGGAAGCGCTGGCCCGGCTGCAGCGGCTGGAGGCCGCCAGAGCGCACGCCGGCGAGGGACTCGGCATGCGCAGTTTTGTCACCGATAAAGTGGGCAAAGAGGTGTTGCGCGAACTGCACCTGATCACGATCAAACCGGTCATGTATATCGCCAACGTCGCCGAGGGTGACCAGAGCGGTAATCCGCACCTGGCCGCGCTGCGCGAGTATGCCGAGCAGGAAGGTGCGGTGGTCGTCGACGTGTGCGCTGCGATCGAAGCCGAGCTCGCGCAACTGCAGGCCGACGAGCAGGCCGAGTTTCTCGCCGAGCTCGGGCTCGAGGAGACGGGGCTGAACCGGGTGATTCGGGCGGGTTATGAATTACTGGGGCTGCAGACGTTTTTCACCGCCGGCGAAAAAGAAGCGCGCGCCTGGACAGTGACCCGCGGTGCTACTGCCCCGCAAGGCGCCGGGCGCATCCACACGGATTTCGAAAAAGGCTTCATCCGCGCCGAAGTCGTCGCCTACGAGGACTTCGTTGCCTGCAACGGCGAGCAGGGCGCCAAGGACGCCGGCAAATGGCGCCTAGAGGGCCGCGATTACGTGCTCGCCGAAGGTGACGTTGTGCACTTCCGCTTCAACGTCTGACCCCTCATCCCAAAACCCTTCTGCTCCAGGGAGGGGGAAGGGCTCCCTTCAGCTTTTCCCCTCTCCCTCTGCTGGGAGAGGGAGAGGGGGCGAGGGTTTTTCTTTCTGCCCTAGAAAAGGGTGTAGATGAACGGCGCAACCGCTGAGCCCTGGGCCAGCACTATCAGCGCGCCCAGCAGCAGCATGACGACAATAATCGGCGCGAGCCAGAACTTCTTCCTGTCACGCATAAAGCCCCACAGGTCTCTGATGAGATCAAGCATCAGTACGGTTTCTCCAAACTGTCTTTGTCCGTGTCCTCGCTTGGCACACGGTAGCTGTCTATGTCCCGGTTCCAGTGCCTCGCCATCGGGTCGTGCCTTATAAGTTTCATAATCACGGCCACGGGAATGATGGTGGTCACGAACGCAACGCCAAGAATGATGGGCGTTGTGATCTTGGAGAGCAACACACCCAATCGCATCCAGACCCGATACAGGATTCGCAGCGTGCCAGGCGCGAGGAGGGCCGCGCCGGCCAGCACGGCGAGCACCACCCATGGCCATAGCGGGAACGATCTCTCCAAGAACCAGGGAAAAAAGACGCCGAAAAGCGCGGCGACCATTCCGCCAAGCAATAGACCGAAATCCCGCAGCGTCTTGTTGTCGAGTGGTGCGTCGTCCACGGAGACGGCTGATTGCATGTCAATCGAGCTCGAACTCTTCCATCCAGGCCTGGTCTTCCTCCCAGGCGGGCTGTTCGGCCTTGCTGAGAAGCACATCCTCCAGAACCAGGTAATCCATCTCGGTACGCATGAAACACCGGTAGGCGTCCTGCGGTGAACCGACGATCGGTTCGCCGCGAACGTTGAACGAGGTGTTCACCAGCACCGCGCACCCCGTTCGTCTCCGAAACGCCTGTAACAATCGGTAGTAGCGTGGGTTCGTATCTTCGTGCACCGTCTGCACTCGCGCCGAATAGTCGACATGGGTTACAGCCGGTATTCCCGAACGCTTCAGATGCAGCTTCTCGATGCCGAACATGCGCTGTTGCTCCTCGGTCATCGCCACGCGCAGCGTCTCTTTCACCGGCGCTACGATCAGCATGTAAGGACTTGAACTGTCATGCTCAAAGTACTCGCTTACGCAATCTGCAAGCACGGAGGGTGCAAACGGTCGAAACGATTCACGGAACTTTATCTTGAGGTTCATCACCGATTGCATCTTTTCGCTACGCGGATCGCCAATGATGGAGCGCCCACCGAGCGCCCTCGGCCCGAACTCCATGCGTCCTTGAAACCAGCCGACGACATTTTCCTGTTCCAGCAGTTCCGCGACCAGCTCAAGAAGCTGATCTTCTTCCAGCCGCTGGTAGGGTGCATCGATGCTGTCCAGATAGTGGCAAATGGTCTCGCTGCTGAATCGCGGGCCCAGGTAGGCACCCTGCATGCGATCCTTGCCGTCAACGTTGGCAGGCCTTTCCCCGCCTTCGTATTGATGCCACGCAACCGCGGCCGCACCGATCGCGCCGCCGGCGTCGCCGGCGGCCGGTTGAATCCAGATGTTCTCGAAAGGGCCTTCGCGCAGAATACGGCCGTTGGCGACGCAGTTGAGTGCCACGCCGCCCGCCAGGCAGAGGTTGGTTTGACCCGTCTCGCGATGCAGCGTGTTGGCCAGTCGCATCACCACCTCTTCGGTCACGACCTGAATCGATGCGGCGATATCCATTTCCCGCTGGGCTAACGGGCTCTCCGGTTTGCGCGGCGGCCCGTCGAACAACCCGTCGAACTGTTTGTTGGTCATGGTGAGGCCGGTGCAGTAGTTGAAGTAGCGCATGTCTAGCCGGAACGTGCCGTCCGCCTTCAGGTCCAGCAGTTTGTCCAGAATCAGATCCGTGTACTTCGGCTCACCATAGGGCGCAAGCCCCATCAATTTGTACTCCCCGGAGTTGACTTTGAAGCCCGTGTAGTACGTGAAGGCCGAGTACAGCAAACCGAGGGAGTGCGGGAAATCGATCTCCCACAGTGGGGACAGCTTGTCCTGCTCACCCAGCCACGCCGTGGTGGTCGCCCATTCGCCGACACCGTCCAGACACAGCACGGCAGCCTGTGAATAGGGGCTGGGATAGAACGCGGACGCGGCGTGCGACTGATGGTGCCCGGCGAACAACAGGCTCGGCAGTTGTTTGATCTTACAGCCGCCCAGGTCTGCCAGTTCCCGCTTGAGTGTGGTTTTCAGATACAGCTTCTCTTTCAGCCACACCGGCATCGCCGCCAGAAAAGAACGAAACCCACGCGGTGCGTAGCTGATATAAGTCTCCAACAGACGATCGAATTTGACCAACGGCTTGTCGTAGAACACGACGTGATCGAGCTCGGATAGCTCTGTCTGAGCCTCATTCAGGCAGTACTCGATCGCATGCAGGGGGAACCGCGAGTCGTGTTTTTTGCGGGAAAACCGTTCTTCCTGTGCGGCCGCCACGATTTCGCCATCCCGCAGCAGCGCAGCAGCACTGTCGTGGTAGTAGGCAGACAATCCGAGAATGTTTACAGAAGGCATATCGAGAGGAGGTGAGTGGCAACCGATTGTACTACGCGGCCTTCCGTCGGCACACAAACCAATCACAGCGCCAAACGGTGCCTGGACTCGTGCGGGCGTAGTCCAAAGTAAGGAATGGGGCTAGGGCTGCGGGCGCAGTTCCCCTCACGCTCCTCCGGGTTAGGGGTAGTAGGGTGAGAGGGAAGCCCGCTAAGCCGAGGCTCTTCCTTGACAGCCCCGACCGCAACGCGAGAAAATCCGCGGCCCTCCCCGATGGCTATGTAGCTCAGTTGGTTAGAGCGCGGCATTCATAATGCTGAGGTCGTTGGTTCAAGTCCAACCATAGCCACTAATACAATCAACTAGTTATCCATTATTCGATGCCTTGATCGATTGCTTTGGTGTTCGCTGTAGTCCGTCTGTAGTCTCACGGTAATCATTTCGCGATTGACGAGTCCCAGTCGCCGGAATTTGCCAGCGAGTGCGCCATAGACCGGGGGCACCCCCCCTTTTCCACGCGACAGTTACAGTAGTCCCGCCTCCATATTCTGGGGGGATTTTTCGTTTACCATTCCCGCTGGGGTGGAGAGGATTCTTATGCCCGTTTCGTTTTGGCAGCGAGGTATGCGCTTTCTCGCTCTCATGCTCTGTTTGATATTGCCGTCAGTAGTCACGGCCGCCGGATACGTTGACGGCAGGACACTGATGGAGTGGTGTAAAAATCAATGGTACATTCCACCAGACGCACCTGAATTCACGGAAGATTCCGATCTGTCGAAGGAACAGAATCTCGCTGCGCGACTCAGGTTCAGAGCCAAACACAGTAAGAATCCCCTTGAATACATTAAATGTACGACTTACCTTGAGGGAGTAATCGACACCTATTCCACCGTGCAGCGAAGGCAAGGATTCAAAAAGGAAATATGTATTCCAGAATCCACTCCTTCCGATTCGTTACGCCACACTTTCTGGAACTAAATTCAAGCTACACCTGAGGAATGGGATTTGGATGCCAGTGTCCTCGCCTTGAAATCCTTTAAATACACTTTCCCTTACATTCCCGGATCACCAGCCTGGGAACGAGGCTGTAGGTAGCGAAATCGCACGAGTCGAACTGGGCAGATGAATATTCGCCTCCTCCTCTTCACGCATCAGCAACGCGTCTCTTCACACTAAACTGGAGCAATAAGGGCGTTATAATTAGTTAATGGCAAAATCAGACGCGAAACCTCACATTACCCGCCGCCAGGCGGAGAACGTCCGTGCCGCCATAAAAGTTGGCATGATCGTCGATCGCCTCCAGAAAGCCGCCATGGGCGAGATCGAGATGAAGAACTCCGAATTGAACGCTGCTAAATTACTGCTGGACAAAACCCTGCCATCCCTTCAGGCAGTCGAGCAGACGGTGAAGGATGACGGCCCGAAAAGTCTTGAAGAGATTAATGAGCGTATCAGGTCGATACTTCAAGCGAACCCCAGGTTGGCCAGGGAATTGGCTGAGTTTTCAGAGCATTAGTTGGCGGTTTTGGGGTGGGTTTCAGGGGAATAGGTAGTCTCTCGAGCCCTTTTCCGGTGAAAAATAAAATCGGCAGCCACGACTTGGGCTGCGAAAGTCGGAGCTTGCTTCTTGCTCTTACTGGCTCAGGGCTTGATATTCTCCATGCCGCAGGGGGCACCCCCCCCTTTCAGTGCGGGCACGCACCGGTAGTGCCGCCCCAATTTTCTGGGGATTTCAAGTATCGGCTGCTGTTTCCTGAACATCGGAATGGCTGCTTTGGGGCCGTCTTCCGACCGACGCTGTGATCGCGGAGATGGCGGCAAAGCCGACTTTGCGGACTTCGTAGAGCGAAACAACTCAGCCGTTTTACTGCGCCGCACAGGCTGTGATCGGAACGATCATCTGTCAACGCGGATAACCGCAGCGACGCCAGTTCACGAAATTTGGCGTCGAACTCGGCGTCGCTCAGCCCCTCGGGAGATCGATCGCGGGTAGCGTTGGTTGCCCGGACTTTGTGGTCAGAAAAAAGGACGGAGGATGTACTGTTGGTCGCTCCGTCCTTTTTCCTCTCATACCACCGGCCGGCATGATTGGGTTCGGCCAGACACCGCGCCGCCAGCCAGTGCGGCACAATGACTCAAGGGGTGTTACTGCTCGTGAAAGCAGTAGAATAATCCGTCACCGCCGGTTTTCCTGAGATCGGCTTGGCTGCAGCCGACGGTCCCGTGCGCTGAATTCCAGGAGAGCATGTGCCAGTCCAGACTCAACCCGGCCCGGTCGTGGTGACCGACGATGGCCGAGCCCTGGCCGTTGCTCGTCCAGCCCCCACAGGTCGTGTCGCCGCCAGCGGTGGAATAAAAACCGTTCGGATCCGAACCGGTCAGGATGTCGTGGCGGTTTGGTTTGTCGCCTCGGGCGTTGACTGTGTTTCCCCGCTCGTCCAGGCCGGTCTCCTTGTTGATCGGATTGTTGCCGGAATGTAGTTCGTTCACATCACGGGCAATGAGCAACCCTCGGGCATTGTGCCAGGGCCCGCTACCGACCCGGTCGCGCGCGTTGACCCCCGGGATCACCTTTGGCTTGCCGCTTGAGCGATCAACTTTCGCGTTAACGCTCAGGTAGGCTCTCCAGTTGGTCAATTTCGAGCCGGCCGCAGCGGCGAGCTTCCCACAATGCGCGTCGGCCCCCTCCAGGCCCCTGAGGTTCGCGCCGTCCCCCGGGCCGGCACTTGTGATGAAGAACGTCATCTCCGGCTGCTGGGCATGTACGCCCACGCCGTACCCAAGGCCCGCTATCAAGAGGGTTGCCAGCAATGCAACGGTACTCGTGTATTTCTTTACTTGGTTCATGGAATCCTCCTTTTGTTTTTGCGGGTTGCCCAAGATGCGTCGATTGACTCGAAGTGAATTAGTTCCGGTACGCTCCTTGAAGCTGCTCATGGCGGTGAACGAGGTTGGTCGAACCAATCACGCTGGCGTGAAGGATGACGCAAGCTTACGCGCTGATCCATCTGGAGCCATGGCCCCCTGAAGCGAGGTCGTTTCCTGTGCTTTAGGGATTCTGATCGTCCGATGGACACCGCTTGCGGCTAGTCTAGGGCCAAATGGGTTGATCTACTAGTTCCTCGAGCGCCTCTCGCGCCGAAATCGCTCCTGAAGGTCAGTGCGGCAGTTTATATATCGCATCGCAGCAAACATGGACCAAGGTCCGTTGTGTCGGCTTCCCTGCCATCAGCGTGAACGCCGCATTGGTCCGCTCTCTTCCCGACTCAGACAGCCGGACGGCCCCGGTCGGTGGCGGCAGTGCCGACTTTCCAGACTTCGCGCAGCGGCGAGAATCGCAGCTTTTGCTGCTCTGCATCAGGCAGAGATCGGCCCAATACCGGCGCTCAGGTCAGAGCGTGTTCTTGTGAATCACGCCATCCTTCATAATGATTCGGAAATTGCCGGGATCTGCCATGAGCTCGATGTCTTTCAGGGGATTGCCATCGACCAGCAGAAGATCGGCATAGGCGCCTTTTTCGACCACGCCGAGCGCGCCCTGTTGATAGGGGTGGCGCCGACCGCTTAACTTGAAGAGTTCGGCATTGTCTGAGGTTGCCTGTTTTAGTATCTCGTAGGGAGTGAAGAACGCTGCACGCGCGATAAACTCCTGCGGCTGCTGAGCCTGTTTGGCCGGCGGCCCGAATAGATCGGTTCCCCATGCGATCCTAACGCCGTGCTTTTTAGCCCACTTCAAAAGGTTCGCTGAGCCCTCGTTCACCTGCCGCATTTTCGATTCACTCGGGGTACCAACGATATTCAGCTGCTCGGGAGTCAGGCCGAATAAGTAGGCCTGCGGGGATAGCCACACACCCTTGTCCGCCATGAGTTTCAATGTCTCTTCGGTCAGAAAGGGACCGTGATCGATGCTTTTTACGCCTGCCTCGATGCACATGCGGACGGCCCTGTCGGTATAAGCGTGAACCACGACGTAAGTGCCCCAGTTTTCCGCTTCGGTCACCGCCGCCTTCATTTCCTCTAGCGTATATTGTGTCGTATCCAGTGGATCGTAATAGCTCGATACGCCGCCACCCGCCATGACCTTCAGTTGGCTCGAACCGGTGCGAAGGACTTCGCGCGCGGCCTTCTGTACCTCGGGAACGCCATCAGCAACAAATCCCCAGCCCATGATTTCCATTTTATCGGGCACACCTGCGAAATAGGGCGAAAGCTTGGCTTTGCTCGTTTCGAGATCTGCGTGGCCGGAAGTCTGTGAAATATACGGCCCCGACGGCAGAATTCGGGGACCTGCGACCAGGCCTTCGTCGATCGCCTGTTTCAGGCCGCCGACGGGACCGCCGACGTCACGCACCGTGGTAAAGCCACGCAACAGCATCGCTTTCGCCGCCGCCACGGACTGCGCGCCTACGTATCCCCAGGTTTCCTCGTAAATAGCTTTCGCCGGCGCATCGTTCAGCATCAAATGAACGTGGGCATCCGTGAGCCCCGGCATCAGGGTACGGCCGCCGCCGTCGATGATTGTCGCTCCGGCGCGGGTTTCGCTCTCGCCACCCGACATCGCCTTGATCAGGTTGCCCTCGATCAGCAACTGGTGATTTTCAAAGAGCCGGTCGTCGGTACCGTTGAAGATATTGACGTTTTTAAATAGTACCTGCGGCGGCGGAGCTTCATCCGCAGCAGTTGCCGCAGAGGGCAAGAACAGGTTCGCCGCAATCGCAACCTTAAGGACCAATAATAGTGTTTGCCTAAACATACTTGAGTAGTCCATTGAAACCACGTAAC
>Ga0224508_10001902_pt1 | contig 18342 bp, 14 predicted proteins | sample SF_Jan12_sed_USG_4_FD_170157 | JGI IMG/M metagenome (GOLD analysis project Ga0224508, IMG submission 170157) | Sediment microbial communities from San Francisco Bay, California, United States - SF_Jan12_sed_USGS_21 | ecosystem: Environmental > Aquatic > Marine > Sediment | place: USA... | reverse complement strand
AGGTGGATTTGATCTCTCCGATCGCGATGGAGGAGGGGTTGAGGTTTGCGATCCGTGAAGGGGGTCGAACCGTAGGCGCCGGCGTCGTCGCGAAAATTATGGAGTAGTGGAGTAGGGACGGCGTGATCGCCGTCTGAAGAGGCCGCGGCGGCGGCGTGAGCAGAGGGAGTCAGACAGAGGCCAGTAGCTCAATTGGCAGAGCAGCGGTCTCCAAAACCGCAGGTTGGGGGTTCGAGTCCCTCCTGGCCTGCCAGCTCCGGTGAGTTGATCATCGTGTCTCTCGTACTGGCCTCGAACGCTCACGAAACCTGATAAGGCCATAGGAACCGAAGCTCAAGCAAAAACCGATGGACACCAAGGTCGAAACTCAGAAAACGGCGCTCGATACGCTCAAGCTCCTGGCGGCGGGAGGCGTTCTTATCGGTGGCATCGTCGGTTATTACTATTACGTTGACTTCCCGGTGGTGTTTCGAGCGCTGGGTGTGCTGGTGGCGCTGGGTTTGGCGGTCGTCATCGCGCTCCAGTCGTTTCAGGGCCAGGCACTGTGGAGATTTGTCCAGGGGTCGCGGGTGGAGATGCGCAAGGTCGTGTGGCCGACCCGAGAAGAGGCCATACAGACGACGATTGCGGTTCTCGTGTTCGCATTGATCATGGGCGTGTTTTTCTGGCTGCTCGACCTGTTCCTGCTCTGGTTTACGCGATTCCTGACGGGTCAGGGGGGCTGATGCATGTCTGATCTGCAATGGTATGTCGTTCATGCTTACTCGAATTATGAGCACAAGGTGAAGACCTCCCTGCAAGAGCGGATATTGCGCTACGGTCTGGAGGACAAATTCGGCGAGATTCTCGTTCCGACCGAGGAGGTCGTCGAGATGAGGGAAGGCCAGAAGCGGCGAAGTGAGCGCAAGTTTTTTCCTGGCTACGTGCTCGTTCAGATGGAAATGGATGACGATACCTGGCATCTCGTCAAGGAAGTGCCGAAGGTGCTCGGGTTCATCGGCGGGAGTTCTGACAGACCTGCACCCATCTCTGACGAGGAAGCCAACGCGATACTGAACCGCGTCCAGGAGGGGGCGGACAAGCCGAGGCCCAAGGTGCTCTTCGAGCCCGGCGAAGTGGTCCGTGTGACGGACGGGCCGTTCAATGACTTCAATGGTGTCGTGGAGCAGGTCAATTACGAGAAGAGCAAAGTCAGGGTGGCGGTGCAGATCCTCGGCCGTTCGACACCGGTCGAGCTCGACTTCGGGCAGGTGGAGAAGGCGTGATCGGTCGAAAGCACATTTAGGTCAGTTGGAATGGCAAGAAAAATAGACACATATATCAAGTTGCAGATCCCGGCCGGGCAGGCTAACCCGAGCCCACCGGTCGGACCGGCGCTGGGTCAGCATGGCGTCAATATCATGGAGTTCTGTAAGGCATTCAATGCGGAGACCCAGAATGCCGAGCAGGGTATGCCGCTTCCCGTGGTCATCTCTGTTTATACGGACAAGAGCTTTACGTTCATTACCAAGACGCCGCCCGCCGCCGTCTTGTTGAAGAAAGCGGCAGGTATAAAGAAGGGCAGCGGGACGCCTAACAGCCAGAAAGTGGGTACGGTGACCCGGGCTCAGCTGGAGGAGATCGTCAAGGTCAAGGAGCCCGATCTCAACGCCGCGGACATGGATGCCGCAGTGAGAATTATTGCAGGCAGTGCGCGAAGCATGGGTCTGGACGTGGAGGGTCTGTAGGTGTCTAAGCTCAGCAAGAATCAGAAAGCCGTCAGTGAGCGAATGGAGCGTGGCAAGGCCTATCCGGTCGCCGAAGCCTTTGGGTTGATCAAGGAGCTGGCGAGCGCGAAGTTCCAGGAGTCCGTGGACGTTGCCGTTAATCTTGGCGTAGATCCGAAGAAGTCGGACCAGGTGGTCCGAGGCTCCACAGTGCTCCCGAACGGCACCGGAAAGACCGTTCGAGTTGCGGTGTTCGCTCAGGGTGAGAACGCGGACGCCGCCAAGGAGGCGGGCGCGGATATCGTGGGTATGGACGATCTCGCCGAATCCATCAAGGGCGGAGAGTTGAACTTCGACGTGGTGATCGCCAGCCCGGACGCGATGCGGGTGGTGGGTAAGCTCGGGCAAATCCTGGGACCGCGCGGGCTCATGCCCAACCCGAAGGTCGGAACGGTTACGCCGGATGTCGCTGCGGCGGTGCACAACGCCAAGGCCGGGCAGGTGCGTTACCGTACCGACAAGTCGGGTATCGTCCACTGCCAGATCGGCACCGTAGGCTTCGAGGTGGAAGCCCTGACGCAGAATTTAGAGGCGCTGCTGGCCGACCTTAACAAGGCCAGGCCCGCGGCGGCGAAGGGCCAGTATATGAAACGTGTCAGTGTCTCATCGACGATGGGACCTGGCGTGACTGTGGATCAGGCGACGGTGAGCGACTGATTCCTGAGTCGGAGTCGAGTATTGAGTTTTGCGCCTGCCTGTCCGATAGGAAGTCGGGAGCGGTAGGAAAGGGCCGGCAGCAAGCCGGCCATCATCAGAGACCGTAGGTCTCCCGTGAGGGAGGTAATGACGCGAGTCGCCTGCGCAGGTGGTGTTACCCCAATCAGCTTTGCCTGGTGGAGGACGCACCGTCGAGTGTCACGGAGATGAGAGGGATGATGTGCCGTGATGATGGGATGACGGGGACCTGAGCGCTTCGGTCGCGTCCATGTCGTATTGGTCTATCAGGAGAGAAGTCTAGGGAGGTAGGTATGGCGCTGAATCTAGAGGAGAAGAAAGCGCTGGTCGCCGAGGTGAGCTCGGTCGCGGCTTCGGCGCACTCGGCGGTTGCCGCAGAGTACCGGGGTCTGACCGTCGGCGAAATGACCGAGCTCAGGGCCGAGGCGCGGAACTCCGGCGTGTATCTGAAAGTCCTAAAGAACACGCTGGCGCGCCGCGCGGTCGAGGGAACGGAGTTTCAGTGCATGCAGGATTGCCTGAGCGGACCGCTCCTTCTGGCCTTCTCGAGAGAGGATCCGGGTTCGGCGGCTCGGCTGATCAAGGGGTTTTCCAAGGATCACGATAAGCTGGTGACGGTATCCGTATCTATCGGCGGTGAGCTTTATGCTGCCGGGGATCTGGACCGTCTGGCCGCACTTCCCACTCTGGATGAGGCGCGAGCCATGTTGCTGCGCACCTTGAACGGACCGTTGACCCAATTCGTTCGGACGCTGGCGGAGCCCGCTGCCATGTTGGCCAGAACCCTGCAGGGCAGGAGCGAGCAGACCGAGTGACTGGCGGGGCCTCGTCCCCGCGAATGGTTTTGAAATCTGGAATTACTTGAGGGAGAACGAAGTCATGGCTTTGACAAACGAAGAGCTCATCGAAGAGTTGAGCAATAAGCCGATCATGGAAGTCGTTGATCTGGTGAAGGCTCTTGAGGACAAGTGGGGTGTTTCTGCGGCCGCGCCCGTAGCGGTTGCTGCGGGCCCCGCGGGCGGTGAGGCTGCCGCCGCAGAGGAGCAGACGGAGTTCGATGTGATCCTGACCGGCTACGGCGAGAACAAGGTCGCAGTCATCAAGGTGGTCAGAGCGCTGACCGGCCTGGGCCTGAAAGAGGCGAAAGACCTCGTGGAAGGCGTGCCGAATGCAGTCAAAGAGGCCACGTCCAAGGACGACGCAGAGGATGTGAAGAAGCAGCTCGAGGAAGCTGGCGCGAGCGTCGATATCAAGTGATACGACGCCGCGTCTTCAACCGCGAGCGGCAGCCCGACCCTGTTAGGGGCCGGGTGGAAACCCATCTTGCAGTCGACTCCGCGCTTCATGCGGAGGGCTTCTGTATTCATTTACCGCAGTCACAGATAGTTGGCGTACCGGAGCCGAGGTAACCCCCGATGGTGTATTCATTCACTGAGAAAAAGCGTATTCGAAAGAATTTTGGGAAGCTTCCAGGAGTATTGGACGTCCCGTATCTGCTTTCGATCCAGCTCGCGTCCTATCAGAAGTTCCTCCAGCAGGAGGTTGCCACTGGTCAACGCGCGGACAGGGGGTTGCATTCAGCCTTCAACAGCGTCTTTCCAATAGTTAGCTACTCTGGTAGCGCGGCTCTGGAATATGTGAGTTATCGTCTCGGCGAGCCGGTATTCGACGTGAAGGAGTGCCAGCTCCGGGGGCTGACGTACGCTGCGCCTTTGCGCGTCCTCGTCCGTCTGGTCATCTATGACAAGGAGTCCTCCGGTAGCAAGAAGAAGGTCAAGGATATCCGCGAGCAGGAGGTGTATCTCGGCGAGATGCCGCTCATGACCGATCATGGGACGTTTGTGATCAACGGTACCGAGCGCGTGATCGTGTCTCAGCTCCATAGATCGCCAGGAGTGTTCTTCGATCACGATAAAGGCAAGACTCACTCATCCGGTAAGCTGTTGTTCTCTGCGCGGGTAATTCCGTACCGCGGTTCATGGCTCGACTTCGAGTTCGATCCGAAGGATTGTGTGTTCGTTCGCATCGATCGCCGCCGCAAGCTTCCTGTCACTATCCTGTTGAGAGCGCTCGAGTACACGAACGAGGAGATACTCGAGATATTCTTCGAGACGAACGAGTTCTCGCTGACATCCAAGGGTATCACCTTGAAATTGGTGGCCGAGCGTCTGCGAGGAGAGACGGCCAGCTTCGATATCAAGATCGGACGGAAAACGATCGTGGAGAAGGATCGGCGCATCACGGTCCGCCACATTCGAGAGTTGGAGAAGGCCAAGGTCAAGCACCTGGACGTCCCACCGGAGTATCTCGAAGGACGCGTGCTCGCGCACGACATCGTTGACGAGGAAACCGGGGAGCTCCTTGCGAACGCCAATGATGAGCTCACCGCAGAGATCGTCTCGAAGCTGCTGGAGAGCGGGATAAAGAAAATCAACACGCTGTTCGTGAACGACCTCGACCGCGGTGCGTTTGTCTCTAACACGCTGCGGATCGATTCGACGCAGTCTCGTCTGGACGCGCTTGTCGAGATCTATCGCATGATGCGCCCCGGTGAGCCTCCCACTAAGGAAGCTGCGGAGAACCTCTTCCAGAATTTGTTTTTCAATTCGGAGCGTTATGACCTCTCGGCGGTCGGGCGCATGAAGTTCAACCGCAGAGTCGGACGCGACGAATCAGAGGGCGAGGGTATCCTGAGTAAGGACGACATCATCGATGTCCTGAGCACCCTGATCGACATCCGTAACGGTAACGGTAGCGTGGACGACATCGATCATCTTGGTAATCGCCGCGTGCGCAGCGTCGGGGAGATGGCGGAGAACGCGTTCCGCATCGGTCTGGTGCGGGTGGAGCGTGCCGTAAAAGAACGCCTCACCCTGGCCGAGTCCGAGGGTCTCATGCCCCAGGAGATGATCAACGCAAAACCGGTTGCGGCGGCAGTGAAGGAGTTCTTCGGTTCGAGTCAGCTTTCTCAGTTCATGGATCAGAACAACCCATTATCGGAAGTCACTCATAAGCGGCGGGTCTCCGCGCTGGGGCCGGGTGGGTTGACGAGAGAGCGGGCAGGCTTTGAGGTCCGGGACGTCCACCCCACTCACTATGGGCGAGTCTGCCCGATCGAGACCCCGGAAGGGCCAAATATCGGCCTCATCAACTCCCTGGCCGTCTACGCTCGCACGAATGCCTACGGTTTTCTCGAGACGCCCTACCGGAAGGTTGTCAATGGCCGGGTAACTGGGGACATCGTGTACTTGTCCGCCATCGAGGAGGGGCAGTTCGTGATCGCCCAGGCCAACGCGAGTCTCACGGCGCGGGGCCAGTTTGACGAGGAGTTGGTGTCGTGTCGGTACCAGAACGAGTTTGCCTTGTTTCCCCCGGATCAGATCCGTTACATGGATGTGTCTCCCAAGCAAATCGTTTCGGTTGCGGCCTCGCTGATACCGTTTCTGGAGCATGACGACGCTAACCGGGCACTCATGGGTTCCAACATGCAGCGTCAGGCGGTCCCGACCTTGCGGACGGAGACGCCGTTGGTTGGCACCGGCATGGAGCGTGCGGTCGCAGTGGACTCCGGGGTGACGGTAGTTGCACGTCGTGGCGGCCGGGTCGACTCCGTGGACGCCTCGCGAATCGTCGTTCGCGTCAACGATGACGAGACGAGCGCCGCCGAAGCCGGTGTCGATATATACAATCTCACCAAGTACACGCGTTCCAATCAGAATACCTGCATAAACCAGCGCCCGCTGGTGAAAGCGGGAGACACCATCAAGCTCGACGACGTGCTGGCGGACGGTCCGTCCACGAGCATGGGTGAGCTGGCATTGGGCCAGAACCTCCTGGTCGCGTTCATGCCCTGGCACGGCTACAACTTCGAGGACTCGATCCTGATATCCGAGCGCGTGGTCGAGGAAGACCGGTTTACGACGATACACATCGAAGAGCTCACTTGTGTCGCGCGCGATACGAAGTTGGGGCCCGAGGAGGTAACGGGTGATATCCCGAATGTCGGCGATGCGGCGCTCACGAAGCTGGACGAGTCGGGTATCGCCTTTATCGGCGCCGAAGTCAGGGCCGGCGATATCCTCGTGGGCAAAGTCACGCCCAAGGGCGAGACTCAGCTCACACCGGAAGAGAAGCTGCTGCGAGCGATATTTGGCGAGAAAGCCTCAGACGTGAAGGACACCTCCTTGCGAGTGCCGCCGGGAATGGACGGAACCGTTATCGACGTGCGCGTCTTTACCCGTGACGGCGTCGAAAAGGATGTTCGCGCGCTCTCAATAGAGCGCCAGGAGCTCGAGGCGGTTCGCAAAGACCTCGACGATCAGCGGCGTATTCTGGAAGAAGATATATACCAGCGGCTGGAGCAACTGTTACACGGCAAGCTTGCAGCTGGAGGGCCTCAGGGGCTGAAATCCGGCACCAAGATCACGAAGGGCTATCTCGATGAACTGCCCAGAGAAAAGTGGTTCGAGGTCCGGGTGAAGAACGAGGATGCTAACTCTCAGCTCGAAAGGGCGGCGGAGCGGCTCCGGGCCCAGAGCGAGGAGTTCGATCGGCGCTTCGAAGAGAAGAGGCAGAAGATCACTGCCGGTGATGATCTGGCGCCGGGCGTCCTCAAGATGGTCAAAGTCTATCTCGCCGTCAAGCGACACGTGCAACCGGGCGACAAGATGGCCGGCCGCCACGGCAACAAGGGCGTGATATCAACGATCGTGCCCGTTGAGGACATGCCATATATGGAGGACGGCACACCCGTGGACATCGTGCTCAATCCGCTGGGCGTGCCTTCGCGTATGAACGTCGGTCAGGTGTTGGAGACGCACCTGGGGTGGGCCGCCAAAGAACTGGGCCGCAAGATACAGGACATGCTGCGCTCCGAGGAGTCTGAGGCCGCCCTGAGACGATTCCTGGATCAGCTGTACAACAAGACCGGCGGTCAGAAAGAGGATCTCAAGAGTCTCAATTACGAAGAGTTGATCGAACTGGCTCGCAACCTGACGCAGGGCGTGCCGATGGCGACTCCGGTCTTCGACGGCGCGAACGAGGAGGAGATCAAGGGCCTTCTGGAGTTGGCGGGGCTGCCGGAATCCGGGCAGGCGGTCCTCTATAACGGGCGAACCGGCGAAGCCTTCGACAGGCCTGTGACAGTGGGCTACATGTACATGCTGAAGCTCAATCACCTGGTGGATGACAAGATGCATGCGCGGTCCACGGGCCCCTATAGCCTGGTCACGCAGCAGCCTCTGGGCGGAAAGGCCCAGTTCGGCGGACAGCGATTCGGGGAAATGGAAGTCTGGGCGCTGGAAGCCTACGGTGCTTCGTACACTCTGCAAGAGATGTTGACCGTCAAATCGGACGACGTTCAGGGTCGCACTAAGATGTACAAGAACATCGTCGATGGAACGCATGAGATGCAGGCGGGCATGCCGGAGTCCTTTAACGTGTTGGTGAAGGAGATCCGATCTCTGGGAATCAATATCGATCTGGAACAAACCAAATGACAACGCAACGCGAGTACATGAGTTATCTAGTTAACTTGGCCAAGGCAATTTTTGCCGAGAATATATTCAGAGCAGGTGCAGCCACATGAAAGATTTGCTGAAACTTTTCAGGCAGCAGTCACCCGTTGAGGACTTCGATGCCATCCGGATCGGTCTGGCGTCGCCGGACATGATTCGGTCATGGTCTTATGGCGAGGTCAAGAAGCCGGAGACGATCAACTACAGAACTTTCAAACCCGAACGGGACGGGTTGTTCTGCGCGAAGATCTTCGGCCCGATCAAGGACTACGAGTGTCTGTGCGGAAAGTACAAGCGCCTGAAGCACCGCGGAGTGGTATGTGAGAAATGCGGCGTGGAAGTCACGCAAACCAAGGTCCGGCGCGAGCGCATGGGGCACATCGAGCTGGCGAGTCCTGTGGCCCATATCTGGTTCCTGAAGTCATTGCCGTCGCGTATTGGCCTGATGCTGGACATGACGCTTCGTGAGATCGAAAGGATTCTTTATTTTGAGGCGTTCGTCGTCGTGGACCCGGGCATGACGCCATTGGAGCGGGGCCAGCTCTTGACAGACGAGACCTACCTGGAGGCTATCGAGCAGTACGGCGATGAGTTCGATGCCCGCATGGGTGCGGAGGCCGTCCGGGATCTGCTGATCTCTCTGGAGCTGGACTCCGAAGTCGTCCAGGTGCGCGAAGACATTGCCGGCACGAACTCTGAGACCAAGATAAAGCGGCTCTCAAAACGGCTGAAGCTCCTGGAATCTTTTCTCGAATCCAGCAACCAGCCGGCATGGATGGTCATGACCGTTCTACCCGTGCTGCCGCCGGACCTGAGACCCCTGGTTCCGCTGGATGGCGGACGTTTCGCCACATCCGATCTCAACGATCTCTATCGAAGGGTGATCAACCGCAACAATCGTCTGCGTAGGCTCCTGGAGCTGAACGCGCCCGATATCATCGTCCGCAACGAGAAGCGCATGCTGCAGGAATCTGTGGATGCCCTGCTGGATAACGGACGGCGGGGCCGCGCCATTACCGGGACCAACAAGCGGCCTCTCAAGTCCCTGGCCGACATGATCAAAGGCAAGCAGGGGCGTTTCAGGCAGAATCTCCTCGGTAAGCGCGTGGACTACTCTGGTCGATCGGTCATCGTGGTTGGGCCGACGCTGAAATTGCACCAATGCGGTCTTCCGAAGAAGCTCGCGCTGGAGCTGTTTAAGCCGTTCATCTTCTCGAAGCTTCAGCTTCGTGGAGAGGCAACCACCATCAAGGCAGCAAAGCGACAGGTGGAACGAGAGGGACCGGAGGTCTGGGATATCCTCGAAGAGGTGATTCGCGAGCATCCCGTCATGCTCAACCGGGCGCCGACCCTGCATCGGCTCGGAATTCAGGCATTCGAACCGGTCCTGGTCGAGGGTAAGGCTATACAGCTGCATCCCCTGGTCTGCACCGCATTCAACGCAGATTTCGACGGCGATCAGATGGCGGTGCACGTTCCGCTGTCCCTGGAAGCTCAGCTTGAAGCCAGAGCTCTCATGATGGCCAGCAACAACATCCTGTCGCCGGCAAATGGCGATCCGATCATCGTTCCGTCTCAGGATGTGGTTCTGGGCCTCTACTATATGACTCGCGACCGAATCAATGCGCGGGGCGAAGGCCTGGTGTTCTCGGGCGTGGAGGAGGTGCATCGGGCGTATGAAAATCACGTTGCCGAGTTGCACGCGAGGGTCACGGTCAGAGTGCCCGAGTCCGCCAATGAGAACGGTGAGAGTGACGAAGCCGAAACGCCAAAAATGAAACGGGTGGAAACAACGGTTGGTCGCGCGCTTCTTTCGGAGATCATGCCGGAGGGGCTGAGCTTCGATCTGATCAACAAGCCGATGAACAAGCGTGCCATTTCCGGTGTCATCAACGCCTGTTATCGGCAGCTGGGACTCAAGGAGACCGTCGTATTCGCCGATCAGCTCATGTACACGGGGTTCAACTATGCGACCCGTGCCGGCGTGTCCTTCGGCGTCAACGACATGGTCGTCCCGGAGCAGAAGCCGGGGATCCTCGAGATCGCCGAGCAGGAGGTGAAGGATATCCAGGATCAGTACGCATCAGGGTTGGTCACGGACGGAGAGCGTTACAACAAGGTCGTCGATATCTGGTCCAGAACGAACGACCAGGTTGCCAAGGCCATGATGGAGAAGCTGGGATCCGAAGCGGTGCTCGATTCGAAGGGTAAGGAGGCTCAGCAGGAGTCCTTCAACTCGATCTACATGATGGCTGATTCCGGGGCCCGGGGTTCGGCCGCTCAGATTCGCCAGCTGGCCGGCATGCGCGGCCTGATGGCCAAGCCGGACGGCTCCATCATCGAAACGCCCATCACCGCCAATTTCCGTGAGGGGCTGGACGTTCTGCAGTACTTCATCTCCACCCACGGTGCTCGAAAAGGGCTTGCCGATACGGCGCTGAAGACGGCGAACTCCGGCTACCTGACGCGCCGTCTGGTCGATGTCGCTCAAGACCTGGTTGTAACCGAGCCTGACTGCGGCACCGATGAGGGTCTCATGATGACACCGCTCGTCGAGGGCGGTGACGTCGTTGAACCGTTGCGCGAGCGCGTCCTCGGCCGTGTGGCGGCGGTCGACGTGCTGGCCCCCGGTACCGGTGCCGTGGTGCTGGAGGGCGGGACGTTGCTGGATGAGCAGGCGGTCACAGAGCTCGAAGCGGCGTCCATCGATCAATTGCTGGTCCGCTCGCCGATTACCTGCGCGAACCGCTACGGGGTTTGCGCGCAGTGTTATGGGCGCGATCTCGCCCGGGGTAATCGTGTCGACAAAGGCGAGTCGGTCGGCGTTATTGCCGCGCAGTCCATTGGCGAGCCGGGCACGCAGCTCACCATGCGGACCTTCCACATCGGCGGCGCCGCATCGCGCTCGGCGGCGGTCAACAGTGTGGAGGTGAAGACAGTCGGCACGATCCGGATGCACGATATGAAGACCGTGCAGCATGAAGAGAAAGGCCATCTCGTCGCGACGTCCAGGTCGGGCGAGATCGCCGTACTGGATGAGTTCGGGCGGGAGCGGGAGCGCTACAAGGTTCCCTACGGCGCCACACTGAGCATTCATGAGGGTGATGCCGTCGAGCCCGGGCAGCTGGTCGCGAGTTGGGATCCTCATACGCACCCAGTGGTCACAGAGGTCAGCGGCCGCCTGCAGTTCGAGGACTTCGTGGATGGTGTGACGGTGACGACCCAGTTGGACGAGATCACCGGATTGACGAGCATTGTGATGCTGGATCCGGGGCAGCGTGGTGCGGGCACGGACTACCGGCCGACCGCCAGGCTGGTGGATAAGAAGGGCGACGCCGTGTTTTTCCCCAATACGGACATTCCGGCGGTCTACGCGCTGCCCGCCGGTGCGGTGCTCAGCATGGAGGACGGCGCAACGGTCCTGGTCGGCGACGTCCTCGCCCGGCTTCCCCAGGAGACTTCCAAGACTCGGGATATCACCGGTGGCCTGCCTCGGGTCGCAGATCTCTTCGAGGCACGCCGACCCAAGGAGCCTGCGATTCTTGCCGAGCACACCGGGACCGTCAGCTTCGGCAAGGAGACCAAGGGCAAGCGCCGGCTGGTCATCACCGACGAAGATGGGGAGACCCGCGAGGAATTGATTCCGAAGTGGCGACACCTCAACGTCTTTGAGGGCGAAACGGTGACTCGTGGGGAGATCATTGCTGATGGTGAGCCGAATCCTCACGACATCCTGCGCCTCCAGGGGGTCGAGAAACTGGCGGACTATCTCGTTCGGGAGATTCAGGACGTCTATCGGCTGCAAGGCGTGAAGATCAACGATAAGCATATCGAGGTCATCATTCGCCAGATGCTGCGCAAGGTGGAGATCGCGAAGGCGGGCGACACGCGCTTCCTGCGCGGCGAGCAGGTCGACAGGTCCAGAGTGCTGGAGACCAACGAGACGCTCGATACCGAGTCGGAGCCGGCCACCTACGAGCCCGTGCTCCTGGGTATTACCAAGGCCTCACTGGCGACCGAGTCGTTTATCTCGGCGGCTTCCTTCCAGGAAACCACGCGGGTGCTGACCGAGGCGGCCGTTCGCGGGATGCAGGACGACCTGCGCGGATTGAAGGAGAACGTGATCGTCGGCCGGCTGATTCCGGCGGGGACCGGGTTTGCCCATCACGAGGAGCGACGGCGCACGCAGGAGGATATCCTGGCCGCGGAGCTCAAAGGGCTGGAGACCGCATTGGAGCAGAGCGCAGCGGCGGCAGTGGCCGACGCCGAGGCCGAGGCAGCGCTTCAGCCGGAGGGAGCCGAGCCGGTCGATGAGCCCCGGGAGGCGCCCGCGAGCTGAGGGAAGAAAGGGTTTTAGTTGACAGTTCGGCAGCTCGAACCCTAGAATTTCCTGCTGCTTCAGGCCGGTCAGCACCGGTCGAGACAACTCGTGGCCCCGCGGAGCGTTTTTCGGGGCAAGGATACTGAGGCCCGGATGCCGAGATACCGGCAGCGGGCCCGCTTTTTTTATGGGTAACTGATGTCGACCACGAATCAATTAGTTAGAAAGCCCCGCTCCACGAAGAGGGCTAAGAGTAACGTACCTGCGCTGGGCGCCTCGCCCCAGAAGCGCGGTGTGTGCACCCGGGTCTACACCACGACGCCGAAGAAGCCGAACTCGGCCATGCGTAAAGTCGCGCGGGTGAGATTGACGAACGGTTTTGAAGTCACCAGCTACATCGGTGGTGAAGGTCACAACCTCCAGGAGCACTCGGTTGTGCTCATTCGGGGCGGCCGCGTCAAGGATCTCCCTGGCGTTCGCTACCACGTCGTGCGAGGCACTCTCGATTGTGCGGGCGTCGGAGATCGACGCCAGAGTCGCTCCAAGTACGGAGCCAAGCGGCCTAAGAGCTAACAGACCCCAGGATCCCATTCATGTCGCGACGAAGCCAAGCTCCCCGCCGGGCCGTGCTGCCAGACCCGAAATACGGTAACAGCATGCTGGCGAAATTCATCAACATGGTCATGCTGAGTGGCAAGAAGTCGGTTGCGGAACGTATTGTCTACGGCGCGCTGGATCGGATCGCGGAGCGATCGGGGCAGGATGGCGACCGGGCCGTGGAGTTGCTGGGCCAGGCATTGGATAACATCAAGCCGGCGGTTGAGGTGAAGTCCAGGCGGGTGGGCGGGGCAACCTATCAGGTACCTGTGGAAGTGCGTGCGACCCGTAGAGAGACGCTTGCGATGCGATGGGCTATCGACGCTGCCCGCAAGCGGTCCGAGAAGACAATGGCTTTGCGTCTGGCGCACGAGCTGATGGATGCAGCGGACAATAGAGGGTCGGCGGTCAAGAAACGTGAGGACACCCACCGAATGGCCGAAGCCAACAAGGCCTTCGCCCACTATCGGTGGTAATCAATGAATTTGAGGCAAGGACGTGGCACGGCAGACTCCCATAGAGCGTTATCGCAACATCGGCATCATGGCTCACATCGATGCTGGCAAGACGACGACGACTGAACGCATCCTGTTCTACACCGGGGTATCCCATAAGATGGGCGAGGTCCATGACGGCGCCGCTGTCATGGACTGGATGGAGCAGGAGCAGGAACGCGGCATAACCATCACCTCGGCGGCGACGACCACTTTCTGGAAGGGGATGGATCAGCAGTTCCCTGAATATCGAATCAATATCATCGACACGCCCGGCCACGTGGACTTCACCATCGAGGTAGAGCGCAGCCTGCGGGTTCTGGATGGCGCGGTCGCCGTTTTCTGCTCGGTTGGCGGAGTCGAGCCACAGTCGGAGACTGTCTGGCGCCAGGCTAACAAGTACGGTGTCCCGAGGCTGGCCTTCATAAATAAGATGGACAGGGCAGGCGCCGACTTCTTTCGCGTCGTTGGTCAGATCAGCGAACGCCTGAAGGGCAATCCTGTTCCGCTGCAGATTCCGATCGGTGCCGAGGAGAACTTCTCCGGCGTCATCGACCTAATCAAGATGAAGGCTATCGCTTGGGACGACGGAACCCAGGGCATGAGCTACTCAGAGCAGGCGATCCCCGAAACGCTGCTGTCCGCTGCGAACGAATGGCGGGAAAAGCTGGTCGAGGCGGCTGCAGAGGGCGACGAGACGTTGCTGGAGAAGTATCTGGATAGCGGCGAGCTGTCTGTCGAGGAGATGAAACGCGGTCTCAGGGAACGTTGTCTCAGTGGTGAGATCGTGCCGGTGCTGTGCGGTTCGGCGTTCAAGAACAAGGGCGTTCAGGCGGTGCTCGATGCGGTCGTGGAGTATCTCCCTTCGCCGGGAGAGCGTCCCGCCATCAAAGGTATTCTGGAGGACGACTCCGAGGCCGAGCGCCCGTCGGCGGATGACGCGCCGTTTGCGGCGCTGGCCTTCAAGATTGCAACCGACCCCTTCGTCGGGAATCTGACGTTCTTCCGGGTCTACTCCGGTGTGCTGAAATCCGGCGACACGGTGTTCAACCCGGTCAAGAGCAAACGCGAACGAATCGGGCGGATATTGCAGATGCACTCCAATGAACGGGAGGAGCTGAAAGAAGTCCGTGCGGGAGACATCGCTGCGGCCGTGGGCCTCAAGGACGTCACTACTGGAGACAGTCTGACCGATCCCAAGGAGATCATCACACTCGAGCGCATGGAGTTCCCCGAGCCGGTGATATCCGTGGCGGTGGAGCCCAAGACCAAGGCGGACCAGGAGAAGATGGGCGTCGCGCTCTCCAAGCTGGCAAAGGAGGATCCCTCCTTCCGGATGCATACGGATGAGGAGTCTGCGCAGACCATTATCTCTGGAATGGGCGAGCTGCATCTGGAGATCATCGTCGATCGGCTCAAGAGAGAGTTCAGGGTCGAGGCGAACGTGGGTAAGCCCCAGGTCGCGTATCGGGAGACCATTCGCGCGCTGGTGGAGCAGGAAGGCAAGTTCGTCCGCCAGACGGGGGGTCGCGGTCAGTATGGCCATGTGTACCTTCGCATCGAACCCCAGGAGTCCGGGGCCGGGTATGAGTTTGAGAATGCGATCGTGGGTGGAGCGGTGCCCAGGGAGTACATCTCTGCTGTCGACAAAGGTGTTCAGGAGCAGATGGGCAACGGGGTCATCGCGGGCTATCCGGTGGTCGATTGCAAGGTGACCCTCTACGATGGCTCCTACCACGATGTCGATTCGAGTGAGGTTGCCTTCAAGATTGCCGGTTCCATGGCGTTTAAAGAGGGCGCAGCGAAAGCCAAGCCCGTTCTCATGGAGCCCATCATGAAGGTGGAAGTCGTGAGCCCGGAGGACTACATGGGCGACGTTAATGGCGATCTGAACCGGCGCCGCGGCGTGCTTCACGGTCTCGACGACTCCCCCATGGGGAAGATCATCCGAGCGGAGGTGCCATTGGCGGAGATGTTCGGGTACGCAACGGATCTGCGTTCGATGAGCCAGGGGCGTGCGACGTACACGATGGAATTCGCCCGCTACGCACACGTCCCCCAGGGCGTAGCGCAAGACATTATCAAGGCCAGAACCTGAGTTCAGTCACGGACTCCTTTTCCAGATAAAGAGGTAGCTGATCGTGTCCAAAGAAAAGTTTGAGCGAACGAAGCCGCATGTGAATGTGGGGACGATAGGTCATGTGGACCACGGTAAGACGACGTTGACGGCGGCGTTGACGAAGGTGATGTCTGCGAAGCACGGTGGGAACACGATAGCGTTTGATGAGATTGACAATGCGCCGGAGGAGCGTGAGCGAGGGATCACGATTGCGACGGCGCACGTGGAGTATGAGAGCGATGGACGCCATTACGCGCACGTGGATTGTCCGGGGCATGCGGACTATGTGAAGAACATGATCACGGGTGCGGCGCAGATGGACGGTGCGATTCTGGTGGTATCGGCGGCGGATGGGCCGATGCCGCAGACGCGGGAGCACATATTGCTGGCGCGCCAGGTTGGGGTGCCGTTCATCGTGGTGTATTTGAACAAGGCCGACATGGTGGACGATGAGGAGTTGCTGGAGCTGGTGGAGTTAGAGGTCCGGGACCTGTTGTCGATGTATGAGTTTCCTGGGGACGACACGCCGATCATCACGGGGAGTGCGCTGAAGGCGTTGGAGGGTGATACGTCTGAGCTTGGGACGGCGAGTGTTGAGAAGCTGGTGGAGTCGCTGGATGCGTACATTCCGGTGCCGGAGCGCTTGGTGGATGGTGATTTTCTGATGCCGGTGGAGGATGTGTTTTCGATCTCGGGTCGCGGGACGGTGGTGACGGGCCGGATCGAGAGAGGCATTGTGAAGGTTGGGGATGAGGTTGAGATCGTTGGGATCAAGGAGACGACGAAGACCACGTGCACGGGTGTGGAGATGTTCCGCAAGCTCCTGGACCAGGGGCAGGCGGGGGATAACGTTGGGGTGTTGTTGAGGGGCACGAAGCGGGACGAGGTGGAGCGGGGTCAGGTGCTGGCGAAGCCGGGCTCGATCACGCCGCACACGAAGTTTGAGGCGGAAGTTTACATTCTGACGAAGGAAGAGGGGGGTCGGCACACGCCGTTTTTCAAGGGTTACCGGCCGCAGTTTTACTTTCGTACGACCGACGTGACCGGTGCGGTGGAGCTACCCGAGGCGACGGAGATGGTGATGCCCGGGGATAACATTCAGATGAAGGTGGATTTGATCTCTCCGATCGCGATGGAGGAGGGGTTGAGGTTTGCGATCCGTGAAGGGGGTCGAACCGTAGGCGCCGGCGTCGTCGCGAAAATTATGGAGTGATTCCAATCGCGGTCTGCGGGAGCGGCCGACTGGCCGAGATCCCGGGCCGCTCTAACAGGTACAACAGATGGCAACAAACCAGAACATTCGGATCCGTCTAAAGGCGTTTGATCACAAGCTGATCGACCGTTCGGCGCGAGAGATCGTGGAAACGGCGAAGCGGACCGGCGCGACGGTGAAGGGCCCGGTGCCGTTGCCTACGAAGATTGAGCGTTACACGGTGCTGATTTCCCCCCATGTGAACAAGGACGCCCGGGACCAGTACGAGCTGCTGACCCACAAACGTCTCATGGACATCGTGGATCCCACGGACAAGACCGTGGATGCTCTGATGAAGCTCGAGCTTCCGGCCGGGGTGGACGTCCAGATTCGGCTGAATTAGGGTCTGAGGGAGTCCCGTTTCTCGTTGAATACTGGGGCAGATATAATTTATAATACTTGGCTACTCCCGCGCCGAGTATGTGGGAGCTGCTGGCCCGGCGAAGCGCCTGCTGTCGGGCCGATTTAGCACAGGGGGTCGCCGGAACGCTCGTCCGGCACCATAGACCAACACAATTCATGGGTTTCAGGTGGGTGTGACCCCGCCGGAATCTCTTGAGCGCCAGCGACGGATAACGGGTGCTGGCTGAAGCGTGCGGCCCGGTCGCGAGCGGCATGGGCGGCAGCGCGGATTAGAGGACACGAAGATGCCAATCGGTCTAGTGGGCCGCAAATGCGGTATGACCCGCCTATTTACGGATGCTGGGGAGTCCATCCCCGTCACGGTCATCGAGGCGCTGCCCAACAGGGTGGCGCAGCTGAAGACCGCTGACCGTGATGGCTACCGGGCGGTGCAGGTCACCTTTGGCAGTGTGTCATCCAGGCGCACCGCAAAACCGCTGCTCGGCCACTTCGGCAAGGCCGAAGTCGATCCCGGCGAAGGCCTCTGGGAATTCAGGCTGGGGGAAGCCGAGGGAGAGGATCTCGCGCCGGGCGCCGAGCTCAGAGTGGACGTCTTCCAGGATGGTCAAAAAGTGGACGTGGTCGGTACCTCCAAGGGCAAGGGCTTCGCAGGCACCGTAAAGCGGCACAACTTCCATATGCAGGATGCCACCCATGGCAACTCGCTGTCCCATCGGGCGCCGGGCTCGATCGGCCAGAATCAGACGCCGGGCCGGGTTTTCAAGGGTAAGAAGATGTCTGGCCAGATGGGTAACGTCCGCCGTACCGTGCCCAACGTCGAGGTCGTGCGCATCGATTCGCAGAGAAACCTACTCCTGGTGAAAGGCGGCGTGCCCGGCGCCCCGGGCGGGCATGTGATCGTCCGCCCTGCGGTGAAGGCAGACGCGCCGGTCAGAGTCCCAGCTGAGAAAGCGGGAGACGACGAATGAAGCTCAAGCTCGAGGGCAAACAGTCGAGCGTGGAGCTCTCGGATACGGCATTCGCGGCGGCGTTCAATGAGCCTCTGGTGCATCAGATCGTCACCGCCTATCTTGCGGGCGCGCGCCAGGGAAACAAGGCACAGAAGAACCGCGCTCAGGTCCGAGGCGGTGGCGCCAAGCCATGGCGACAAAAGGGTACGGGCCGCGCCCGTGCGGGAACCAGTCGAAGCCCGATTTGGGTCGGTGGGGGGCGTGCTTTTGCCGCCAGACCGCGCGATTT
>Ga0224508_10001901_pt1 | contig 18345 bp, 15 predicted proteins | sample SF_Jan12_sed_USG_4_FD_170157 | JGI IMG/M metagenome (GOLD analysis project Ga0224508, IMG submission 170157) | Sediment microbial communities from San Francisco Bay, California, United States - SF_Jan12_sed_USGS_21 | ecosystem: Environmental > Aquatic > Marine > Sediment | place: USA... | reverse complement strand
GCGCATTCCGCGCGGTGCGACTTTCTGACCTGCTCCGTATAGGACGGGTAAGCGATCGCGGCAATGACGCCGATGACGGCGACGACGATCATTAGTTCGATCAGGTTATAACCGCGCTGTTTATGCATAATGTTTTGTCCCAAGAGAGAATGACTGTTGGCGGGCCGTGTTCATCGACGTCACCGGTCGTAGTTGTCGGGCAATAGCCAGAACTCGGTGATCACATTGCCGCTTAATTTGAAACCGACCATTGCACCGACACGCAGGCGAAGCGCCGAATCTTCCTTCGACGACCGCGAACGGACCACCACCTGCGGTGAAATTCGATAGGCAATGTCGCCGATGATAATTCGGCCCTTGCCGAGGTACACGGCATCAATGACGCCGGTTTCCTGGAAACCCTTCGGGTAATAGGCGGGAAACTTTTGCGCCAGTGCCGACGTGCTCATAAAGCCGCAGACCATGACGATGATGAGTAAGACTGTCTTTTTCATTGATTAACTCCGTCGCTGTGAGCGGATTTAAGGCGTGAGTTCTTCCCACGACAAACGGCCGGTGTTTATACCACCCGGATCGACAATGTCGGTAACCTCGATGCTGCCGCCGTCCAGGGTTTCCGTCGTCGACGTGTACCGCCTGTTCGAGAGGTTCACGGGCGACGTCGCGATGCCGGTCACTTTTTCACCCGCCGCGGCCGCACCGCTCACCTTATCGAGATCAGTCAGCAGGCCGTCGCGATTCAGGTCGAACGACACTGCCGAGGGTCTGCCGCCGGTCAGCAAGCTTGCGACCATCTGCCAGCCGCTGCCGCCGGCGTTACAGGGATTGGTATCGGGCATCATCGTGTTGAAGAACACGAGGTCGGCGCGAACCACCGCATCGGTGATTACCCGTTCGCCTACGTCCGGCAGATCCATGTACCAACCGTCATCGCGCGAATAATCGACCGCGTTGTCCGTCAGCGTTCTGGCCGGCACGCCCTCTGTCGTCGAACCGGTGCCGATGACCTGCTCGACGAGGTCGCCCTGGTCGAGTCCGCCGGTGCCGGAATCGAGTATGCCGTACATCGATTGCGTGCCGGTACTCGTCGTGTCAGCCGCCGTCAGGTACTGCCCGGTGCCGAACAACACGATCAGGTTGGGCTCGTTGGATGCCGACGCCGGGAAAGTCGAGTTACGCACAACGACCGGTGTCGTGGTTATCTGCTGGCCGGCGGGTGCCGTGAACAACGGCCCCGCGTCTGATCCCGCGGAATACGCGACATCCCAGTTGCTGATGTCCGAGCCGGACAGATCGAACGCCCACAGATTGCCTTCGACGTCGCCGGCATAGACGCGATCGGCGAAGCTGTCGCCGTCCGTATCCACGACGGCCGGTGTCGACAGCCCGTTTCGATTCGTCGCGTCGCCAACACCGGTCGAAATCTTGATGTAATCGGTGCCTTCGGTCCAGACGCCGTCCAGACCGCCCTCGAGAGACACAACGAACAGCTGCGCCTCACCGCTGCCAGTATCGTTGTAGCCATTGCCGAAGATCGCTGCCCAGCGAATGGTTCCGAGCGGGCCCTCGAGCGGCACGATCGACGGGCGGCTGAAGGTATGGCCGAGATCCGGATCGTCGACGTCGGTGAATTCCCACATGACGACATTAGCCGGATTGCTGCCGCTCTCCGAAAAACTGCTGGGATTTGTAACATCGAGCGCGAACAGGCCCCTGCCGCCTCCGCGTAATCCGCCGACCAGTACGGTCTTCCACGACGCGGAGCCGCTCGGCGTCGTACTGACATACGCGTCGGCAACGGACGCCGTGAGATCGACCATGTAGCGATGCGTGTATGCCGGATCGGTCAGGTAGTGCAAGCCGTCCAGTGCGCCGGTCGAATACAGCGCGTTCGGAATGTAGCCAAGCAGCTCCGCGCCGTTGGACTGCGCGAAACCATGTAGCATGCCGTCATTGGCGCCAACGTAAACGACGCCGGGCCGGCTCGCCTGAGCCTCCCGGTATTCCGTGTACGTGTTACCAACGGTGCCCGGAAAAGGTGCCACATCGGGCCAGTTGGATTCGGGTGCACCGACGAACACGGGCCCTGAATTGATAATGTCGCCGAGCAGACCCGTGCGCTCGCGCAGACTTTTTTCGTCAAACGTGTTGGTCCCGTCGTTATAACTGCAAGCGCCTGACGACGACGTCTCGCAGCCACGAGCGCCGCGCAGGTAATCGTGCCGGGCCATGCCCGTCGCTTCGTTATCAAGGCTGCCATCGGGATTGGTCCGGAAATCGTTCTTCTGGTCCGTTGTCAGCGACGCCCACTGGAACGCGATGCCGTCGGTACCGTTGTAGGTCAGCAATGCGCGCGGGTTCGCCGACAGGTCGCGCAGGTTAAGTCGACCGGCCGCTCCCCATGCTGGCGAGCTATCAACGGCTCCGGTGAATGGATTAAGGTCATAAGCCAGCAGGTTGCCGTTCCAGCGTTCACTGTTAAACAACGCGAGGTACACCTGCGAGTTCGTGCTCAACGAGCCGGTATTGAATGCGACCGAGGCCGCGGACCCGATGCGTCCCTGGATGGACTGCAGCGCGCTGCGCAACCCCGAGATCAGCTGGCCGGGATCCTGTGCGTTCAGGAATTCACCGCGGCCATTCCACGCCGCGTGCCTGAGGTCGTCGATCTTCTTCGGATCGGTGTCCGGCGTTGGCCAGGCGAAATCGTCGGTCCGGTTCGGTGGCATCGCGGAAAGCGTGCCGTCAACACCAAATGCGACTGAGTAGGTGACAACGTGCTGTGCCGTATTCTCGTCGATACCGCCGGGTGGTGGCTGCACGTTGTTGTCCGCCGGGCGAATATCCGTCTCGTAATATTCCATTGCGATATCGGCCAGCGTATCCGATTGCGTGTCGCCATAAGGTCCGGCGTCGCCACTGTCCCACGTCGAGTCGTTGTCGCCATCCGTATTGCCGAGAATGGTCCCGCCGGTATCGGTTTCAAAATCCCCGTTGTAGAAGCCGTCTGTCATGACGACGGCGAAATTTTGCTGGCATTCGCCCCCGCTGTCGGCATCGAGAGCCGGACAGGTGCTGAAGTAGTCGTTCGATGCGCAGCTTAAGTATTTGCCGGCCTCGTTAAAACTGGAACGCAATGGCGTACTACTGGCGCCGGATCCACCATACAGTGCGTCCAGCAAGGTACCCTTGGCGCCAGAGCGCGGATCCGCGTTCATCGATGCAATTTCGGTATCGGCTCCGCCATTGTCATGCAATGTCACCAGACCCATACGTGTATTCGCGGCACGTGCAACGACCTGGCCGTAGGCGGCCTTCGCGACATATTCGCGGCTGCGATAATAGGTATACCAGTTGGCGAAATTCAAAATCTCTTCGGCAAAAGTACACGTGGTTGCCGCCGCGCAGTCCTTGCGGTTTTCGCCACCCGGGTATTCGGCTGTCGTCGGCCGAATCTCGACCAGCTTGTGCTCGTCGGCTGCGTCGACGACGCCGTCGTTGTCAGTGTCTCCCCACTCGTAGTAGCGCGCCGGGTAAAAATTGCTAATCGTAAATGTTGTATCGACGGGATCGCCAGCCGTGTCAACGGCGGAACAATCGTAATCTGCCGTGTATGTCGCGGCTGTCGTCAGGTTCAGTGTACCGCCGTCGGCATCGTACGGGTCGTAGAGCGCGGCGAGAGGGTTGGCGCGCGTGTAAGGAGTACCGGCATCATTCTCGCCCGGCCACGGCGTGTACGTCACACCAGGGTCGTAATAGACCTTGTTGTAGTCCTTGTTCCACGCCCGCCAGACACCACCATAGGGAGCTGGAATCTCTTTTGCGATAAGCGCCGCCTCGGTTGGCGGTATGTCCGTGTCTCCGGCGTCGGGGCTGGGCTGCGCATCGTAGTAACTACAGCTATTGACCCGCATGATGCCATCGTTTTCCGGCGTCATCAGTCCCCAGCTCATGCTGCCCGAATCGTCCAGCAGGAACAGCACATTCGGCTCGACCGAGTTACTTAAGAACAGGGGCGAGTCAGCCAGCGTGCCCGGCGCTGCCGAAACCGTGATCGGTGAGAGCAGGGTTGCGGTCAGTAGTGCAGCCGACGCTGTGGTTCGAAAAACGTTGAATTTGGATTTCATAAGGTTGGTAACCATCGTCGTTAGTTAGAAGGTTCGCCCGTAATAACTGCGCAGAATGACTTCGGCCGACTCGGCGCTCGCGCCCGTGCCCCGAGTGGTCACTTTGAATACCGTGACGTCGCCGGTGCCCTTGTTGTCCCCGTAGCCCGACATATTTAACGCGCCACCCGTGCCATCCACGAGCGTGTAATGCTTGATGAAGTAGCGCGGCGCGGCATACGAGGCATGCGGATCGCTGGCAACAACGTGGTTGGCGGTGTCGCCCCAGGTTGTCGACGCCTGGTAATCAGGCTCGGAGTCTGTAAGCCCGTACAAGCCACCGGAACCGCTGAAACTGCCCATGCTTGCCAGGCCCTCGACGTAACGCTCGGCTTCGCGCAATGCCGATTCCGCCGTCTGGAATGCCAGGTTACGATCACGCGTATTGCCGGCCATCTTTTCCTCCATGACCGTGCCCTGCATACTGCTGACGGCTATCAAAGTCACGATGAGCAACATGATCAGGCTGACAACGAGCACAGCGCCACGCTCACGATTCAGTGGCCTCATATTTGTCGATTCTCTTGATGTCGGTTTCATTACTGGGATCCTGTCAATGTCTAGAGCCGGTTCCGAACCGCTATGGTGCTCGTGTAAACCTGCCGCAACCGCTGGTCGCCCGCGACAACGTTGGCCCCGAGCACGTTGTAAGTCTGAGCGATACCGTCAGTCAGGAAGTCGTTGTAGGACCGCGCGACGATTGCGATGCGAACGCTGATGACGTTGTCCATGTCGACGACCTGGTCGGCCGGCACGTAGTAGTCGGCGATTCCCGAGCCGTCAATATCTTCGCCGTAAACGATCTGCAGGTTCTCGATGCCATCGAGAAACTCGGCCCCGTTGCGGAACAACGCCGGCTGGCTCTCCGAACCGTCACCGATCGTGTACTCAATCTCGCGGGTAATCAGTACTCTTGCGTCGGCGCCGTAGACCTTCGACAGGCAGTGCGCATTCGACCCGGGGCAGCCTGGGTTGGTCGGGTTATAGTTGCCGGGCTCGCCGATGCCGGTGTTGTGAACCAGCTCACCCGACGTATCCGGGTTGGCATTCGAAATCTGAAAAATATCACCGTTGGTGCAATCAGAGACCGCGACGATGTCGTGCTGTTGCAGGCCACTGGCCGTATTAACCTTGATGTTGCCCGACGCCTGCGGACCGTACGGCGGCTCGACGGTGATGCCCGCGTCGACACCGCCACGCAGAATGATGGAGTCCGGTGCCGAGCCCCCTCCATCCGTGCCCACGATACCGCCTGTCGCAAAGTCGGAATAGCCAACGCCGGCTGGATCGAGGTTGTTAACCATGTTGATTCGGCGGCTGGTGCACCCCCAGAAGTCCGCCATGCGAATGTCGCGTGCCAGCACCTCGAGCGCCATGCGCCCGCCTTCCTGCATGCGCGATGTCGCATCGTGGACCCGGTAGGTTTGCCGTGCGCCGGCAAATACCTGCAGGACACCACCGACCAGGAAGGCGCCGATTACCATCGCGATCAGCAGTTCGATCAACGTGACACCGGATTGCCGGAACGTGTTCTTGATACGTCGTCTGATATTCATAATTACAACTCGACCGTGACCGCGAGGCGTTCCGGGTTGGCTGACGTATTGTCATTCTCGATCTCGCCATCGCGATTCTCGTCCCACCAGATTTTTACGGCGAATTGCGTGCCGCTGCCGTCGCAGGCCGGGCTGGCGGCCGACACGCCGTCGGCCGGCGTGCTGTCGAGACAAACAAAGCCCTGGCCCATCGGCAGATAGGTTGCAATCGAGGCGTTCCATTCAGCGAGATCATGCTTGGCCAGGTCCTGCGGAATACAGCCCGTCGTCGACTTGCAGGCGGCGACGGTGGCCGCGGTGTCAGGGTCGTACAGACCTACCTCGGCACTGAGACGATTGGCGCGCATGCGATCGGCCAGATCATAGGCCAGTGCCGTGGCCTGCGAGCGCATGAATGCGCTCTGCGTGTTTTTCAATGACACACCCTGCAAAGCCGCCACACCAACGAGCCCGATAGACAGCACGAGCACGGCGACGAGGACCTCGATCAGGGTAAAGCCCGATTGTGACTGACGGCTACAAGCCGCCCGCCGGCCAATAAATCCAGGTGTTTGTCTGTTCATTAGGTACATGCCTGTCGCGCTATGTTGGTTCTGCCCGTCGCGTTTACGCGAATGCGGCGGCCCATTTCACCCGAGCGGTTGTCGCACAGGGTCAGCTCGCCGGCCGCCGTGGTTGCGAAACCGCGACCGTCGTACGTAAAGCGGTTAGCTGACGTGCTCTTGAGCTCCGAAGCCGAATGCACAGGGCCGGATACCGAAATGATTTCGTTGGCATCGGTGGCAGCATCGCGGTCTTTATCGACCCAGACGATCCAGCCACCTGACCAGTCGTTATTCGACGAACAGGTCGGCACTGCAGCGTCGTAATTGGCGCTGGAGCAGACCGTCGCGTTGCGCTGGAAACGAACCGCGTTACTGCGCGCCAGCTTGATCGATGTGGCGAACAGGTTCGCCTGCGATGCCAACCGGTTATCCATGACGATACCGCGATAGCTGGGCACGCCGACCGACAGCACGATTGCGAGGATGCCAACCGTTATCATCAGTTCGAGCAGTGTGAAGCCGGCTTCCCGTTTCATTTTGTATTTACCGTTTAATTTCATGATTTGTCGCCTGAAACTGGTTAGTCACGTTAGCTATGTGCGCTTGTTCCGGAATTATGTTTGATACGTCCGGTTTCCGGCTGCGACCTGTGCCCGTTTAGCAGGCATTTTCGGCCCGTGAAACGCAGAACTGTGACGTGTGTCACATTGAAATCGTTATCGATCAGGTCCTGAATCACGATCGCAATTGTCCTCTCTGCATTTGCAACGAAAGCGATTGTCGAGGAATACCGGCTGGATTTATGTGACTGGGATCAAACAACAGTTTGTCCGGGCCGAACTATCCGATGAGCGGTCAGTACGTGACGACCAGCGGCGCGCTGACGAGCACTAACCCGATTACGGCAACCCCTGTTTTTGCGTTTTGTTAAATGAAGCGGCGCCGAAAACGGATAAGCGGGACAAACTGCGCGACAAAAAATCAGAACGGCGTCTCAGTCTCGGCACCCCGGTATGACACGCGGTCGTAAAGCCCGTTAGTCTGCGGTTTCCTGCAAGATTTCTTCCGCAGTCCTGGAGCGCCATGGATGGTCTGAAAGGCTTTGTCGAACGCCGTACGTCATCGGCTAGCGCCGCGCCCGCGCCGGTGGAGCGGTTTCCCGACGTTGCCCTGGTCGTTTCCCGCGCCGGCGATATCGTCAGCGCGCTGCAACTTCCGGGTCAGGAAAATCAGCCCGACGACCTGGCCGGTTGCTCTGTTAAGTCACACTGGCCGGCGCCGGTGGCGGACCCGATAAGCGAGACGATCCGCAGCGCTTTACGCAGCCGAGCCGTGTGCCAGCAAGCGCTGACACTTGAAAACGACCCGTCGCATTATGAAATTGTCTGCATCCCGCAGGGTCGGGACCGCGTCCTGCTGCTGTTCCGCAATCTTGGCAAACTTTACGGCTTTGCGGCGCCTGCCGGTATCGGAGGCGAAGCGCCGACGCTGCCGACTCGAGAATACCTTCTCGGTGAACTGCAACGCGTTACCGATGCACAGAGCCTCCGGGAGGGCCGCGCCGCGCTCATCTGCATCAACATCGGTCACCTTGACGATGCCGGCCATGTTTTCGGACCCGGGCAGCAGGAAGAGATCCTGCAGCAACTCGGCGAGCGGCTGAAAAAGGAATTGCGCAATACGAACGACGAGGACTGCACGGATCTTGCGGAGGTATCCATCGTATCGAGGTTCGACTACCGGCAGTTCGCGGTGGTGTTGCCAAGCATCGATACCGGCGGCGACGCTGAGTCGGTAACGGAGCGCCTGGTGGCCGTACTGCAAAAGCCGATTTCCGTGTCCGGCCATGAGACGAGCATCAGTGCGCGCGCCGGCATAGCACTGTTTCCACAAGACGGTCAGGACGCCGAGACATTATTCCAGAGCGCGTTCACGGCTATGGAGTGTACTGACGGTAACCAGACCGGTTGTTACAGCTTTCATTCCGGCACCGTCAGTTTGCGCAGCCTGCAACGGCAGGATCTCGAAATTGGTTTGAAATTCGCGTTGGCGAATGATCAATTCGAGCTCAATTTTCTTCCCGCCATCGACGCTCACAGTCGCAGGGTCGCTGTCGTCGAGGCATTGCTGCGATGGCCCGATCAGATCCTCGGTTCGACGTCCATACAACAGCTGGTCGTGACGGCCGAACGCACCGGATTGATCCTGCCGATCGGCCGATGGGTCGTTCGGGAGGCCTGTCGGCAGGTACTGGCGCTGCGTGCGAACGGCGACGACGAACTGCGCCTTGCAATCAACGTATCCGCCCAGGAATTTTCACGGCCCGACTATGCCGAACAACTCGGCGCCCTGCTTGACGAGCTGGAATTCGACGCGGCCGCACTCGATGTCGAGATCCAGGAACATGCGTTGGCGCGCGACGCCATGCGTGGTTACGCCGGCTGCAATGCGCTGACAGACCTGCGTGTCGGCGTTGTCATCGATGACTTTGGAACCGGCGCCTGCTCGTTGCAGCACCTTGCGAAAAGTCCGGTTACCGGCATCAAGATCGACAACACGTTTGTCGCCAACCTCGAAAACAACGACCGTGATCGCGCCGCATGCGGCGCGGCAATAGCGTTGGCGAGAAACCTCGGCCTCACGACGATTGCCGAGGGCGTCGAGACAGTCGGCCAGGCCACTTACCTTCGGGATCAGGGTTGCGACCTGTTGCAGGGCTTCTTCCTGATGGAGCCGCTGGCCGACGAGGCGCTCAACGAATTCATGGATCTGACGGCGACCGCCAAAATCCGACGCGTCTGGCCGGACGAGTAGGACTTTAGCCATAAGAAAAGGGAGCCGAACGGCTCCCCTTTTTCGTTTGGTGGTGATGGGTGGAATTGAACCACCGACCTGCGGGTTATGAGTCCGCCGCTCTGACCATCTGAGCTACATCACCAATATCTGTTTCCAGTCCATCGCCCCGAAGGGTGGAATGGAACGGGCCTTCGGCCCTCGCGCTGCGCGCGGCGCCAACCGACCACTGAGCGGGCGACGATTGTCCCGACGCGACCGGTGACTGTCAAGACACAACCATACCAAAACCGCCGATTTCCGGTACATTCGGCGATCATGGACCTCAGCATCGTTTACAGCCTCGAAATGCTTGGTACTGCGGCGTTTGCTGCCAGCGGCGCGCTGGCGGCTTCGCGCAAGAACATGGACATTTTCGGGTTCTGCGTGCTGGCCCTGATGCCGGCCGTCGGCGGCGGCACGATTCGCGACATCATCATCGATCGCTCACCGGTATTCTGGATCGCAGACAACCGCTATGTCGCCGTCGCGATCATTGCGGCACTGGTCGTTTTCTTCACCACCTATCGCCCGGGCTCACGGCGCCGCATCCTGGTCTGGATGGATGCGCTGGGGCTCGCACTGTTTGCGGCGCTCGGGACCGAGATCTGCCTCGAATTCAATACCGGGCCACTGGTCGCCGTCATGCTCGGCGTCACAACGGCGGTGACCGGCGGCATGATCCGCGATGTCATCTGCAACGAGATACCGCTGATCCTGTCCCGGGAAATTTATGCGACCGCGGCCTTCGCCACCGCGGTCTGTTTCGTGCTCGCCGACAAGGCCGGATTGGGCGAGAAGTTGTCGCTGCTGCTCGCCGTCATCGTAGGATTTGCGATTCGGGCACTGGCAATCGTCTACGACTGGTCGTTGCCGTCGTTCGGAATGCACAGAAAGAAATAACAGCCTTGACGGCACGTTCGTCCCGGACGGTTCCCGTATAATCCGGTTCTTTTCGCGCGACGGAGCACCGATGTTTCAGAACCCCGAGGTCGCACTGGACGATCTGCCCGGCACCGATGAGCTCAAGTGGGAGAAGATGCACCCTCTTTATCCGCGGGCGATACGGGTCATGACGTCGATCGTTCTGGTCATCGTCGCCGTCGCGATGTCGGCCTTTGTTATCGTGCTGAATATTCCGCTGTTGCCCGTCGTGGCGCTGTACGTGTTGCTGTCGATCGTCGCTGTCTACAGCCTGGTCTGGCCGGGTATTGCCGTCCCGCGCCGGGGCTATGCCTTGCGCGACAAGGACATCCTGTTTCGCAAAGGCGTGATCTGGCGATCCGTCACAGCGGTGCCTTTCAATCGAATACAGCATGTCGAGACGAGCAGTACACCGCTGGACCGAAAATATGGCCTGGCGACGTTGCAGCTGTTTACCGCCGGCGGTTCGAGTGGTGACCTGAAGATCGACGGGCTCGGCAAGGACATCGCTGAACCGTTACGCCTCTTCATTCTCGACAAGGCCGGGGCCGTTATTGAACACACCTGAGCAAGAATCCTGGCGCAGAACATCGCCTTTCGCGATCCTGTTCTTTCTGGGTCGGATCGTGAGATTGATCGCCAAGAACGCGTGGCAATCTCTGGCGCCACTCTTCGTTTTGCTGGTCGCAGCCGAAGGTAGCCTCGCGACCAGGCTGACGCTGGGCGGCTTTGCTTTCGCCGTCATCATTGCTGTCAGTTCACTGCTCAGTTACTGGTTTTTTCGCTTCCGCATCAGCGACGACTCGATCCTGATTCGCCAGGGTGTCCTCAACAAGAAACAGCTCGACATCAAGTTCCGGCGTATCCAGGCGATCAATACCCAGCAGAATCCCGTGTATCGTGCGCTCGGTCTCGTGACCGTCAGTTTCGACACGGCCGGCTCTTCGGGGAGTGAAGGCAACCTGCCAGCCGTGACCCGCGACTTCGCAAACTGGCTGCGCGAGCGAATCGGGAAGCCGCGGGACCTCGAATCGAGCCAGGAAGAAGACGACAATCCGGAGACCGACGCCCTGGTGCAACTCGACTGGCGCGACATGATTCGTATCGGGCTGGCCGATCGTCGCGCGCTGATCGTATTTGCATTCATCGGACCGCTGATGGAAAGAATCGAAGACGATATCGACCGCTTCATCTCCGACTTCATCGCTGCGGCCGCAGCCAACGGTGTCGAGGTCAATGCTGCCAGCGGCGTATCGATCGGCATCGCAATTGCTGTTGCCGTGATCCTGCTATTCGCCGTCGTATCCATCGCCGCCGCTTTTCTGCGTTATCACAATTTTCAGCTGTTCCTGGCCGGGCAGACCTTGCGTTCACACGCGGGACTCGTCACGGCACATGAGCATTCGATGGACCTCGGTAAAATTCAGACGCTGCGGCTGCAGCAGGGCGTCGTGCAGCGGCTGCTCAAACGTTACCAGATGACCGCCCGCCAGGCCGTCAGTAGCGGCAAGAACGGCAGCCAGAAGGTTTTTGTCGTTCCCGTGGTCACAGCCGAACTCGCCGACGAGCTTAGGCGGAAGTTCCTGGCGCCCGAGGCCGGCCGCTTGACGCAAGACCCTAGAAGTGCGGAGTTCGTTTCGATTTCACCGTACTTTATGCGTTCGAGAATCCTGTTCGTCGGCCTGTTGCCGTCGCTCATCGCCACCGTCGCACTATCGATGCCGCTGGGAGCGTTTGCACTCCTGTGCCTGCTGTGGTTCCCGATCGTTGCAGCCGCAGCGTACCGCAGCTGGAAACGTGCCGGTTTCCTGCATGATGACGAGGAAATCATCAGGCGCTCGGGGTTCTTCGGCTTTCGAACGGTCGGACTCCTGTTTCGCAAGGTGCAGAGAGTTACCGTTTCACAGTCGCGCTACCAGCGCCGCAAGGGTCTGGCGAGTCTGCGACTGCACATGGCGTCTGGCAGCGTGCGGGTGCCGTACATCAAAGACGGTGTCGCGAAACAACTCCGCGACTACATTCTCTATAAGGTCGAGTCGAGCCAGCGGGCCTGGCACTGATAATCGGGTCGCTAGCCCGAACATTTCATGAGTTGGCGCGTAAGATCGGTCAAGGATTTGATTGGCTGAAGGATTTTCCGAACGAGCGGAATAACCGTGCGTATTTCCGAGCGAGGAAAATTCTTCAGACGATCAAAGACTCAGCGAGAGCGCGGCATACTCGTGAAATGTTCGGGCTAGACGTTAAAGCGGAAAAGCATGACGTCGCCTTCCTTGACGACGTAGTCCTTGCCCTCCAGTCGCAGCCGACCCGCCTCCTTCGCACCGTGTTCGCCATTACCAGCGACAAAGTCGTCGTAGGAAATGACCTCAGCGCGGATAAAACCTTTTTCAAAATCCGTGTGAATCTCGCCCGCCGCCCGCGGTGCCGTGGCACCGGTGCGCGTGGTCCAGGCGCGAACTTCCTTGGGGCCCGTCGTGAAAAAAGTCTGCAGGCCGAGCAACGCGTAGGCGTGTCGTATGACTCGATTGAGGCCCGGTTCCTTCGCGCCGAAATCAGCCAGAAACACTGCCTTGTCTTCTTCGTCGAGCACGGCGATCTCGGCCTCGATGGCGGCGCAGATCGCAACAACCTCTGAACCTTCCTTCGCCGCGTACTCCTCGACCGCCTGCAGGTGCGGGTTGTCGATGAACCCGTCTTCGTTGACGTTGGCGACATACATGACGGGTTTGGCCGTGATCAGATGAACGCTTTTCAGGATTTCCTTCTGCAGATCGGTCTTCTGCATCGACAGCACCGACAAGCCTTCGTCGAGATGCGCCTTGATTCCGGCCAGCGCGTCGCGCCTCGCGATGTCTTCTTTCTTGCCGGTTTTTGCGGCTCGGGTTGCCTTGTCCAATGCCCGCTCCACCGACTCGAGATCCGCCAGCGCCAGTTCGGTGTTGATCGTCTCGATATCATCGACAGGGTCGATCGATCCCGTCACGTGCGTCACATCGTCATTCTCGAAACAACGCACGACGTGGGCGATGGCGTTGGTTTCGCGAATGTTGGCGAGGAACTGGTTGCCGAGCCCCTCTCCCTTCGACGCGCCTGCCACCAGGCCGGCGATGTCCACAAACTCCATCGTGGTCGGCAGGGTTTTTTGCGGCTTGACGATTGCGGTGAGCACGTCGAGGCGCGGATTGGGCACCGGCACGATGCCGACGTTGGGCTCGATGGTGCAGAACGGATAGTTTTCCGCCGCGATTTCGGCCGCAGTCAATGCATTGAATAGCGTCGATTTACCAACGTTCGGCAGGCCAACGATGCCACAGGTAATCGCCATGAATCAGTCTCCGGAGTCTGGCGTCAGCCGGAGTCTGACTGTGAAATCTGGACGAAGCCGAGCAAGATGGAAAGCGCGAATAGTTTGTCGATCGTCCGACGAGAATAGCTGACGCTATTTGAGGAGGAGGATCGGCAAAATAGGCCGTTTTCCGTTTTGCGCAGGCCGTCCATGATTGCTCAATCAGACTCCCTGGTGTGTAGTGCTTTTTGCGCCGCGCTCAAACCCTGATCAAGCAGCAGCGGCATGACATCGACTGCTTCGGCGATACTGTTCTCGATCTCGCGTTCAACGTCAACAGAGCCTGGTTTCAGCACGTAGCCGGTGACCTTGCTCTTTTCCCCGGGATGGCCAACGCCAATCCGCAGCCGCAGAAACTCGGCGCTGCAATGACGGATCACATCGCGGATACCGTTATGGCCGCCGTGCCCGCCACCATCCTTCAGCCTGACGATTCCGGGCGGCAGATCGATCTCGTCGTGTGCGACGAGCAACCCGCCGACTTCCAATCGATAGTAGTCAAGCATGGCGCGCACCGGGCCGCCGCTCATATTCATGTAGCTCTGCGGCTTAACCAGCCAGACATCATCGCCGTGCAGGTTTATGCGGCAGTAATCGGCATCGAATTTCTTGTCGTAACGAAAATTGCCGCCATACTTACGCACTAACGCATCAACGAACCAGAAGCCGGCGTTGTGCAGCGTGCGCTCGTACTTCGCCTCAGGATTACCGAGGCCTGCGATGATGCTTATCCGTTCTGACATGGCGTGGCAATGGTAAACAAAAAGACCGCCTCGCGGCGGTCTTTTCGCGATGACTCGCAAGACAATTAGTCTTCGCTGGACTCTTCGTCCGCAGCACCCTCGGTCGGCTCTGCTGCGCCTTCCTCGGCACCTTCCTCGTCGCCCTCCAGGACACCTTCCGCAGCCTCGAGCTCTTCTTCTTCTTCTTCGATCACAACTTCCTTGATAATCTGGATCGATACGACCGGCCGGTCTGCCTCAGGACCCTGCGCCAGCGCCGGCATCTGAACATCCTCCGGCAACTCCAGGTCCGACAGGCTGAGAATTGCATCAAGCTCGAGCTCGGAGACATCGACGTTAATGTATTCCGGAAGGTGGCGCGGCAGACAGACGATTTCGACGTCCGTCATCAGGTGCATCACTTTACCGCCACCCAGTTTCACACCCGGAGCCACGTCTTCGCCGATGAAGTGCAACGGCACGTTCATGCGGATTTCCTCATCCTCGACGATGCGCTGGAAATCCATGTGCATTATCTGGTTCCTGGCAGGATGACGCTGCAGATCCTTGAGAATCACGGCCTGTGATTCGTCACGCACCTTGATATTCAGAATACTCGAGTAGAACGATTCGTTCTCGAGCTGCTGCAGCACCTTGTTGTGGTCAAACGCCAGTGACCGGGGCGGGCGCCCGGCACCATAGATGATTGCGGGTACTTTCTTCTGACGACGCAGGCGGCGGCTCGCACCTTTCCCCTGGTCTTCACGGAGTTCCGCAATCAGATCGAAGTCGTCACTCATGACTGTTCTCCATAACTGATTGTTTTTACTTAGATTATCTAAGCAGTTGACAGCGCACGGATCGCGACCAATCCGCGCAAGGGCGCGCATGGTACCGCATGTCCGGGCCGCGGACCACACTTTTTAGCGCCGCAGGGCGGCATTAACGCTCAGTCGACGTATAGAGAGGATACCGACTCTTCGGTGCTGATCCGGCGCATGGTTTCGGCCAGCAGCTCGGCAGTCGACAGCTGCCGGATTTTCTCGCAGGCCTGCGCCTCGGCATTCAGCGGAATCGTGTCGGTAACGACCATGTGGTCGAGTGCCGATTCGCTGATGCGCGAGACCGCCGGCCCTGACAACACGGCGTGCGTGATGTAGGCATCGACGCTCGCGGCGCCGTGGTCCTTGAGGGCGCCGGCCGCATGACAGAGCGTGCCAGCCGTATCAACCATGTCATCGATCATGACGCAGTTCTTGCCCTCGACTTCGCCGATGATGTTCATAACCTCGGACTGGTTCGCAACGGCACGCCGCTTGTCGATAATGACGAGGTCCGCATCGCCGAGACGTTTTGCCAGCGCTCGTGCTCGGACGACGCCGCCAACGTCGGGAGAGACGACGACCATGTCAGGGTATTTCTGCTGCCACGCGTGGCCCAGCAGGATCGGCGACGCGTAGACATTGTCGACGACGATGTCGAAGAAACCCATGATCTGATCGGCATGCAGATCGATCGTCAGGAGGCGATCGACGCCGGCCGCTTCAATCAGCTTCGCAACCAGCTTGGCCGTGATTGGCACTCGGGACGCGCGCGGCCGACGATCCTGGCGTGCAAAGCCGAAATACGGCATGACGGCGGTGATGCGGGCCGCGGACGCGCGCCGGGCGGCGTCGACCATGACCAGCAGCTCCATCAGGTTCTCGGCCGATGGCGGGCTGGTCGACTGCACGATGAAGGTTTCCCGACCGCGGATGTTCTCGAGGATCTCGACGTTTATTTCACCATCTGAAAACCGGCCGACCTGGGCTTTGGCAAGCGGTATTCTGAGGTATCGGGCGATGGCCTGAGCGAGCTGCGGGTGGGCGTTGCCCGAAAAAACCGCCATTGTTCCAACGTCCACGGTATCCCCTTTTTCAATGAAATGGCTGGGGCGGCAGGATTCGAACCTGCGATACACGGGATCAAAACCCGATGCCTTACCACTTGGCTACGCCCCAGTAGAGTCGAACCAGATGATGCGGCGCAATTGTGCGGTGAGGGTCCGGTGGTGTCAACGATCGAAAAATAACCATTTGTCGATCACCATACGTACGCGCGTATCCGGATTGTTCGCCGTCAATATGCGCGGCATCGACTGCCCGCCCCGGTCGCGATACGTCGAGATTTCGACCCGCCAGTTGCCCTGTTCCAGCGTCTGCAAACGTCCCTCATCGTCCAGTGCGGTTGTCGCCGGAGTAGTAGGATCGGGGATCCCGAGCGCCCAGTAGCGCAGACTGCGGACCGGGATCGTCCAGCCATAACGCCACTGCAGCTCGCGCTCGGCATCCTGCATGACGGTTTGCACGCCGTCCTTGTCGGTGAGCATGACACGGCGATCATCTCCTTCGATGCGTACGGCGCCGACGCCGAGCGGCCCGGCGACGGTCGTCTCGAACGCCTCGCCTTGCTGCGACCAGTTGATTTTGCCATTGAACCCTTCCTCGCCAGCCTTGACGGCGACGCGGCCGCTGAATTCCCAATGATCCTGGTCGCCAAGCACCGCTACGCGTGTTTCCCAGGAGTCCATCTCCGGCAACGGCACGCCGCTCTGCGTCGTAACGCAGCCGGACGCGAGCAGCAATGCCGCCAGCAGCACGGCGCCGCGCCCCTTGCGGGCTTCAGGGAGTAGCCGGGAACAACCGCGCGCGAACATCGGCAAGCAGCTTACTGTCGGGTCTTTTCTCCTCGGCCTCGGCCAGCACTGCCAACGCATCGTCCGGGCGTTGTAGTGCGACGAGTACCTCGACCAGGTGGGCGGCAACCTCGTGGTCATCGAAGGCCTCGTACGCTCGCCGCAATTCGACAAGCGCCTCGTCGTGCCGACCCAGCCGGAACAGCACCCAGCCGAGGCTGTCGATAATGGCCGGGCTCTCGGGGTCGAGTTTGATCGCCTTGCGTATCAGCTTTTCGGCTTCGCGGTAGCGGTCCGTGCGATCGGCCAGCGTATAGCCGTAAGCGTTCAGCGACAACGCGCTCTTCGGCCAGCGCCGGGCCGCCGTCGAGTAGGCATCGAGCGCATCGTCGAGACGCCCCATACGCAGCAGCAATTCTGCGCGACTCAACGCCAGGCCTTCGTCATCCGGTCGGTAGGCCACGACCTGATCGAAGTAGTCGAGCGAGTCTTCATACTGCTCGAGCGTCCCGAGTAGCTGTGCTTTGGCAAGCAGCGTATCGATCGCATGCATCGGCGACGCTTCTGCGAAGTCGTCCAGCGCCGTCATGGCTGACTCGACATCGTCCTTTTCGAAGGCCAATAACGCGCTCGCCCGGCGCTGCGCACTGATCGCGTTGTCGCCATAGTCGACTTCGCGGTAGAGGTCGATCGCACGATCGTACTGTTGGCGAAAATCGGCTATGCGTGCGAGATAGTACAGCGCATCCATGCGGTACTGACCGGTTGCGAGCAGGTCCTCGAAATCATCCTCGGCAACATCAAGATTGCCACCGCGAAAATTGATAATCGCCATCAGGCGCAATGCGTCGCTGCGACCGGCCTGCTCGAGCAAGACCTGGTTGACCTGGCTGAGCGCATCCTCATCGCGGCCGTTCATCATGTACATGATCGCGAGTTCCATGCGCGCGTCAGGATCAGGATCCGGATCATCACCGATAATTCTGGCGGTGTAATCGATGGCTTTCTCCGGCTCCCCGTCGATCATCAAGGCCCGCGCGTACAGCAGCTTGGGCCGAACACTATCGGGGGCCAGCTCAGCGGAGCGCAAAGCCCGCTCCATCGCATGTTCAGAATCGCCGGCCTCGAGCGCAAGTGCGGCCACCGCGTAATGAGCCCACGCCGAATCCTTGTAAGGCTTGGCCAGCGCGCGCATCAGCTTGTCCGCGTTCTCAGGCTGGCCCTCCTCGGAAAGGTAACGAACCAGTGACAGCAACTCGCCGCCAGGCTCCTCGCTACTGGCAATCATCTTCGAGTATTGGCGCCGCGCATTGCCCAGGTCGCCGAGCCGAAAATAGATCTGGGCAAGATAAAGCCGCGCGTCGTCGTTATCGGGTTCGAGTTCGACCCAGCGTTTGGCTGCGCGCAGGGCCTCGGCATTCAGGTTATAGGCGTAGGCCAAGCGTGTCGCGGTGCGGGCGATCTCAGCACTGTCGTCGGCCTCTGCGGCTTTTCGATATTCAACGACAGCCCTGCCGTAATCCCTGGCTTCGAGCGCAGTTTCCGCCTGCAAGATATGCTCGCCGGCCTCTTTGGAC
>Ga0224508_10001900_pt1 | contig 18346 bp, 17 predicted proteins | sample SF_Jan12_sed_USG_4_FD_170157 | JGI IMG/M metagenome (GOLD analysis project Ga0224508, IMG submission 170157) | Sediment microbial communities from San Francisco Bay, California, United States - SF_Jan12_sed_USGS_21 | ecosystem: Environmental > Aquatic > Marine > Sediment | place: USA... | reverse complement strand
ATGATAGTCACCGTCGCCGATTTGAAAACCAGGCGTATTCTCTCGATGGAGAGCCGCGGTTGTGACAATCGCCACCTTTGCATCACTTAGAGGCTTGGGTTCAACGAAAGGCGTTTCTTCGAATTCTGGCAAGGGCATACTCGAAGCGAATTTCCGCATTGCCACCTCGTCTTTCCCGAAAACTGACATTAAATTCTCCAAATCAACTGTTAGCGCGAGGCACTCGCTCTAGTGCATTCACCGCCTGACTAGAGATCGTAGTAGACGGCCGGTCAAAAAACCGGAGCCGGATCGACTCGCAATTCGGCCATCGCGTCAGTCACCGTCTACTTTTCGAGGGCGCGTATGGGTTTCACCTCAATCGCGAATGAAAAATAGTACACGATTGGGTGATACTTGTTATCTAGGCCGTATCAGATGGGGGATGAATGTCCCCCAAAAGACGATCGACCGCTTCAGGTTCAGTAGCGGCACGTTACGGCCAGGAGCAGTCTGTGATTTTACGAATATAAGTCGTTCAAAAGGGATTGTTTTGGTTTTTCTTGTACCGCCAGTACATGACGGCGGCGCTTGTGGTACCAACTGCATACAAAGCGATTAGCCACCACTCAACAGCTTCAACGCCGAACATTGTCGGTGACACCAAGGCGGCGCCTACTGCGAAAAAAACCGTTAGCAAACCCCGCCGAATATGCCCTTGCCAGATTCCTACTACTGCAACCAAAGCCGCAATGGCAGACGCGAATACCATTGGCGTGAAGGCCGCCGCACTTGGGGCGAGTGATATAACCGACATTGCGAGAGCAACGTTCATTACGATAGCCATGGGCTCCGCACCTCTAAATCCTGGTAAACCGGGTAAACTCGCAATCGTCTGCCTTTGGTCAGTAACGGCCCGTCCGCCTCATGCTACCCGAACGACCGGTATCGAAGTCACCAAGGTAAAGCAGTCATTCCCTAAATGTGCGACTTGTGCAATCGCGACGATTGCAGGGAATCAGAACTGCATTTGACGGCCAGCATCGAATTGTCAGCACGCACAAATACAGTCTGTACAAATCGTATCTACGGGACGAAAAAACGCCCCTGAGCAGGAGCGCTAAGTCGTTGAAAAATATGGTGCCGGCACCACGATTCGAACGCGGGACCTACTGATTACAAATCAACTCTGCAATCGAGTGATAATGCGGTCTCCAGCTCCGTTTCTTTAGAATTTTGCCGAGATTTGACCTAGTAGCCCTGCAGTATGCAGGTACATTCTTAGATGGAAATCGTCTTATCGTAGCCGCAAGAAGCGACAACGCTCCCTAGAACGCTTTGCTCGCGTCTTGATGTTTCAAGATACGCACTATCTCCACACTCTGTGCATCCATGCGGTAGTAGATCGAATGCGCACCGCATACGCTTCGGCGATAGCCAGGTCGAATATGGTCGACCGCTGGATATAACGTTGGTTGCTCTGCCAAAACCGAAAATCGTTGTTTCAGTTGGTCACGGTATCGGTCAGACTGCGCGACTCCGAAATGTTCATCGCCGTATTGTGCGATAGCGATCAAGTCATTTTTGGCGCTTTGAGAAAGCCGATACTCACCCATGCTTCGCTCTGTGGCGTTGTCGCGCATCCTCCCATATCTCGTCGACACTGCGATCGGTAAAACCGCTCTCCTCGCCTTCAATCAATGCGGCACGAATAGCCTCAATTTCGGCGGGGGTTTCCTGGTCCCGAAGTTGCCGTTCGCGTATCAACTCGCGAACCACCTCGCTTTCGTTACCGTAATGTCCTGTTTTAATCTGCGCCTTGATCCAGCTATCTTGCTGATCGGTTACCGATATACTTTTCTTGACCATTGGCATGACTTGGTCTCCAAAGGAGCGTGTGAAATCATCTTACTAAGTAGTATACTTTGCTACCGTCTTGTTGCCAAATCTTGGGGCAGATTTCGCGGCAAACTAACAAGAAAGATTCCTCTGGAGTGCAAAGGGGTCAGAGCCTTTTAGCTCTGACCCCTTAATTTCTTAGAAAAAATGGTGCCGGCACCACGATTCGAACGCGGGACCTACTGATTACAAATCAGTTGCTCTACCAACTGAGCTATGCCGGCTGAATTCACACACTCAACGTGTATCGGGGCGGGATTATTCGCTTTTCGGAGCGGTCTGACAAGGGCCGCGGGCGCAGTTTATCGAGGGCAGGTCGCTTGCTCGCGTAGCAGGACTCTGTCCTCGCCGTATTGCTCGACGATAGCCCCGGCGCCGCGTCCCGGCGGCAGGCCAATATCCACGAAGTGTACGGTGCGTTCCGCCATTCGAGGCGAAATATCCGCTTCCAGTCCAAGCGAGCGCGCCTGCAACTCGACCCTTTCCGCACGGTCCATATCGTCGAATACACCAAGCGAGATCTTGAGCCCCTCGTCCTCGGTGCGCACGATATATGCATCGGACAGGCCTCCCTCACTCAGCACATCCAGTACGTCGCCGGCGGATGATTCACTCTCAACGTCGCGTATCTGCACCCAGTGGCCGACAAAGATCTCGGCTTCGGCGCTGCGCACAGCCGATTTCAGCCCTTCGCTGGAATAGTCCAAGATCGCCACACTGGCATCTGCCTCTTCTTTAAAGGGACCGACGGTCACGCATGAGCGGCCGACGACCGCTTCGAGGTCTGACGGTTGTCCGGCGCCGAGGATCGCGCCAACACTCGCAACTGATTCCTGGTCGGGCTGCGCCGCAACTTCAAGCGGCGGTCCGAGCTCACGCTCGTCAATGACGACAACCCCTGGCAAATCAGGTTCTTGACGATACAGTCCCCACAGAAAATACAGAACATTCGCGAGCACGAGCAGCAACAACAGATTCTTCATCAAGCAGCTTCCGGCGAGGTCCTGATCACGAGCAGGATGCGCGACCTGGTATCCGGGGTCAAGGCGTGCGTGATCATGGCGTATCTCCGACCCTTGTCGTTGCCACAACCGATCCGGAGGTGACACGCTGCCTTTCGTTATTATCCGGATCGAGCAGCAGCGCGCCCTCTTCGTCGATACCTGCTGCGATTCCTGTCACGTGCTGTTGCTGCACATCGACGGTAACGTTTTGACCCTGCAACCAGTCATGTGTCTGCCAGCGATTCAAGAACGGGGTGAAACCGCAAGCCTCGTACTCGGCAAATGTCGCGTACGTCGCGTTAATCAGATGCGCTGTCAATTGATCTTGGCTCGGCAGTTCCACGCCGCAGGCGCGAAGATCGGCGACCGGCAACGTACGATCCGGCCCGAGCTCATGCTCGAACCCCGCGGCGATATTGATATTGATTCCGATGCCCGTAACGATGCTGATTGCTTTCGAGCTATGCGTATGCGCTTCGGTGAGAATGCCGCCGAGTTTGCCACCGTTCAACACCAGGTCGTTGGGCCATTTCAGCATGACCCCGGCAACACGACAGGCTTGCAGTGCCTTTATCGCTCCGAGACCAATGGCCAGTGTCAGGGCTGGCAGATTCTCGGGTTCGCGCACAAAGGTATAGGCGAGCGACAGGCAGAGACCTGATCCGGACGGCGACAGCCACCTCTTACCGTAGCGACCGCGTCCGGCTGTTTGATTCAGTGTTACGGCAACACGTACGCATCCCGGCTGCGGCTGCGGCTCCTGCATCAGGTAGCTGTTGGTCGAATCGATCTCGGCGAAGGTCTCGAGCAGTTCGAGCTTTGCGCGGGTTACGCCGCTGAGCAAAGTACGAACACCGTCGGCATCAAGTGTCGTCATTACCCTTCGATGCAGCCTTCGCAAACAGCATCACCCTCGTATCGCGATTTTCGGTGCCGTCACGCATTCGCTGAATGTTCGAGCGGTGGCAGTAAATAATGAAGAGGGCCATGGCCACGCTAAAGATAAACAGTGGCTGATCGGCAGGCAGTCGCGTGAGCGCGAGCCAGATCGACAATGATGTTGCGGCCGTCATCGTTGCCAGGCCGACAAAGCCTGTCACTATCAGGACGATGGCAAAAACCAGCAGTACAACCAGTATCAGCTTGGGGCCCAGGATGAGCATCGTGCCAATCAGCGTGGCGCCACCCTTGCCACCATTGAACCCGTGATAGATCGGCCACACGTGACCCATAACAGCGGCTGCAGCGCAACTCAACGTCAGCCAGGTTCTTGATATCTCGGGATCTATGCCGACGAACGGAATTTCCAGACCGGGCACCAGGCCGGCTCCAAGCGCGCCTTTGCCGACGTCGATGATGACGACGCCCAGCGCGAACATGAACCCCTGGGTCCTGAGCGCGTTGGTGCCGCCAGCATTGCCGCTACCCATCGTCCGGATGTCGACGCCGCCACGGAGCTTGCCAACGATCATTGCACCCATCATCGAGCCGATGAAATAGCTGATCAGAAACTTGACGCCGAGCTCGAGCACCTGCGATTCCATTTTGCGGTTCTGGTGGCGCGCATTGTAGCATCGGCTATCGAGATCTCATTGTGACAATCATGGCAGCACCGCTGGTCCACCTGTTTCTGAATCCCACCGCAGGCCGTGGCCGGGCGGGAAGAAGGCAGGCGCGCATCGTCGAGATTTTCGAGCGCACCGATGTACCGCTGGAGCTTCATACCAGCGACGCTGTCGGCGACCTGGAGGCACGCGTCAAAGCACAGGCAGACGCGGGTGCGACACACATCGTCGTGGCCGGTGGTGACGGCAGTGTCTACGAGGCCGTGAACGGCATCATGCGCTCGGAGCAATCGGCGGCGCTCGGCCTGGTACCTACCGGCACCGGCAACGACTTTGCCAAAGCCTGCGATTTTTCTCTCAACTGGGAGCATGCCGCGCGACTGCTGGCCGACAGGCTGGTCGCCGGTCAGTCCGCGCGGACCATCGATATCGGCGTCATGAACGATCGCTATTTCGCCAACGGCGCCGGCATCGGCTTCGATGCCAAAGTGACGCACCTGGCCCGCGCGTACCGACTGCCAATCGGTGATCTCGTTTATTTGCTCGCCATTTTTCGCGCCATGTTCGACGGCATCGCCACGCCGCGGCTGCAGCTCAAATCCGACGGCATTTCCTGGGACGGTCCGGCCACACTCGCCGCCATCAGCAACGGCCCGTGGATAGGCGGCATGTTCCATATCGCACCGATGGCAGCCAATAACGACGGCAGACTGGAGCTAATGATCGCAGACCCTGTCACACGGCGGCGAATTGTTGCGTTGTTACCCAAACTGATGTCCGGGCAGCATATTAACGAACCGGAGCTCCAGCACCATTCCGTTGCAAACCTGACAATCACTGCTGACGAACCGGTCGCGTCACATCTCGATGGCGAGGTGCAGCCACTGCAACAGCGGTTTGAGGTAAAACTGCTAGCGAACGCCTTGCGCCTGCTGTGATGCCGGGCGCGAACCGAGAAATATCGCCAGCAGCGCGATGCCTGCGCCCAGCAGCTCGGTCCCACTCATCGGCCGCGCAAAGAACAGTACGTCCCAGACGAAACTCAGGGTCGGCTGCAACAGCAGGGCAAGCCCTGCCTCGGTAGTCGACACATGGGGCAGGCTGCTGGCGATGAACAGGTAGCCAATGCTGTGTGACAGGATGCCGTAGCAGACGAGCCACAACGCATCATCGGACGTGGTTATCGCCAGCGACTCGCCCTCCAGGAATGCCGACAGTCCGAGCAGCACCGCCGTAACAAGGGAGATTACCGCCACTTCACGCGTCGGCAGGCGATGAACCGAACCTTGCCTTGAGCTGCGCAGGCTAAGCAGGTAACCGGCATAGGCCACGGCGGTTAGTAAACCGAAGATTACACCGAGGCGATAGTCTTCGGGCAGGCTCCGCCAGTCGAGACCGACGATTAGCGCGAGACCGAAAAACGCCAACGGAATGGCGGCGAGTTGCATGGGCCGCGGCACCTGTTGCAGCAAGATCATGCCCGCCGCCGCCATGATGAAAACCTGAAAGTTTGCCAGCAGTGTAGAGAGCCCGGGTCCGATGTAATTGATGCTGCGATGCCAGAACCAGAGATCGAGCGCGAAAAACACGGCAGCCAACAACAAGATCTGCCAGGTTCGCCTGGACAGCTGCAGCCGCCGACCGGAAAAAGCCAGGTACACGGCAAGCGCGAGGCCACCAATCAGTACGCGATAGAACCCGCTGCTGGTCGGCGACACGGACACAAGTTTCACCCAGACCGGTGACAGGCTGATCAGCGCCGCGCCAATGAATAGCCGCAGCGTCGGATTACCCAGCAACCGCACTACTGTCCCAGCCAGTCCGCGCGGTGGCCAGCGATACCGCCGTCAACTTCATCGCTCGCCAGCAGGTAACACGTATCGAGCGGCGCTTCTTCCCACCGCATACGCAGTTCGATCAGTTCGTCGCCGCGAAATACGGTCAGGACGCTCTTGTCGCGTGGCCGATACCGACGCGAACGCTTCTCGCAGCCGGCAATGTCGACACGCAATCCATCAAGAGCAATGAGCTCGTCGCCCGGAGAGACGCCGGCACGCTCGGCCGGCCCGTCGTTATCCACAGCAACAAACACTGTTTTTCCATTGCGCACCGCCAGCGTTGCGCCCAGCCAAACGCGCGGCATCTTGCCGTCATCGGCGCGTTTGCCGCCTTTGTCGGTGCCACCCGCGGAGCGGCGCAGTTCGTACTCGACGCCCTGGGTTCTAAGCAGCGCCTCCAGCGGCAGCTCACCAGTGCCACGCACCGTCGCGTCGAAGAAGTCCTGCAGATCAAGGCCGGATACTTCGATGCACAGCTTCTCGAAGCCATCCTCCGGTACGCCCGCCCCGCTTTCGCCCCACCGCTGCCACGCCGCCTGCATGACATCGTCGAGCGACAGGCTGCCATCGGTCTCTTCCCTGATCTTGAGATCGAGGCACAACGCGATCAGCGCTCCCTTCGCGTAGTAGCTGACAATCGCGTTGGTTGCATTCGCGTCCTGCTTGTAAAACTTGGTCCAGGCATCAAAGCTTGAATCCGCGACGCTCTGTCGCCGACGGCCGGCACCGCGAATGACGCGAGTAACAGTCTGACCGAGCAGCTCGAGGTAGCTTTCCATCGTAATCATGCCGGAGCGCACGAGCGCGAGATCATCGTAGTAAGAGGTAATGCCCTCGAAGACCCACAGGAGGCCGGTATGCGTCTCCTGCGACAGGTCGTACGGTGTGAACACCGCGGGTTTCATACGTTTGACATTCCACAGGTGGAAATACTCATGGCTGACGAGACCGAGGAAGGTGCGGTATTCGTCGGCAACGCCCTCGTCGCCGCGTGCCGGCAGATTCTCGCGGCCGCAGACCAACGATGATGACCAGCGGTGCTCGAGTCCGCCGTAGCCGCTGCCCGGTGCGTGCAACAGGAACAGGTAACGGTCAAGATCCCCTGGCGCTCCGAGGAAAGACATCTGTTGCTCGCACACCTGCCGCAGATCGTGGCACAGGCGCGCCATGTCGACACGTGTCTTGCCGCGAATCGCGATCGCATGCGGAATGCCGCCAACCTCGAACTCGCCGATCGATAGCTCACCGCACTCGACCGGATGGTCGATCAATTCTGCGTAGTCGCTGGCTGAGTAGCGGCCGAAACCATACTCCGCTGCCCCGTCGCGTCGCATCGACGTCGCGACTCGCCAGTGCTTGCCGAAAGGCGCGTCCGGGGCCGCGATTTCGACGTCACAGCGCTGCAACTCCTGCCCGACAACGACAGGAAATACGCAGGTGCCATTAAAAAACGCGTGGGTCGAATCCAGGTGCGCGCCGCGCACGCTCTCATCGTGAGCGAATATTTCGAGTACCAGCGTTAGCGGCCGCTCGGTTGCCGCCGCCCGCCAGCGTTGCTTGTCGATTTTTTCAAGCGGCACGTCGCGACCATCGGATTCGGCGCGCGCCGCAACCACGTGCTTGGCGTAGTCACGAATCATGTAACTGCCGGGAATCCACGCAGGCATTGCGACTACCTGTCCGTGTGGGTCCGGCTCATCGACCGTGACGCGTACTTCGTAGAGATGTGCGACCGGATCCTTTGGCCAAATTCGATACTGGTGCGATGCCGCCATAGTCTCAGTCCCGGCGTTTGACAGGTTCGGTGAGCTTCAGCGTCAGGCATTTCGCCGAGCCGCCCGCTTTCAGAAATTCACTAAGCTCAACCTCATGCACACGAAAACCTGCCAGCATCAGGCGCGCCTTCAGTGGTTCCGACGCCTGGTTCAGGATAACGCGGTCACCGATGTTTACGGCGTTGCAGGCAAAATTACCGGCATCGAACGTGTCGACGATGATGCGCTTGTGCGGCGGAATACGGCTTTCGATCGCGATACGCGACTCATAATCGAACGCCGGTGGATGATACATCAGGAAGCCATCCGTCAGCGGGCAGAAACACGTATCGATGTGATAGAAGCGCGCGTCGGTCAGCCGGATCGATACGACTTCGATATCGAAGTACGCAGCGATCTCTGCATGCGCCTCGATCTCGGTACGAAAACCGAAGCCCGTCCATAGCCACGAGCCGCGACGATCCAGGAGGCAGTCGCCCGCGCCCTCGAAACCGATCTTCTCATCGAGGCCGAGCAGGTCGTAACCGTTCTCGGCGAACCACTTCTTGAAATATTGTTCTTCCGGACGGCGCTCCTGGGGCATGAAGTGACTGGCAATCGCCTTGTTACCGTAAACCACGCCGGCGTTCGCGGTAAACACCATATCCGGCAGTTCCGGTTCCGGATCAATCGTGATGATCTCGGCAAACTCACCGATCTTGTCGCGCAGAACCTCCCACTGCTGCTTCGCGCGCTCGAGGCTTAAGGATTCTTCCTGGCCGGCCATCCATGGATTAATCACGTAATCGACCGTGAAATAATCGGGCGGGCACATCAGTATCTTGTCTTTATTCATCTTATTGACACTGTCCTTTCGTGCTAAATAACGAACGGGAGCCGGTCACCCGGCTCCCGCTGTTATCGATATTGCTACGAGCTCGAGGCTGGCGCTTAGTTTTTCGGCGGCTCGCCCAGGTGCATCAGCGGTAACGGGCTCGGGCTGGAGCCGTCCATGAAATACACTTTGCTGGCCGGATCCTTCGAGATCGATTTCAGCGCTTCCAGTGACTGCAGCTGAATATACGCCGGATTGCGCGCGATCGCATTGTTGATCTGCGTAATCTCATAAGCCTGCGCCTCGGCAAGAATCCGCTTGCGTGCAGCCTCCTCTTCGGCCGCCTCACGGCCGGCTGCGGCCCTTGCGACATTCTGCTGCAGCTCTGTGCGCACGCGTTCAAGCTCCGCGCGCTCGCGCTCCACGGCCTGCTCACGTTCTTTCTTTTGCTCGATCGCCTCGACGATAAACGGCGGCAGAGTGATGTCTCTGATCAGAACCGCGGAAACGATGATTCCTTTTGGCTCCAGATAGTCGCGCAAGCCATCGGTCAGCGCGAGCTGCAGCGTCTCCTGCGTCGCTTCCTGGAAAAAATCCTCCGCACGCTTGATGCTCTTGCCTTGCTCGCGCAACAGCGAACGGAGCTTCGGAATCAGGTGCACTCGAACGGCGGCAACTTCGTCTCCGGTCTGCTCAAGGATATCCGGTGCCATGCTGCCGTCGATACGGTACTGCACGCTGACGTCCAGCTTGGTCTGCAGCTGATCCTGGCTCGGCACATTGGCCGTCTCGAGGTGCGTCTTCTGGCGCGCGTCGTACATTATCCAGCGGTACAGGGGATTCACCGGAATATGGATGCCCTGCGAGTAACCCACGGGCTGCACGTTACCAAACAGTGTTGCGACACCGACCCGCCCGGGCGGCACTGTCTTCACAAACTGCATGCCGACGAGCCCCAGCAGAATCGCGCCTCCGACCAGCACGACAAGATTTTTCGGTATAGCGACTTGAGCCATGATTGTTCTCCCGTTCCTGGAATGCCGTGATTCGGTCAGATGTATGGGCTTTCTCGCAATATTAAAGGCTTGCGTCGCCCTTTAGCGGCAGGTGGATTTCAGCCAGCATGCAGCGCACACTGCCACCCGCGGACGCCTCGATATTCGCAATTGGCGCACTAACGATCGTTGCATTCGCGGACAGCGCGGCCCGTTGCTCACCGTCGAGTGAGTCGTATGCCTGTTGCGACATCGCAATAATGCGCTCGCCGTCCTTATTGCGAAGCTCCAGCATGTTGCCGGCAAACGCATGCAGCTGATCGTAGGTCAGGCTCAGGACGTCATGCCCGGTATCTTGCAGTCGCGTCAGCACGGCCGTGCGCTGGTCCGGCCGAGCAATCGCTGCATCACAAATGACGGCCAGCTCCTCCCCGACGTTCATCAGCACATTGGTGTGATAGATCGGTACGCCATCGCTGTCCACGGCGTCAAACGCAACAACATCGTAGTTCATGCGTTGCGCGAAGTCGCCGATAGCGTCGAGATGGGTGCGCGATGACAGGCACGCATAGGCAACACGATTCACACGATCCAGGACCAGGCTGCCCGTGCCTTCGAGATAATGACCGGCTGCCTCGTGCGATGTCAGGTCGACCACCTCGGAGACCAGCAGTCCGTGTTGCTCATCGAGGGCCTCGATAATATCGGCACGACGTTCGGTACGGCGGTTTGCCGCTTCCATCGGAAACAACACGACGCGGCCGTCGGCATGGGTACTGATCCAGTTGTTCGGGAAGATCGAGTCGGGCGTATGCGGATTCGCCGTGTCATCGACGACAAAGACCTCGATACCTGTGGCGCGCAGCACGTCCACGAGACCATCGAACTCGCGCCGTGCGCTTGCCTGCTGCTGTCGGGGCGACTCGTCTGGCTCGGACTGAAAGCGGTTTGACTCTGCCGTGAGCGGATTGCTCTCGAAACGCACCGGGCGAATCATCAATACCCGCGACGCAATTTGTGCTTCAGTCATGTTTGCTGTCTTTCCCGAGTCGGTGGTGCATTATACGGCCGTGTTTGAACGATTTCGCATCGCTTTGCTGAATCCAGCCTGGGTCTGTTTTCTCTGGGTCGGATTGACTGTCGGCGTCTCGATGATCGCCACACCGATGCGCTTTACGGCAAGCACAATTACACGACCGGTTGCTCTGGATGTCGGTCGTGTCGTCTTCGCGGCCCTCAACAAGGCCGAACTGCTCGCCCTCGTCCTGTTGCTGATCGTTATCAGGGTCGCGGGCATGGCGCGTCGGTGGTGGGCTGTCGGCGCGCTGCTCACGCTGATCGTACTGGCACAAGGCGTCTGGCTGATCCCCGAACTCGCGGGCCGCACGGACATCATTATTGCCGGCGGTGAGCCGCCACCTTCCTACGCGCACGTGATTTATTCATCTCTGGAACTTGTGAAAATCGGCTTGCTGTTGTTCTGCGGTTTTTCGACGTTGGCCGAGCGTCGCTGATATCAGGCGGCCGCGCTCGCCCGTCCGGCGACCGACTCGTACCAGCGAGCAATGTTGTCCATATTTTCGGGCAGCGCAATCTTGAGCCACGCCGCGAAATCCACGACCACCATCGCCGATATATCAGCAACGGAGTAGAAATCCCCGGCGATGAATTGATTATCGGCCAGCCGAGCGTCGATTCTTGCAAAGAACGCCTGCACGCGAGCGCGCCCACGTTCGGCCAGCTCGGGAATCTGCGGATAAGGATCCGGGCCCGGCAATGCCTTGTCGACGAGCCCCCTCGCAGAGTTTCGAAAAGCATCCGCCATCGCCCACAGGCCCTGCTGCTCAACCTTGGCGTTCCACATGAGCACAGTGGCACGTTCCTCGGGCGTTCGACCGAACATCGGCGGTTCCGGGTGCAGCTCCTCCAGGTAATGACAAATCGCGATCACTTCGCTGATGCAACGACCGTCATCGAGTTCGAGGACGGGCACAACACAGTCGGGATTGATTTGGCGGAACGCCCGACTGAATTGTTCGCCGCTGCCTAGATCGACCTGCACTGTTTCGAGCTGGATGTCTTTTTCGGCCAGGTAAATGCGGACGCGCCGCGGACTCGGTGCTGTCTTGCAGTCGTAAAACTTCAATTCACTGCTCCAGGGCCTCGGCAGCCTTGAACACGGTCTCGGCGGTCTGGCCAAACAGCATGGCTCTGGCTTCCTCACGGCGGGCCAGATCCGACTCCCAATTGCTGCCAAGATCCATGCCGGCGCGCAACCTGGGGCGCTGCTTCAGTGTGTCGAACCAGCGTCGGACATTTTTGAACCTGTCGAGGTCGATGCCGAGCCGCTCGTAGGGCACCACCCATGGAAACGATGCGAAGTCGGCAATCGACAGCTCACCGGCGAGGAACTCGCGATTGCGCAGGCGTACGTCCATGACGGCAAGGAGTCGATCGTACTCGTTGGTGTAACGATCCAGCGAGTAGTCGTGTTCATCGTCGGTATAGCTACGGAAATGGCTGAGCTGGCCGGCCATCGGGCCCAGCCCGCCCGCCTGCCAGAACAGCCACTGCAGCACGTCGAATCGCGGCGCCTGCTCCCGGGGCAGGAACATCTCTGCTTTCTCCGCCAGGTAGATCAGAATGGCGCCACCCTCGAACACCGAGAGTCCGGTATCCGTGTCGACGATCGCCGGCATTCGGTTGTTCGGGCTGATCGCGAGAAACTCCGGCTTGAACTGATCGCCAGCGCCGATGTCGACGCGCTTTACGTCGTATTCGAGGCCGGATTCTTCCAGCATGATGGAGATCTTTTTGCCATTGGGTGTCGGCCAGTAATACAGTTCGATCATCGGTCTCAGCCTGTGTGGTTCATTCGCTGTGCAGAATTGCGGGCAATGAGTATATGATGTTTCGACTCCGTCCAGCGCATTCTGCCAACATGAAACAACCCAGTTTTTCGACCCACCAGCTAAGCGCTTCTGGCGGTCACGATATTCCGTTCTGCGTGTGGATACCGGACGCTGAGGTGACTGCGGTCATCCAGATATTCCACGGACTGGGAGAACACTCCGCGCGCTATCGACGCTTTGCCGAGGCTGCAACGAAGAACGGCTACGCAGTCTGTGCTCATGACCATCGCGGACACGGTCCGAGCGCCAGCCAGCCGGGCTTTTTTGCCGCCGATGTCGGCTGGGATCTGCTCGTTAATGACGGCCACGAAGTCTCGGATTTTTTACGTGCGCGTTTCCCCGGAAAGCCGCTCGTACTGCTCGGCCACAGCATGGGGTCGTACGTTGCCCAGTCCTATGCCATGCGATTCGGCGGCGACCTCGCCGCGCTGATTCTCTCCGGTTCCACGTGGCCATCACGCGTATTGTTGTTTGTCGGCCGCCTTATCGCGCGCGTTGCGGCATCGCGTAAGGGTGTCGAAGCATATAGCCCGTTGCTCGATAAGATCGGCTTCGAGGAATTCAATAATGGATTCAAGCCTGCGCGCACCGAACTCGACTGGTTGTCGCGCGACGATGCCGAGGTCGACGCTTATATCGCCGATCCGCTCTGCGGAGGACCGTACACAATTGGCCTCTGGAACGACCTGCTCGGGGGGCTACGGGACATCTCGAACAATCAGGCGTTGCAGGACATTCCGGCGGATTTGCCAATCCTGATTACCGGTGGGGCCGACGATCCTGTGGGCGGTGAGCGCGGCATGCAACGGCTTTCAGCCCGCTACGCGGATACCGGACATCGCCGCCTGGCAACGAAAATCTATCCGGGTGGCCGTCACGAAATGCTGAACGAGACGAACAGGGACGAGTTTACGGCCGACCTGCTGCGCTGGATCGAGACCGCGCTGGCCAATCACCAGGAATAACTGGCGCTCAGGCTCACCTGGCGGCCGGGTGCCGGCGTTCCGGGGAACGGTTGATACTCGCTGTCGGTCAGGTTATCAGCAATCAACGAGACATCGAGTCCGTCGATCCGCGCCGGCCTCCAGACCACGGACAACGCCGCCAGGTAGGTTGCATCGTCGCCGTCGCGCAGCGGGTTTTTCTGCTGGCGCCGGTATTCGTTATCCAGCCGCAGTTCGAACCCGGTTGCGAATTGGTAGCGAACGGCGAGCGTCGCACGCTGGCGGGCAAAGTTCAGCGCATAGAAACTGGCGTCAACCAGTGCCGTGCCGTAGTCGGCGTCCTTGTCGAGCCAGGTGTACCCCACCGCCACATCGACAAGCGGCCACTGCCGTGTCAGGAACGCTTCGATTCCCGTGACATCGATATCGACCGCGTTCGCCTGGCGTGCGAACGGCGCGCCCGAGGCATACGTCCAGTCCACGAGTTTGTCGTCGCGACGGCTGAACAATGCCAGGCGGCCCTGCCAGTCACCGGTCTCGCGCGACACGCTGAGCGACAACTGCCTGGCGCGTTCGCGGCCCAGGTCCGGGTTACCGCCGAAGAGACCAGTGGGATTAGACTTCAATGCCGTGTATCCGGGCAACTGGGAAGTCGCTGCGTACTCGACGCCGAACGCCGTCTCGCTGCCGGTGCCTGGTCGCACGAGCGTCACGCCGATCAGCGGCGATACTGCATTGCTGTCGCGGCTTGAATAATCGACGGTTGCTCCGGTGCGCAATGTCAGCGTTCCGGTGGCGAATTCAAAGTCGACTGACGGCACTACCGTTACGGTCGCGTAGCGGCGTGAGTCGAAACCGCCGTTCGTCAGGTCCGTCGAGCGTACCAGCTCGTCGCTCGTCAGCTGCGCGCCGTAGCGCCAGTCGACGCGACCAAGCCGACTCAAGCCCTGCAGTCCAATGGCGAAATTACGCGTCTCGTGTTCAAAAGAACCGGGTGTGCCGGACTCGGTCGTGCCGCGGTCAAAGTCGTAATCGTCGACCAGTCGCCGATAAGCCGCGCCTATTTCCCACCAGCCACGCCTCGCGGTGGCGCGATGATTGAACATCAGCAGCGTGGTCTGCGTGTCATCGATCTCATTCAACGTGGCGAAACCCGTGTACGCCCCCGGCCAGCCGTAGAACTTGTCCTGGTGGCTCAATAGCGCATCCGATTGCGCATCGTCGGCAACGCGCTGAAGGTGCACGTTATAACGGGAAAACTCATGGTCGCCGTTCGGTACGCTGCCATCCCCCTGCGAGCGCGCAATAGACACTCCAGCACCCAGGGTATTGCCCGTTGCCGTCGTGTCCGTTCGTGCAAAACGCAGCGACTGGAAATCGAGATCGTCGGTGCCGGCTCCCAACGAAACAAGTCCGCCATCCGTCAACGGCCGGATGCTGTATGACACCGTGGCAACAGCAGAGTTGAATCCGGCGACTGCGTTGTCGATTCCGATAAGAACGGACGGAATGGAAAGGAACGCCGGGTCCACCGGAACCTCGACGACGTAATGCCCGGTTTGCGGATCGATGATGGAGACGGCGCCGAGTTGCATGCCGGTATTTTCGAACACGCTGCCGCGAACTGTTATGTCCGATTGCCCTTCGGCGACACCGCGCGACTGGGTCTCGACGAACGGATCGAAGCGCAATGTGGTCACAGGCGCAGCATAGGTACTGGCCGGTCGCTCATTGGCAACGCGTTCGGCGCTCACCGTTATTTCGGCGATGTCATCTTCAGCCGGCGGACTACTGTCGGCGAACGTGGCCGGGCCGACGGCGAGCAGGCTCACGACGAGCGCAGTGGAACGCATGTTTCTCTGCATAGTGTTCTTCTTGTTGTGAAAACGCGCGCCGCGTTGCAGGACGACAGGAGGCGATGCCTTAAGTGGCGAATTGTAGCCGAGGCTTAACGACAAACCAACGATAGGGCTCAGCCGAAAGCCGATGCTAGAATTCCCGGACATGATCTCGAGCTGGCATCGGCCAACGCCGGCTGAACCACGATGACTATTCTTCACTGACGGAGCGTCTCGCCGAGCTGGTATGTCTGTTTCACCGGAAATCAAATTCCTTGATCGTGACCTGCCGGACATCGATGTCGACGAGGCGCAGGAGGTCATCGAGCGCTGTTACGGATTGAGAGGCGATCTCCAAGCATTGAGCAGCGAGCGCGACCAGAATTTTCGTATCGACGCCGACGACGGGTCGCGCTATGTCTTCAAGATCGCCAACCGCAGCGAAAGCATCGATGTCGTCACCTTTCAGCTGGGAGCACTGCGGCATATCGCTGCCGTCAACGCATTGCTGCCGGTGCCGCGCGTTCATGCGGCGCAGCGGGGCGAGGCGTTTGAGCAAATCACATTTTCGACTGGCGATAATCACGTCGTCTATCTGCTCGACTACCTTGACGGCATACCGTTGGCGGAGAATAGCAGCGCAAACTGCACCGGGATGCGGCAACGTCTTGGCGCATTGCTGGCGCAGCTGGATATTGCCCTGCAGGGCTACTTTCATCCCGCCTCATGCCAGCAGCATCCCTGGAACATCGAGACCTGCACACGACTCGCGCCCCTCACAGTACACATACCGGACCCAACCGACCGAACTATGATCGATGACGTCTTCGATCATATGGCCAATGGCGTTGCGCCCCGCTTGCGCCGACTTCGACACCAGGTCATCCATCAGGACGCACATTCGGATAACGTGCTCGTCGACCCGCAAGATAATCATCAGATCACCGGGCTCATTGATTTTGGCGACCTTCTCTACGGGACCATCGCCGCCGAGATCGCTGTCGCCTGCGGTAGTGTGCCTTACGGCGTCGAGGACATCGTCACGCCGGTTTGTGAAATCGCGGCGAGTTTCGATGTTGTATTACCGCTGCAGGAGGACGAGGTCGACCTTATTTACGACCTGCTCTGCGCTCGCGCCGCGCTCACCGTGACCATCGTCGAAACCCGGGCCGCTCTGACACCACAAGACCCGGGCCATATTGACTCCGCGCAGCCGACCATCGATCACCTGCGACGCTTGCGAGAGGTCGGACGCGCTGAGTTCATTCGCCGGATTCGTGCAGCCTGCCGCTTTCCAGTGTTCTGTCCCAGGGAGCCGCGGGAGGCACTGGCCGCGGATGACGAAGAGCGGTTGGTTGCTGCCCGGCACGCGTTAATGGGACGAAATGCCACGCATTTCTATAGCCAGCCGATGCACTTCGAGCGCGGCCGTGGCCCCTGGCTCTATGCGACGGACGGACATCGTTACCTTGATTTCTATAACAACGTACCGCAAGTCGGACACTGCCACCCACATGTGGTCAACGCGATAGCCCGGCAAGCGGGAGCGCTCAATACCAACACACGTTATCTCTATAGCAGCGTGCTCGAATATGCAGAGCGACTGACGGCGAAACTCGCGCCACACCTGACGGCGTGTATATTCGTTAACTCTGGCAGCGAAGCCAACGACGTCGCGTGGCAGATGTCGAAACTCGTCACGGGCAAGAGCGGCGCCATCATCATGGAGGACGCTTATCATGGCGTCACCGACGTCATTCGGCAGTTCTCACCCGGCAGACCCGACAGGGAACTGCCGCCGTTCCTGAAGGGTTTGATCGTCCCCGATCCGTATCGCGGCCCCTACCGCGAAGACGATCCTGACTTGGTGGCCCATTATGTTGCTGACGCCGACCGCGCAATCATCAAACTTGATGAGTCCGATCACGGCACGGCGGCTTTCATGATCGACTCGGCCATGTGTTCGAGCGGCGTGCCGGCAACGCCGGATGGTTATCTGCGATCCGTTGCAGCAAAAGTGCAGGCAGCCGGCGGCCTGACGATTTGCGACGAGGTGCAATCGGGATTCGGCCGTATGGGCCAGTGGTGGGGCCATGAACTCCATGGCGTACGTGCGGACATCGTTACGATGGGCAAGCCTGTGGGCAACGGCTTTCCGCTCGGCGTGGTCGTGACCACTGACGAGGTTCTTAACCGGTTCATGGACCGGACCCGACTGTTCAGCACCTTCGGCGGCAACACCGTGGCCTGTGCGGCAGGTAACGCCGTCATCGATGTCATCGAGAACGAATGCCTGATCGATCAGGGTCGGGAAGTCGGGAATTACCTGCGCGAACGACTGAACGGCCTGCGAGATACGCACGCGCTCATCGGTGATGTACGCGGCTGGGGCATGGTGACCGGCGTCGAGTTTGTCAGCGACCGTGACCAGCGAACGCCGGCGAGCGCGGCAACGGCCCGGCTGCTCGAGTTGATGCGAGAACGGCGGGTACTCGTCGGTAGTGAAGGCCGCGACGCGAATATTCTGAAACTCCGGCCCGCACTGGTCTGTCAGAAGTCGCACGTAGACCGGTTCGTCGAAGCGCTCGAGCGCAGCCTGCATAGTTTATGAATAAAAAAAGGCCGCAACCTTTTGGCTGCGGCCTCTCTAAATTAGATCCTGGCGGTGTCCTACTCTCACATGGGGAGACCCCACACTACCATCGGCGCTGAACGTTTTCACTTCTGAGTTCGAAATGGGATCAGGTGGTTCCCGCCCGCTATTGCCGCCAGGAAAACTGGTT
>Ga0224508_10001899_pt1 | contig 18349 bp, 15 predicted proteins | sample SF_Jan12_sed_USG_4_FD_170157 | JGI IMG/M metagenome (GOLD analysis project Ga0224508, IMG submission 170157) | Sediment microbial communities from San Francisco Bay, California, United States - SF_Jan12_sed_USGS_21 | ecosystem: Environmental > Aquatic > Marine > Sediment | place: USA... | reverse complement strand
ACGTTTTGCAACACTCGTTTTACTTCAGGATAAGCGTTGCAAATTGTATTCGCAATATTCAATCAGCCACTCACTGGCGTCTGCGAGAAATGTTGTGCCACATCAGTCGGCAACAAATCCTGCAGCATATCCGCCACAGGAACAAAATATTGAATGGAGACCGACGCCTGCCACCACGGTTGCTGCGGAAAATCTGTGAGTCGTGAAAATAAGACCACTCCAGCGATAATTGTGATGCCGATTATGACACCAAACAAGGCACCCAGACTTCGGTCTACACCTTTAATACCGGGAATTTTAGCCAACCGGGTAATCAGATAACCGATAAATGAGGCGACGATCAAAGTCACGATAAACAAAGCCGCAAATGCAGCCATAATGCGCAAAGTCTGTTCATCGAGATAGCTGGTAAACAATACACTGGCTTCCTCGGCAAAGGTATAGGCAACCCAGAATGCGAGTATCCAGGAAATGATGAAAATCACCATGCGCAACAAACCCAACAACGCGCCGACCAGCAAAGTTAGCAATAAAAAAACCAAAATAATAATGTCAAAAACAGCCATATTATCCGTTTGTATTATCCAGATGAACCAGAAACCTGACTCAAGGATAAGCCATGATCAGGCCTTTCTGACCGACGGTCTGTTCGATTTCAGCCCGCGCCCGGCCTGCGCTAACCCGTTGTTCGAAAGGTCCCACCCACACCCGGGTGGCCTGACCGCTGGCAGTATCGATCTTTGACGTTTTTACAGAAAACCCCTTCTGCTCAAGTTTAATTTTCATTTTATTGGCATTGTCCACACTGCCGAAAGTAGCCACCTGAACCACCCAGCCACGATCAATACTGGCAACTTTCTTTTCCGTTTTTACAGCTTGTTTTTTTGTTGCGTCACTCGTGTCATTACTGACATCGGGCGCAGGTTGAGTACGTGTATTCAGATCAATTGATTTTGATGCGTCCTCTCCTTCCGGTTGCGCATCGGTATTCGTCTGCTTCTTGTCTGTTTTCTCATCCGGCTGATCATCGGACACATTCACATTCGCGACCTGGTCGGCATCGACTGGGGTTACTTTTGAAACGAACTCGGTTGGATCGGGATCGGTAAGCGTGCGAATAGTAGCCGGTCCGGACGTGCCAGTCACGTCCTGCCCACGCAAAACAAACGGCAGTACGAACACCGCAAACAATATGAGAATAATGGCCCCCACAACACGGTGTTTGAGAACAAACTCCGCATCATCTTGCACGTCTACTTGTGCCATTCAGCTAACGATAAACAGGGAAATCCAGATAATTCATTATAGCACCGACTGTTACAAACGAACCAAAAACCACTATTCTGTCCGTGCCGGTTGCTTCGCGAAGCGCAGCCCGGTATGCCGATGCGGGATCGTCATACGATGAAGCCATGACATCTTTTTGTATATTCAATATCCTGGCCATCAAATCGCCTCCCTGCGAACCACGCTCACCCTCCAGCCCAGCTACAAACCACTGGTCGACCTGGCTTAACAGGATTTGGGCAATCTCTTCGAGCGGCTTATCGGCTAATGCCGCAAACACCGCGAGCGTCCGTCCCTTGCACTCGTTTGACGACAGGAATTGCGACAGACAATGCACGGATTCCGCATTGTGCGCGACATCGAAAATCAGTCTGGGCTGTTGATCGATGACCTGTAATCGACCTGGAATCTGTGCGTTATTGAGTCCTTCGGCAACCTGCACTTGGGTGACTGGCAATGCTTGCTGCATACGTGAAATCGCGCACAGCACACCTGCTGCGTTGAGGAGCTGTTTGTCCCCAGGAATATTGGCAACCGGTAAACCGGTGAGTTTTGTATCCACACCATACGCCGACTCCCGCCAGGACCACGAATTATCTTGCTGCTGATAATCGAAATCCCGATAGATTTGCCACAACTGCGCGCTGGCTTTATCCGCACAATCCAAAATACTGTCAGGCGGATTAATATCAGCGCAAATGACAGGCCGCTGGTAACGCATGATGCCCGCTTTTTCCCGCGCAATGTGTTCGCGACGCTCACCCAGCCATTGCGTGTGATCCTGCCCAATCGAAACGATGTAGGCAACATCAGAATCTACGATATTAACCGCATCCAGACGCCCACCCATGCCGACTTCCAGCATGAGCACGTCGAGATTGGATCCGGAGAAAATCTGCAGGGCAGCCAAAGTCCCAAACTCAAAGTAAGTCAATGAAATATCCGCACGTGCCTGCTCGATGCGCTCAAATGCCTGGCAGATTGCGTCCTGTGTTACGGGTGTGCGCTGGATACGGATACGTTCGTTATAGGACACCAGATGTGGTGATGTATACACCCCGGTACGGTAACCGGCTGCCATGTAAATCGATTCCAACATGGCGACTGACGATCCCTTGCCGTTGGTTCCCGCAATTGTAATGACTCTGGGCAATAGCGTGAGACGCATGGCGTGGGCGACGCGTCGCACACGGTCAAGACCCAGGTCGATAGAGCGCCGATGGACTGACTGGATATACTCCAGCCATTGACCTAGATCACGCATTAACGAATTCAGGCTTCAGCAGGCGGAGAATCGTCCGATTCAGGTTCTGCCGATTCTCCGGAAACCGGAGCTGGGCTACTCTGTGTATCAGCTTGCGGTACTGTTGGTGTTTTATAGTCCATGAGCGTGTGCAATAAAGACGCTATGGTGTCACGCATTTGATGACGGTTGACGATCATGTCGACGGCGCCATGTTCGAGCAAAAACTCCGCACGTTGAAAACCTTCGGGCAATGTCTCACGCACAGTTTGTTCGATAACCCGCGGCCCCGCGAACCCAACCAGTGCATTGGGTTCGGCAATGATAATGTCGCCGGACATCGCTAGACTGGCTGATACACCACCCATGGTAGGGTCGGTTAGTACCGATACAAACGGTAATCCGCGTTGCCGTAACCGGGACAACGCAGCGACGGTTTTGGCCATTTGCATTAACGATAATAATGCTTCCTGCATGCGTGCACCGCCGCTGGCCGCGAAACTTACGAATGGCCAATCGTTTTCCAGACAGGTATTCACGCCACGCACGAAACGCTCGCCGACCACGGAACCCATCGAGCCACCCATATAACGGAACTCGAACGCAGCCGCGACCAGGGCCATGGATTCCAGTTTTCCCTGACCCACGATCAGCGCTTCGTCCTCGCCTGTCGCTTTATTAGCATCGTTTATACGATCTTTGTATTTTTTACTGTCGCGAAACTTGAGCGAGTCAACGGGTTTTAGCTCTGCGCCGATGTCCGTAAACTGACCATCGTCAAAAAAGCCACTCAGACGGTTACGTGCGGTGATACGCATGTGAAAATTACATTTCGGACACACCTGTAAACTGCGATCCAATTCCGCGCCGTACAACACCGCCTGGCATGCATCGCATTTACGCCATAACCCTTCCGGCACGCCACGCTTGCCCAGTGCGCCGCCAGATTTAATTTTCGGTGGCAGGAGTTTTTCAAACCAGTTCATCTAGGTATTTGATCCGTATGTGATTTGATCTTGCCGGCGAACCGCTTGCATAAATTGTTCAATCGCTGCTCCACTTTTAATGCCTTTATCGATTTCAACGCCACTGCTGATATCAATAGCGTAAGGTTTATGCTCGGAAATCACTGTATCGACGTTCGAACGATTAATGCCGCCGGCTAATATGACCGGGTGTGATTTAACTTCATTGGTTTTTTCCCAGGCAAACGTCTCTCCAGTACCACCCACAACACCTGGCACAAAACTATCCAGCAATATGCCACGGGAAGACGAGTAACGCTGCGCTTCTGCTTCGAGATCAATGCCATCTTTCACGCGGATTGCTTTTATATACGGTTTATCCGCTTGTAAACAGAATTCGGGGGACTCGTTACCATGAAACTGAATTATGTCGATGGGTACATTTCTTAAAACTTCCTGCAAGTAATTAATTTCAGGATTCACAAAAACACCAACCGTCGTCACAAAAGCGCCGACTGCGTTGGTAACTTCTTTTGCCTGATCAATTTGTACATGACGTGGGCTGGATGGATAAAAAATGAGTCCGATCGCATCCGCACCGCATTGAACTACGCTATGCGCGTCTTCAACGAGTGTGATCCCACATATTTTTATTCTGGTACGCAATCTACTGGATTCAATAAACCGAAAAAGGACGGCGGATTTTACCAGAACCGGCAGGGTACGGACGGAGTTGGAACCTGGTATTCAGGCGCATAATCCACTTTGGTTAAATACAACCCTTGTGCGGGGGCGGTCTTTCCACCCCGGGTTCTGTCCCTTGATTCGAGGACGATCTTGATCCAATGAGCAGGTTTTTCACCGACACCAATAGCCATCAACACACCCGCGATATTACGTACCATGTGATGTAAAAAGCCATTGGCGGAAATATCCATCCATATCCAGTTGCCTGAACCATTCACCTGAATCGAGGTGATTTCACGCACCGCGCTTTTAGCCTGACAGGATGAAGCGCGAAATGCGTTGAAGTCATGCTGGCCCAACAAACACTGGGCCGCGTCCTGCATGGCGCCTGAGTCCAGTTGCCGATAATCCCAGGTAACGTAGTTTTGTAGATAGGTCGGTTGCATTTGGCGTTTGAATATCACATAACGGTATGTACGCGACAACGCCGAATAGCGCGCGTTAAATTCCGAACTGATTTCCTGAACGCCCAATACGGCAATACCATCGGGTAATAGCGTATTAACCCCTCTAAGCCAGTTATCGTCCGATCGGACTTGTGCCGTATCGAAATGAACAACCTGCCCGTTGGCATGTACCCCGGTATCAGTACGACCCGCCGCCGTAACACTTATCGGTTCGTTCGCGACGCGTGACAGCGCGGTTTCCAACTCCGCTTGCACGGTCGGGTCATCAAGCTGCCGTTGCCAACCCAGAAAACGTGAGCCGTCATATTCCACCGTCGCTACTAAGCGGCGTTTATGAGTTCCCATTATTTAGAATGGCTTCTTGTGCAACGCTTTCTCATTTCCTCATTTCAGTGTCGTCATCGATTATCAACATAGAAGTTATTGATCTCAAACAACCACACACGCTTTTGGCTATAATTCAACACCTTTCAGAATATTAATAAAAGTAAATGAGCGAGACAGCACACGCAATCGAGTCTTATCGATCCGGACCCGATGACTCAGGACATTTTGGCAAATTTGGTGGCCGATTCGTGGCGGAAACATTAATGCCGTTGATACTCAACGTTGAAAAAGCTTACACAACAGCACGTAACGACCCCGCTTTTCAAGAAGAATTCGACCATTATGCCAAACACTATATCGGACGTCCCAGTCCGCTGTATTTTGCCAAACGACTGACCGAGCACATTGGCGGCGCTAAAATCTATTTTAAACGAGATGAGTTAAATCACACCGGCTCCCATAAAATAAATAATACGCTGGGACAAATCCTGTTGGCGCGCCGTATGGGTAAAAAACGCATTATCGCGGAAACCGGCGCTGGGCAACACGGCGTCGCAACAGCAACGGTGTGTGCATTGTTTGATTTGCCTTGTGTCGTGTATATGGGGGCGACGGATATCGAACGCCAGGCACCTAATGTATTTCGCATGAAATTATTGGGTACCGAAGTGGTGCCGGTGACCAGCGGAACCGGCACCTTGAAAGACGCCATGAACGATGCACTGCGCGATTGGGTAGCCAATGTCGAAGATACGTTTTACATCATCGGCACCGTTGCCGGACCACACCCCTATCCAATGATGGTGCGCAACTTTCAAAGCGTGATCGGTAATGAAGTGCGCGAACAGCTCGACGAACTGGAAGGCCGTTTACCGGATACGCTGGTTGCCTGTATTGGTGGCGGCTCTAATGCAATGGGTTTGTTTCATCCGTTTTTGGACGATAGAGAGATAAGAATAATCGGCGTCGAAGCGGCCGGACATGGTGTGGACACGGACAAACACGCAGCATCGTTAACCGGCGGACAACCCGGTGTGCTGCACGGCAATCGCACCTACTTATTGCAAAACGACGATGGCCAGATATTGGATGCGCATTCTATTTCCGCCGGACTCGACTATCCGGGAATTGGACCTGAACATTCCTGGTTACATGAAACCGGGCGTGTAGAGTATGCATCCGTGACGGACGATGAGGCATTGGAAGCGTTTCAACTCTGTTGCCGTATGGAAGGCATTATCCCCGCATTGGAACCCGCTCACGCCCTGGCCCATGTGACAAAAATTGCACCGCAAATGAGTCAGGATCAGATATTGGTTATGAATATGTGTGGCCGGGGTGATAAAGACGTTTTTACGGTTGCCGATGCGTTGGATGTGACACTATGAGCACCAACAACGAATCGCGGCTAACTGAATGCTTCGCCGCGTTAAGAACCAATAATCAGAATGGTTTGGTCACCTTTCTGACCGCTGGTGACCCGGATCCGGAAACGTCTTTTCAGATATTGCGCGGCCTGCCCGAAGCGGGTGCAAATGTGCTTGAAATCGGCATGCCCTTCTCCGACCCCATGGCTGATGGCCCCGCGGTTCAGGCTGCGAATTTACGCGCGTTGAAAGCCGGCATGACGCTGGCAAAAACCTTAGAGATGGTGCAACGTTTTCGTGAAGAGAACTCGCAAACACCTATTGTACTGATGGGTTATTTTAACCCGATCTACCGATACGGTGTTGAGCGCTTTGTGCATGATGCCAAATTTGCAGGCGTGGACGGGTTAATCATTGTTGATCTACCGACGGAGGAAGACGACGAATTATGTCATCCGGCAATGACCGCTGGCATACACTGGATACGACTGTTAACGCCAACAACTTCGGCGGAACGTCTCCCTGCGGTATTAAAGAATGCGTCTGGCTTTGTTTACTATGTTTCCATCGCCGGTGTCACCGGAACACGGTCTGCCGCTATCGATACTGTCGCAAACGCGTTGTCGGGCATTCGGGAACATACTTCGCTGCCTTTGGCCGTTGGATTTGGTGTACGTACGCCAGAACAAGTGACAAAAATAAATGGTGTGGCCGATGCCGCGGTGGTCGGATCAGCGTTGATTGATCAGATAGCGGCTCATGTTGAACTTGAAAAACCGCGCGATGAATTACCCGAGATCATTGCACAATCTGTTCGACAACTCGCATCGAAGTAAGACAAGTTAGACTCATCAGGCACAAAAAAACCGGATTAGTTGAATCCGGTTTTTTGTGTGTCTTTTTGCTTGTCAGGAATGCAGATTAGCGGCTAACTGGGTTGCAAGCACTGATGCTTGTTCACGCTGTTGATCGGAACCTTCCTTCATTGCCTGTTCAATCAAATCCCGTGCATTTTCTATATCGCCCATGTCGATATAAGCTTTAGCCAAATTAATCTTGGTACCGACACCGTCCCACTGAACGGTGGATTCATCGAACTGGTCAGTGTCCGTACTTCCGTTACCATTATTGTTTGCACCGTTGGTTCCGGTATTCGATACGTCAGCGGTATCTTTTGTCACTTTCGAGCTAACCGCAGTGTCAGCAACGAAATCGACCGAACCAGGTGTTTCGGAATTGGATACATTATCAACCGCAAGATAAGGATTGCGTTTTTCTGTATTGTTTTCTCCGTCAAGGCTAGTAACCGATAAATCGGAATCCTCCGAATCTGTATCGGCCAGTGAAGACAGGGCCAACCCCAGATCTTCATCCACTGCGCCGAGACCATCATCCTCAAATAATTCATGACCTGGCAGGTATTCTCGTCCCATATCCACGACCCGTTGCCACTTATCCGGATGGCTTATGGGCCACCGCGATTTGAGGTCCGATGCATACTCGGAAAAACCGCGTATGTCATTTCCACGTCGGTAAACATCGAGTAGTTCCAGAGCTACTTCTGGATGATCAGGGTCCTTATCCAAGGCATCTCTTAACACTTGTTCCGCTTCTTCCTGGCGGCCATAAGCGATGTACACCTTTGCTTCAGCGATGGGATCGAATTCCTTCTCAACATTCTCCGCCGCACGGGCCAGTGAACTGCCGGAAAGATTGCTGTGTTCTTCTTGTGCGTTTTCTGCATCGTGAATTGCTTTTTCTATTTGCAATTCGTCTGACTTACGTCGTCTGCGAATCGTTAATAGTCCTAATATTGAGGCAAGAATGACACCAATCAATGTGAACTTCTTGGCCTGAGCATCAAAAGCCAGGTTGCTGCTAAGCCGCTGCCACCACGTACTGGCAAGCGCCGCAACAGGTGTCGCTTCGTTACCATCGTCTGTAGCAGGGGCACCGGTGTTCGCCGCCTGCAAAATTTCTTCTACCGAGGCAGTCACGTTAGAATTCGCCTGTACTTCGATGGTGTCCGCTACGGAAGCGCCGTCCTGTTCTACGCTATTGGTTGCACCTGCCAAGCTGTCCGCGGACTCAACGCCGAGTACTTCGACGTTCGCGGGTTCTTGATTCTGCAATAAAGCCAAATCGGGTTGTTCAAACTCCAATACCTTGGCGGCGTTTCTAAATTCTTCCAACACTCGGGCGGATCGCTCAAATTTATCCTCTAAAAAACGCATGCGCTCGCGCAATTCCTGGTTTTCCAGGTCACGTGCCAATATGGATTCTTCCAACAAGACTATACGTGTGGTTAGCGCCTGTACTGCGCCGGGCATGTCGTTTGGATCAAATGACTGACGCGCGGCGGCAATTTGCTCGGCGCTGATTCTGTCTTGTGCGGAATACTCGCGTAAATCCGCGCCGACAATTTTCAATAAAGGTTCACTGGTTGATTCCGCGGTTTGGCCGCTGGAAGAACTGTCGGCAATGGCTTGTCCTGTGCTTGGTGAGGCTTCCTGTGTTTGAGTGGAATCGATAGAGACACTCGAACCAGTACTCGATGAACCATCACTGCTTGCAATTGCTGTGGTGCCGGGTACGGAATTAGTGACGCTACCGGGTATCGATAAAACGCTGCCCACCAACAATATATTTTGATTCCCATTGTTGAACGCGTCTGGATTGGCACTAACAATAGCTGTCATCATTTCGTTTAGATTTACACCACTGGGCCGGTCAATCTTGCTCGCGATACCCCACAGTGTATCGCCACGTTTCACCGGGCCGTATTGATCACCGGAAAAAGCAATATCACTGGCTATTGCCGGAGCCTCGCCACTCGCTTCGGCTGGCGCGGGAGCCTGTAGTTGCACACCATCGTTGGTCAGTACAACCTGGGGTTGCTCTACGTCAGCAGGCTCAGGCGAAACCTCGGCAACAGACGGGGTAGTGATAGCGCTGGTGGTGCTGGCATATTCCTGCGGGCTTAATAAAGCAGTGTATTCATGCAGGATTTTGCCGCCAGACCATTCCAGTGCAACCAAAAATTGTACATAAGGTTCGGTAATCGGTTTATCGGACGTAACCCGCACTTGCGCTCGACCGTTTGTATCGCGCACGGATTCGAAACGCATGTTTTTCAGGTATGGTAATTGAATAATACTCGCGCGGGCGAATTCGGATTTGGAAGCCAACTCCGGCACCAAAGATACAAATTCGGAATCACTGACATTGTTAAGTGTAATCACCGCCGAAAAAGGTTCGTCAAGTTTCGAAGTTACCGTTAACTTGCCCATGTTCAATGCATATGCACTGGCGCCCCATGTACAGGTAATCGCTATTAACGCGGAACTTGCAAGTCTTTTTAGCCCATGATTTGGCCGATTGTCATATGTCATTTTGATTCTCCGTCGCATAATGTTTTATTACATACGCCGATAGTGGAATGCCTTTTCTATTTGTCCCTTCAATCTACTACAGATAACTCAAGTTTTTAAACTAACCGGACGGTAGTTGTGCCGCCAACGCTGCCGCCTGGGAGCGTTGTTGTTCGTTACCTTCGCGCATCGCTTCATCTATCAACCCACTTGCTGACGCCGCGTCTCCCATATCGATGTAAGCTTTGGCCAAATCAAGTTTAGTGCCGATGGCATCCCATTGCAGTGGATCGTCACCACCTTCCGCAGTTGCGCGACTTTCTGTTGAAGAAGAAGGTTCCGAAACCCCGTTATTGCTCGAAGTATCACTTTCATTCGGAGCCGAAACCTGCAGATCTTCGGTATTAAAATCCAGGCCATCTACTTCCGTGGCCGGTGTCGCGGTGGAATCTGAAACGATGGCATCCAAAGATGCAGTGATGTCATCATCGTCATCGGTTAATTCGCTGATATCAATCGTTGGAGTTTCGCCAGGGGTTTCTTCTTCGTCAGGGATTTCGCCAGAAATGGCCTCTGCGATTTCATCGCCTGTATCCTCTGCAGTTTCCTGAATTTTATCTTTAATCGAAGCGCTTAACTCCGTTAAAGATGGTTCATCGTCGAATTTAGATGAAACAGCTGCTACGGTCCCCGCAGCCGCTGCTACCGTGCCAGCAGGCGCGGCTCTTTTCATGGCTTTCTCAAGCAAAGTATCATCGTCGGATTGGCGGTCCGAATCGCCATCGGAATGGTTATCAGCATCTGCAATTTCCTGAACTGTAGAGGCAGGCGATTCGACATTGACACCACTACTTTGCAGTGCATCCAAAGCGGCAGACATATCAGCGTTTGAACTAACTACACTCGACGATGATTCATTCGTGTCAACATCTGATTCTTCAACCTTAATTTCCGCGACCGTTGGGGATGTATCGCCACCATCGGAATCAAATGCGATAGTAAATTCATCGTCACTTGATGCACCCGTAATTCCTATCTCTTTATTGCCAACACCGATGTCTTTGCTGGGTAAATCGAGTGAGCTGCCGGCAACCTGAACAGCAGACGATTCATCTGGAAATTCAACTGTTGCCTCGGTCGGCGTTGGTGTTGCAACCGTGGCAGCTTCTTCATATTGAACGCTGGTCGAATCACTGGATTCAAACAGCGCATTTCCAGGCAGCAGATCCTGACCCTGTGTAACCACCTGCTCCCAAAGCTCGGGTTTTGAATCAGCCCATTTGCCTTTCAACTCAGTCGCCATTGCGGTAAAAGCAGCTGTGTTGTGGCTACGCCGGTATACCTCCAACAGCTTCAACTGGACGTCGGGTTGGTCAGGATTTTCAGTTAATGCGTCGCGTAATACCTGCTCGGCTTCATGCTCCCGTCCGTAGGCCACATACACTTCAGCTTCCGCAACCGGGTCAATTTTGCCATTCGTTACACGCTCCGCGCCTATTGGTGTCGCTGCTTTTGATGCAGCTTGAGGTATCTCAGCGGATTTTGTCGACACACTGGGCACTTCCATGGCGGGTTCTGGGACGTATTCGTCAAGTTCTTCGTCCGCTGATCGGCGACGCCGTAAAAACAACATGGTGCCAAGACCAATTAACGCTACGCCACCTGCAAGTACGCCCATTTGTTTAATATCGATACCACCAATCGGGTTTGCCGGGATTAACCGGTCCCACCAGGGTGCTGACGCCTCGGCGGTAACACGCGTCTTGGCGGTAGTATCATTGTCAACGTCACTAACTGTTTCACTCACAATATTCTTCGCGGACTGCGTACTCTCGTTGGCAGTGGACGCAACGTCTTCAACCACCTTTTCAACCCCATCTGCTATTTCACTACCTGCTGATTCCACGGCTTGGGTTTGTTCAGCCACGCTATCGGACACCGTATCCATGATTTGTGACGCTTCAGACTGGGAAGAACCATCGGACGACATGGTGTCCTCAGTCATTGCCTCGGTCTCTGTTGATGCAACCGTTGTCGTGTCCGTCTGCGTCTCAACCTGCGGTTCTTCACCCGCTTCGTTGATCATATTTTCAACCACGGCCTGAGTGGACGCCGCTTTTTGCTCAATCTGTTGTTCCAACATAGCGATCTGCTCGCGTAATGCCAGGTTTTCTTCTTCCTTGGGCGCTAATGATTCTTCGAGTTCATTTATGCGTTGTACCAGGGCTTCGACATTCTCATCAGACTCCGGCAACTCAGCTTCCGGGGTCATAGCTGAAGCTACTTCTTCAGGTTCGCCGATCATTGGCTCTGTTTTCTCGACCACCTGCTCCACTGATTGCATGTCAGTTGTAGCGGCACTAGCGTCAATGTTTGGGTCAATCTTTGGACCCGAATACGGTGTGCCAAAAGCCTGACTGACTTGCTGATCGGTGACCTTACTCAGTTCGGCGACACCGGGGATTTTCAATACACTGCCACCGTTCAAGCTGTTGATAGTGCCGTCACTGAACGCCCCCGGATTCACTTGAAACAATGCAACCGCCATTTGAAAAGCATCTGCACCGCCCGCACGTGGCAGACGTGATGCAATACTCCATAATGTTTCGCCATCTTTAACCGGCCCATAGGTTCCAGTAGTCGACGCAGTGGTAGTTGTGGCAGCAGCTTGCGTTTTTTGTACGGCTTTCTCGACAACTTTTTGCTCAACCGTTTCTTGTTTGTCCGTTTCTTGTTTAGCTACGGTTGTGGTACCGGATTTTGCGTCACTCAGTGCAGCAAATTCCTGCGCCGCCTTGGACTTGGAAATGCTGGTGACGTCGGCTGCGCCGGGGACAGCTAGAACTGTTCCGGCCTCAAGCGAGTTAAAATTTTTATTGGGAAATGCAGCCGGATTTGAGCGTAGCAATGCCATGGCCATTTGAAATTCATCGGCACCGGCGGGTAAACGTAAACGTGAAACAATACTCCACACCGTATCGCCGCGCTTAACAATGACTTTATCTGTAGCGTTACTGCCACCTGACGTGCTGGATGATTGCATAGCAGTCGTCGTTGTTTTAGTTTCGCCTGCACTCGTTTGCGATGACGCGGTGTTACTCGTTGCTACACCCGCAATACCGTATTCCGGCGGGTCAATCAGCGCGGTGTATTCGCGCACCACTTTTCCCTTTGGCCAGGTCAGCGAAATGACGAACTGCATAAAAGGATCGGTGACCGCTTGTTCAGAGGTAACGCGAATGTGCGCTCGGTTACCGTTATTTACTAGCTCAATATTAAGGTTCGAAGAACCGCCCAATCGCTTGATACCGGAGCGGGCTAATTCTTCGCTGTTCGCGAATTGGGCCTGCAACGCAGCAAGCTCCGAGCCGGTCGCGGATGTCAGATCGACAATACCGTCAAAAGGCTGGTCGAGTTTGGAATTAACCGTGAGTTTCCCCAACCCAATAGCAAACACATTGCTTGCAAACAGACAAAGACTCAATATTCCAATCGCATTTCCTACTCGCTTTCGTAATAACATAGTCTTACCTCTTGATCTCAGGCGTTCGCAACTCTGTCGAGTGCTATTGGATTGTGGATGATAGTTTCGGCAATTTGCACACTATTCAAAGCGGCTCCCTTGCGCAGATTATCGGACACCACCCACAGGTTTAATCCACATGGATGGGAAATATCGTTACGGATGCGGCCAACGTAAATCGCATCATGGTGAGCGGCGTCGACTGCAGCAGTTGGATAATTCAATTCATCAATATTATCGATGACTTCAATACCCGGCGCCTTACTCAGCAAATCACGCGCAGTCTTCGCTTCAATCGGTTGTTTGGTTTCAATATGAACCGCTTCGGAATGACCGTAATAAACCGGTATTCGAACGGCGGTTGGGTTCACCTGAATCGATTCGTCCTGCAAAATCTTGCGTGTCTCCCATACAATTTTCATTTCTTCTTTGGTGTATCCATTGTCCTGGAATACATCGATATGCGGAATAGCGTTAAATGCGATTTGCGCGGGCATCTCTTTTGCGGTCACTGTTTCGTTTTGTAGTACCGCACCGGTTTGTTCAGTCAATTCGTTCATCGCGTCGCGACCCGCACCGGACACAGCCTGATAAGTACATATATTTATACGTTCAATTCCCACCGCATCGTAGATTGGCTTGAGTGCGACGACTAATTGAATAGTTGAACAATTTGGATTGGCAATGATACCGGCGTGATAAGCAATCGCATCAGGATTCACTTCCGGCACGACTAACGGAATGTCGTCGTCGTTTCGAAATTGCGATGTGTTGTCGATAACCAAACAACCCGCGGCCGCCGCTTTTGGTGCGTAAATTTTTGAGACCGATGCACCGGCGGAAAATAAACCGAAATCGACCTTGGAAAAATCAAAGTCTTCCAGATTTAATACGTCGACGTCATCGTTTTTGAAACGAACGGTTTTTCCCGCCGAACGCGCACTCGCCAGCGGAAAGATTTGGGCGACAGGAAAATCACGCTGCTCCAGTATGGACAACATGGCTTCTCCGACAGCCCCAGTGGCGCCGACCACCGCGACGTTGTACTGAGTCTCCATAGTTAAATATTAACGGATTTTTGGCCTTTGCCTTTGTAAACTAATGTTAATTAACAGAAATAAAACTGTTTTAGTATAACAAGTTATGCGGCGTTTTGTTGCAATTGATTTAGCACGGCATCGCCCATGGCCCCGGTACCTACCAGGTTGTCTCGTTCGGTTGCAATATCGCCTGTGCGTAAACCCTGATCCAACACCGCGCCAACTGCCCTCTCAATTGCATCAGCCAACACTGGTTTATCCAGCGAATAACGCAAGGCCATGGCCAGCGACAAAATGGTCGCCAGCGGGTTGGCTTTGTTCTGACCGGCAATATCCGGTGCTGACCCGTGTACCGGTTCGTACATGCCTTTGCCATTTTTATCGAGTGAGGCTGATGGCAACATACCAATAGAGCCAGTCAACATGGCGGCCGCGTCGGACAAAATATCGCCAAACATGTTAGTGGTGACAATAACGTCGAATTGCTTGGGTGCACGCACCAATTGCATAGCAGCGTTATCTACATATAGATGACCCAACTCTATATCTGGATATTTTTTCCCCACTTCTATTACTACTTCGCGCCACAACTCGGTCGAAACCAACACATTAGCTTTGTCCACAGAAGTAAGGCGTTTACTGCGTCGCTGCGCGACCTGAAATGCGCTATCCGCGATACGTTCGATCTCGGATTCGCTGTAAATCAAGGTGTTATAACCTTCTCGTTCTCCATTGTCCTTGGTGCGAATACCGCGTGGCTCGCCGAAATAAATACCACCGGTCAACTCGCGTACAATCATAATATCCAGCCCCTCAACCAACTCAGGTTTGAGCGAAGACGCGGCTGCAAGCTGTGGATAAAGAATTGCCGGGCGCAGGTTCGAGAATAGCTCTAACTCGGATCGAAGCGCTAATAACGCACGCTCGGGTCGCAAATTACGCTCAATATTATCCCATTTTGGACCGCCGACCGCGCCAAGAATAACGGCATCAGCTGATTGGCATAAATCAAGGGTTTCGTCAGGCAGGGATTTCCCGGTTGCATCGTAAGCCGTGCCGCCAACTAACGCTTGTTCATAATCGACGTCTAATTGGCCAGATTCCTTAAGGAAATCAATTATTTTTATTGCTTCAGTGAGTATTTCGGGGCCAATGCCATCCCCCGCCAATATGGCAATCTTGTCTGTCATTTAATTGTTTTCTTAGGTAGATTTGATGAATATGACTAAGCGGTACCAAATAACCACGGCGCTGCTACGCGTCGTTGCTGTTCATAGTCACGGATAGCATCCGCATGTTGCAGGGTCAGACCGATATCGTCCAATCCGTTGATCAAACAATGCTTTTTGAACTCCTCCACATCAAAGTTGTAGGTCTGGCTATTCGGAGTAGTAACACTTTGCACCTGCAAATCAACCGCCAGTGAGTAACCTTCGTTGGCCAGGGTATCAGCCATCAACGAATCAACTACGCCCGCTTCGAGCTTCACGGGTAAAATCCCATTTTTGAAGCAATTTCCATAGAAAATATCGGCGAAACTCGGCGCAATTACACAGCGAATTCCATAATCGAGCAAAGCCCAGGGCGCGTGCTCACGCGAAGACCCGCAACCAAAATTCTCCCGTGCGAGGAGGACTTGAGCACCCTGATAACGCGGCAGGTTAAGCACAAATTCCTTATTTAACGGGCGGTTAGAGCAATCCACACCCGGTTCGCCTTTATCCAGATAACGCCATTCGTCGAATAGATTCGGCCCAAAGCCAGCCCGATGTATCGATTTAAGGAATTGCTTGGGAATGATGGCGTCGGTATCGACGTTTGCACGATCAATCGGGACGACCAACCCATTTAAACTGGTAAAAGCGTCCATCATGCAGCCTCCTGCGTCGATAATTCAGTAAAATCGACGAAATGCCCGGAAACCGCGGCTGCAGCCGCCATTGCAGGTGATACCAGATGGGTACGACCACCATGACCCTGGCGGCCCTCGAAATTGCGATTCGATGTAGACGCACAGCGTTCTTTCGGCTCCAGCTTGTCGGCATTCATGGCCAGACACATGGAACAACCTGGATCACGCCATTCGAAACCGGCATCGGTAAATATCTTGTCCAAACCCTCGTCTTCCGCCTGACGTTTTACCAGACCGGAACCCGGTACAACCATGGCGACTTTGATATTGCCAGCAACGGCACGGCCTTTTGCGACTTTCGCCGCTGCACGCAAATCTTCAATCCGGCCGTTGGTGCAGGAACCGATGAATACTTTGTCAACTTTAATCGATTTAATCGGTGCACCGGGTTTAAGGCCCATGTATTCCAGCGCACGATTCAACCCCTCGCGCTTGACCGGATCATTAATATCCGCTGGGTTCGGCACAATGGCATCGACCGAATCGACCATTTCCGGTGATGTGCCCCAGGTGACCTGAGGTTTGATGCTAGCTGCGTCGATATCGATCTCGGCATCAAATACTGCGTTGTCATCGCTCACCAGACCACGCCATTCATTCGCTGCCGTATCCCAATTATTACTAGACGGCGAGTAGGGCCGTCCTTTCACATAATCGATGGTGGTGTCGTCCACCGCGATCATGCCGGCGCGGGCACCCGCTTCGATGGTCATATTGCACACCGTCATGCGCGCTTCCATAGACATATTGCGTATGGCGGAACCTGCATATTCGATTGCATAGCCGGTGCCACCCGCAGTGCCAATCTTCCCAATAATCGCCAACACGACATCTTTACCGGTTATACCTTCATGCAATTCGCCATTGACGTTGATGCGCATGTTTTTTGCTTTCTTCTGTAAAAGGCATTGCGTTGCCAACACGTGTTCAACTTCCGACGTGCCTATACCGAACGCTAACGCGCCCAATGCACCATGCGTCGAGGTATGCGAATCGCCACAGACGATAGTCATGCCAGGCAACGTCGCGCCCTGCTCCGGGCCGATGACATGCACGATGCCTTGACGTGAATCATTCATTTTGAATTCGGTAATACCGTATTCGTCGCAGTTATGGTCCAGCGTCTCTACCTGCAGGCGCGACACGGGATCGGCTATGCCCTGGGAACGGTCGGTAGTCGGAACATTGTGGTCCGCCACCGCGAGATTCGCATCAATTCGCCACGGCGAGCGACCCGCCAAACGTAAGCCCTCAAAGGCTTGTGGCGACGTCACCTCGTGCACCAGGTGACGATCGATGTACAACAATGCCGTACCGTCGGACTCCGTGCGCACGACGTGAGCGTCCCATAATTTGTCGTAAAGTGTTTTTCCAGCCATGTGTTTATTTACATTACAATTTCTTCTACAAAGGGTTTAAATGATAGCATAGCCATGTTGTTTTCAATGAGTAACTTGGCAAATCAAAACGTTGCCCAAACAGAATAAAAAACATTTTTCTGCATTAACATTTCGCGACTCCATGATCGCGGTGGCGGATGCTATTGGCACACACCAACTTCCTATACAGCATGATGCAAAAGACATTCACGAGTTTTTACCCAACGATGCCGTACACAACGATTTGATTCGACAAACCCTGCGCGGAATTTACAAAACAAATTCGTGCTCATATCTGGATGCACCCATCCAACAAGATACAACCCTGAGCGTGTTAGGTAATGTGCGCGGCGAGCTGCTGCGCGCGCAATCAACGGATATAAACCAACTCGATTTTTTCGATAAATTCAGCGCTCAACTGATTAATTTGTTTGATAAATACCCCATGCAAATTAAACCAGTCGGCAACCATCCAAACACCGTTGACAGGGCTACGGTGCTGACCCCATCCACACGCTATTGGGACGCAGACAGAAGAATCGCTTCCGCTAAAGAATAAAATTTTTACTTGTTGGTTGCTGGAACGACCGGTACCGAAGATTTTACATCCACATTCTGCGCGCGGTGGCGCATTACATGATCCATTAACACGATAGCCAGCATCGCCTCGGCAATCGGCGTCGCACGGATACCCACACAAGGATCATGCCGCCCGGTTGTCACCACATCGACTGCGTTACCGTCGACATCAATCGTTTTACCCGGCACCGTGATACTGGAG
>Ga0224508_10001898_pt1 | contig 18351 bp, 15 predicted proteins | sample SF_Jan12_sed_USG_4_FD_170157 | JGI IMG/M metagenome (GOLD analysis project Ga0224508, IMG submission 170157) | Sediment microbial communities from San Francisco Bay, California, United States - SF_Jan12_sed_USGS_21 | ecosystem: Environmental > Aquatic > Marine > Sediment | place: USA... | reverse complement strand
CAATGATATTGACATCAAACCGGGTTTGCCCGTTTTAAAGTCACACCCCCATGAACAAGATATGCTTGGACGCACTTCAAGCTTATATATTTTTTCTTCTGTTTTTTTTTCCTTTTCGTTCATTCTTTTCTCCTTTATAATAATATAATATCAGAAACACTTTATGCAACAATTTTTACATATTTCTTATACACATAATGGATATTATCACCATGATGTATTATTTGATGATCCAATAGGCGAAAATACTTTTCCGAAATAAAAGGAAAATATGCGTCACCAGTAACCCATTTATATACATCTGTAACAAATATCTCATCTGCTAATGGCAAAAACTGTTTGTATATTTGTTCGCCACCTATTATAAATATCTTTGTATACTTATACCTAGCACAAGCATCAAGTAAGTTCGTCACTGTATACCAAATGTTCGCGTTACCAAATGGACAATATTCCTCTTGTTTTGTCAACACCATATTGGTTCTACCGGGCAATACTCTACCAATTGAATCATGAGTTTTTCTACCCATTACTATTGGATGCCCCATAGTAATATCTTTAAATCTTTTTTGTTCGCCTTTAATCTTCCATGGTATTTCTCCTTTATAACCTATAGCATTGTTATGAGCACATTTAGCTACTATCATTGATATTTTCATTCTTTGCCTCTCTTACGACGTTTCTTATTATGCTGAGATTTTTCTTGTACCATGTCATTTATAATCATAGACAACTGCTCTTGCGCTGTAGCTTCTTTAAAGAACTTATCACAATCCGAAGCTGTAGCATCTGGATTTGTATTAAAAAAAGCTTCCTCTGCCCTTTTGGCTGCTTTTCCACTGGTAAATTTACATTCACCATTATTAATTCTAAATTTTTTATTATTACATTCATTAACTGCCATTTGTGTGCTCCTTAACAAGTTTGGTATCAGCTTCAATCACTTTATTACGTTGACGATGGCTAAATTTTAATAGTTTCTTTTTCAGATTTTCATCAGATAATGCTAGGATTCTAATAGCAAAAAGGGCTGCGTTTTTACAACCGGAAGTCCCAACGGCCACTGAAACCACTGGTACGCCGCCGGGCATTTGTACCGTTGAAAGTAATGCATCCATACCCTGGAAAGCACCTCCTTCAATTGGTATCCCAATTACTGGTAAATTTGTATGTGCTGCAACAACTCCAGCTAAATGAGCTGCACCACCAGCGGCTGCGATGATCACCTGATATTTATTTTCAGACGCCGATTTACAAAAACTAGTAACAATCTCAGGGGTTCTATGAGCTGACATTATTCGCACCGAAAATTGAACTCCAAATTCTTCTAAAGTTTTAATAGTAACATTAATTTTGGGCAAATCAGAACTACTGCCCATTAACACTGCAACTTGTTTTTCTAACATATTTAATCCTTTTTTATTAATTCTACCATCTTAAATTCTTTACAATGAGATTGATACATCAACAACTTTTCACCATCTTTCTTTAATTTACCAACATACAATGTGTTTTTTTTAATATAGTCTTTTTTTGATGACCATGCATCTGCAAACATAATTAAATCATAACTAACGATATTGTCACTTACCTCTAAAAATGCCATTTGGTTATCATTCTTATCTATATGTGTTTTTATTTTTTTTATTTCAAAAATAATTTTAACATCATTACCATTATCCCAATTTTCCAAATCAGACAATTTTTTATACCCTTGTTTCTCTAATCCAGGTATATATTTACCCAAATTATCATTCCATATATTAAACCCATATAGATCCTCATTTAATAAATTATCATTAAACATTCGCCCAACACATTGGTCTTTTTCACATGTAATGTCTGGACTATTACAAGATGGGCAAAATAATTCTTTTCTGTCTTTCTTTTTGTCATCGTGTCTAACAACATATCTATAGTCACAACTGGTGCAAAATAATTGTCTAACAATCTTATCTTTCTGCATTTTATCAGATGTCATAAATGTATCAAAAAGTTGTTCTTTATCTATCTCAAAAGCAAATGCATCTGATAAAATTAACTTCATCAATACACTAATATTCACAACTCTACGATCAACCCTTTCTAAGAAGTCGTCAAAAGATTTATATAGTCCAAACTCAGTACGATTTTCAATAATATTTACCAAGGCTTTTTTACCCAATCCCTTAATAAAATTCAAAGGTGTGTATATATCATTGTTTTTAAGTTCAAATTTGTCACTACTTTTGTTGATATCAGGTTTTATAATTTTTATTTTCATCCTTGCACAATCTAACATATACTCATAAAGTTGTTCATCATCATCAACATTGTGTCGCAATAAGGATGTCATATATTCATTAGGATAATAATATTTTAACCAAGCAGTTGTAAAACCTAATAAGCCATAACTTGCTGCATGAGAACGGTTAAAACCATATTCAGAAAACGCCTCAATATATTCCCAAATTTCTTCTGCTTTGTTTTTCTCTATATCACTATGTAATTTACAACCATCGATAAATTTATCTTTCCATATTTTTAATTTTTTTCTGTCTTTCTTTTTAATACCGTTCCTAAAATGATCAGCTTCCAACATAGTAAAGCCAGCCAAATCGTGTGCAATTTGACACGTTTGGAACTGATATAACAATATACCATAAGTATCATGTAAAGCACTTTGCATCTTATTATGTATATAATCGAACGGTTTACCATGTTTTCTTTTGACGTAATCTTGGTCTGCTCCCATTTGTAAAATTGCTGTTCTATATAATGATATTAAAGCCATAACATCAGAAAAATTATTGGGCCTTAATTGTTTTGCTAAAGCCATCATACCTGAACTCCCACCCAATTGAAATGTACCAATATTTTTACCAGATGAAATAAATTTATATACCCTTTCATTATCCAAATCTGATAAGACCATTTTGAATAGTGAATGTAAATTTTTAATTGGATCATGCATTTTGCCGCTTTTATCAATCAGCTGTATAGCTGTATCAACAATATCAAGCATATTAAGCCCCAAAAAATCAATTTTAAGCAGATTTGCATGCTCCAGCATAGAACCATCCCATTCTGTAATTCTAGTACCTTTCTGATATGCTACAGGTGCCCAATTAGAAACATCTCCAGGAGTTAACAAAACACCTGACGCATGTATTCCATATTGTCTAATAATTCCTAACAGTTTTTCTGTATATTTATATACATCTTCATTCTCTTGAAAAAACTCTACAATCTCATCATCTTTAAAAAAATCTTCCCATTTTACATTTAGTTTTAATTTTTTTGTGATTCTGTTAGCTATTTGGTATGGTATATCAAAAACTCTACAAGCGTCTTTAAATGCAACTTTGGGTTTATATATACTATAATTACATATTTGAGCCACACACTTATCACCATACTTATCCCTTAAGTATTGTATCATCTTGTCTCTACCAGTTCTAGAAAAATCTAAATCAATATCGGGCATGTTCTGTCTATCTTCTGATAAAAATCTTTCAAAAGGTGTATTAAACCTAATCGGATCAATCCAAGTTATGTTTAATAAGTGTGCAACTAATGAGCCACAAACACTACCTCTAGAATTATATGGCATATTTCTATTCATTGCCTCCTTACATATGTCATGTATAATAAGGAAATAATCAATAAAATTCTTTTTTCTTATTAATTGTAATTCACGTGCAAATCTAGCCATATAATGTTTATTTGTTTCAACTTTCTTATATAAAATATGTTGTGAGCAAAGGTCAATTATATATTGTAAATTCGTCATATTACCAGTATCAAATTTTGGAGTACTGGAAACATTGGGCATAATATTATATTCTTCTATACTATCGTTTAACGTTTTAGTATTATTTATATATGTTGTTAAATCTTCATCGGATATATAATTGTGAAATTTGTTTTTACCAGCATATATCTCATCTATTGATTTCATCCACAACTGTTTAGTAGTATAAATATGATTATCTGGGTCGTTTAATTTATCGTGCCACTTTATACATATAATTATATCATGCAATACAGTGTCATCTTCATTTATATAATGTGTATCACCTGTAACTATAATAGGTATATTCAATTTGTTACAAATATTTACACACTGTTTATTCAACTCTGTCTGTATATCAACATCATTAAGTTGTATTTCACCATATATTCTATTAACAAAGGTAGTTTGCATAATTTCTACCAAATTGTTAGCATCTAATATTTTTCTATCATCAGTCAAACTGTCTTCATACTTTTGTCTATTAAACAAATTGTAACCGATTATACCATCTAAACAACCAGTGGTAATAATTATACCTTCATTATACTTGCGCAATAACTCTAATGATATCCTTGGTTTTTTTATATGTCCTTCATGCCATGCTATAGATTGTAATTTTTTTATATTTTCCCATCCCTTTCTATTGCGTGCAATTAGTACAATATGTCCATAATTATATGGTTCCTTATACACCTCATCTATATAATTGGGTACAAAATAGGACTCAATGCCTAATATTGGTTTAATATTATGTTTTTTACACTCATTATAAAGCTCATAACAACAGCCTAATGTACCATGATCAGATATAAATGCACTATTTAAGCCCCTATTTTTGCACTCTTCGACATATTTAGGAACCAAAATTGTGCAATCATTAACCGAATAATGTGAGTGTTGATGAAAATTGTAAAACTTTACGTCACTTGACATGGCAATAAAAACCTTCTACCTTCTAAACATTTTAATTTTTTTAACCATCTTGTTTTTGCGCCAACATAAGTGGGTAAGAATTTTACATTATTCATAAATTTTTATTACAGTCCGTTTACACTTACATAACATAGTTTTTAAACTTTATATAATCTACAATTTCTTCTTTCATATTCGTTCTCATCATACCAATCATTTCCTCAACAAGTTTAACCCATCTGTTGTGGTGGCTATAACTAACTATCCCATATATTGATAAACACAAAGCCATATCTTTTAATAATGGTATTTGTATGGGCTCATAATCACTACCAATCGGTTTTTCATTGGAAAAATAATTTTTCTTAATCGTTTTCCAAAGCGTTTTCACATCAACCTTACTTGAATTCAATGTAGATTCTGTAAAAAATGCCATTGTATATAAATTATAATTATTTAATGTTCTTAATTGTTGCCAATAAGCATCCGGATCCGTTTCTTCTATAATAGGTTCATCGGTGCAATATATAGGAACAGTAAAATCTTTTTTTGCGTGATGTACTTTTACAAATAAACGAACTTCTTCTATTCCTATATAGCCCAACCACATCTCATACAAATATCTAATATGCATCAAAAAATATAATTCTGCACCAAATTCGTCATCTGGTTCATGTACACCAAAATTTGCACACATATGTAACTTTTTATCATGCCTACTGAATGTTATATCGATTAAATTTGGTACATACAATGTAGTTGAATTTAAATCTATTTCTGGATCTCTTATAACAATAGTGGTTTCATCATTACCACTTCTTATTTCCCAAAAAGTCTCATATAATTGGTCCACACCACTTGGTTTGGAATATTCTTTTGCACCCCTATGTATCTCCATATCAGTCAAATATGCTTTTTCTCCGGTCAACGTATCTTCAGCTTGTTCAATAGCTGTGCTTAATTCGTAAGGGCCAATCCAATTTCTTATCCTTGGACCTATAGCTATTGGCAATCGAGTTCCATCATAACCTTTTGATTTTATATCGGGTTTATAATATTCAAGTGGTGCAATCAAATTTTCTCCAGCCATTATGTGTAAATAATATGCCACGCGATATGCAACATCATTATCTGCAAAAAACGGATAATCTTTATATAGTACAACCTCTCCATATCCCTTTTTAACACAGAACATTTGTTTAATCATTATTTCCTCTCATTGTTTGTAATTTACGTGCCAATTGCGAATTGCCTGGTTTACAGGACCATATAGCGTAATTTGTCTCTAATTGAAATTTTGATGCCTTAAAACCGCGTGTTTTGAAAAATTTACCAGGTAGTATCCCCGTTATCTCTGTATCTTTGTCTGGAGTAATAAAGATACCAACATCTAATTGGTCTACCAAATGACTACTAAATGCAATACCATCATTGTCAATTGTGGTTTGTACCGCACTCCAAACAGGTACATTGAACGCCCTGGCCACCATTAATTTTAATTTTATGGCAGTTTGCACTTGTGACTCCCATTGTAAATTAGTCTCACCTGTGCTATCTGAAATAATATTCATATAATCAATTGCAATCATTTTTATCTTACCAGGATTTTGTTGCATCAATTTATCTATTTGCTTATTAATTGAACTAACAGTGCACTGTCCTTTCATGTCAACAATATGCATTTTATGGGGATGAGCCTGAACTTTTTCATCAACTCGTTGTATATATTGCAATTCTTTACTGTTAAGAAGATGTTTTCTAAACCTTTCAGATGGAATTTGAGATAAATAACAATACATGCGCTCTATATAATCTAATTTTGACATTTCAATAGTAATCACAATGACATCACCATAGTGTGCCCAGCAATTCATAGCATAATTCATTAACATTATTGATTTGCCACTACCACTATTGCCAGCTATCATACCAAGCTCACTGTTACGCAATCCAACCATATATCTATCAATTTGGTCAATACCTGTTGGTATACCCCTTAACTGGTTAGGGTTTTTAACTGCCTTCTTATAGTCATCAATAAACAAATCATAACCTTGATGTAATTCAACAATTTCTGACAAACCTCTTGCATCAGTTTCACACTCTAATCCTCTTACTAACTTCACAATCGGTTCTGTGTTGTAATTTTTTGTCTCAGAAGCAACTTTTAACTGCCTTATTAACTGTTTAGTACTCTCTTGTGTTTGCCTGTATACATACAAATTTTGCAAAGTAATTTTTGCAGCTATTACACTTTCAAGTGTTGTATGCGGTTTTTCAGCGTTAATTTTTGCCCACATGTTAGTCGTCAACATTTTCTCCGCTTCATCCTCTTCATATAATTTTATATATGAATCTAGATTTAAGATTAAACCGTTTTCTTCGTGGTAGCTAACAATTTGTAAATAAATTTTTCTCAAACGATCACTTGTTAAATATTCTGCATCAAAATTTTCACACACAGATGATAAAATATTTATGCCGCGCGTTATACCAGCTACCAAATGTAATTCTAAGTCTGTGTTTTTAAAAATTGTATCACCTGTATTCATTTATAACCCTTATCCATATTTGTTATCATATCAACCATTGTCATATCTGTGTCAAATGCACCAAGGTTTTTAGTAAAAATTTGATCAGACAAAGTTTGTTTATTATACAATTTGTCGTATACAAGCTCATCAAATGTGTTCTGTGCAATTAAATTGACCACAGTAACGTTTTTTTGTTGTCCCATTCTGTACAACCTACCAATCCTCTGAGCATAAACAGCCGGATTCCACACCAAATCAAAATTAACTAAGTAGTTAGCAAACTGAATATTTGTACCGTATGATATACTATCACTTGCAACCAATATTGATTTGTTGTGTTTGAACTTGTTTAATATAGCGTCATTTTTTGTGTCTTGTCCAGTAATTTTATAAATATTATATTCAGTCCTCTCTGCCAATTCTTTACAAAGGTGTGGTATAACCATATTTGCATATCTACAAAAAATCAAAACCTTGTCGTCAGGAGATAATTGTTGTAAAATATTTATCAATTGCTCGGTTTTACAAGAATGATCAGTGCCCGTATAATTTGGCTCAATTGATTTGGACGTACAGGCTACAGAAAGGAGGATACTGATTAATGGGGCAATCTTAGCTTTATTGATTTGTTCTTGTCTTTTTAAGTCACGTATATCACTCAACACACTTGCAATAGAATCATTATAAACTTTTTTTTGTCTACCAATCATCTCACACAACTCATATGTCTGATTTAAATTGGGGCGTTCTTTCCAAACCTCATGTGATGTTTTTCTTATATAATAAGGCTCAATTTTTTTCTTAAAGTGTTCTATATTTCTATAACCTGTCACGGCTCCATGATAGTTTAAAATACAAAAACTGTTTTCAAAATCATTCTTATTACCAAATATGTTTTTATCAATAATTTTAAATGTGTAATATATATCTTCTAATTTGTTTTCTATAGGGGTGCCTGTTACGAACATTCTTATGCTGTTTATATCCATAACCTTACAAATTGATTCAATTGCTCTTGTCTGCTTAGTGTTATTTTTAATCCTAGATGATTCGTCTAAAATCATCATGTTATAGCTTTCTTTTTTTAGATGCTCTTTATACTTGGTAACCATACCATAACTAATAATTAAGATTGATGACTTTTTAATCTGTTCAATTCTGTTATTTTGTAAAATTGCCTTTTTAGGACGTGTTTTGAACATATCAAAAACATTAATTGTTAATGGCACACCTTTAGTAAATTTTTTATATTCATTAAACCATTGTTGTTTTAATTTACTAGGAACAACGATTAGTATTTTTTTAAACCCATATTGTTTAATAGCACAACACATTGTGGCTAAACTAGTTGGACATTTGCCTAAACCTAAACCAAAGGCTAATATGAGATTTTTAATAGCCAGTGCATGACTTACACCTTCTTTTTGAAACGGATAAGGTTGTAATTTTTTTTCATCAGACCAATAAGGAATAGTTTTCACCATTTTAATGTTCTTATTGGTATTATATAATAAGGCAACAAGCAAAAGTGTTTTTTTAGACACACAATTAATGATGGACATTTGTTTCATAATATACAAAATCATGCACAGATCACATATACTATAAATACAATCTTTCAGTAACTTATCATACTTTACATAACAGCCATTATGTTTTAACTTATAGGTAAGTTGTTTATACTTGTCTTCTTGAAGGGAGATGTTTTGTATACGTAAGAAGCCATTATGTAACTTAATATATGTCTGATTAAATTGCATTACAATCAAATGTTACATATTTATGGTACAATGGGGGTAGGTAAGATTAAATCATCACTTGGGGTAATATCTGGGTCAGTAAATTCTAATATGTTGTTTGTATCAGCTCTACGTACAGTTATAACTGGCAATCTACTTGAGGTGTGTCTACCACCTGCAACAGGTGCAGTATTGATATCTCCAAAATATGAAAAATTGCCAAAAGTAAGATCATCTCTTTCCACTGTTGCAACCAGATTCCAACCAAAATTGTCATATAACTCCAATGGATCATCTATATTTGGCAAAGACCATATATCACCAGCCAGATTGCCACCAACAGCAACAGGCAATGCTGATTCAGCAGAAACGCGTTGCGCCACCCAGGTTCCGCTCTCTTGTGACGTAATGGAAGTAGCCAATGCAGGAGCACCCTCATTTGTCAATATAACATTTAATTCTGCCAAGGTTATATCTACAACTGTAGCTATATCTGCCAAGTGCTTACCATCTGATAAAGTGAATGGGACGTCTTTAAATGTAAACTTTGAATCACCCGTACCATCTTCTATATAGAATACTCTGGGAAATTCTTGAAGGGCTGGCGATGGTGGAAAATCACTATCTTCAGATATTATCAACTGTCCATTATTATTCGAATCATCTAATGCAGATATCACACCAGTCCACAAGAATCTGTTTATGATATTATACATTTGTATGGGCCAATCAGATTGCATCAGTTGACCAGTTTCATTAACCATAATATCGGTTTCAGTAGTAAGTGGATCAATATCCAACAAAATATCTTCTACAGTCCAAGTAATTGCTATATCTTCGTCGCTGTTACCCTGATAATTACCACCAAATGTATTATAATTGATAGCATCTAAATCCCCTGCAGAATTCACTGTTAAAGTGGGTCTTGGTGTAAACATTTGTGCATTAAAAGCAATCACCCAGTTCAACGAATCAACTCGTGAAATTGTTCTACCTATTTCACCAATATTAAGAAACGAATTGCCATCATCAGCTGGTCTTCCATCTGGAGTAAAAAAAGAAAAAGCATCCCATCTTTCTATGATAGCAGAAATAAGCATCTCATTTGGTTCAAGAGGTAGCTGGCCAGGAAAATCATCTGGTTCCCAATTAATACGTTCATACCAATTATTATAAACATTTCCTGTACTTATTCCAATTGCCATAAGTTGTTCTCTTGCAAGTACTACATATATCTGGTAGGGTTGAAATAATATAAAAATGCACCAGAGTCAATATCAGTATCTGGTGCCTTATAACATGTAAAAAATAAATGTTTTGCTGGATCAGTCGGTATATTTATTATAGTTAAAATATTATCTCCGTCAAATGGTCTCATTGTAACATCTTCTTCTGTTGGATCAAATTCAGGACCATTAGCATAAACATCACCCTGATAAGTTACACCACCTAAAAACAATTTCATACGAACAGGGAACCACTTTTGTGTCGCACCAGAATTAGCTGTTCCTATGTTTACCATAATTAAATCTTCACCGGAATGAGCTGACTCTAATGAACTAAAAACTACTGTTCCTTCGCCTGTAAACACTCTTCCTTTACCTGGTACAGATGTTGACACAGTAATAGGATCACCTGCTTTAATTTGATTATCTGCACCGTATGCACTAGTGCCTTGGCCATTTAATACAAAACTTATACCAGTAACTTGTGCCAATATTACATCACCTGATGCACCTGACGTTTGAGCTATCGCTGGAGTAAAATTTTCTAAATCATTATCTGTATGTGTACCACCAAAAACTATACCCTTTGCAAATGTTCCTTGTGCTCTATCATTATGAACAATCTTTATAGCTGTATATCTTTCAGGCACATCTTCGGCAAGCTCAACTTTTATATATCTATCATTACCTTGAACAGATGAACTAATTCTAGATGTAACCGATTCCCTAAATGAGGTATATTGTTTTTCTATTTGTCTAAGCCTAGTTTCTAATTCAGATAACTTTCTTGAACTCATTACTTATACTAACCTGTTTTGTAATTGATTAACATATACGATCGGTTGTCTTTTATTTTTATCCGCGTTCAACTTTTGATTTTTATTAATAACAGCAACTTCACTTTTATTACTACCATAATTATTGTTAAATGTATATGAAGTATTGTATATATCAGATGTAGATACAGATTGATACACAATACCAACAAGGTTACTTCTCAAGTCTGTATAATTTGTATTTTGTATCTCAAAAAGTTTATCACCTAAATTATATCCCAACTCTAAATATGGCAATGTGGCAGTAACCTTCTCATCTAAATCACTATGCCCTTGTAAAAAACTTCTTATAGCTGTCATTAATTCAAATGCGCCAGTTGATGCGTAAAACTTATATTCAGGAAATAATTGTGCTGGGACAATTTTTTTACCCATAATCTTACCATCCATAGTCTCTCTTAAAAATACAGGTTCCGTTTGGTTTTTATTCTGTGATGATAACGGATAAAATGCCGCATTATGTATAATTATATCAGTGTCTGCTTGATTAATATACTCCGTAAAAGGTGGTCCGTCAACTGAATCTATAATCGCTGGTAATAATCCAATAGAATCAACCTTCTTTGATATAATTGCTGCAATATCCAAAGTAAAAGTTGCAGTCATATAAACTTCCCTAGTTGTCAACTCTCTAGCACGAGTTAAAAAGCTATCAAACGCACCATCAGAATTTAAAACGCTTTGTATCTTTTCAGCTATGTCCAAAAATTGTTGGTCTTGGTTTCTTGATTTAGATATTGACCTTTGTATTTGTGGTGTATTGAAAACAACTGTACCATTTTTTTTATCAATTCTATATGCAACGTCCAAATCCTCTGGTATAATCCACCGTATATCAGCAGCTTTTTGTGATTGGTCTGATAACAGTTTTAAATTATTTAATGACCTCCTAACCCTTTCTAAATTTTCTCCAGGAGTACGTGCCCTTATTTGCCCATCGTGCAAAACGTCGTGTATAAATATTACTGGATCATCTGTATATCTGTCAAATTGTGGCGAATCTATTTCTCTATCAATTCTGGCATTTTCAAACATCATTTCTTTCAAATCTGTTGTAAGGGCAGAATAATTATTTGCTATATCACCGGTTAATCTTAAATCAAAAGAGCTAGAAAACGGAGTTAAAGTTCCTGTTATACCAGTATTAATATCTACAATATTGTTGGCAAATGTGGCACCATCAATAGGTACACCGTAATGCTGAAACATTTTGCTATATCTTAATATTTGACTCTCTGTTAATTTATCATCAAATTTTAATGGATTATTACTATTTGAACCTGCTGCTACAGTATTTAAATATGACAAATAATCTGCAATATCTTGATCATCTTCAAAATCCACACGTTCACCAAGTGTACCTCCAGCTGCTACAAACCGTTCCCATAATGGCACAAGCTTAATGGTTGTAATTAGTTTTATTTTTCCACCACGCGCTATTACATTTTTAATTGTTCGACCAATGTTCCTGTTGACACTTGCATTAATTATATTAGCATTACTATCTGATATTTTTTCACAATTGTCACCAGATATTAAAGCAACTGTACTAGTTGTAAATAATGTATTTTGAATTTCTTTTATTCTTATTCTTACTCTGTTAACGGCAGATTTATAATCTAGATACCACATCCACTTGCCTGGCAATGACCTTACGACCTTATCAATAGCCTCAATTGGACTTAAATTCTCTATACTATATCCTAGTGGTTTATTTAAATTATCATCAATATCGGCAATTAAAGACAAATCTCCATTATGTATACGTAATCCTGCAAAAGTACTGTTGTATGGTTGAATCCAAAATTGCTCAATATGTTTTAATATTGTGGCATAAGTCCAATGAAACCCATTAACTGGTTTAGCGACAAAAAAATCTTCTAATAACCCAGACTCTTCATCATACCCAATATTATCTAAATAAAACACATTATTGACAGTACCAATAACATTATCCACAAAACAATCAGGTATGGAATTATTATTAAATATGCATTGTTCGTTTTGTAAATATCCTGTATTTTCATTAATCAAACCGCGAAATTTTTCAAAATTAAACTTTTCATCACCTACAGATAAACCACTACCAAGTGAAAATGGTCCTGTTGTAGATGTAAAACTTGCTGTAATTGGCGCTGGTGTTGCGGCTAGGGCATTTTCAGTTTTATACCATCTACCACGAATTTTTGTTATTTTAGAATAGTACCATTTGTAATCTAAACATGACACTGTGACCACATCTTTTGAGTTGTCAATAGTCTGATTAGTACTATTAACGAAGCCCTTAAATACTACTATACTGGTTCCAGAAACTGGCTCAACATATACAATTTTAACAGGCATATAATATGGAATCGATTGTCCAAAAGAGGCACCAGGTAATGTGAATTGAGCACTATCAAATGAAGCACCAGCATTCAAAGTTACTTTTACAACTTTTGAATCAGGTAATGTAGATGAAGTTGGGGGAGACACACCTCCCCAAATTTTGAAATCATACATTACCAACATGTTAGAAACTTGTAAGCTGTTTAAATATTGTGTACTGGGCATATTAATTCACTATTGATATAATTGATGGGTCAGTAGGCTTTTGTCCACACAAAATTACTTCATTGGTGAATGTGTTACCATCTTCTACACCTGCAGATGTAACAGCTCGAACAACATACTTAAAAGTTGTATCTACTGCTGTAAAACAAATTTGTTGTGTGGTAAAGTCTTGTACAAACGATTTCTGCCTTGTAAAGTTTATAGCAGTACCAAAATCTACAATACCTGTACCATTGTCGTGATATAAGTTAAAAGTGGCGGCTTGTATATTAAATGGCCAATAAAATTGCACATTCAGTTTCCCAGTGTCTATATTTTGACCAAATATTTGTAATTGACCAATATCAATATCAGACAAACTGATAGGATTAACTATAACCGGTGGCAATTGTGCTGAAAATGGCACAGTGAAGTTGAATACCATATAGTTATTACTTACAACACCTCCAAGACTGGCATCAACGGTATATTTATAATCTCCGTCTGGTAAAGTTACAGAATATGTGTTTATACTACCAACCACATTTGGTACTGAATTTGGATTACTTTTATCTATTGTACCAGTACCACTGTCATTAAAAATAACATATGTGTCTGGTGGGCCATTCACACTATCTATCCAATTTAATGTTAACTGATTACCATTAATAGTTCCAGATAAAAACCTTGGTGGTAAAACTAAAGTATTGGTTACTATGGATGTAGAAACTACAGACGATTCATTGCCCAAATTATCTGTAGTTTTTACGTCGAACAAATGCGTTCCTGGTATCAATTGTTTAGTCACAGCAGTATAATATACATATGGATTTTGAAAAATTCCACTCAAGTATAATGAACTATTAAACAATTCAGAAACAAAAGTTAGCTCATCTCTGAATTGCTCTTCATTTACATATAAAAAATTACTATTACCCTTTAGGATCATGCTTTTCCCAAATTGGCCTAATCAGTTCATTATTTTCTTTAATAGCCTTTCCTGTTTTATCGCGTTTTATAAATCTATTATCTAACCTATTCCTCAGGCGAACCAAATTATCATCTTTTTCAGACCAAGTGTTACCTATATTTGGTTGAGTATATTGATGTTGCCTCCACATAACTACATACCTTATAGCTTCATTACCATCTGCATTTTTACCTTTAACAGAAAAATATGGCTGTATATCATGTTTAGGATAATTGTTCACATCAACTATAACACCTTCCTTCACTGTTTCAGGCATATGATTTTTATCATAATTATCATTATACATGGTTACCACAACTGATTGGGCTACAAGATATGCTATTAAAGCGCCTTCAATAATTCCAAAATTATTCCTTTTGTCCAACCTTATCTTTTTCACCTTACTTCTCCTTTATATATTTTTTTATTTTTGACCACGTGTGGTGTTAGATTGACCAGTACTCAATTATTTCTGCATCATTATTAATCTCTAAATCTTTATCTATATCGGTTTTAGTTTCTGTTTCGGTGTGTACACACCCTACAACCAATAACGACAAATATAATATACCAATTTTTAAAATCTTATAAGCCAACATGTGTTCAATTCCTCTTGTGTTAAATTTAACTGCACGCCATTCTGTGGTTCAATAAACATGACTTGAAAATTATCTACTACCACCAAATTTATTGCGTGGCCTCCATAACCATCTTTCATGTACCACATTTCACCTACTGTAATAGATTCAGCACTGGATTGCAGTTGTTTTGCATGTAATGATTGCGCCAATATTCGATATATACTTGCAAATTGGTCACAATCGTTGTTCTCTTTCCATTGATACAACTGATTATCTTGCATAAATTTTTTATAAATGTTATAATATTCTTTTTTTATCCAAGACTTATTTGGTATAGAATACGTTTTGTCACCAATAAATATTTTACCAGACAATCGTGTACTAAACTTTTCGACTACTACTTGTTTCAACTTTCTACTATTTATCATCTCAGCCTTTTAACTTAATGTGGTTGTTATCTCACCACTAGTAAAGGTTTCACCACTATCTAAAGTAATAGTGGCAATTTGATAATATGTTCTATTCGCAACCAATGTGATAGACACAATTGATTCTGAAAAAATAAAAACACCATTTTGTTGAGTTGAACTTGTTGATGTAAATAATAAGTTATGATTAAAATCATAAAATTCAACAGAAACAGAAGTAGGTGTGGTCTGCTGTATAACACCATTATTTTGTATAAAGCTAGTAAACAGAATAGATTGTGTAGGAACATCTAAAACTGATGCAAGTTTAACTTCCGTATTGGAAGCATCTTCAATGAAGTCAACAAAATATGGAATATAACGTTCGCTAGAGTTACCAATAGAATCACCACCATCAATAAGACCTGTAATCCTAGCGCCAAAATCAACACTAGTGTCTATTATGCGATATAGCCCAGAACCAATTTCATCAATAGAAGGAATTGTGAGAATATCAGTATTAGTGACAATGTCCTTATAAACCGTAAATTGTGGATTTAAATTCTCTTGGCCAATTCCATTGCTAGTAATATAAAGTGTGCTGTATCGAGTCATTTTTAATTCCTATGTTTACTTATATTTATATCTATCAAATCTGGTTAATACCTAACAATCTGCTTGATTCTTTTAATAATCTTCCATTACCAAGTCCAGTGAACGGATCAATGTTAATATCAAAGTCATCTAATATTGTGCCTGTGGCATTATCCATTTCTATTATAATGTTATTTACATCGTCTGGCCCAGGTCTTTTAATTTTAAAAGATAATTTTATTTCATTTATATTATTTATTACCGTGTTATCAATTTGATCAATAGAAAAATTAAAATGCGGAATCGTAAAAATCTGTATATCATATTTACAATCAATATCACATATTGGAATATCAAAAGTGTTGCCGTTAAATTCTACAACCTTATTATTATTAACAACAGCAACATAATTAATATTTTCAAGTCCATCATACCAACTGTCATCACCTGTATGAGTAAAATGAACCCTAATAAAATTAGTTTGTGATCTTATATATATGCCATCAAAACTACTAATTGTATGTGGTATCCTTGTATGATGAAACCTAAATTCTTGATTAATAATGCCTTCTGTGCCAATCTGCAAATCAGATGGATTAAAATATAATGTGAAAAAATCATCCGCATTGTAAACATCTGCTGATGTGACAGTCATTCTTAACCAAAGTCCTACATCGGACAGACTTGGTATAGAAGGAATTGTAAACTGTTGCTCACTACTGCTACTACTCGAATTCAAAGACGAATCACTACTATCACTAGATGAAGATGAAGATGAAAACGATTTAAATTCTAATGAACTACTACTTCTAGAACTTTCTGAACTTGTTTCAGATTGTAACGTTGAACTTGATGAGGTTGTTAAAGCAACAGAACTGGTGGTGCCCAATGAACTACTTGTACTTTCAGCCTCAGTTGAACTAGAAGTGAATGAACTAAATTCTTTTGAACTTGATGTAGACGATGAACTGTGACTAATGGCCGTTGAACTTGAAGATGTAGATGAACTATCTGTTGAAAATGACCTATCAGACGAACTAGACTCATCACTACTGGATGATAATGAAGTAGATGAAGTACTACTGGTTGTCTGCAATACGGTTGATGATGAACTAGTAGATGTTATAGCCAATTGAGTTGATGAACTACTTATACTTGTGGAACTAGTACTAGAACTTGAAAGTGTACTTGAAGATGAACTTACAGATGTACTTGAAGATGAACTTACAGATGTACTTGAAGATGATAAAGATGTGGAAGACGAACTACTAACAGAGGTTGATGATGATGAACTTGAAGATGTAAAAGATGAAAATTCTATACTACTGTCACTACTAACAGATGTAAAATTTTCTTGATATCCCCATTTAGCTTCAAGGTATTGCAATACAGCGTTACGGTCAGAATCACTTAATATAGAATCATAAATAAATAACTCCGCTATGTCACCATCAAAGTGGTTGCTAACTGTACTTCTATCAAGAGCACCAATACTACTTTTCGTCATTCCTATAGGAGACCCCATAAAACAAGCAATTTGATTAGTATATACCACTTCTGTGCCATTAACAAAGTATCGGCTAGTACCTACACCATCACCATCATAAACTATTGTGATCCATAACCCGGTGTTAAGTATACTACCGCTAGATCCGTTGATAGTGACAGTACTTACTTCACATCTTTGTCGTACAGTACCATTTGAGGCAATTTGTATTGTATCAGAATTGTCAGATGCGTTATTTGATGACGCAAAAATAGAATGCAGTGCGTTAATATTTGGTCTCAGTAACACAACCAAAGTACCAGCGTTTGGTTCTACAGCAGTTCCCAATCTTAAAAAATCATCATTTCCATCAAAATTAATTATATCTAAACCATTTAACCCAGCCGCAACTAAGGATGGCCTATTTGCTGTTAATGGCGGTGAACCATCGTTATTATTACCTGATTGATCATCCCAACCTGTAACAGCAGTGCCTGTTGTTGTAACCCCAGTTGTAGCATCAAACCACACTTCTAAACCCGATATTGCATCTGGCGAAAGCGCAACAGAACTTGAGCTGAACGAAGAAAATTCTAAACTACTGCTTACACTTGTGGATATTTCACTACTTGATGAAGAAGAACTTGATGAAGAAGAACTCGAAGAAAAACTTGAATCAAGAGCAGCTGATGGTCCAGCTGCTCTTGACACACTGTTATTATCACTTAAATCATTTGAACCTATAGAGTCAAATCTTGT
>Ga0224508_10001897_pt1 | contig 18354 bp, 16 predicted proteins | sample SF_Jan12_sed_USG_4_FD_170157 | JGI IMG/M metagenome (GOLD analysis project Ga0224508, IMG submission 170157) | Sediment microbial communities from San Francisco Bay, California, United States - SF_Jan12_sed_USGS_21 | ecosystem: Environmental > Aquatic > Marine > Sediment | place: USA... | reverse complement strand
ACGAAGAGCTGCTGATCGGCAATAACGTCATGGGGACCGACCATCCCAGTATCATGCGGGCGGAGGAGGACTTTTTGACCTGGGATGAGCTTAAGAGCCTGCTGGATCGCCTGTGGAACGCCTGTCGGCGTCTGGATTGCGATCAGGCTCGCGAGCTGCTTCTGTCCGGTGTGAAGGGCTACACGCCAACGAGCGAGGTCGTGGATCTGGTTTGGCGGGAGCGAAACAACGCGGTCTCAGAAACCGAGAAGACGGCAACGGTGACGGAGCTGAAGCCCAAGAGCGCCTGATTCCGAGCAGGACTCAGAATCGGAGGCAGCCGCTGCTGGGTGCGGGTGGCGGATCGATCAGCGGCTGGGTGAGCAACTCGTAGGTCGCCGTCAGCGTCACGTCTGTCGTCACCGGCGTCCGACCAGGCTACGAAACCATCGCCTGTGCCTCGGGCGCACTCACCGTGTTCATCGACCCCACGATGACTTCCTCTTGGAAGGGAGTCGGCTCGGTCTCCGGACCCAGCGTCAACGTCAGCCCTTCGGACTCTGACGTTACTGTGGCCATCGCTGTCTGAAGGTTGAAAGTGACGCTCGTAGTCGCGGAGAACGCATTCTGAGAGAAATCCTGGACGGTGGGTCTGAGCTCGAGAAAACTCGGTAAATCATGACCCGGCGCGTCGAAGCTGCCTGCTGTCACAGCGTCGAACGTTGCGACGTCGTGAGTATGGCAATCCCTCAAGGTAGCGCAGTGGTGCAACAGAAGATCCCAGACGAATTGGGATGCGGGCAGGACACTATCCCGATCGTCGAGAGCCTCGCCCCAAAATGGATCGGCGCTATTCGCAGGAAAGATTAAGGGGGATTTGGTGGGCGATGCTGGGATTGAACCAGCGACCTCTCCCGTGTGAGGGGAGCGCTCTCCCGCTGAGCTAATCGCCCATATGGAATACAGAGTGTATGGCGGTGGCGAAGCTTTGGTCAACAACGTGCACTGTTCGGATCGAAGCTGCCAAAACGGTGCCGAGACGTGACGAAGTTCCTGATTTCGCAAGGATTGTGTAATATGCTTCATTGTTTTACGGAACTTTCGATCGAAGCACATGCGCGTCACCATCTTTGGCTCTGGATACGTCGGCCTGGTTACAGGAGCCTGCCTGGCAGAAACTGGTAATCACGTCCTGTGCGTGGATATAGACGAGGCCAAGATCGATGCTCTGAAGCGCGGTGAGGTCCCGATCTACGAGCCGGGCCTCGACGACATCGTCAAGCGGGCTACAACCGCAGGTCGGCTAGAGTTCACCACGGATGTTGCCGCAGGTGTTCAACATGGTCTATTCCAGTTTATCTCTGTCGGTACGCCGCCGGGCGAGGACGGTTCGGCGGACCTACAACACGTACTCGCGGTTGCGCGATCCATCGGGGGTGAGTTAAACGACTACCGAATTATCGTAGATAAATCCACAGTGCCTGTCGGCACCGCAGATCGCATCGAAGCGGAGATCCGCGCAGTCCTGGAGCGACGCGGTGTAACCATAGATTTCGACGTTGTGTCTAACCCTGAGTTTCTCAAGGAAGGGGCCGCGATCGAGGATTTCATGAAGCCGGACCGCATCGTCATAGGCACCGGGAATCCGAGAACGGCCGAGCTGCTCCGAGCGTTGTATGATCCATTCAATCGGAATCACGATCGTGTCATCGTAATGGACGTTCGCTCCGCAGAGCTGACGAAGTATGCCGCCAATGCCATGCTGGCAACGAAGATTAGCTTCATGAACGAACTTGCAAATCTCGCTGAACGCCTTGGTGCCGATATCGAGGATGTTCGAGTCGGAATCGGGTCCGATCCAAGGATTGGTTACGATTTCATCTATCCGGGATGTGGTTACGGCGGTTCATGTTTTCCCAAAGACGTTAGGGCACTGACCGCTTCATCGAGAGCAGTCGGCTACGAGTCGGAGTTGCTGAGCGCCGTGGAGAATGTAAACTTCCGGCAGAAGCATGTGCTTTTCGAGAAGATTAGTCGTTATTTTGGCGGCGAACTATCTGGAAGAGTGATAGCCTTGTGGGGGCTCGCGTTCAAGCCGAATACAGATGACATGCGGGAAGCCTCGAGTCGCATGCTGATGGAGTCACTGTGGCAGGCGGGCTGCAGGGTTTCCGCCTATGATCCCGCCGCCGTAGACGAGGCTCGCAGACTCTACGGTGACCGTTCAGACCTAGAGCTGTGTGATTCTGCCGAAGGAGCACTCCGTGACGCCGATGCGTTGGCTGTCGTGACTGAGTGGCAGGAGTTTCGGAGTCCGGACTTCGAAGCGGTCAAGAGAGCCCTTAAGTTGCCCGTTATATTCGATGGTCGAAATCTCTATGATCCGGACATGCTTCACCGGCTCGGTTTCGATCATATTGGAATTGGTCGCGGTAGATTGCTCGCTGATACATTGAACTCTCACGGTCGCGCAACAGCGGGATGATCGTTCCTGTCATTCTCTCGGGCGGCTCGGGGACCAGACTCTGGCCTCTTTCTAGAGAACAGGTTCCGAAGCAGCTCCTGTCGCTTGTCTCAGATCAGTCGCTCCTACAGGATACGGTTCGCCGTCTGGATTCATTTACTGCCGGACCGATCAAGGAGCCCGTGGTCGTTTGTAACAAGGTGCACGGGTCGTTAATAGGCCAGCAGCTTGGCGCGATAGGCCATGGCGCCGCGCGGTTGATATACGAGCCCATTGGCCGCAACACTGCCCCTGCGGTTGCCATTGCGGCGCTACTTACCGAGGAAACTTATCCAGGGGAAGAATCAGTTCTCCTCGTCCTGCCCGCGGATCACGTCATTAAACGACCGGATTCTTTTGCGGAGGCAGTGGTTAAGGCACTTCCTGCCGCTGGGCAGGGTTTTCTGGTCACTTTCGGTATCCTTCCGGAGCGTGCTGAGACGGGGTACGGCTATATCAAACGTGGCGCCAGGCGAGGGGATTTGTTCGACGTTGAGAAATTCGTGGAGAAACCGGACAAGTCTCGAGCGGCCAGCTACGTGGAATCTGGCGACTACTATTGGAACAGCGGCATGTTTATGTTCGAGGCAGCGGCGTATCTCTCGGAGCTACAACGTTTCGCACCCGATATACTCAGCGCGTGCCGGAAAGCCCTCGAAGGGGCCATCCGAGACGACGCACATGTCGAATTAGGTCATGATGCTTTTTTCGCGTGTCCCAGTGATTCCATCGACTACGCGGTTATGGAGAGCACGGATAAGGCTGCTGTCATTCCGTTGGAGGCTGGTTGGAGCGATCTCGGTTCCTGGACCAGTTTACATGAGGCCGAGGAGCATGACGATGCTGGGAACACCTGCATCGGCAATACGATCACGCTGAATTGTAGGAACAGCCATGTTCAATCCGATAATCGGCTGGTTGTCGGTATCGGAGTCGACGACATGGTGATCGTCGATTCTGGAGATACGGTGTTGGTAGCGCAGAAGGCTCAATCTCAGCTGGTGAAGGATGTTGTCACTCGGCTGAAGGCGGAGGGCCGGAAAGAAGCATCCGTTCCGTCCCGGCGTTACTATCCGTGGGGTACCGACGAGTTGTTGAGCTCTGGCGGTCGGTCTGAAGTGCGGAAGCTGGAACTGCATCCTGAGACAGTCTTGAGTTTCTCCAGCGACGCGAACGCTGGTATGAGATGCATCGTGATCTCGGGCGCTGCGCACGTCGCTTCCGAAAAAGAGGTTCGCCGGGTGCGTGAGGGCGAACTGGTGACGCTGATGCCTGGGGAGCACTACTCCCTGGAGAATCGAGGCAGGATCCCCCTTATTGTACTGGCTGTGCTTACCGGGAATCTCGCAGATGGGGGAATGTCCTTCCCCACCAGCTCATCTCGTGCCCTGTAGAAGTTGTTTCGGTCGGATCGTCCCACCCTGGTTAGAATTGACCCTGTTCACGGAAGATAGAGCGTTGACGCCCAACTTAAGGACCATACGTTAAACGGCCGAGATCCACTAGAAGTGTCGATAAAAGCCTTTTTCAAGTGGGCCATCGGTGCGGCTCTGATAGCGTTGTTACTGGCCTTTGTCGACTGGCGGGAAACGCTGGTTCTGCTGATCAATGTCCGCGCGGTACCGATAGCACTTGCAATCGTTACTGGTATCTTGGGTATTCTGGTCTCGGTCGCCAAATGGAGAATTCTGCTTGCGGCGCAGGCTGTCGAGTTGCCATGGTTCCCGCTGGTATCTTATTACTGGACCGGCACGTTTTTCTCCAACTTTCTACCCACGAGTGTTGGTGGTGATGTCGTGAGACTTGTCGCCATGCGTCAGCATGGACAGTCCGCCCAGATCGGCTCGAGTATCGTCGCAGAGAGGTTGAGTGGCGTCATGGTGCTGGTTCTCTTGTGCGCCTTGGGGTTACTGATGAGGCAGGAGTACTTCCGCGCGACAGGTGTCTATCTGGTGCTCTGGGCCGCCGTGATCGGCGCGGCCACAGCGATAGTTGTCTGCGTCCAGTTTGGAAGACGCCTATTGGCATACTCATCTACTCGGTTGGCGATTTCTGGAGCGTGGCAGCTCAAGCTCTCTGAGATTCTTAGAAAGATAACGGAGTCTTTCGATCTCTACAGCAAACGCCTATTATCTCTGTCTTTCGCATTCCTGATTTCTTTTCCCTTTTACTTTCTTGTGATGCTGTCTCAGTTCCTTGTGATTCAGGCATTCGAAGTCGATCTTCGATTCGAGGAGGTCGTATATATCGCGCCTATGATCGCTCTCGTAAGCATGATCCCGCTCTCGCCCAACGCAGTCGGCGTCGCCGAAGGAGCTTTTGTGTTGTTCTACACACAGGCAGGGTTAACGGTGGAGCAAGCGTTTGCAGCCGCCATTGTCCGACGTGCAGTCAATCTACTGGTGTCATCCATCGGCGGAGTGTTTTGGGCACTTCAATCGTCTGAAACCAGGTGAAGCGCTGTGAGTCGTGGTGCCCAGACCTGGAGCTTGGATGCAGCCTACGAAGACCCACGTACAAGCAAAGCCCCGCAGGCCAACTGCTCCTTCTATATTTTGCTAGATGGCGCTCTGAGAATTCACGAGACGTTAGGGGAGGATGATTCAGAGTGCCTTCGCGTTTGAGCCTGTTTTTGCCGCGAGGTCAGGATGTTGGGGAGTTGTTGGTTTCTGGCGCGGCTGCGAATATCTTGATGCCGCTCACAGCCTGTGGTGTTGTTGTCAGGAGAGTGGAGAAGGTGGGCGCATGGCGGGCTTGCGTTGCTGGTTGGTACTATAGTGTGGGCTCGTATTCGGTTTTATCGAAGATGGCGGTGGCCGGTCGTTATGACATTTGCGGTAGACCCATTGTTTGGTCTTGCGACGATCAGTGTCCAGCAGAGGTCCAGAAAGTAGTAATGCGCCTTGCTCTGAGTCCTCTTGTGTTTGGTCCCATTCCGGGGTTACATAACTCTGGCTCGCCGTGGACGTTTGAAAGCCGTCAGCTTATACTGCCGTAACTTACCGAAAATTAACGAATAAACGAGGTCACCGTGAAGACCTACGCGAGCGCACCGTCCGAGGAAATGAAGCTTCCGACCATCCAAGAGTCGGTAATGAACTATGTGCGTCTGGCTCGGATCGATCATTGGTTCAAGAATATTTTTATGCTGCCCGGCTTCTTCCTCGCAGTAATTCTGGCTGACGTCTCGATTGGTGAGGTCTGGATTCCAAGTGTTGTTGGGCTGTTAAGCGTATGTTTCATTGCGTCGGCGAACTATGTGTTGAATGAATGGCTGGATGCGCCTTTCGATAAGTTTCACCCTAAAAAGAAACATCGTCCGTCTGCCGCTGGGCTTGTAAAGGGGCCTCTTGTCTACCTCGAGTACGCAATTCTGGCGGTGATCGGCCTCAGTTTGGCCTTGGAGCTCACGGACGAGTTCGTCATTCTTGCTTCTGTTCTTTTGGTGATGGGCCTCATCTACAACGTTCCTCCACTTAGATCGAAGGATCGCGTTTTTCTCGATGTTCTAACGGAATCAGTCAATAATCCGCTGCGCCTGTTACTTGGGTGGAGCGCCCTGGTGGGAGGTGTGTTACCGCCATCGAGTATCATTCTCGCCTACTGGATGGGGGGTGCCTTTCTAATGACCGTCAAGCGATTGGCGGAGTATCGGCTCATCGATGATCCATCTCGGGCAGCCCTATACAGACGCTCGTTTAGTTCTTATTCTGAGCTGAAACTCCTCTTGGCATCATTTTTCTACGCTCTCTCTTCGGCTTTTTTTCTGGGTATCTTTCTTGTCAAGTATCGAATCGAGTTTCTTCTCAGCTTTCCGCTATTTGCACTTCTTTTCGTCTGGTATCTTGCCATCGGCATGCGGCCGGACTCTCCGGCGCAGACACCTGAGAAACTGTACAGAGAGACTGGGTTCGTAACCTACACGGTTTTCTTGGGCGTCGCGGTTTTGGTTCTGTTCTTTGTAGATATTCCGTGGCTACTGATACTAACGGATAGCGTGGAATACTAACTACGCTTTACAGGAATCCCGCAGATGCTCGGAGTGATCGCCAGATACGTAGCGTCTGGGGGGCTGGCAGCCCTCGTACATTTTTCAATCCTGATAGCGTCAGTAGAGCTCTGGGGTGCGCGTCCCACGCTTGCTAGCGCGATCGGTTTCTTTGCGGCAATATTCGTAAACTATTCGTTTCAGTATCACTGGACCTTCAAGAGCAGGGTTGCGCATTCCACGGCTTTCAAGCGTTATGTATTCGTCACATTGCTGATGCTAGGCGTGAACACGGTGATCTTCTGGAGCTTCAATGAAGGAATCGGAGTACCGTATATAGCCTCTCAGGTCTTAGCTACCGGTATCGTCCTGGTCTTTAATTTCTTAATAAATAGATTCTATACGTTCGTCGGTCGACCGATTTCTGAGGGTGGATAGTCTATCCACTGAGCCGGTTCATCAACCGGTCGAGCCCCTCCCAGAACAGCTCCCAGGACATCGGCCCGCCGCGGGGAATCAGGTTCAATCCGTACAGGGCGAGGAGCAGGTAATTCCACGCCACGAGAGCCGCTACGATTGACATCGGACACCAGCGACCGAGTTTCGAGGCTAGCCTGTCGTATACGCTTGCGAGCCCGAAAGTCACGAGGGGCAGTGCGGAGACGAAATATCGAGGGCCGAACGCAGCCCCTCCGTGATAGTAGGAGAATGCGGAAAGAAGCCATACCTGGCCCAGGAAAATCATGCCGAGAATGGCCGTGAGTTGCCTGTCTCGTGGCCAGAACCAGATCAAACCGGCTAGTCCCAAGGCGAACATGGGCGTTGAGGTCAGAAGCCCATATCGAGGTGCGAATAGTATCTCGAAAAGGTGAGGGGCCCTCCAGTCGAATCCCGATCCTGCGTAGTCACCGGGAAGCGGTGCTCCGTTGAGTGCCTGCCAGGCAACGAGTTGAGGTAGGCACGCCAACAGGCCTCCAAGCGTAATGCTGCCGAGAGCCGCACTCGCCGCTATCGGCCGCCGTGGTGAGGCGCGCCAAACGTTCAGCCATGCTGTGGCAAGGAAGATGCCGAGCAGAGCATCTTGGAGTCTCGTAATGACGGCTAGGCCACAGGTAGCTGCCAACCAGAAGAACCGGATTGGCCTGGAATCCTCTCTGAGTCGAACCCACAGGTAGATTACCAGTGACACGGAGAAGAAAGAGCATGCGTGAGACATAGAGGGCATGTAGTACATGTACCCTGTTAGAGAAGAAGCGCCCCATGTCGTCGCTACCGCAAGTAAGCTGGCTTCAGCGTTGAAGTATCGTCGAAGGATACAGAACAGCAGCCATAGTCCGGCGAGTCCATACGTTGCAGAGCCTATCGCGACGGCTAGCTGATAAGGCAGGCCGTACCCGGTAGGGTCTGCGCCGGTGATGGCCACAAATCCATGTGCGGTCAGTACGAACGGCAGCCACATGAGGGCAGGTCCGACGGGCCAGTGATTGGGTACCAATCCGGTCGATGTTCTGGACTGTTCTAGCAGTCTAGACGCCAGCGGGCGAGCCGACTCCGGGAGAATGTCATCGTAGTACTGGAACTCGTTCTCAAAATCGAAGTCTCCGTCTATCATCGCTGAGCGGAGCCACGAATAGTAGCCAACGCCGTCTCCTCGGATGACCGTAGGAGAGAGCTTAAACGGAACCGCGAGCTGAACTGCGCTGATTAGTATTGCCGCTGATACCATCAGAGCGGTAATTGTTGTCCGTACTTTCATGACTACGAGTTGGCCGCCTGACGAATGTCAGCTATAGACATGCATGTACAGGACTACGGGTGGGTTTGTGATGATAGTTGAATTCGATTCTGTGTTCTAGCTTTCTGCTCGTATCACTCTGTCCTTCGTCAGCCGAAAATAGCTCGCGGACCATCCGCCACACGTACTTTCGAGCGACGTCTGATTCCGCATAGTGCATTCATGCGCCCTAAGATCGCGGTGAAAGCTGACCTCTTCACATAACGTGTAATCTAGTGAAAACCTTACTGCTTATGTTGAAAGTGGCTTGCAGTTTGTAAAACTACGCGGCACCCTTATGTCGTGACAAAGGCAAACCCACCGAAAGGTGGGGACGCAAAGCTTCCGGTCTAAGGATTACGTTCTATGACAGCGGGGTTGCCGGTTCCTCCGGACCAATTTCTTGGTCTTCGGCAGACCCTTACGTTATGTGTCCTTGTCCGTCGATAGACAGGCCGTCCCTTTGTTATGCCTTCGGGCTACGAGTGTTGTCATTAGGTGAACGTACTGCAAGTGAGGCGAAAGGCATTGGTCTGGTCACGAGATGAAGTCCGAGGATGGAATCATCGTGACGACGACTTTTGCGCGTCCTTCAAAGGATTTGCAGGTGTTCGCGGAAGCATCCTATTGGCACGGTGAGTTTCTCTTTCTGCAACCCAGGGACGGTGTATGCATGGATCATTCAAGACAGTGTTCTCAGTTCTATAAAAAGTTGTTCTCCTTAACGGTCCTCGTCGCCGCATTGACGGCCTGCAAGGAATCAGATATCGAAGACGTCAGCAGCTCCGCTCATTCGAGGCTACCGAGCGGGACAGCTGGCGAAGCTCTTAGGAACCAGATACCTCGAATCGCCGGTAATCCGAAAACGGAAGCAGAGAGCGGCTCATTGTACTCGTTTGAGCCGTCGGCCAGTGATCCCGATGGGGATCGACTTGGGTTCTCCGTGCGAAATCTGCCGGACTGGGCAGACTTCAATCCCAGTACAGGGGCCATATGGGGCACGCCAGCGGATGAAGATATCGGCGTCAACGGCGGAATCGTAATCTCGGTTGGCGATGGGAAGTCCGGGGCCGCCCTGCCGCCGTTTAGTGTCGTCATTCTGGAGGCAGGCTCACTTCCTTCTTCAGCCGGGGAGGCGGGTCCCGCGATTTCCGGTGCCCCAGCCAATGCGGCAGTGGTTGGAGGGCTCTATGTATTTCAACCGTTGGCAACCGATGAAGATACGGATTTCCTTACGTTCTCAATTGAGAATAAGCCGCCCTGGCTGAGTTTCGATTCGCTCTCTGGGACACTTAGCGGAATTCCGACGGCTGCTGACGTCGGAAGGTACTCAAATATCACTATCGCGGTCTCCGACGGAGGTCAGATGGCCTCTTTGCAGCCCTTCGACATCGACGTCGTCACGGCCGGCCAGGAATCCGTGACGTTGGCTTGGGCTCCTCCTCTGGCAAACGCAGATGGATCAGCGTTGGTTGACCTTGCTGGGTTCAAGATCCGCTATGGCGAGGATCCAGGGGCCTTTGATCGAATCATCGACATCGACAGCCCGGGCATCACTACCTACGTAGTCGATGGTCTTACACCAGGTACGTATTTCTTCGCCATCTCAGCCTATAACGACAGTGGCCTGGAAAGCGATACCTCCAATGTGGCAACAGCGACGCTGAACTAGGTGTCGACCGACGAAGACTGTCTATTGAAAGGATGAGGCTAACGGAGTGCGCCCCGCGCTCTTCATATCCTCTGTCGAGTCCGACTCCGCTTCTACAATCTCGGCAATCCTATATTCTTTCAGGTCCCGAGCGTGAGTAAATATAATGAGCTCGCCCAGGAGACCGAGTGCAAATAGTTGCACTCCGAGCACGACCAGGAGAGAGCTCAGGAGGAGTGCGGGCCGATCGGCGAGAGCCTGGTCAAAAACCAGCCTCTGGACGATCAGCACAACGAATACCGCGGCGCCCACCGCAAATATAGTGCTGCCTATCATCCCGAAGAATCGCAGCGGCTTCTTGGTAAACCGTACGAGGAAAAACACAGTAAGCATATCGAGAATTCTGTGGAGATATTCACGGGCTCTATATCGTCCAAGAAATCTATCCTCCTGGGCTTGCGATACATCGATCTCAACGATTCTAAAACCCTGCTTCGCAGCCAGAACCGGTAGAAGTCGATGTTGATCTCCGTACAGGTTGATATCATCGATCACGCTTCGGTCAAATGCCCTCACACTGCAGCCGAGATCTCTGAATTTTTCCCCTGTCACCATTCGCAGAAGTCCGTGAAAGCATGCTCGACGCATACGCTCGAATACGGTGCCTCGGCGAGGCCACCGACGCGCGACCACCATGTCGGCGGCCCGACTCGCATCGAGGACTCGCTCGATCTCCGGCGCCTCTATCTGGAAATAAGCCGGCAGGGTCAGTATCTTTGAGCCGACGCTGTGAGACACCCCGGCCATTAGCGCTGCGGCCTCGCCGAAGCGTTTACTGAGCTGGATCACCTTTATCCGCTGCCCTGCGTCACGCAGAACCGATAGCTGCGCGATTGCAGCGTCTAACGCTCCGTCCAACACGTACACAACTTCGTAACTCAGGCCGCATGCATCCAAGCTGCGGGAGTAGCTCGAATGGAGCTTCTCCAGATCGTCGGATCGCTGGCCAACAGGAATGATTACTGACAGTTCTGGTTGTCTTGTCATACCCTCTTCTTTTCGCTCTCGTCGAGGTAAGAAACTTCACCGCTGTAAAGTGAGCGCGCAGTCAACATGGAAAGCTTCTCAACACGGTTGTCTCCAGTCTTATAAACGAGCTCAGCGAACATACCCGCCATAACCAAGAACAGACCCAAGGCTCCAAAAAGAACTCCCACGCCAGCGACTGGCGTCGAGAACGATCGATCCAGCACGATGACGTCGTAAAAACTACCCGTCAACATCAGCATGCTTAAGACCAGAGCGGGGACAGCGATCAGGATGAACCAGGTTGAAGGCCTGGCGGCGAAACCAACGATCGTCTTTATGGTGAGCAGATCTAACAGAACCTTATAGACTCGAGACAGCCCGTACTTCGATTCACCAAACTGGCGAGCGTGGTGGTTCACTTTGATCTCCGTCAGGCGCGGTCCCGCCAATGAAGCCATGGCTGGTATGAAACGGTGCATCTCGGAATACAGCGGAATCTGTTTTATGACATTCGCTCGGAATGCCTTGAGTGAACAGCCATTATCTCTTATGGGAAGACCGGTTACTTTGCCAATGAGCCAGTTTGCAATTCGCGACGGAACCTTCCTGGAGATCAGTTTGTCCTTACGGTCATATCTCCATCCAACAACGATATCGTTTCCGTTCTCAATCTCCTCTAGAAACCGCGGGATGTCGGCCGGATCATTCTGTAAGTCGCCATCCATCGTAACCAGCACCTCGCCTTTCGCAAGATCGATACCTGCGGCCATCGCCGCAGTCTGCCCGTAATTTCTTCTGAAGCGAATGGCTCGAACCTCAGGATATCTGCGAGCTAGGTCGGCGGCGTTCTGGAATGTCGAATCCGTACTTCCATCGTCCACCAGCAAGACCTCGTAGCGCAGGTCGAGCGCACTTATCGTCTCATGGATTGCTTCAAAGAGCGGAACAATATTCTGTTCTTCGTTGTAGACTGGAACCACTATTGAAAGATCCATATCGATTCGTCGCTGTGCAGGCTTAAGCAGCCTGATTACGCTCCGGTGGGCGCACTACTTTCCCAAGGCCGATAGACCCTGAGCCTTTTATGTGAACGCGATACCACGCCTCGCTGCTTACGAGAAGCCAAAGCCTGTTGCCGTGGTCTATTTTCCCAGCCCTGTGCTGTATTACGAGATCATCAATCGCTTTCTGTCTCAGTAGACCGTCCTCCGCGAGTACTGATTTGCGCAATAACCCTGTGAACAGCTGTTCGTACTCATCCTTGAGCATGTACGGTAAAGCGGAGGCGAAGCCCTGTTTCGGCCTCTTCAAAACCGAATTGGGTAGATATCGCGCGGCCAATTTCCGTTGGGCGTAACGTAATGTTCGCCCCCGCACCTTCATTCGCACCGGCAATCGTGCCGAGAATTCTACGAGCCGGTGATCCAAAAACGGGCTGCGACATTCCAGGGAGTAAGCCATCGTCATTCTATCGGAAATCATAACCGGATGATCGGGCAACCGCGTAAAGCTGTCCGTGTAGAGCATCCGATCGACCGTCTCGGTCGCGTTTGCGGACGAGAACAGATGGAGTAGGTCTGCTTCTGGCGCCAGAGTGTGCGCCGCGTGCGCCAGGACCGGTCCATATAGATCTCGGCGCATCTCCTCTCGGAAGTAAAAGTAATTGAGAGCCTTCGCATAGCGATGGGGACCATCCAGGAAGGAAAGCGCTTGTAACCACTTCAGCTGATGCGCTTTGCTCTTGTACCAGGTGCCGTCGGGCAGTTGGCGAAGCATTGGCCCTAAGAGTTTGCTGCGAATCACTTCGGGGATGCTGGCGTACATCGCTGCATAGCTCTGACCGTAGTAGCGGTCATACCCGCCGAACAGCTCATCGCCGCCATCACCACCTATTACTACTTTAACTTTCTCAGCGGCAAACTTGGCCAGGAGCAGCATACAGACGGACAGCGGATCGGAGGGCTCGTCCATGTGAGCCACCAGCTGGTCTATATGTTTCAGAAGCGATGGCCTGACAATGTACTCATTGTGCTCTGTACCATAGGTTTCCGCGACGAGGCGGGCGGAGCTCGATTCGTCGAACTCTTTGTAGGGGAGGCCAAATGTGAAAGTCTGAAGCGGTTCGGACGCGATCCGTTTGGAGAGGATGGCGACCAACAGTGTTGAGTCCAAACCGCCACTTAGAAAAGCTCCTACGGGCACGTCGCTTACCATATGGAGCCGAAGGGTCTCGATTAGCTGGTCCTCGAGGGCGTCCATGAGTTCGCGCTCGGACTCGGGCCACTTCGGTTCGTAGTTGAGGTCCCAATACCTTTTTACTTTCAGGCCTTCGGCTTTCGAGAAGGTCAAGTAATGTGCGGGTGGTAGCTTCAGAACGTCCCTGAACATGCTTCGCGGTGAAGTAACGATGCGCAGCGAGAGATATTGGTCCAGCGCATGCAGATTCACCTGTCGCAGGCTGTCATCTGCAGCGAGCAATGCCTTTATTTCTGACCCAAAGAGCAATCCGTTGTCTCGAGTGGCATAATAGAAAGGCTTTTGGCCGAGATGATCACGGGCACAGAATAGCTGTTGCGTACGTGAATCCCAGATCGCGAATGCGAACATGCCCCGGAGTCTTTTCAGGCAATTGACCCCCTCCCGCTCATACAATGCGAGAATTACCTCGGTATCACTGTGTGTTCGAAATCGATATCCTTCTTTTTTTAGTTCTAGGCGCAGGCTCTTGTAGTTATAAATCTCTCCGTTGCACACTATCCATGCGGTACCGTCGTCATTCGCGATGGGTTGACGACCTCCATCGAGATCGATAATCGAAAGACGCCTTTGGCCGAGCACGGTAGAACCCTCCGCAACGATTCCCTCGTCATCGGGTCCGCGATGGATCAAGGCCTGTAGCATCCTGCCTATTTGCCCACGTTGGATTGGGTCTTCGCTGTGTATGCCCGCTATTCCGCACATGCGACTGTCATTCCTTCCCGCAACGCTGCGCTAGACCCGTTCCGGCCGGTCATCATGAAGTCTCTGTTCGTCATGTTGGTCGGTCAAACGGTCGCCAATGACCTTGCTGAATAGATCTTCATACTGCTTGGCACAGTTCTCAATATAGAATTCTTCTACCAGCTGCTGGTTGCTTTCGCCCATCGATACTCGGGCCGACGCATCCTTCGTGAGTCCTCGAAGCCTGTGGAGAAACTCCCTGCGGTCATTCAGCGGTACGACGAATCCAGTCTCTTCGTCTTTCAGGAAATCCACCTGTCCGCCTTTGTCATAGCAGATTATCGGCAGTCCGGCGGCCATCGCCTCGAGAAAAACGAGTCCGAACCCTTCATGTTGGCTCGTCGAGACGAATAGGTCTGCAATCGACAGCAAATCTAGTTTAGTTCTTTCTTCGACTAAGCCCATGAAGCGTACGCGATCTGCCAGTCCCAGTGCTCGCGCCCTCGCTTCCAGCGCATCAGTAAGAGGCCCTGAGCCGACGACGAGTAACTTGACGTGTTCGTCACCGAGCTCCGCTACCGCGTCGATGAGCTGGTCCACTGCCTTTCGGCCCACCAGTCGCCCGATAGTCAAGAGCAAGACGTCAGTGTTCGCGAATCCGTAGTCGGCTCGATTAGCGTTTCCCGTATTTTGGCGGGGAATTCCGAGCGGGATAAGCTCGGCAGGAAGCTCTGGCGCGAAGAAGCGATGTAGATTGGCCAGCGTATCCTTCGATTGGGCGACGACAGAGTCGGCTCGCAGTGCCAAGTTACGAACCACCGATCTGAGAAAAGCGTGGCGGTGCGGCGATGATTTCTTGCTCGGATCGTATAGATCGCCTCCGTGAACAGACAACACGTTAGGGATTCGCCACATCCGCCCTAGAAAACGTCCGAGCGGGCCGGAGGGTAGCGCAAAATGCGTGTTTATGATGTCGAATGATCCCTGCTTGGATAGGATGCGGGCGCCCCAAGCTCCCGTAAACAGATACGCGAGCATGGACGGTAGGTTTGCGGAAGCTTTTTGTCGCCGAAAGAAGACCGGAACTCTAAATACCCGCACCCCGTTTTCAACGGCGTCCTTTGGAAGATCAAAGGCTCTGGAAGTGAGGACGGTTACATCATGCCGTTTAGCAAGTTCTTCTGCCAGTCCCGCGTTCACAACTCCACCGCCGCCTCCCAGGGGTGGATATTCGTAGTTGCAGAATAGGATTCGCATACGAAGTTGAGTCGCTTTTGTGTGCCGGGCAGTTCGGTTTACAGCGTGAAGGTTACGTGACCCGCAGTACAAAACGATCAGCTTGAAACATAATTCTCGTATATTCTGTAATACCATCGATCATAGCAGAGTTGCCCGCGGCCCCCGACTAGCCTCTGAAATCCTAAGCTCGGCGCTACCTTGTCATCTGGCGGTGAGAAACGGTTTTTTGCGGGCGATGCGGTACAGACTAGCTATAGGGTCTAGATCGTCCGAAGCTCGGCGGGTATGTGATCTGCCAGGCGGTGAGCGAGCGCGCTGATCGTGAGTACGGGCGTCACTGCCGCGCCAGTCACGAACGTTTCGGCGCCGAGTACATAGAGATTTGGTGTTCCGTGCACGCGAAGGTTTGGATCGATAACGCTGGTTTTCGGGTTCTCACCCATTCTGCACGTGCCCTGGTGATGACGGGCCCATGCCAGGGGTCCTTCTCGGATATCGGATGCACCGAGCTTGTCGAACAACGTTCTGACCTTGTCCTTGGCGAGATCCAGCGTCTTTCGGTCTCGGTCGCTGAAATCCAGATGGAGATGAGCAAGAGGATTTCCGAAGGAATCCTTCATATGCCGGGATAACGAAACTCGGTTACTGTCGGTCGGATCCATTTCGATGATTGGTGCCATGTACAAGCTGGGTCTGACGACGCGGCGTAGGATACGCCCGAAGTCCCGCACGATCTCGGCTGGTGGGAGCAGATGGTTGGGAAACAGCCAGGACTGTATGACTGATATATCCAGTCCTCCCAGGCCGGCGGGCCGAAACTCATCGTAGAACTGGTGTATTCGACCTATTTTGTGGCGAGGGATGACCGTCATAGCAGTGTGTTTCAGTGTCCCAAAGAAATTTGAGACTGGGTGTTCATTGAATCCTCGGCCTACCCGATCGTAGTCGTTACCGATACCGTCTGGGAACTCTTCGCTCTGAGATAAGAGCAATAGTCTCGGCGTTTCGATTCCGCCACAGCAAACTACAAAGATCTTGGCGCGTACCGTTTTGGTGACACCGCTGAGAGTCTTTACGAAAGCGCCGACAATATTTCTGTCACGGTCCACCTCCAGTTTCTGCACCGTGGCGCCTGTGATAACTGAGCCATGCGGGGATTCCAGAAACTCCGGAAGAATCTCATTCTGCACACGAAAGTAACGTATTGCACTTCGCGGAGTCGCGGTAGGCGCGTAATCCACAGTGACCCCGATTCGCTCGTAGAGTCCCTGAACGCTCGAGATATCGGTTTTAGGCGGTTGCGGAAGGGGCCCTCTGCGCGGCGGCATGTAGGAAGACAGGGGTCCGCCGCGAACCCTCAGCATTCGTTCTGCTGCCTCGTAGTAGGGTTCCATGTCTGAATATCGAATTGGCCATGGGTTATCCTCCGGCACGTAGGGGTGGCTTTCAAAATCAGAGGCGTGGAAGCGCTCGCAACGACCTGTCCAGAAGTTCGAGTTTCCACCGAGCAACCTGCCCTTGGTCCGTTTGGTGAGATAGTCGGCGTTCCCCGTAACTTCATAATCGGCGAGCTGTTCGACCTTCTTATCGAACACCCATCGGAACAGGTTGGTACCTGATTCAAGTATCAGCGTTCGCGCGCCCTGGCGGCTGAGTAGCGTGCCGAGAATAGTGCCCGCGAATCCAGAGCCGATGATGCAAACGTCAAAGGAGTCCGTCTCATTCAGTGAGCCTAACGTGCCTATTTTATCTTGACGTGCCAAGCTATTTCCGTCGAGGTTAATTGTGCCTAAGCGACTTCAGAGTCCGGCAGGCTCGAAAGAGCGTCTCTCTTCTCTAACTTGGAAACCGTATACAGGTACTTTCCGGATTTGGTTGGCGGAATCTCCGCTACGCGTTCAAAGTCGACGGCGCAATCTTCGCCCATGATGCGGGTCAGCCTTTCTCGAATAAGGTTGAGGTGCTCATTGAGGTCCTCTGCCGCGACTTGTGGACTGATGACGATTTTGACAACGACCTTGGAAAACGACTCCTGGATGAACTGAATCTTCCTGATCAGGTCGGTATTCACCAGGGTCCCGATACTGGTGATGAGATATATCGGCGAAATCAGAGCGCCGTCCTTGGTCAGAAATGACTCCATCTCTCTTCCGGAAACGCTTTCTAATATGGGATATCCGCTCCCGCAGGCGCACAGGCCATCGGACATTCGTCCTCGATCCCCTATCGAATAACGTATGAATGGCATCGCATAGTTGTGCAAAGAGGTCAGGATCAGACTTCCGTCTTCGCCGACGATCGGTCGCCCAGCCTGGCTCAGTACCTCGACCTTGTGCGAGTAACTGGACGTATGCATTCCATCGAGCTCTTTACAACTCGATGCGATATGTCCCATTTCCCTGGAGCCATAGAAATTGATCGTGGGCGCATTAAATGCCGCCTGCATCTCCTCTGACATTTTCGGTAGCAAGGTTCCTCCACCTACGAGGACAGCCGCAGGTGGGTGAAATCCGAGATGTTTTCGAAGCACATACTGAGCAATGGAGTACATACCGTCGGTGTAGCCCCAAATCATTTTCGGTCGAAAGCGATTTACTTCTTCTACGATCTGCTCGATATCCGAGTCGGTCAGATGGCTGCACGTACGGATGCGGCGGTTGTAGAGAAAGTTCTGCGCCCGCGCAGAGATCGTTCCAGTTTCAAGAAAGATGTCTCGATCGGCGCCCCAGATTTTCAGCTCGGGCTCCCCGAGCTCTTTGCCCAGCATCTCGAAGTGATACAGCCTCGTGGCAACGTTGACGTCCCAGTAAACGTTATCCTGCCAGTACTCTATGGGTTCCCCTGTCGATCCGCCGGTCCGGTTGAGATACGCCTTTCGGCCCTTAGGAAGTTCCCGGGCTCTCAATCTGCGACCTTCGTTACGAATTATCTCTTTGGTCAGTATCGGAATATTCTCGAAGTTCTCCAGGTAGACCGTCCCATCCTTGATCACACCGACGTCACTCAGTATCTCTCGATAGTATTCGGTGTTCTTCCAAGCATGGAGGAGCAACGACGCAAGTGTGGCATCGTGCAACTGTCGAAGGCTGCCGGGCGAGCTGCTATCGTGCTCACGAAGCAGCTTCAGCGTTCTGTAGACAGTGGGACGAAAAGCGAATAGCGAGCTCCGCAATATTGGGTTTCGCCAGTTCATGGGTGCTTCAACGATGGCTCCTGTGTGGTCTTTTCCGGGAACTCACACTTGGCCTCTA
>Ga0224508_10001896_pt1 | contig 18360 bp, 27 predicted proteins | sample SF_Jan12_sed_USG_4_FD_170157 | JGI IMG/M metagenome (GOLD analysis project Ga0224508, IMG submission 170157) | Sediment microbial communities from San Francisco Bay, California, United States - SF_Jan12_sed_USGS_21 | ecosystem: Environmental > Aquatic > Marine > Sediment | place: USA... | reverse complement strand
GGCAGTCCAAAATCAATTCTATTATTGCTATACAAAAGAATTACAGGTGCAAGGGAACTAGGATTTGAAGACATCCCATCATTAATGAATGAATACAACGAATTGGAAGACATCTATTTTGGACGAATCAAAGTAGATAATCAAGCAAAAGTTGTAAAATCAAAAGGACTTTACGAATATGTGAATCTTTTAGATCCACCAAAACAATCAAGCACACATGTAAACTATAGACTAGTAATTGAATTAGCAAAAATTTTCAAAGAAAATAGAGCAGAAAGAGTAATGAAGAAATTATTGGATTACGGGGTAATAAAAAATCCAGAACCAGAAATAGAAAAACTCATTGAACTTGCAGGAAATTTTTCAAACGAGTTTGATCAGCAAGAAAAATCTAAAGTGGAATTAAACGATACTACGATAAAAGCACTAAAAATGCTAATAGATGCACTGGGTGCTGAAAAAGAACCAGAAGATATTCAAAATACAATATATCAAATTGCAAAATCAAATGATGTACAGCCAAAAGATTTCTTTAAGACGCTATATCAGATCATACTTGGGACGTCACGAGGACCCAAAATAGGTCCGTTCATTTCAGACATAGGAAGAAAACAAGTAGCAAAAACTCTTTCAGAGTACACATAATCATGGTTCATGGCCAACACAATAAATCAAAAAACAATGGCGGATTTGCACTCATTATTTTAGGAGCATTGTTGTTGTTTCTTGCACCAAATATCTATCAAGATATGCGAGAATTAGGTACAATGGCATTAATTGGAGGAATAATCATTGGAAGTATTGGATTTTATCTAAAATTTTTCAAAGGGCGAGTAAAACAGGAATGAAGAAAGATTAATTTTTTGGAGAAAGTTGGAGAAAGATATGGGATTTTTTGGTAAAAAAAAGACAGAAGAAGTAGCAGCTGAAAAAAATGAAGAGGTAATCCTAAAAGAAGAACTTGAAGGGGAAGTAGAAAAACTACAAAAAGAGTTTAGAGAAAAACAGGAAGAACTAGATAATATTACACAAAAAATTGAGACAGTAAGAAAAGAGTACGATATTACAACTAGCAACATAATGTCGGTAAAAAAAGAACTTAATCAAAAAAAGATGGAATTAGATATTGTTCAACGAGAATACAAAGAGATTAGAGAGAGAAATAAAAAATCAGAATTAATTAAAGATTCAAAATGGATTGAGGAATTTAAAAAAAATGAAGAGCACCATTCAAAAATAAAACAGGAATTAGATGAATTTACAAAAAAATACGATGAAGTCAAAGAGCAGATCATACAGGAACAATCTACACTTCACAGCATAAGAAAACAACAAGTTGAAGTTGAAAGCGAACTAGATGAAGCAAACTCCAGATTGTACAATGCAAAAGAAGAATTAGAAAAAAAAGACCATTTTGAGGATACAAGCATTCTAACTCCTTCTGAAAAAGGATTCATTGAGGGTGAAAATAATAATACAAAAAGTTCTGCAGGTATAATTGAAGCCGCAAGTGCAGTTGTAGGCTCATTAAAATCAAAACTCAATACGACATTAAAAGAATTGGAAACAGTTCAATCATTATTAGAGAAAGAAAAAGAGGATCACAAAAAAACTAAAAAAGATTTAGAAAAACTGAAATCAACTACAACCACGACAGATAAATCATAGATTTGTAAAATGTTTTTGCCATTTTGATTTTATTGCTTGTTCTGAAATACCAATATCATACAAAGGAGAAGTTACTTCAGATACATTTGAGATATCAACTAATACAATTGAGTTTATTGGGCTTTTGATGCCATTAATTCTATAATAATTCAGTATCGCCTCAAAAGTGTCCCCAGTTTCAATAGTTTTAGCCATGCCCCGAAACAAGTATCCCTTGCGAAGAAGAGGATCAATTACATTGATTTCAACATTAGGGTTATCTTGTAGATTCTTAATTGTGTCAGGTGAGCGAATATTTGCAAATGCCAATGTTTTAGAGGTCCAACCAATGAGGGTACCCTTTGGAGAAATGTTTGGTTTGCCATCAGATGAAACAGTTGCAACATAACCAAGTTTTTGTAAATTCAAAAAGTCCTTAATTTCTTGAGTGATCATCTATATTATTATTTAAAGAAATGGAATGTATTTAGTTTTCACAATCATCGCATAATTTCAGCCATCTCTATAGAAAAGAAGAAAAAACCAATTACACTTCCAGCGATTGCAATCCAGGCAACAACCTGTTTGATTTTAGACATACGATAAGAAGATTTCAAACTCACTATTGAATCTAATTGATATCTTCAGACAATTATAACTAGACAGATAAGGACTAGTAGTAATGGCAAGCATCAAGGATATTGGAAAATTCTTTTTATTCATAGTTGGAGGATTAGTTGCCATAATAGTAGGATCATTTATGATTAGAGGAACTATGCACCTGTGGGATAAGCCAGGAAAAGAAAAAACAGACAATGAAAAAAAGGACTAAAAAGTAAGGTCTATATAACAAAATTTAGATTGCTACAAGATTCGACAATTAGAAAGTCACTTGATCAATACATTCAAAGAAGAATTCAGGAAATACCAACTGAAATAAAACAGACATTTCCAGCTATTAAACAAATTTGGAAGTGTGACAAAGAAGCAGACTTTCTTTATGGATACTATGTTGGAAAAATTGAGGAGGGATCTTTACATTATCTGCTCAAAGCAACCCGTGCATCATCTGGAGGGTATGTAGATACATTTGAAATAAGAGGTATCATTGAAACTCACAAAAAAACACTACAGGATACAATAAGATCTGCAATCAATTAGAGAAGTAAAAATAGAACATCAACACAGTACACATATGGTAGGACCACAGGATGGAGGGTTTGGCTTTGATCAATCAAAAAAATATACAAGCGTGGAAAATATTGAAGAGATTTGTGTTCAGTGTCAAGCAGGTCAGCATAAAAAATGCTTAAAAAAATCAAAAGAACAAGAAGTTTGTGAATGCGATCATTGTATGATTTACGGTTAAATTAAAAGAACATAATAATTCTAGTCAGAAGGAGACACCTCAATATGCAATGCAATAATAAAAAAATTGGATGTTATCACGATAGTTCAATACATAGTGATGGAAATGGGAAATGCCTAGTACGTGGATGTAAATGTACGGAATTTAAAAGTTAGAGACCAGACAATTTATTTTCCAATTCTTGGATTTTGTTTTGATATTCGTTAGAAATATTTTGGGCAAACTCTTTGTGTGCCAAAATTATTGCAGATAACGCATCTTTGTAGTTGGGATGGCCTTTCTTAATCACATCGCATGATTCAAGGGATATGATATGGCCAGTAACAGTTGCAATTGCACCTTTTTGATTAAATTGTACAATTCCACCAAAGGCTTCAATTTGCATATATGCAGATTCTGCTTTACACTTGTAAGTAACCCTGCCAGTTTCAGTGTTGAATAACTGAGTAATACCACCAGGTTTTCTGGTCACAGTAACTGTCATGAAATGACTGGAAATAATGAGGTATTAATTATTTTAGAAAGATGACGATTCCTAGGCGACAGTATCAGCTGGTGCTGCAGCATCCATTGCTAGAATTTTATCAATCTCATTAATTGCCAACTTGTCTCTACCAATCAGATCAAATTTTTGCAAGACAGTTTCAAACTTTGTTTCTTCTTGAACTTGCTCATTGACAAACCATTCTAGAAATGCATACGTGGAATGATCCTTTTCTTTTTGTGCAATATCCACCATTGTGTGAATTGCTTTAGTTACTGTCTGTTCATTTTTCAATGCAGTTTTGATTAGTCCTTCAAGGGATTTGTATGAGCTTACAGGTGCTTTGATTGCAGAAATACTTGCAACTGCCCCCATATCGTTTAGATAATGAACAATTTTCAACATGTGAGTTCTTTCCTCATCAGATTGCATGTAAAAATAGTTTGCAGAACCTTGATATCCTGTAACTTCACACCAGGAGGCCATTGCAAGATAGCTACTCGATGCGGATGCTTCTAATGTTACTTGATCATTAAGGACTTTTTTCATTTTAGGGGAAATTTTCATAATTTTACGTAATTTTCCACATTAAAAAAACTTGCTAAAATTAGGACCAAATTTCAATACTGTAAACACAATTGCAAATCCAATAAGAAAAACAATTCCAGATGCACTCAGAACTTTTAATCCAAAAGATGGTTGATGTTCTTTATCAAGGAATTTTCCAGTAACCAGTCTAAAATTGAAAATTGCAATCACAGGAGCTATTACAAACGACAAAACAGTTGCAAAATCAACTAATTCTTTGAGATTATTTCCGAATTGAAATATTACCACTAGAGAGCCACTTGAAATGATAATTAAGAAAATTATGTAAAATGTACGGAATTTTGTGCGTATTTTTTTCTCTTTTTTTGTAAAAATTAATTCCACTGTTCTTTGTAATGACCTTGAATAACCATCAAAGACTGCAATGATTGTTCCAAACATTACAGTGAAAGCAGATGCTGCAATTATGATGTAACTCCAATCCCCAATGGTCTGAGTGTATAACGTTACAATTTCATGTGCAAAAAGAGAATTGTTGTTGGGTAATGTCTCACCAGATCCATAAAAGATGTAAGATCCAAGTGTAACAAACATCACAGCAAGGATTCCTGTAATCAGATATGCCAATCGAAATTCAAATAAGGTTTCTTTTAGTTTTGGCTTGTAATTTGTTTGCTTCATTCTTTCCAGTGTCCATAAGCTATTCCAGCTAGAAAGATCGATAGCAGTAGGCATCCATCCCATTAATGCAAGTAAAAAAAAGATTCCTGACACATCCAAAAGATCTTTGGGTTCAAATCCAGGCACTGGTTCTATAGGACCGCTATACAACGTAAGTAAAAAAGCTGAAACGGTAGAAACCAGTAAAATGATAGCAATTATCTTGATTAGACTATCAAGGACATTGTATTTTCCAATTGCCAAGATTCCAACACATACTGCAAACAAAAGTACTACAGTCCAGTCTCCAAGAAAATCAATTCCAAAAAGATTTTCAAAAAACCCTGCAGTTACAAATCCTACAGCTCCTGTTACAAAAAACATTGATGCAACAGTTAGCAAAAAATACAACCATAGTGCGGGCTTGCCAAGTTTCTTGTAACCATCAATGATACTTGTTTGTGTGGAATTTGCATAACGAGACCCATACTCAAAAAAAGGATATTTCAACAGAGTTACCAAAATTACAAATCCCAAAATCATCAAGCCAAAGTCGGCTCCTGCTCGAGTTGACTGTACTAGATGGGATACACCTATTGCAGTACATGCAAATAATATTCCAGGTCCTGCTGTCTTAGAAAATTGAGACATTTTTGCATTCATTATACTCAAAAAATATGTGAAAACCAGACATATAACCTAAAATTCTTGAAACAAGAATATGAGGCATGATTGCAAATACAATCCTAGAAATTTTGATCATCAGGTTTACAAATACACTAGTTATTCTACAAAAGAATCAATTGAATTTTAAATAATAATCTCAATTTCATAAAGTTTAGATAATCACAGAACATTCACATTCCAAGAATCATCAACCCAAACACCGATTACTTTGACATCCAAACCCCAAGAAGAAATAGTTTCAACTCCTTTTCTAATTTGGGAAATATGCTCTTCATCAGATACAGGATTTCCAGCACAATCATAATGACCAGACACCACAATCAGCTCAGATTTATGGGCATTAATTGAAATGCCAACTTTAGTTTTAATTGACTCAAGATCCAAATTTCCGGCCACTACACGATCAACTCCAGGCTCAGTGATTACATCAACAAAATCAATTGAATGATTTTCTTTAATCCATTTTGTTAATGGTATCTGTATTCTCCCATCCATACAAGATACAGATGTTGCAAATTTTCCTTCAGCCATGTTTAAACAAAAACAAACTACCTTAAAAATTATTTTCTATACAAAAAACATTCAGAAGTATGGTCATTTACCATTCCTATTGCTTGCATTAACGCATAACAAATTGTAGGGCCAACGAAATTAAATCCACGTTTTTTAAGATCTTTACTTAATTTTTCTGAAATTTCAGTTGATGCAGGTATTTCAGATAATTTCTTGAATTTGTTTTTAATTGGTCTATAATTAACGAATCCCCACAGATATTTATCAAAAGAACCAAATTCTTCCTGTATTTTGAGAAACTGTTTTGCATTATTAATTGCAGAATTAACTTTGAGTTTATTGCGAATAATTGACTCATCTTTTAGCAGCTTTTCTACGTGTTTTTGAGTATATTTTGAGACTTTTTCAATATCAAAATCAGAAAATGCTACCCCATAGCCATTTCTACGTTTGAGAATAGTAGTCCATGATAAACCAGCTTGCGCCCCTTCCAATACCAAAAATTCAAATAATTTTTGATCATCATGTTGCGGTCGTCCCCATTCCTCATCATGATAGGTAATGTTTGGTTCATCCTTTGCCCACTGACATCTCTTTTTCATAGTTTGCTTTATCAGACGATGTAAAATAGCAGTTGCCAAAGAGGTCAATCATGAAGTTAAATCCACAGTTATTACAAATTAACAGAAATTTTCTGATATGTTTTATTATTTCAGCATCATTATCCGCAGTAGCTGCTCAATTGCTAGCAGAGTATGAAAATTACCTCAACACAACAATTACAATAGTTATCGGATACATAATCTACTTTGGAATTTTTTCAGTATTATTTTATTTTGATAATAAAGAACGTTACAAGTCCATGAAATCAAATTTGATGAAAAGAGAATTACTGGCTTTGATTTCATCATTTGGTGTAGGAGAGATAGTATATCTGGGAATAAGATGGCCAACACTATATTATTTTCTTGAAATTGGAATAGAGCCATATTTAGCATCACTAATTTCAGAAATTATTGCGACAGGATGCTACATGGTATCAGTTACAGTATTTCTTAGAAAAACAAAAACATTTTAGTTATTTTGCTAGCTGTGTAACTAAATCAGTAGCGGTGACTATACCAACAATCTTACCATTTTCAGTTACTGCAAGTTTTCGGATTTTTTTGCTAGTCATTCTTTCTGCTGCTGCAGAAATTGGCTCATTGTGATTTATGGTAACTAGAGGAGATGACATTATTTTTTCAGCAGGAGTATCAAATGGAAGATTATTTGCAGCAACCCTTATTGCAAAATCTCTATCAGTAACAACGCCCACAGGATGATCATTTTCTTTGACAAAAATTGCGCCTATACCACTTTGATCCATCATTTTTGCAATTTGTAATGCAGTGGTAGTAGAATTTACGGTGATCAATATCCTTGTCATAATATCTTGAATCAAAATAGAAGAATAATCAAAATCTTCACGATTCATTATTCATTTAAAAAATTATGTTATTTAAGAAATTCATAAAAAAGGTATTTTCAAAGAAAAATATCACTTCAGAGTAGATTCTAAAAAAGAGATGGTTTGAGCCCATGCATCACCAGATTCCTCAGGAGCATATCGATCTCCAGACGGATTTGCAAAAGCATGATCAACGTTATCATAAACACGAATGTAATTCTCTACATCCAATTCATTTAGTGATGATTCAAACTCAATTACCGTATCAACTGGAATGCCTTGGTCTAATTCAGCAAATATTCCAAGGACAGGCCATTGAATTGAAGATAATGTTTCGGTGTCAGTTACTAAAGATCCATAGTAAATTACAGTTGCATCCATATCATCATTGTAAAGTGCAAGATTAAGTGATTGTCCCCCTCCAAAACACCAACCAATGGAACCAATCTTGTTTACAGAATAATCATCATTTAGCAAGGAAACAGCAGAATTCATGTTCTGTATTCCTTGTTCTAAATCATATGTAGTGATCAGTTGTCTTGCTTGATCAGAGGTGGTTGCAACTTGTCCGCCATAAAGATCAACTGCCAATACAACATAGCCATGTGATGCAAGTTTGTCTGCCATCTCTTTGATGTTGTCATTTAATCCCCACCACTCATGAATCATAACAACACCAGGATAACTTCCATCAGTTGCAGGTTTTGCCAAATAGCCAGACACATCATCAAAATAAGTTACAGTTTCAGATATTGTAGAATGGTTTCCTTGTGTAAAAATTTCAGAGTTATTGTTTTGATTATTGTAATCAGGTAAAATGTGAACAGCCCAACCCCTAGTAATTAATTTTTCAACACTAGAAGGGTTTACACATGCAGGCAACCCGTTGGATTGCTTCAATACCAGTGCTTTACCTTCAGTACACGTAACATTTGAAGGATCAATCCCCTGAGAAATTTGCTTTAGTGGAGGTGAGAAATATGCTATTGACGAAGGTATAATTGTCGCAGAATCAGAATCAATCTCAGTGCACAATTTGTCCCCACATACTTTATCAGACAATACTTCCCATCCAGATTTTCCAATAGCCTGATCAGCATATACCACATAAAATGAACTTACACTCATTGAAAAAATCAGAAAAATTGAAAATATAGATACAAATTTTATCATCATCTACAGAAACTTTCAAGATATAACAAAATTTAAAGGATTTTGTAGATACAGCATTTCGTTAGAATTAATATGTATTTTCAAAGAAAAATAAACCAAGGATGCAATTTAGAAAGAGATGTGTAAAAAATGTGATGAAGATAAAAAATAAACAATAGGTCATGTACAACGGATATGGAGATTGGTTCACGTCTTACCTTAATCATAAAAGATCAGGTGTAATTACTCTATTTTACAACCATCTACAGGTGTCATATTTTATTACAATTTGCTTTCCACTGAAAGAATAGAATCTAAATTTTAGAGAGGATCTTTTTCTTTTTTTCTTGAAATTCCTTGTTGGTGATTATTCCTGCTTTTTGCAAGTCATCAAGTTTTTTTAATAAATCCAAATCTTTATGTGAAGAAGTTTTTAGCTTTTTTCCAACGTCAAGTCCAGACTTTATACTGGATTTAGTTTTCTTTTTTAATCGAGACCCCAAAATACTGCCCTTTAAGGCTATTTTTTCACTTATTGTGTATCCTTTTTTCTTTGCATGTTTAATAATTTCTTCAGATTTTTGTCTTGTCACATCATCAATTAGTTTATGTTTTTTTGCCATCTTTCCAAGTTCACGAGTCTTCTTGTGAGCAAGACGTGTTTGGAGTTTTAGATCTTTAATAATTTCATGTTTAGTTTTACGTTTGAACCGTCTAGTATATTCTTCAATAAGCAGTATAGGAAATGGGCTATACTCCACATCAAGATAATATTTGATTATAGTGTCATCAGGTAAAGTTTTCAGGTATTCCTTAATTGATTTTTCCGACTTTAATTCCATGATTACAATTCAATGTTTGCTCATAAAAAGATTCAAATTATTTATCCATAAGAGAGTCGACCGTTTAGTTTTGGTTTTTGTAATAAAGTTTGATTACCTCATCAACTACCATATTAGTTTCACAATCTTTTTCGGCACTCACAAGAAGTAAATGGTCATCGCCTAGATAAAATGAAAACCGCTTAACCTTGTCATACTCAGCTAAGGTGTATTTGGTTTTGCCAAGCCATTTGGACATATCCTTACGTGCCTTCCAATCAAGTATAGATATGTTAACTAGCTCATTTTCTGCATGTTCTGAAAGGAAATTTTTCACACCGTCTCTCATTCCACCCCCTGTACAAACTGCCCACTCATCATAAACTGTAGCAAATCTAATGTTGGGATCTACGTCTAGAATTTGCGAGCAAAAATTTTCATAATCCAATGATTATATCATATATTACAAAGTTATTAGAGTTTTAGAATTTGTTTTCAAAGACCACTTCATCCAAGGGTAATTGACCACCACGTGGATTTGCAGGTTCTGCTGCTTTTCCAACAACTATCATTAAAACAATCAGATGATTATTGGGCAAATTTATTATTTTTGCCAATTCATCATATTCAAAACCAACCATAGGGCATGAATCAAGACCCATATGCCTTGCAGCAAGCATTATTGTCTGCCCTGCAAAGCCACAAGAGCGGATTGCTTCATCACGTTGATTTTGAGGGCTATCAACATATTTTGTGTGCATTGCATTTTTTACATGTTCTTGTTTTTCCAAAGTAGAGTTTTTCCAATATCTGAAAGGATCTTCTTTCCATGCGTTCATGTTCCCACATAAAATAATCACCAAAGAGCCATCAGATGGTTGAGGTTGACCACGTGCAGCTTTGCTAATTTGATCTTTAACTGATTGATCAGTGACTGTGATGAATCTCCAATTTTGTTGGTTATAGCTTGTAGGAGAACGAATTGCAAGATCCATTAAAAAATTAACTTGCTGAGGAGTCATTTTGTGTGTATTATCAAATTTTTTTATTGCACGCCTTGTGTTAATTGCTTCATCAGTGTCCATTGGAATTAATGAATTGTAGAATTTTTTGTAATTTAATTGATTAGATCACAGAAAACAAGATGAGAATAATTGAAAGATTCAATTAAGATTTGATGATAGGTTAATGGATCTGACGGACTAGGATGGCATTAAGTTGTCCTTTTCTTGGTTTCACACATCATTTTTAAAATTATAAAATTTGGATACAAAAGGAAAGAGTTAGTTTTGTAAGGTTTCGCAGGTACCCAACAGAACTGTTTCCCGATTAAATGATTCGGGATTATGCTTTCGTTCTAAGATTTCTTTTTCCATTTATTTTCCTTATCTATAGGCAAAACAAGAAAATAAATTCTATCTATATAGAATAGTGTTAAAAAAACGAAAAAGAGATAACAATTAACGAATTCAATTAATTTTTTCACAATCTCAGATAGGATTATGAAAAGAACTGAATAGGATCGAACATTAAGTCATCTATACATCTTCCCCATACTGAAAATATTCTGTCATGTACCAAATTCTTGCAGAATTGTAAAAATCACATTCAAAATACATGAGATACGTATATTCCAATCTTTCCCTTTCTGCATCCAAGAATTCCTGTGTAATAAAATCAACATCTACTGTCATCTGGGCTGGAATCTCATGAATATTTGAAGTACTTTTCAGTGGATAAAAATAATTGTCATCATCATAAATTGATAGACATCTTCACATGCGGTATTCCTACCTTAGAGTAGACATTCCCAATTTGCATAAATCCTGATTTTGCATAAAAATCTCTTATAGTATAAATTGAATCCAAAATAATTTTTGATTTATTCATCTTCATTGAATACATTATGATTTCTTCCAAAGCGATCTTTCCAAAGCCCTTAGAGCGGAATTCTGTTAGAATTCCCATTCTTTCAATTTTATAGGAATTATTTTCTGTTCTTAATCTAAATGTTCCAATAATACCATTATTCTTCATGATGAAAAATTGTTCTAGTTTTTGATCATCATCATCAAAGATATTATTTAGAGAAATTCCCAATTCTTTGTTAAAAATCATAGTTCGAATATTTCTAACTTTATCAAGATCGTCTGTTCTACGAATGAAAACTGTCACATGAAAATTTACTCAGGATACTTCTTGAGTGTTATTGTGATTAATCATCACTCTACTTGTATTTCTCCCTAACATCATCAGACCATTTTGATCTATCAGTTTCATGCCTTTCCAAGAATTCTGATTCTATTTTATCTAATTTTTCTTTGATTCTTGAGCGCTAGATTTCTGGTCTTTGAATATTGAGAATCTCCATATTTTCAAGTCTTTCAATAACCTAATAATTAGTAAATTAGAAAATTTCAGATATTCACGTTAAGAAATTATGAATTAATTCACATATTTGTTCAGGTTTTTCAGTAAATGGTGCATGTCCTGCATCCGGAATTATTTCAATATGTGAATTAGGAATAGATTTTTTGAAGAGTTCTGAATGTTGAAGAGGAATCACTTTATCTTCAACTCCCCAAATGATTAAGGTTGGAACACTGTCTATCAGTTTTAGTCTATCAAGTTTTATCTGAGTGTTGGTACTGTTTTCAAGAGTTAATTTGAATGCATATTTTGCATTTGATAAATTTATTCGTTTGATAAAACTTTCAACAAGTTTTAATGGAATTTTTGTGCTATCAGAAACCATCTGCTCGAAAATATTTCTCACATTGTCATTTGTAGGATTCATCGCCACACAAAGATATTCTTTCAACAAGGGCGTTGGCTTTTTTAGAAATCCTGAAGAATCTATCAGGATCAGTCTTTCCACATCAATTTTATTTTGCATGGTTACTTCTGATGCAATATATCCACCTAAGGAATGACCTACAATACTTGTCTTGTCATTGATTGCAAGCAAGTTCATGAAATTTATTACAATATCTCTAAAATTTTCAATGGTATAATCCATTGATAGGGGTTTGTCACTTTCACCAAAACCAGGTAGATCAAGTGAAATTGTATGAAAGTTTGCAGATAAAGATTTAGGAATATTCCCCCATCTATCAGCTGAAGAGCCAAGACCATGAATAAACAAAATATGTCTGGGATTATCTTTTCCTGATTCAAGGTATCTTATCTTTAGACCATTTAGGTTTGCCCAGTTTTCTTGCAATATCTGTTTAATTTTTGTATCTAACTTTTATCTTTTCAATAATGTTTCTTCTTGGTTCGATTCATTCCAGACTACTATTTTTTGAGATTGCTTTTTTTATCCACCTCTGAGAACCTTGAGGATGAGAATATCTTCACGATTATCACAACATGATAAAAAACCAAATTAGAAAAACAATCTAAGGCAATTGGATGGCATCAAAATAAAGATTATTTATTAAAATCAGATTTGTTAAATTTTAACATGTGATCTTTTATCGTTATTTTGGATCCTTTTTTCATATAGTAAGGGATTTTTTTTTCCGAAAATAATCGTACGTTTATTTTTGCGTTATCTTCCATGGCTTCATAAATATCCAAATCAGAGTTACCTTTGCTGATTTGTTTCCATGTGTCCTCTAATTCACAGTAAACAAAGTTGATGTACGTAATGGTTGGTTCAGTCATGCTTATTTGAGATTCAATTACACCGTAATTTTAACCAAGTTATTTTTTGAATTTTACAGAATACCAATCAACGTCTAATTTTTGATTTAGATTGATTCCCTCAAAGTGTTAGGTATGAATCAGGTAAGATTGGATTCACTTTAGTGAATAAATTAGTTCCATAATAGAGCCTTGCAAAATTAGTTTGATTCTCATGCTTTGTATAAAAAATCCAGACATGATCGGAGCAAGACACTAACTTGCCTTGATTTTGATTCCTGTCCAAGAGATTAAATGTGGAACTTCATCCTAATCAGAAATCTAAACCACAAATTTCTCACAATGAGGGTATTTCATTGTAGAGCCGACATCCATCGTTGCCAATGGAATATCACATTCATTGTAGTTCCATGTAGACATTCACACATAATTAACAAATTTCAGATATCAACTGTCTACCCTCAACAAGGTAGAGTATGCACATCCTATTATTCCATATTGAGATCAGTATAAAATTATACATGTATCCTACCTTGTGACGGTCAAAAACGGATACATCAGGGTCAGGATTTGAATCATCAACATGAATCAAAAGAGGATTTATTGATTATAGAGAAGTGTTTACAAATGGAAATGAAGAATTAATTTTCAAGTAGCATTATTTTTTTCTCAATATCTGCAATTTTTTTAAAAAGTTCATCATAATTAGGTTCTACAAAGGCAGTTTTTTTGACTGTTGATTTTTTCTTAGCTGCGGCCTTCTTTGCAACAGTCTTTTTCACCGTCTTCTTTTTAACGTCCGTCTTTTTGACTGCAGGTTTTTTCTTGGATGGTTTTTTCTCCGCTATTTTGGATTTTGCCATATCAATTAATAACAGACATTATATAAATATCAAATTGTCTATTTGAAAGAAAAAAATTGAATTGATTTGAATAGTATCTAAGTTTCATACATCTACATCATTTCCACTATACAAATGGCGGACGAATTCCCGCGGATTTGAACTAATTTGAGTTCAAACTTTATTGTGATGTAACAGATCAAGCTCACTTTTTAATAATAAAAAATAATATTGTCTGGAACTATCTTTCAAATGTTTCATCTATTTTTCCATTCAATCTTAAACTGATCAATAGCGAGACAGTCAAAGTCGAAAAGATGATCAAAAAAACTCAAAAGGAATCAAAGCATATCAATTACAGAATATACGGATAGAAAAAATTGTAAAATTACATCATATCAAGTCACGCCAAATCCCCGTAAACTCATCGCTGTGAACTACAGTTTTCACTTCAAGAAATCCCAGATGCTCAAGGTTTTCTCTTTTGTCAAAATATTTGTAGACTCCCTCCTTGTCTGGATAAATGATAAGAGTCTCCTGTTGACCAGGTTTCAACAAATCTGTCTGAGCATTCAACCCTTCAATGTATAACCTGTGATGTTGGTCTCCATTGTTAACCACGGTCAAGACATATGCAAAACTGGTTCTGGTGATAAGATGCGGGTTTGGTTCTCCACCGATTCCAGAAATTCCCTGTAGTTGAACTTTGCCATCAATATCCTCAAAAGCAACAGTTTGCTCTACTCTTTCTTGCCAAAAGATTGAGACATGCCTTACATTTCCCTGACCGATAAATCCTATTATTACTGCCAAAGATACAACACCTACTAAAATTGCAATAAGTATCAGGGTTTTATCCTTTGAAATCATGAATAAACTAAGATTAATTCTTATTTTTAAATAGAACACGATTGCTAAAGTTGAAAGTCATCATGAATTTTTCTTGAATTATTATATTACAAAAAAATATTTTACTATAACTAATTTTTTACTGATCATTTTACTTTTACTAGTGTGTTTTTATCAAAACGGTAGATTTTCAGTCATAAGTTCCAACCTTGAAATTAGCATTGAGCAGTATTGCATGTGATTTGGTTTAGTTCATCCCACTGATTATCAATCATCTTACTTTGCTTCCACATTGAAATCTATCATTTCACCCAAGATGATGCTGTTGATCATCGACATCAATTCAGAGCCCCCATCATTGTCGATCAAAAGTCACCTCCAATTTTTCTATACGCTTCCTTAAGGATCGTCTATTCAACATGGAAATAAAAAATGCTGCTGTAAGACCCAATAGTCCCAGATAGAAGCGCAATGACAATTGCGATGATGCTGGAGATTGTGTCAGGATTGATGTATTGTTCAACATAGAGTGAATTGTTGACAACATTGGTTTGACGGGTTTGGGGTTGGTTTTCTTGGAGATTGTCATTTGAACTGATTACATTCACAACTTCTGCATTCCAATCGTTTCATGTTAAATGAAAATTCTTCCTTACCATTTGTCGGTTCCATTTTTACAACATGTGAAACGGTAGAATACCCACAATTTGTGCACGGGTCTTCATCTGGATCGATTTTTAATTATCTTTTTAGAGAATTCCACATGTTATTTCATTTCTTAGGGATTGTCGTCCCATCCTTCTTGTGATCTAGGTTCAGGAAGTAAGATTTTGCAATTCCGACATTTCCATTCTCCTTTGTCTCCTCTTTCTTGATGATTATGTTTACACTCGGATGTTTCTGTCATTCCATCTCAATCTCCATTATGGTCTGATTGTAATAATCAGAGAATTGCTCGCCCGGTCTCTTGGCCTTTTTCATTTCCTCTTGGAGTTTTTTAATAAATTCTTCAGCCTTTTGTCTGGTTGAGAATATTCTGATTGTTCCATCAATGTAGCCGTCATCTCCATGATATCCATTAACTACAACATAACATGTGTTGTTAGATGTCATCTAGTAACCACCTCCTTTTCAATAACTGATTCACTAGACAACTTACAAAATAATTCATTTGTCATTTCTTATTTCTCCTGTTAATTATTTTTTTAATTAAAATCACAACTATAACAATTCCAATACCAGCTCCAAGTAATAATTGGGCTGGTTCATATTCTGATGAAAATTCTTTTGTAAAATAAAGGGTGATTATATTTATCATTTCTTCATCTAACTCTTTTTTTCTAATATTCTATTAAAAAATCTACTAATGAAAGAGTTCTTTATACTGTCATCATACCGGACATCAGGCACAATTACAAAAAAATTGTCAAAGGTATTGGACCTTAGGAGTCCCAGTAGTCATTTTGGTCTGAAAACAGTTCCTCCACATCGACCGGATTCACGACAACAAAGTTCGAATCCAAAATTCAGATAGAGTTTTTGTGCCTAAGAAATCAAAACAAGGGCTATAATTTTTTAGAAGGTAGTCAGATTATCAGGACAACAATACAAAAGGAGCAATATTGGGGATTCCTTCATAATTTAGGATAAAGAGCATGTAATACCCAGGAGGAGCCAAACTTTTGTTTTCAGGCATATTTACTGATAATAAATGATCATTTTTTTCAAATTCTAATCCAATGTATCGTTGTTCAGGATTAAGACAGTGAGTGGTATTTGATGGACGTATTATTGCAACGGATTCTATAGAATTTGTATTCAAAGTTTCAATTTCAAATGGCTTTCCATATTTTATCTCTGATGGCGGATTTACAATTTCAGGTCGTTTTCCTTTAAAGAAGTATGGTGGTTTGTAAATTTCAATTCTTTTTTCAAAACATTTCCTAGAAGGATTACTTCCAGCAGTCATCACACTTCCATCTTGTAACAAAATTGCGTTAGAGTGATATAATCTATCAACTGACATTCTTGCAACTTTAATCCATTTTTCTTCTTTTGTAATGAACATCTCTGCATCCATCACTGCATCTGGGGTATGTTTTGGATTACCTGTAGATTCATCAAGACATCCTTCATTGCCATGATGATGACCCATGTGGCCTCCTTTCCCACCAACAACTAGAATATTTTGATCAGGCAAAATTACTGCATAGATATAATATCGATTATGAATCATGTCTCGGTATTCTTCAAACTGTGGAGTTTTTTCAGACTGTGAATCAAACTTTATAACTTCTGTTTTGTTTGTGATATGATTACCAACCATATCACCACCGCCCATAAGCATTACATTCCATTTACCATAAGGAGGATTAATTGGAAGCAGTACACTAGACCCTTCTTGTCTATGCATATTTTTGGGATTTGGAATTTTTTTCCAACCTTTTTGTCCGGGTTTTAGAATACCGATGTTAAAACCATATAATGAGAAAGGAAAGGTCATATGCGTGTTGTATGACCCAGAATATAACAGTTTTCCATTTGGCATGAGATGAATTCTTGGATATAGTGGAAGAAATTTGTTGGCACCATCCATATGTTTCCAGACATATTGGTCTCCATCTTTTGTGCAAATTTCATGATGGTTTAGAATTAACCATGGTGGCCACTTTGTCAGTCCTGCAAATGTTGCAATACTTCCATCTTGTAACATTACACACGTTGGATACCATCGTCCATGTTTCATGTTTGGTAGTCTGGTCCAACTATGATCAGTAGGATCAAAAATGTAGGATTGCTCCAATCCTGAAAAGGGGGGAAATGTCATTTCTAGATTAAAAAATCCATCATACTTGTAGGTGCCACCAGCAAGAAAGAGTTTGCCATCAGGAAGGTAGGCATGTCCTACACAAAATAAATCTCCCTCAATTCCTACATCAGATATTTCTTGTACTATACCCTGGTTATGATCAGAGTAATTTGGTGTGAATATTTCTGGTAGATACCACTTTCCCTCCATCTCTTTTTCATTGGCAGAACCACCAAAACCTAAGACTTCACCTGTGTGAAGTAGAGCCAAATGAACAGGTAGATGTTTGAATTGTGATTCTATTATTTCCCATTTCCCAATTAGAGTGTCATTATCATTCTCATTATTCACCTAGAATCATTCTCAAAATCATATTAAACTGTTAAAATGTAATTTAAGAAAAATTAGAATCAAAATGCATAATCCTAATGGAGATTATGAATTAGTTCTTTGTGTCATCTTCGTGCCATATTTTCTGATAATTCTTACATTTTCTTTAGAAAATTCTCTCTTAATCAGTTCTAGCGCTTGATTCTCATGATTTTGATTGTGATATTATTTGCATGCCTATTTTATAGCACAATTTGATGTCTTTCAAGTTCTTAGAAAAGACTTTGTTTTTGTAAACATAATTGTCTTTTTAATCAAGATACTGTAAAGATTGTAACGTTAGGATATTATCATCATCCAAAAATATCGGTTTTTTGTTCTAATATTTTTTTGGCAGCTAGTGATGCAATAGTCATAACAGTTAGTTGAGGATTGACTCCCAACGAAGTAGGAAATACACTGGCATCACAAATATACAAATTTTCAACGTCATGAGAACGACAATACGAATTAACGATGGAAGTTTTTTTATCAGCACCCATTCTGTTGC
>Ga0224508_10001895_pt1 | contig 18363 bp, 15 predicted proteins | sample SF_Jan12_sed_USG_4_FD_170157 | JGI IMG/M metagenome (GOLD analysis project Ga0224508, IMG submission 170157) | Sediment microbial communities from San Francisco Bay, California, United States - SF_Jan12_sed_USGS_21 | ecosystem: Environmental > Aquatic > Marine > Sediment | place: USA... | reverse complement strand
CCGTAGGTCGGGGATGTACCGTCGGGCGATCTCGACGGCCCGGACCGCGTGGTCGGGCCGCTTGTTCGAGGTCATCCTCCCGACGAAGACCACCGTCGGTGTGGCGTCCTTGATCATCGGCGTCGTCGACGTCACGTCGTTGATCCCTTCCGGCACGACCGAGACGCGTTGCAGCCCAGCCTCGACCAACGATTGGCGACTCGACTCGGACACGGTGATGACCGGAACGTGGCGCATCGAGCGCAGCCATGTTGGCTCGAGCAGATACCGGCCGACTGCCGCCGCCGGGAGGGGGAGCTCGAAGAACCAGACCTCCCTGGCCAGCTGGTGCATCAGGGCCACGACCGGGATGTTCCCGACCCAACGGTGACAACCGAAGGGCCGGGTGTTGACTTCATCGATCACGAGGTCGTAGCCCTCGAAGCGCCCCGTCCTCTCCCACCAGTGACGAGCGGCCCGGTAGACGCCGAATGGACCCCCTCGTCGTACGTGACGGAGCCCGTCGACCAGCTCGTCGTCGTTCCGACCGCGGACGCCGCTCGAGACCAGGGTGATCGAGTGACCCCACCGGACCCAGCGCCGCAGGATCTCCTCGGTGAACACCTCGGCCCCGCCGCTGCGCGGGTTGGCACGGTCCCTCCAGTTGAACAGCGCGATCTTCACGACGCCACCGCAGCCTGATCGGCGGGTCGTCGGATCGTCGGATCGTCGGATCCGAAGCGCAGCCGGCAGGCGAAGGCCACCAGATCGCAGACCGTCTGGACGATCTTCACCGGCCCTATCGTGCTGTTGGCGTTGCCACGGAGTCGGACTGGACACTCGATGAAGTGACGCCAGCCTCGCGACGCGGCAATGGCCAGGAACTCAAGGTCGAACAGGTACCCGTCCACCTTGGTTCGCGGGAGCACGTCGAGGACCACCTCGCGCCTGAACAGCTTCACCCCGACCTGGGTGTCCTTGACCGAAACGTCGAAGAGCCAGCGCGTGAGCAGCTGCCCGACCGTCGACAGGGCGCGGCGTGACCGGGTGGCGGTGACAATGGAGCCTCGGTGCCTCTTGGATCCGATGGTGCCGTCGGACCCGAACCGGAGCAGGTCGCCGTACAGCACGCGAAGATGCGTGGGGTCGATGTCACCGTCGCCGTCGATGAACCCGATGACTCGACCTCTGGCCGACGCCATCCCCGATCGCACTGCACGGCCCTTGCCGTGATTGGTCTCGAGTCGCAGTACCCGGACCGCGTCGAGCGACAGTTTCTCTACCGACTTGGACGTGGCGTCGACCGAGCCATCGTCGACGACGATGATCTCGCTCGAAACGAGCAGTCCCGCCGTTACCTCGGCAATTCGCTTAACGGTGGCAGCTACGGTTTCGCCCTCGTTGTACACCGGCACGACGATCGACAGATCGAGTGAGGCCGGTGTGAGGGAGGCCGGTGTGCGTGAGGCCAGACCAGCAGGCCTGGCCAACGGCTTGATGAGTGGCGCGGCGGCCGCCAGCGCAGCGACCAGCATGGCGGCCAGGACGAGCATCGACAGGGCAACGGAGCCCGTGACGCGGTTGCCACCGACGACGACCACGGCGAACCCGAGCCACGGAGCATTCGCCGCCAGCAGCGAACCCTTGGCCAGGTGGTAGTTGATGAGTGCGCTGAGCAGGGCCGCCCACAGGGCGGCCACAGCCAGCGAGGCGACCGTCGCTGCCGAGACGTCGTAGGTCTGCCCCAGGACCAGCTCGAGTAGGGGCTCGGCTGCGACCATCACGACCAGCACGCCACACAACCCGACCACGAGGCTGCTGACCAACGACGCCCGCAGTGCGTGCCGGGCCGCTGCGCCTTCGAGCGAGTAGCGGGGAAGGGCGGCCGTGATGATCGACTGCGGCGCGTAGAGCACCGTGCGAGCGGCGAGGGCGGCGGCGGCATAGGCCCCCGCCTCGGTGGCGACGAAGTGGTGACGAGCCAGCACCGTGTCGATTCCGACCACGAGCCAGAATCCGGCGAACGCGACCACCCCACCGACCAGTTCCGACCAGCGGATCCGCAGATCCCAGGCGACGGCCTCGGGTTGAGGAGCCAATCGAGCGGCAACGAGGAGAGCGAGCGTTGTCACGACCTCCGACACCAGCATGGTGAACAACGCCACGCCGCTGGTTGGCCGGAGACTCAACAGCACCGCACCGCCCACGAGTCGGAGGCATGTGCCGCCGACGAGTACGACGGCGAGCCGAAGATAGTGCTCACGACCGAGCAGCACCGATCGCAGAACGAGCCCGGCGAGTGCTGGTATGAAGAACAAGCCGACCAGGAGAGGCGAGACGGCACCGCCGAGCCCGAGGTAGGAGTTGACCCATGGCCCCGCAACGACCAGGGTCGAGGCCACCAGGCAACCGGCTGCCGTGAACTGCACGAGGGCCGGCCCGAAGCCGATCCGCCGATCCCGCCGATCGATGCGGCTCGCTTCAGCGGTGAGGGCTACCTGGATCGCACCAGCCGGCACGGCGAGAGCGACGAGGATCGCCAGCATGGCGCTGAGCGAGCCGTACTCGGCTGCCCCGAGGAACCGTCCGGCGAGGAGGTGAAACGCCACGTTGCCTCCGGCGACCGCCATGAGCCCGATCACGAGGCTCACAGGGCCCCGCCAGCGGCCGAGGCGTATGTCCGGTCCGAGCTCCATCGAAGAGGCGGTTTCGACTAGGCGTTCCGGATTCGGCGCCCAACGAGGAACAGCAGCCACGCTGCGAGGGCGAGGCCGGTCGCCAGCACGCCGGTCGTCCAGGCGGAGCGACCGGTGAAGGCCAGGACCGCCGGCTGGGCGGCGACGACGTTGACCGTCACGCCGAGGACTTGGGTCTCCGTCCCGGACGAGCAACTGGCGTTGATCTTCAGCGGCCCGGCCTCGGTGCGGGTCGGCACAGGGACCGCTTTCGAGAAGTCTCCCCTGGTGTCGGCGGTCGCGGTGACGAACACGGTGTTCGCCGAGTTGGCGAACGTCACGGTTGCGTTCGGGGCACAGCCCCCACCGGTGACCCTCACCGTCGCCCCGGGGGCCGGAGCGTCGGTGCTGACCTCGAGCGGTCCAGCGATTGGGGCGGCGGTGAGGGTCACCTCGTCGGCGAGCACGTGGGTACCGCCGCCCAGTCGAGCGCAGACGGCCTCGATCTCGAGATCACCGCCCGGAGCGGCGGCCGGGATCACCAGATCAGCTGAGAAGTCGCCGCCAGCGTCGGCCGATCCCATCTCGAGGAGTGAGCCATCGCCGGTCATCACCGTAACCGATGCCCCGGGGCCACAGCCTCCGCCCTGAATCGTGACGGTGGCACCGGCGGTTGGAGCCCGGTCGCTCACAACCAGCTCGTCGGAGGTTCTCGGGTAGTCCTGGGCATGAGCCCGCACGCTCAGCAGGCCGGTCGCCGCCATCAAGACGACGGCGGCAATGCTCATGCCTCGCAGGTTCATCGGCCCGCTCGTCGCCACTCGTCGCTCTCCCAACGGTCCGGTCGGTCAGGGACCTCTTGGCCTCTGTCGGGCGCGCGGCCGTGGAGTTGAGGACATCGCCGCCGATGGATCCGGAGCTCGGTGGCAGGTCTCGGCTCCGGTGAGGATCACATGCCCGCGAGATCCGGCGGCAGTGGGGCTGGTGCCTCTTCCTCGATCTCGGTCAACGTGGCCTCGGCGAGCAAGAGGGTGCCGGCGACACCGACCGCGTTCTCCAACGCGACGCGGACCACCTTGGCCGGGTCGAGCACGCCGGCCTCGTCGAGCTGCTTGTACTCGCCGTCTCGGGCATCGAGCCCGAAGAAGCCCTCACCGTCGGCGATGTCGCGCACGACCACTCCGGCGTCGAGCCCGCCGTTCGCCGCGATCTGACGGCACGGGACCTCCAGAGCGGACCGGAGGACCCGCATGCCGACCAGCTCGTCACCTCCCATGCCGTCCATCGCCGCGTCGAGGTCGTCCATCGCCCGGACCAGCGCCACCCCTCCGCCGGGCACGACACCTTCGGTGATAGCCGCCTTGGTGGCGCTGATGGCGTCGTCGAACGCGTCCCTCTTCCTGGCCACCTCGGCCTCGCTGGTGGCTCCCACCTTGATGATCGCCACCCCGCCCGCCAGCTTGGCCACCCGTTCCTCCAGCTTCTCCCGGTCCCAATCGGAGGTGGTGGTCTCGATCTGACGCTTGAGCTCGTCGATGCGAGCCCGTACCGCCTCGGCCGAGCCCTCGCCGCCGATGATCGTGGTCGCATCCTTCGACACGATGACGCGGCGGGCCCGCCCCAGATCTTCGAGCGTGACGGTTTCGAGCGTCTGACCGAGATCCTCGGAGATCAGCATCCCCTTGGTCAGCACGGCGATGTCGTCGAGCATGGCTCGGCGGCGCTCACCGAAGCCGGGGGCCTTCACCCCCACCACGGAGATCGTGCCGCGGATCTTGTTGACCACGAGCGTGGCCAGCGCCTCCGCTTCGATCGTCTCGGCGATGACCACGAGCGGCAACCCGGCCTGGACCACCGCATCGAGCAACGGCAGCAACGGCGCCATCGAGGTCAGCTTCTTGTCGATCAGCAGGATCGACGGGCGGTCGAGCACCGCCTCCATCGCTTCGGGATCGGTCACGAAGTACGGGGAGAGGTAGCCCTTGTCGAACTGCAGGCCTTCGACCACCTCCAGCGTCGTCTCGATGCCCTGAGCCGACTCGACTTCGACGACGCCGTCGTGTCCGACCCGATCGATGGCGTCGGCGACCAGGCGGCCGATCTGCTCGTCGTTGTGGGCGGAAACCGACGCGACGTGCACGGTGTCGGCGGTGTTGGCCACCGGTCGGCTGAGTTTCGCCAGCGAGTCGACCGCGACCTCCAGGCCCCGTTCCAGCCCCCGCTTCAGCCTGATCGCCGAGCTCCCCGCCGTCACGTTGCGGAGCCCTTCGCGGAAGATCGCGTACGCCAACAAGGTGGACGTGGTCGTCCCGTCGCCGAGGAGATCGCCGGTCCGGGTAGCGGCCGCTTTGAGCATCTGAGCGCCGAGGTTCTCGTCCTGGTCCTCCAAGTGCAGTTGCTTGGCGATCGTCACACCGTCGTCGCACACGATCGGCTGGCCGTACTTCTTCTCGATGAGGACCGACCGGGCCTCGGGTCCCAGGGTCGGTCGCACCGCGTCGGCCAGCGTACGGGCACCTTCGAGGAGCTTCGTGCGGGCCTCGTCTTCGAACAGGAGATGGGAATGGGTGCTCATAGGAATGCTATGCCTCGGACGGCCGGCAGGAGCAAGAGGACAAGGTCCCGACCGCCGCCGATGATGACCCAGCCGAGTCCCGGTGCTGGTCAGCGCAATCCATAGCGAACCGTCTTGAGATTGACCGAGGAATCGTGGGACCATGCGGCTACACGAAGAACCGGTCACCGTGAGCCGGCAGCGCAACGCCAACCGAACGCGGGCCGGCACGCTAGGAATGCAGTGAGCGGTTCGGTCGTGTCGTGGCGGATGTGGGCCTCAGCTCCGGCAAGTGGAACTGAGGCCCCGTCCCCTGCGGGCGATCCCCCGTCCTTAGCCGGCAAACGGCCGGTAAACCCAAGCCTCGGAACGACCGATATTCCGCGGGTGACGAACCTCGAGGCCGGTTCATCTCATCCTCGGCTGACCCGTCGCCCAGCGATCGTCGACGCGGTTCGGGTCGCGTCGACCGCGCTCGGTTGCCCGGTCGAGTACGTGGTCCTGAGCGGCCAGCGTGCCTATGTTGCTGCCGCTGCCGGCCCCGCCAGCCTGCAACCTCGACCGCTGGCAGGGTTCGAGCGGTCGCTCCTAGAGGGAGCGGCCATTGCGAGGGGCGACAACGGTACCGCCGTCATGGTTGAGCGGGCCGACGATGGCATCGGGGCACTGGTCGCCGACGCACCCCTCGACGACAGTGGTCTCGTCCTGCTCTCCGGCCTCGCCCGCATGCTCGACGACGAGACCGGGTCGAGCGCAGCGGGTGACCGGGCCGGGTCGGGCACGAGGCCCGAGGCCCGAGGTGAGGCCATCCTCGCCGGTCTCCGCGACGTCGTGCTGATCCTCGACCACGAGTTCGTGATCCGCTGGTGCAACCACGCAGTGGCGACACTGCTGGGATGGGTGCCGGGCGAGGTGATCGACCGGGCGGCCGCCGAGCTGATCCACCCCGACGATCTGCCGGCGGCGGTCGATGCCGCCGCTCGACTGTCGGCCGGTCACGAGACCTACCGCGTGCGCCTCCGGGTGCTCGCCGCTGACGACCGGTGGGTACCCGTTTCGGTTACCGGTCTCGACCACAGCCACGATCCTGCTATCGGCGGCCTGTTGCTGTCGCTCCGCAACGACGAGGGCTCCACCGAGACCGAGCGCGCCCTCGACCGGGCTCAACGGGTCTCCTCGGCGATCCTCGAGAGCCTGACCGACGCCGTCGTCGCCACCGACGTGGTCGGGGCGACGACGGTCATCAACGCCGCGGCCAGGGCCTTGTTCGGGGTGGCGCCCGGGGTCGCGGCAGCGACGGTGACGATCGACGATCTTGCGCTGCTCGACGTCGAGGGCGTCCCGCTCCCAGCGTCGGAGCACCCGTTGAACCCTGCGGCGGTGGTCGTGCCGGCCGAGTGCTGTGTCCGCCGCCGCGGCGGCTTGCGACGCATCACTATCACCAGGAGCGACGTGGCCGGACCCCATGGTCGGCTCGGAGTCGTCATGACGTTGCGCGACGTGACCCGGGCGAGGACCGACGCCATCGAGCTGCGAAGCCGGGCCCTCCACGACCAGCTGACCGGCCTGGCCAACCGCAGGCACCTCATGGAGACGCTCGCCTCGTTGTCGACCGCCCCACCGCCGGCCGTGGCTGCCTTCTTCATCGACCTCGACGGGTTCAAGAACGTGAACGATGTGCACGGTCATCGCGTCGGCGACTCGTTGCTCCGCATGGCGGCGGCCCGGCTCAGAGCTCAGCTGCGAGAGGACGACTTCCTGGCCCGTCACGGCGGTGACGAGTTCGTCATCGTCGTGACCCACTTCGACGACCCGGAATCGGTCTACGCCCTGGCCGACCGTGTCCGGTCGTCGCTAGCCGAGCCGTACGACGTCGACGGTGTCCGCTTACATCTGAGCGCATCGGTCGGTATCGCCGTCCACGAGCGCGACGAGTTCGACGGCGACCGGTTGCTCCAACAGGCTGATACGGCCCTCTACGCCGCAAAGGCGGTGGGCCGGGACCGCGTCGAGGTGTTCGATGCCGAGCTCGCGGTGGCGGCCGAGATCGCGCAATACCGGCGCAACCTCGTCAGGACCGCACTGGAGCGCGATCTCGTTGCGATGTACTTCCAGCCGATCGTCGACGCCGAACGAGATCGCATCGTCGGGGTCGAGGCGCTGGTTCGCTGCATCGCTGCCGACAACGAGGTCGTCGGGCCAGCAGGCTTCCTCGACGCGATCGAAGGCACCAGCCTGGCGGTGGGCCTCGACCACCGGGCGTTCGAGTTGTCGTGCCAGGCGGCCGCTGCACTCCGGTGCGCCACCCCCGACCGGCCGATCTGGGTGGCGTGCAACTTCTCGGCTCCCACGCTGATGCAGCCCGATCTCGTCGCCACGGTGCTCGGTTCGATCGAGCGGTACGGCATCGACCCCGACCAGATCTGCCTCGAAGTGACCGAGACGTCGGCGTTCCGTGCGGGGGCGGCGACGATCGGGGCCCTCCGTCAACTCCGCGACCATGGGGTCGGCATCGCCCTCGACGACTTCGGCACCGGATACTCATCGCTCTCCCACCTGCGGGATCTTCCCTTGTCGACGGTCAAGATCGACAAGACGTTCGTCAACAAGCTCGATGCGAACGGCACCGAGCGGGTCATTGCCGCCGCCGTGGCCGAGCTGGCCGAGTCGCTGGGCTTCGCCGTCGTGGCCGAGGGGGTGGAGACCTCCAGCCATCTCCGAGCCGCTCGAGAGGTCGGGTTCCGCAATCTCCAGGGTTGGCACTACGCACCCGCGGTGTCGCTCGACGAGCTGTTGAAGCTGCTCGCCTCCGGTGGTGGGCTCATCCCGACAAGCACACCGACACCCCCCGGCGTGCGCTGAGCGCTGCTGCTGGTGGTCGCCGGCGCGAACGAGCGATCGCTCAGCAGGGGAGCTCGGCGGTTGTCCGGGAGAACAACTCGACACCGCTCGCATCCCTGGCGGCGGGATCGAGCATGCTCGGCGGAATCCGCACTCGGGCTCGCGGTGGGGGAAGGGCGGCCCGGACGACCCGTGGTCTCGGCGGCGACGCCGATGGCTGCCGCTCCAGCCAGTCGTTCAGGTCGTCGACGGCGAAGCGGATGTTGCCTTCGAGCTCGTAGTGCATGATTTGCCGCTGGACGGCGAGCCGCCGCAGCTCCTCGGGCTGGAGGCCGAGACGGGCCGCCGCTTGCCGCAGGCCGACGAGGTCTTCGGCCTCGTCGTCGTAGTCATCGAAGATTGATGGTGGCCGCCTCAGCATTCGCCCAACTCCCTCCAAGGCACACTGTAACGATGCGGGGCAACCGCTGCGAAACCTGATCATCGTCGTACGCGTTCGTCAGACAACGGTCATGCAACCGTCGTATGTTTGACCTGGTCCTTTGTGCCCGCTCGGGAGAACTACCCACGGTCGCTAGGGGTTTCTCCTCACCTGGCAGAGGTGGGAGCGGAGGACGGTGCGCCGATCGTGTTCCTCCACGGGGCCATGGTGGCGGGCTGGATGTGGCTTGGCCAATGGGTCAGTCTCGCCGACACTGCAGACCAGGTGGCGGAGATCATCCGCTCGCGGTGCCCCGATCAGCGAGCTCACATCGGGAGTGCCCTACGGACCGACGCCCCTGCCTCTGCGAAGTGTCCTTCAACCCGATGTCGGATGGACTCGACGGGGCGACGACCCCGACCCTCGCGGTGGTCGGGACCAAGGACACCGCCGTCGCCCGTCGAGCAGTCCGCCACCTCCAGGAGCTCATGCCAGACGCTCGTGGATGTCTGGTCCCCGACGTCGGTCACCAGTGGAACGCCGAACGGCCGGCGCTGTTCACCGACATGGTCCGGGCCTGGGTCGAAGCCCAGGACATCGACCCACGGCTCACGCCGATCCGGTGCTGACCCAGGACCAACGGTGGGTCCTGCGTCGCACGACTAGCTCTCCGAGGACGGCTCGTCGCGATCGCCGACCCAGCCGAGCGTGTCGTAGCCGCTCAGGCAGTCGTCGACCATCGCCCGCATGCGATCGGTGTCGCCCCTTGCCTCGGCCCACCCGAGCACGTCGAGGCGTTGCTGCTCCTGGTTGCCGGCGTAGTTGCGCTCGTACAGCGCATGACGGCCGGCGAACTCGCTGTAGAGCGCGTCCCACACGAGCTTGAACAGCTTGACCCGGGCCTCCGCATCGATTCCGGTCCCCCGGAAGTAGCGATCGATCGTCGGTCGTAGCTCGGGGGTTCGGAGATCCTTGACGCTCGACACCGTGTAGATCGGTGCGCCGGCCAGGTAGCACTCGAAGAGCTGCCGCACCCGATCCCAGGTGTTGGTGTTGAACAGCCGGGCCGCCGCCGCGGTCTGGAGGCGGGGCACGACGGTCCCACCGATCCCGGCTTCGGGCTCGGCCACCATCGCTGTGGTCATCGCCCAGATCGTCTCCCGCATCGCGATGATCTCACCGACCGCGGCCTGCACCGCCCGGAACCCGTCGGTGCCCGATGCCTCGGTGCCCTTGAGCAGGAGCCCAGCGGCGAAGTCGAGCTTGACGGCGAGCCGGGTCGACGCCTGCAGATTGTAGCGGTTGAAGAAGCCGGATTCGGCGTAGAAGCCCTTGGCCCGCTCGACGTCTCTGAAGACGAGCACGTTCTCCCACGGCACGAACGCGTCGTCGAACACGATCACCGAGTCGTTCTCGTCGAACCGGGAGGCGAGCGGCGCGTCGAACGGGCTGGCCGCCGCCGCTTCGTAGGAGGGGCGGCAGATCAGCTTCACCCCGGGCCCGTTCATCTCGGTGATGAACACGAGCGCCATGTCCTCGTCCCGGCCAGGCTGCATCCGGGCGGCGACACCGGAGTTGACAGCCACGAACGTGGCGTGGGTCAGGGCCGAGCCGGTCGCCACCATCTTCGCTCCGCTGACCCGGATGCCGTTGTCGTCCGTGCCGCGGAGCGAGACGTACACGTCGCGCACGTCCATCCGCTCCTTGGCCCGGTCGACCGGTGGGTCGATCAACACGTGGTTCATGAACAGCACGTCGGCCGCCGACCGCTGATACCAGTCGAGGGCGTTTGACCCGTACTCGCCGTAGTAGGCGTGCCCCTCGGCCAGTTGGGCCATGAACGCCGCCTTGTAGTCGGGGGTCCGGCCCATCCACCCGAATGTCTGGCGCTGCCACACCGCGATTGCATCACGGGCTGCCCGTAGCTCCTCGGCGCTGTACGAGGGGGCGAAGAACCGATGGGTCCGATGCCCGAACCGGTCGACCGTGGTCAGCTCGGGCCCGGTGTCCGGATCGTGGAGAGCGTCGTAGAGGCCGGCGACGGTCTGGGCCGCCACGGCGAACGCCGGGTGCTCGACGACGTTGCCGACCCGCTCCCCGTCGTACCAGATCTCCCGTCCGTCATCGAGACTGGCCAGGTACTTCTCGCCGGTCAGCATCGGCCACCCCTCATCGTCCGCTTCCTTCGTACACGACCGTGGTCACCGGCCACAAGGTCTGGCAGTGTGGAGCAACCCCAAGGATCGAAGAGCTCATGCACACCGACGAGTCCAACGGAGCGCCGCGTCGATCCGGCTGGGAGTTCTGGGTCGACCGTGGCGGTACGTTCACCGACGTGGTCGCCCGGCGCCCCGACGGCGCCACCCTCACCCACAAGCTCTTGTCTGAGAACCCCCGGCACTACGACGATGCCGCCATCCAGGCCATTCGCGATCTCCTCGGCCTGGTTCCTGGCGACCGGCTTCCAAGCGAAGAGATCGCGGCGATCAAGATGGGAACGACCGTCGCCACCAACGCCTTGCTCGAGCGCAAGGGAGAGCCGACGGTCCTCGTCACCACACGGGGTTTCGCCGACGCCCTCCGCATCGGTTATCAGGCTCGCCCCTACCTGTTCACCCTCGACATCGTCCTGCCCGAGATGTTGTACCGCGAGGTGGTCGAGGTGCCCGAGAGGGTCAGCGCCCACGGCGAGGTGCTGATCCCACTCGACGTCGAGCTTGCGGCGGCCCTCCTCGCCGAGAAGCGGACCGACGGATTCGACTCGGTGGCCATCTCGCTCATGCACGGCTATCGGCACACCAAGCACGAGGAGTTGCTCGCCCGCATCGCTCGCAGCCTCGGGTTCGCTCAGGTCTCGGTCAGCCACGAGGTCAGCCCGCTCATGAAGCTCGTGGCCCGAGGCGACACCACCGTCGTCGATGCGTACCTGTCACCGGTCCTGCGCCGCTACGTCGACCATGTCGACGCCCGGCTCCGGCCCGAGCCCGCCGAACCACGGTCGGCCCCTCGTCTGCTGTTCATGCAGTCCAACGGTGGGCTGACCGATGCGAGGCGCTTCCAGGGAAAGGACTCGCTGCTCTCGGGACCCGCCGGCGGAGTGGTCGGCATGATCCGGACCGCCGAGACCGCCGGGTTCGACCGGCTCATCGGGTTCGACATGGGCGGCACGTCAACCGACGTGTCCCACTACGCCGGGGAGCTGGAGCGAACCTACGAGACCGAGGTGGCCGGCGTCCGTGTCCGGGCCCCGATGATCCACATCCACACGGTCGCCGCCGGCGGGGGATCGGTGCTCCACTTCAACGGCAGCCGGATGCGGGTCGGGCCAGACTCGGCGGGGGCCGCCCCGGGCCCCGCCTGTTACGGCAACGGTGGGCCGCTCGCCATCACCGATTGCAACGTGCTGCTCGGCAAGCTACGGGCCGAGTACTTCCCCCACATCTTCGGCCCCGACGGCGACCAGGGGCTCGACAGCGCCGAGGTCCGCGCCCGATTCGAGGCGCTGGCCTCGGAGGTGACCGACGCGACCGGCGCCGCTCGAACGCCCGAATCGCTGGCCGAGGGCTTCCTCAGCATCACGTGCGACAACATGGCCAACGCGATCAAGAAGATCTCCGTCCAGCGAGGTTACGACGTATCGGCCTACACGCTGGTGTGCTTCGGCGGTGCCGGCGGGCAGCACGCGTGCCTGGTCGCCGACAACCTCGGCATCGAGCGAATCCACGTGCATCCTCAGGCCGGGGTCCTGTCGGCAGTCGGGATCGGGCTCGCCGATGTGCGGAAGGTCTATGAGCAGACCGTGGAGGTGGCGCTGACGGCCGATGCGTTCGCCGAGGTCACCCAGCGCTGGCGGTCGCTGGCCGCCGAAGGACGTCGGGAGCTGCTGGCCCAGGGCGTGGCCGAGCAAGACCTGGCGGTCAACCGGCGGTTGTCGCTCCGCTATGCCGGCAGCGACACGTCGTTTTTCGTCGACGGTGACGAACCTTCTACTGCGACCGCCCAGTTCGAGGAGCTACACCGGGCCCGCTTCGGCTTCGTGTCACCCGACAGCGCGCTGATCATCGAGGCCGCCCAGGTCGAGGTGATCGGCCGGGCTGCGGAGTCTCACGCCGCGGCCAACCCCACCGCCACCGCGGCCGTCGCCGAGGCTCGGCTCGGGATCCACGATGTCTGGTTCGACGGGGGATCGCAGCCGACCCCGTTCCTCGACCGCGATCGCCTGCGAGCCGGGGACCCGGTGCCGGGCCCTGCCGTCATCGTCGAGGCGATTGGCACGACGATCGTCGAGCCGGGCTGGACTGCAGTAACCACGCCTGCCGGCGACCTGGTTATCGAGCGAGTGGCCAGCCGTCGCCGCAACTCGTCGGTGGGGGTCGAGGTCGATCCGGTGCAACTCGAGATCTTCAACAACCTGTTCATGAACATCGCCGAGCAGATGGGCGTCGTGCTCGAGAACACGGCGTCGTCGGTGAACATCAAGGAGCGGCTCGACTTCTCCTGTGCAGTGTTTGATCCCGGCGGTGATCTCGTGGCCAACGCCCCGCACATGCCGGTCCACCTCGGCTCGATGAGTGAGTCCATCAAGGCCACGATCGCCAAGAACCCGACGATGAAGCCAGGCGACCTGTACGTGATGAACGCCCCATACGACGGCGGCACCCACCTCCCGGACATCACGGTCATCAAGCCGGTGTTCGCCGGCAGGTCAGGGGTCGGTACCGGGCCGGCGCCGACGTTCTACGTGGCGTCGCGGGGCCATCACGCCGACATCGGCGGCTCGGTGCCAGGATCGGCACCCTGCGACTCGACCACGATCGAGGAAGAAGGGGTACTGCTCGACAACGAGCTGCTCGTCGAGAACGACCGGTTCCGCGAGGAACGGATCCGGGCGCTGCTCATCGGCGGGCGCTACCCGGCCCGCAACCCCGACCAGAACATCGCCGACCTCAAGGCCCAGGTCGCAGCGTGCGAGAAGGGCGCCGCCGAGCTCGCCCGAGTCATCGACTACTACGGGCTCGACGTCGTCCACTCCTACATGAACCACGTGAAGGACAATGCCGAGGAGTCGGTGAGGCGGGTGATCCAGGCGCTCAGCGACAGCTCGTTCACAGGCACCGCCGACGACGGCTCGCAGGTCTCGGTTGCGATCACCGTCGACCAGCGGGATCGGTCGGCCGTCATCGACTTCACCGGTACCAGCCCGACCCACCCGGGTAACTTCAACGCTCCGCCGGCGGTCGCGTTCGCCGCCGTGCTCTACGTCTTCCGCTGCCTGGTCGACGACGACATCCCCCTCAACGCCGGTTGCATGAAGCCGCTCCGGCTCGTGTTGCCGCCGGAGTCGATGATCAACCCGTCGTACCCGGCGGCGGTGATCGCCGGCAACGTGGAGACCAGCCAGCTGATCGTCGACACGCTCTTCGGTGCGCTCGGCGTTGCCGCCGCCTCCCAGGGCACGATGAACAACGTCATCTGGGGCAACGACACCCACCAGTACTACGAGACGGTCTGCGGCGGCGCCGGCGCCACCCCCAACGCCGACGGCTGCGATGCGGTGCACACCCACATGACGAACTCCCGACTGACCGATCCCGAGGTTTTGGAGTGGCGTCACCCGGTCGTGCTGGAGTCGTTCGCCATCAGGACCGGGTCCGGTGGTGCCGGCACCCATCGCGGCGGTGACGGGGTGGTCCGCCGGGTCCGGTTCGGTGAGGCGATGGAACTGAACGTGATCTCCGGGCGGCGGTCGGTCCCGCCCTACGGGATGGCCGGTGGGCGGCCCGGCCATACGGGCCGGAACCGGCTGATCCGGCACGACGGCACCACCGTCGAGCTGCGTGGGAGCGACCACACGCTCGTCGAGCCCGGCGACGTGTTCGAGATCCACACGCCTGGCGGTGGCGGCTACGGCCCGCCACTCCCTGACGACGCCCGGTAGCGGTGTTGGCTACCGCCTGGCGGCCGATGCGGCACTAGGCTGCACCCATGCTCACCCTCGCCCGTCGAGTGCTGACGGCGCTCGGCCTTGCCGGCCTGATCGCCGCCCTGTTCCGCCTCCGTGGTAGCGGCGGCGTACCGCCCCAGACCGGGGGTTGGAAGGAAATCACCGACGCCGACCTCACCTGATGCGACTCGCCCTGGTCGGTCTCGGTACAACCGGCTCCCACATCGCCCGACAGCTCATCCAGGCTCCCGTCACCGAGCTGAGCCTGTACGACATCGACCGACGTCGGCTCGAACGGGTCGTGCCTGCAGTGCGGGCCGTGGCTCATGACGTCGAGGTCGTGACCGGGCAACCGGATCCGGCCGACCCGGCCGACGTGGTCGTGCTCGCCGGCCCGGTTGGCACCCATGCCAAGCCCGCAGCTTCGATGGTGGCGGCCGGTAGCCATATCGTGTCGATCTCGGACGACCCGGCCGAGGTGACCCAGCTCCTCGCCCTCGACCGATCCGCCCGGGACCGGCAGCGGGCACTTGTGGTCGGCGCCGGCTTCGCTCCCGGCCTCAGCTGCCTCCTGGCCCGCTTTGCCGCCGACTGCCTCGATTCCGTCGAGGTCATCAACGTCTACAAGGCTGGTACCGGCGGACCGGCCTGCGCTCGTCAGCACCACCGCGCCTTGAGGTCGGACGGGCATGACTGGGTCGAGGGCGGCTGGGTCTTGCGGCGGGGCGGGTCGGGGCGGGATCTCGCTTGGTTCCCGGAACCCTACGGAGCTCGAGATTGCTACCGGGGGGCGCTGTCCAGTCCTGTGTTGCTGCAGCGCGTCTTCCCCAATGCCCAGCGCATCTCCGCCCGCATGTCGGCCACCCGCCGCGATCGGCTCACGTCTCGGATGCCGATGCTGCGGCGACCCCACGACGATGGCGGCCCGGGTGGGCTCCGGGTCGAGGTCCGAGGTCGGAGTGGTCGAGCGGTCGAGACGATCATCCTCGGAGCGATCGACCACCCGGCAGTGGCGGGCGGGACCGTCGCTGCCGTCACCGCCCTCGCCGCCGGCGCCGGCCGAGCACCGCAAGGGGCCAACGGTATCGCCGCCTGGCCCGAGCCGAAGGAGCTGCTCGGGTCGTTGCGGCGCAAGGGGATTCGGGTCGCCTCCTTCGACGGGCAGCTCGACGTGATGGCGGTAGCGCCGCGCCGCTGAGTCGCCGGGCTCATCTTCGGCTCGTCCGGCTCAAGTTCGACGCCCCCGGTGTCGACGCAAACGATGCCGGGATTTTTCTCGGAGAAGTTGCTCAAGTTCTCTACCCGCAGTGACGAGAACTCTTCCTGCACGGAGGACGACTCGAAGGGCAAGATGAGCATGACCGAGAACCAGACCGAGCTGAACGCACGGATCGAGGCCAATCTGCCGCTGGTGAAGCACGTGGTGTTCCAGGTTGCGGTGCACTTCCCCCGCCACGTCGACCGGGAGGACCTGGCCCGGGCCGGCGCCCTCGGATTGGTGGAAGCCGCCCGCCGCTACGACGACAGTCGGGGTGTGCCGTTCGAGCGGTTCGCCGCTCAGCGGATCCGCGGTGCAATCCTCGACTCGGTGCGGGCGGCCGACTGGGCGCCCCGATCGGTCCGCCTGCTCGCCCGCCGGCTCGAGTCGACCGAACAGCACCTGGCAACCCAGCTCGGTCGGGTGCCGAACGTCGACGAGATGGCCGAGGAGCTCGGCGTGACCCGCCAGGAGCTCTCGAAGCTCCAGGATCGACTCTTCCGGTCGGTCGTCCTCGCCCTCGACCACGAGACGAGCGACGACTCCGACGAAGACCTGACGCTGGTCGACATCCTCAAGGACCGCTCGGTCGTCGAGCCGCTCGAAGAGCTCGAGACCCGGGAACTGCACGCCTACCTGCGCGATGCGGTTGGCCTGTTACCGGAGCGGCAGCGCTTCGTGATCGTCGGCTACTTCCTGGAGGGGCGTACCTCCCAGGAGCTCGCTCGTTTCCTCGGCGTCACCGAGTCCCGAATCTCTCAGCTACGCAGCGAGGCCCTCCGCAACCTGAAGCTCGGGATCGAAGCTCAGTACTCGAACGACGAGCCAGACGAGCTCCCGGTCGGCCGGGTGGCGAAGCGGCAGGCCGCCTACGTCGAGGGCATCGGCGGTGCGTCGGAGTGGAAGAGCCGCCTCACTCGCTGGGACACCCAGTACGACGTGCCTGAGGAGCCCCTCCTGCCCGTCATCAGCGTCCGATCCTGACCGGGGCTTCCGGTCGCCGATCAGAACTTCGCTGCCTCCTGCCACCGGTCGAGCAGGCCAACGTCGCCGAACACCTCGAGCCGGCTCGGGGGGATGCGACTCCAGAGGAGCAGCAGGAGATCCGCCATCGGACCCCGAGCGGCCGCGTCGCCCTTGGCGTGACCTCGTCCCCACCGCACCTCGTCGGGCTGCAGGTCGAGCATCCACTCGCCGTCGGCGGCGTCGGTAGCATGCAGGTGGATGGTTTCGCCCGTGCCCGCCAGCACGTCGAACTGGAGCCGGTTGGGGACGAAGACCTCCAGCACCTCCTCGATGCCGTCCCGGGCCAGGTCGGTGTCGATCGGGTCGGGTAGGCCGGTCGCCGACTGGGCGTCCCAGCGGTGCATGGCGATCTCCTGGGTCACCCGACGCAGCCACCACGAGGTCGGCTGCGGGCCGGTCCACGTCGGACGCATCGTGTCGAGATCGGCGTCGGCGAGGATGGCGCGAACCCGCTCGGCCGCCTCCGCGAACCAAGGGAACACGTCTGCCCCGACCGGGGGCTCGCCAATAGCCGACCGGGCTGGGGGATCGTCGGGCGACGCCTGGAGGCACAGGCTGATGTAGCGCAGCAGCCACGCCGTATGGCCGACCACGGAGTGCACCGTCCAGCCCGCGATGTGCGGGATGTCGGAGCTCAGGGAGGCTGCATCGACCGACGCCAAGCGCACCGTCTCGACATCGAGGAGGCGGCGATACTCGGCCGGGTCCAAACCGGTCATGCGTTCCCCACTCTCGTACCGTCGGTCATCTCCGGTCTCCCGTCTCCCAGCGGCGGCCGGTTCGCCACGATCGAGGCGACCCAGGCATCGAGGGTACGCCAGCGCTCGTTGAGCCAGGCAATCCTCTCGAGATCCCCCTCGGGGATCTCCCACCGCTCGTGATGCCACCAGTCGAGCACCACCGGCTCGGTCAGGTGGAGCCGCCGCCGCAGCCCACTCACCTAGGCCACCGACGTGACCGAAGACCACGACGTCGGCGTCGGGCTGGTTGGCGAGGAGCGCGACTCCGGAACGAGGCCATCGGCTCCGCTGCTGATGTCGCCCCGGGCCGGTTCGCTACCGTTCTTCCTTGAAGATGACGTGCTGGCGGACGACCGGGTCGTACTTCTTCAGCTCGATCCGCTCCCGGGTGTTGACCTTGTTCTTCCTGGTCACGTACATGTAGCCGGTACCGGCGGTCGAGCGGAGCTTGACCAGCGGACGCTTGTCGCTCTTGGCCATCAGACCTTCTCCCCACGGCGTCGGATGTCGGCGATGACCGACTCGATGCCCTTCTTGTTGATCGTCTTGATTCCCTTGGCGCTCACGGTGAGCGTGATCCACCGCTTCTCGGAAGGGAGCCAGAACCGCTGTCGCTGGATGTTCGGGCTCCACCGTCGCTTGGTGACCCGATGCGAGTGGGAAACGCTGTTGCCGAAGCTGGGTTTCCGGCCGGTGACCTGGCAGATCTTGGACATCATGAACCTCGAAAGTGCAGGGCCACCGCCCTGAAGTGGACTTGTCAAGGCTACCGGCCTGGGGCCGGAGCCCCAACAGCACGGCTACCGGCCTGGGGCCGGAGCCCCAACAGCACGGCTACCGGCCTGGGGCCGGAGCCCCAACAGCACGGCTACCGGCCTGGGGCCGGAGCCCCAACAGCACGGCTACCGGCCTGGGGCCGGAGCCC
>Ga0224508_10001894_pt1 | contig 18379 bp, 18 predicted proteins | sample SF_Jan12_sed_USG_4_FD_170157 | JGI IMG/M metagenome (GOLD analysis project Ga0224508, IMG submission 170157) | Sediment microbial communities from San Francisco Bay, California, United States - SF_Jan12_sed_USGS_21 | ecosystem: Environmental > Aquatic > Marine > Sediment | place: USA... | reverse complement strand
TTTGTAACGCTTCGGAGCCCCTGTCGGTCCCGACCGAGGGCATGGGTTGGGCCGATACGTCGCTCTCGGAAGCGGCGGGAAACCGGTCGCTGATACTTTTTGACCGGGGCGACGAGGTGACCGTCGAAGCAGGTGAGGAGGGGATTCGCTTCCTGCTCGTTTCGGGGAAGCCGCTACAAGAACCGGTGGCCTGGTACGGTCCCATCGTCATGAACACCCAGGCCGAGCTGCGCCAGGCGTTTGCCGAATATCAAGCCGGTACGTTTCTAAAACACGGCACCGCCGAGGACTGAGCGGCTCAGTTATCGGACGGCTCCGGAGTCGGGTCCCGCCGGCTCGAGGTTCCCGTCTGCTCGGCCAGCTCGAGCATTTCACTTGCGGCGAGCAGAAAGGCACCGGCACCATAAGGTGCCGTGTCGCTCTCGGTGACTGTGCCGGGCTCCGCGGCGGGTGGCTGCACCCATCCGAGACGCCCCTCTACGTCCAGATTCCGATGAAGCCCGGCCCAGGCGCGGCGGATCACCGGCAAAGACCTGTTCCGATCCAGGAAACCTCGGTTGACGCCCCACGCGAGCGCATAGCAGAAGAGAGCCGTGGCGCTGGTCTCACCGGGGGCACCAGGGGAGGGACCGAGCAAGGCGGAGCGCCAGAGGCCATCCGGCGGCTGAAGATCCGACACGCGGCGAGCCATGGCCTCTAGAATCTCGACGTAGAAGAGCCGACCGGGGTGATCCTCGGGCATTTCGTCGAGAAGAAGGGCGGTCCCGGCGAGAACCCAACCGTTGGCACGCGACCAGAAGATCTTGGTTCCGCCGGCTTTCGGCAGGTAACGCGCATCCCGGTAGAACAGGTTCTCCTCGGCGTCGTAGAGCAGCTCATGAGCCTGCCGCCACAGGCGGTCGAGAAAGTGCAGATAGCGGTCGTCCCCAGTGAGGCGAGAGAGTTTCGCCACCGCTGGCGGCGACATAAAAAGCGCGTCGGCCCACCAGTAGTCGATCGTCTGGTACTTCTTTTTCCACCGTGGCGGTTGAGCCATCATGTCTTCGAGCACGGCTCGAAACGGCTCTCGCATCCTCGGGTCGTCATGGATGCGCGACAGGTCGAGATAGGTCTGGGCGATGGCGTGGTCGTCAGCATGTCGAGTGCGCGGGCCCGGCTGCCAGTTCTCACTCGCGGCCATCCGGGTCGCGACAGCGAGATAGTCAGGATCGGCGGTCGCTCGGTAGGCGGCCATGATTCCGGCGTAAAGGACCGCGTTGGTCCACTGGTGCGGCTCGCCCTCGGGGTGGGCGAGCTGCCAGGCCGCGACCAGGCTCATTTCGGCGCGGATCGCGGGCGGGGTCGTTGGCGCCACCGACGCGAATCCGTGGTGATTCTGCGGCTTCTGCGGCTCCCTATCACCCGGGCAACCGATGGCTGCCGCCAGCAAACAGACGCTTGCAACCGCCCGCAGCGGCGGGTGTCGTTTCCGGCTTGCCGGGCCCCGTGTTCCCACCGGCGTTAGGCTCCGGTCAGCCCCTTCTCGGTGGCCTCGGCGACGATCTCCTGATTATTCCGGAGCTGGAACAGATAGCGTTGTCTCTGCTCGTGGCTCAGGTGCTCGGCCTTCTGAAGCACTCCTTTGTAGGCTTTGCTCAGGTAGGTGAGCGGATCACCCACCTTGAGCCCCGCTGCGGTGAGATGCTCGAGCCCCTGGTACAGCCGATAGGCCAGCAGGTCGCCGACATCGGAGGGTGGCAGGTCGTTCAGTAGGTTCTTGAGCTCCGTCGTGTGCCGTCTCACTGACTCGTTGTCGCCTTCGGCGAGGGCGATCTCGAGCAGCCCCGAGACGTCCAGGGCGGCTCCCTCGAGGTCGCCTTCGCTGCGGTGGAGATCGGCGGCCGTCGTACAGCGCGTCTTGGCGCGATCGTACCGTCGACGGCTGAGGTGAACCCGCCCGATGAGCGCTTCGGCGTCCGCCAGATGTCCTTCCGCCGACAGCATGCTGAGCTGGAAGTGTGCCTTGCGCGCCAGTTCGAGAGCGGTGTCCGGCCGGCCGATGTCGAAGTAGTTCCGCGCCACCGCCAGTTGCGCAATCGCCACGCCGGCTGAATCGCCCCGGTCCTGCCTCAGTTCGAGGGCCTTGCGCACCGGGCCGGTTGCTCCGGTATGGTCGCCCATCCGGTTCAGGGCCTTGGCGACACCTATGAGCGCGTAGCTCGCGTCGGCCGCCTTGCCGTGCTCTTCGAGCAGCTGTTGGGCCTCGCGGTAGTACTCGAGAGCCGCCGGGTAGTGCCCGCGGCCGATCGCCACGGCGCCGAGGGCCGAGAGCGAGGCCCCGGTGGGTCCCGGGAGGTCGTGGCGTCGCCGCTCCTTCAGTGCGGCTTTGTGAGCCTGTTCGGCGTCCTCGTGCCGACCCTGACGCAGGGCGACGTTTCCCAGGTAGAAGTCGCAGGTGGCGGTCAAGGGGCTGGAGCCCTCCTGGCCCACCGCTTCGCGGACGTTTAGAAAAAGTTCTTGCGCTTCCCCGAGACGTTGTTGGCGCTGCAAGAGCCGCCCGAGTTGGATGAGCAAAAGAGCCTTGCGCTTCGGCTCGGCGCTCGCCGCGGCCTCCAGGGCTTTCTTGATCGTCCCTTCGGCGACCTCCAACCGGCCCGATTCCTGCTCCATCTCGGCCTTGATACTGGCCAGGGCCAACAACCTCAGGGGATCCGACTTCCCCAATTCGACACCGCGGGTGAGTTCGTCTTCATAGTTGCGCAGTAGGCCTTGGCGACGCGCCAGAGGCAGAAGCCGCCACAAGAGCTCGAGTTCGATTGCAGGGTCGCCGCCGCTCGCGTGATGCCGCCTGAGCTCGCTGGTGAGCGCGTCAAGCAACTCTCGTTGGGGTAGCTTTGTGGCGTACGAGCTCCTGACGAGCTTGAGCAGCGGTTCGGTGGCCTCGGCACTTCCTGCCAGTAGTTGATAAGAGCGCCAGTGCGCCTCGCCGCCTTCGCCGGAACCCGCCAGCAATTCGCCGACGTGCTGTTTGAGGGGGTCACGGTCGGCCTCGGAGAGGGTCTGTTCGAGAGCCTCGCGCTGGGCGATTGTCGCGATCGTCACTCCGTGGCCCCAGGGCGATTCGGCGGCGACGAGGATTCCCGCGTCGACCAACGGCGCTGCCCATCCCGGAGTGGTGTCGTGGCCGATCAACGAGGACGCCGAAGCGAGCTCGGCTTCGGGAGCCGCCTCGTCCAGCAAGCTCAAGAGACGGACCGGCCACAAGTCCGAAAGTCGCCCCACCTCGGCTTCGATGTGCCGCACAAAACGCTGCGACGGGGCGAACTCGCGCTCTGGATTGCCGGCGAAGAAGAAGCTGCCGTAGACCCTGCGCAGACTCTTGTCGTGCACCAGGGCGAACAACCCCTCTTCGAGCACGAATGGGTTGCCACCCACCTCCGCGAGCAGCCGAGTCAAGAGTTCCTCGGGCAGCGCGAACCCGACTGTCAATTGTTCGGCGAGCTTGCGGGTTTCCTGCTCGTCGAGGACGCTGATGGGCATCTCGGGTGTCGAAGAGAAACGGTCGTCCCAGTTGATTGCAGTGCGGCCGATGAGCACCAGGCGTAGAGCCTTCGACAGCTTGGGGCTGTCGTGGACCCGGGCCAGAAAATCCGAATCGAAATCGCCCAGCCGGTGACAATCGTCGATGACGAGCCAGATCGGCTCCCGGTTGGCGGAAACGAGGTGTTCGAGCGCTACGACAGCGCGATCACCAAGCAGACGGCTTTCCCCTTCGCCGCCTCGTCCTCTGCGGTTCTCGAGCGCCTGCTGGATTTGCAATCGATCCAACTCGGCCTCCAGACCCGGGTGCAGCGGGTCGTTTTCCTGGGGTGCCGATGGCAACAGGATCTGGCGCAGTGCCTGTTCAGCGAGAATCGGCGTACGCAACCGGTGCGACCGCACAGTGAGCCACAGGCGTTGTCTTCTGAGCTTCTGGAGGAGCTCCCAGACCATGCGGGTCTTTCCGACTCCGCCGCCGCCGGTCACCCGTAATACAGCTTCCTCGAGACCCGCCGAAACACCCGCGGTTCCCTGGCGCTCGACCCAGTGCGATTGCTGGCCCAGCACCTCTCGATTGCGCCAGGGAGGCTTGTCGTAGCGCGGGTTGGTTACCTGGATCAGAGGCAGGCTGGAACCCGAAACGGTGTTGTAGGGGCCGCTCAACTGCGTCGTGACAGCGTACTCGAGGGTCTGGACGGCGCGGGCGCTCATGTATGTGCCGGGCTCGAGATCAGGTTCTTCGGTTGCGAGGTCGGTCGTGATCGGGTCTGGCTCGAGCTCCGCCGTTCCATCGTCGGACAGCAGCAAGACGCATGGCACGATTAGTCCGCGCGCCTGGAGACCGCCACTGATCACACCGGGTTCGCGGCGCAGAGCCTCGCTCCAGGTCATCGCGGCGTCGAAAACCGCCTCGTCACCGGCAAGGGGAGAGATGGCAAACAGGTTTTTCGCAATCTTGTGGACGCCCTCGTGGCGGCTCAAGAAGCCCTCGGCGGTTCGTCCCGCCTCGGAGTTGCCTGCGGCTTGCGTGTCTCCTCCCCAGATCTTGAGAAGCGCACTGGGTAGCCGCAGGCGAGGGGATGGAACCACCGGATCGTCAGACATGTTGCAAAGGGGAGTCGATTTTATGCGCTAGGGCCGGTACAATCGACCTCCGGGGCGGGTCTCTAGGCCCGTTCGTTTCCGGCCACCAGGTCACAACATATCAGGGAAAACCCACCGCTTCCGCTCCCATTTCGAGGGAGCGTTTTGATCCGAGGAGACAACCAATGTCACGACGCAGGGTGCTGAATCGACTCTACTACTTCACGATCGAGGACGAGAGCATGCTGGCCGAGGCCTTCGCCGACCTGGGTGAAGACATTTTCGCCATTACCTACAAGGTGGGTGGAACGGATGACGTATTTGTCACCACCGCCGAGACCCGCGAGGCCATGGATCGCAACGATGTGCCTTACAACCTGCTGGCGGAGGAGGATGTCAACCGGGTTGCCGTCTACCATACGGCGCTATCGCGCGAGGAGCTGGTTGACTACGAAGATGCTCTCAAGGCGCTGGCCCTGGCGTACCGGGCGATCGCGATCGTTTGCGTAGGGATCAACGGTGAAACCGATCTTGGTTTTGACTTGAGCGACGGCACCAAGCGCTACACGTACTTCACCGCACCGGCGGGGCACACCTTCATCTGGCGGATGTTCCACGAGCGCGAAGAGGCTGTCGAGTTTCTGGACAAGCTAACGCTCGGTGATAAGAGCGCCCTCGCCTGGGCCAATTCGATTCCGCTCGAAACGGCCGACGAGCTGGTCGGCTATCACTAAGCAGTTCGCTGAGCCTTCGGAGCGCGCGCTGCCGTCGCAGGACACATACTCGGTCGGCGAGCTGTGCGCCGAGTTGCGCGAGTTGCTCTCAGCCTCGGTTCCGGGGCTGTGGGTGGCCGGTGAGGCTCAGCGTGTGCGCCGGAGCCAAAGGGGGCATCTTTATCTCGAGCTCATCGAGAAGGGCTCGGGAGACCAAGTTGTTGGCAAGCTCGAGGCGGTGATCTGGAGGCGCGACTTTCAGGCCGTGTCCAAGGAGCTCGCCGAAAGCGGTCAGCAGATCGAGGAGGGGCAACAGATCAGATGCTGGTGCGAGGTAGATTTCTACCCTCCGTTCGGCCGCCTGCAACTCGTCATCCACCGGGTCGATCCCCTCTTTACCCTGGGGTTGCTCGAGAAACGTCGACGCGAGACTCTCGAGGCGCTGGCCAAGGCGGGGCTCATGGAGCTCAACAAGGCGAGGACGTTGTCACGCGTACCCTTGCGGCTGGCCCTGATCACCTCCAAGGACAGCGCTGCGTACCACGACTTCCTTGCCACTCTCCGCGAGTCCGGGTTCGGTTTCGGGGTCTCGTTTCTACATGCCGCGGTCCAGGGTGTGGACGCCGAACGAGAGGTCTCCGCTGCTTTGAATGGCTTGACTGCGCTCCAGGTGGACTGTGCTGTGTTGATCCGAGGCGGCGGTTCGCGAGCGGATCTCGCAGCCTTTGACAGCCGCCGCATTGCCGAGGCTGTGGCGCGGGCGCCGGTGCCGGTCATCACCGGCCTGGGGCATGAGATCGACGAGTCGATCGCCGACCGAGTGGCGCACACGCCGACCAAGACACCGACACGTGCCGCAGAGTTCCTGGTCCAGCGGCTCACTCGCGCTGAAAAGCTTGTGGAGGACCTGGGACGGGAGTTGCGGCACGCGGCTCTCGAGCCGTTGCGCCGGGCGAGCCTGCGGCTGTCGGCCGCCGAACGCGTTCTCGGGTTGGCTCGATTCCGCGTGGCATCCGAACGCGAACGACTCACGGGTTTGTCTCAGCGGTTGGGGAGGGCAGCGACTCAGCGGTTGGGAGCGAAACGGCGGGGTCTCGAGATGCTCCGAGCCAGGTTGGTCGCCGCGCCGGCGCGTTCGATCGCGGCAAGCCGCCGCCGGGCGCCGGCGACGGCACGGAGGATTGCCACCGCGTCCAATGCAAGGCTTCGTGAGGTTGAAGCGCGACTCGCCGGTTGGGCACGCCTGCTCGGGGAGCTGGCTCCCGAGCGCACTCTGGCACGGGGTTTTTCGATCACACGGGACGAGAACAGTCGCCTGCTACGGGACTCGGGGGCGGTCGAGCCGGGAGATGCCCTCTCGACTCAGCTCTCATCCGGGGTAATCTTGAGCCGGGTGGAGTCGCAAGAATGAGTGAACACGAGCAGCAGGTTCTGGCCGAGATGAAGGAGCCGCAGGATCGGCCGCAGAAGGATCCAGTCGATATGACCAAGACCTCCAAGAAGAAGATGCCCGGCCAGACGAACAAGACCGCCACGGCCGCCAACCCCGGCAGCGACGAGCTCCCTTTCAGCGATGCCGTGACCGAGCTCGAGGCGATTCTTCACCGGATCGAGAGCGAGGAGATCGATATCGATCAGCTGGCCAGCCAGCTCAAACGCGCCACCGGGTTGCTCGAGATCTGTCGCGCCCGGGTGCGCAAGGCCGAAGCGGAAGTAACCCAGGTCGTCCAGGCGCTCGCACCCGATCCGTCTTCGGGCTCCGACTCCGAGGACGACTAGGCTCTCGGTTGCCGGAATGTTCAATCGTCAGACCAGCGGTTCGGTTGTTTGCCCCTCCTGCGGCAAGTTGGTCGGTGTCAACCAGGAGGCCTGTGTCAACTGCGGTCGCCGGAACCCGGGGATGTGGGGTTACGGCAAGGTTCTCCAGCGGCTCGGCAAGGACTTCGGCGCTACCAAGATCATCCTGGCCGGCTGTATCGGGCTGTATGTTCTGAGCCTGTTTCTGGACTTCGGCGCCCGTGGCGACGGAGGCGGCTTTGCCCTTTCTCCCAGCGGCGAGAGCCTGCGCGCACTCGGTGCGAGTGGTCCGCGGCCGGTGATTTTCGAGGGGCGTTGGTGGACCGTGCTCTCCGCCGGCTGGCTCCATGGCGGACTGATCCACATCTTCTTCAACATGATGTGGGTACGCCAGCTGGCACCCGCCGCGGCGCACGTCTACGGACCGGGTCGTATGTTTCTGGTCTACCTGCTTTCCTCGGCCGCCGGGTTCGCGCTCTCTGCTCTCGGTGGCACCTATCTCCGGTTTCTGGGGATCATCATGGGTGGGAGCCCATACTCGATCAGCGTCGGGGCGTCAGCGGCTATTTTTGGTTTGCTGGGCGCTTTGGTCTATGCGGGTCGTCGGGGTGTCGCGAGTCATCTCGGGCGCACGGCGTGGGGTTACGCGGTGATTCTCTTTCTCTTTGGGTTGGTCTTTCCGGGTGTCGACAACTGGGCGCATCTGGGTGGGTTTCTCGGCGGCTACGCGGTGGCCCGTTGGCTCAATCCGCACGAGCAGGAGAGACCCGACCACGTTCTCGCCTCTCTGGTTCTGCTGGTGGCGACCGCCGTCGCCATCGGTTTGTCATTTGTGCGCGCGTTACGGTTGGGGCCATGACGGTGCGGGCGAAGCCTTCGGCGATAGAGCAGCGGCGGACTCCGCTGAGCGGGCATGAGCTGCGCCGCTACAGCCGGCATCTGGTGCTGCCAGAGGTAGGTGTCGAAGGGCAGGAAAGGCTCAAGGCTTCGAGAGCCCTCGTGGTCGGCGCCGGCGGTCTGGGGTCGCCGGTCGGGCTCTATCTCGCCGCCGCCGGTGTCGGCACCCTGGGGCTTGTGGACTTTGATGAGGTCGACGAGACCAATCTCCATCGCCAGGTGCTCTATGGGCAAAGCGACATCGGCCGCGCCAAGTTGGAAGTCGCGCTCGAACGACTGCGCGAGATCAATCCGTTTATCTGTCTGCGCGCCCACTCGACCCGGCTCGACTCGCAAAACGCAATGGAGATCCTGGCCGACTACGACCTGGTGATCGATGGAAGCGACAACTTCGCGACCCGCTATCTCGTGAACGACGCGTGTGTCCTCTCCGGCAAGCCCAACGTCTATGGTTCGATCTTTCGGTTCGAGGGGCAGGTATCTGTCTTCTGGGGCGACGAAGGGCCCTGTTACCGCTGTCTTTTTCCCGAGCCTCCTCCTCCTGGGCTCGTCCCCTCTTGCGCCGAGGGAGGTGTTCTCGGAGTGCTACCGGGGATCGTGGGGTCGCTCCAGGCCAACGAGGCGCTCAAGCTTTTGCTTGGCGTCGGCGAGCCGCTGGTCGGTCGTCTGGTGGTTGTTGATGCCCTCGGCACCGAGTTCCGGGAGCTCAGGCTGCAAAAGGATCCCGATTGCCCGGTCTGCGGCGACCACCCAAGTGTCACCGAGTTGATCGATTACGAAGCCTTTTGCGGGGTCGCTCCGGGGGCTGAGATCCAATCGGCTCCCGCCGTCCAGGCGCCGACTCCCGCCAGGCGAGAAGCGCAGGTCGATGACTTCCACATCAGCCCACTAGAGCTTCATCAAAGACTCGAAGAAGGGGCCGAAGTTGTAGTCCTCGACGTGCGCACGGCGAAGGAATTCGCGATTTGTCAACTCCAGGACGCGAGCCTGATTCCGGTCAGCGAGATACCTGGGCGGCTGGACGAGTTGGCGACCGATCGACCGCTCATCGTCTACTGCCACCACGGTCCACGTTCGGTCCAGGTGGTGCGGTTTCTACGCAGTCAGGGCTTTCCACGCGCCCGCAACCTCGCGGGCGGAATCAACGCGTGGAGCCTTCTGGTGGATCCTTCGGTACCGCGCTATTAGCAAGACCAGGGGGGGAGTTCATCGATGAGCCAAGGTGTCGCCAAACGGCTTTCGCTACTCGACCGCTACCTGACGCTGTGGATCTTCGTGGCCATGGCCGTCGGAGTTGCCATGGGAGCGAAGTGGTCGGGAGTCGCCGAGTTCTGGGGCCGGTTCTCTGTTGGCACTACGAATCTACCTATCGCCTTGGGTCTCATTCTCATGATGTACCCGCCGCTTGCCAAGGTTCGTTACGAAGAGATGCCGGATGTCTTTCGCAACTGGCGGATCCTCGGGCTGTCGCTGCTTCAGAACTGGGTGATCGGGCCGCTCCTGATGTTCGCGCTGGCGATTCTCTTCTTGCGCGACCAGCCCGAGTACATGGTGGGTCTCATCCTGATCGGCCTGGCGCGGTGTATCGCCATGGTGATCGTCTGGAACGAACTGGCCAAGGGCGACTCCGAGTACGCTGCGGGACTGGTGGCCTTCAATAGCGTCTTCCAGGTGCTCTTCTACAGCGTCTACGCCTGGGTCTTCATCACCAAGCTGCCGCCGCTTTTCGGGCTCGAGGGTTCGGTGGTCGATATCACTATGAGTCAGATCGCCGAAAGCGTCTTCATCTACCTCGGGATTCCGTTTCTGGCCGGCATGCTGACGCGTCTCGTCGCGGCCAAGACAAAAGGCCTGGAGTGGTACGAGCGCGTGTTTGTTCCCAGGATCTCGCCGATTACTCTGATCGCGTTGCTGTTCACGATCCTAGTGATGTTTAGTCTCAAGGGCGACCAGATTGTCCGCATTCCGGGCGACGTGCTACGGATCGCGATGCCGCTTCTCATCTATTTCGTGCTGATGTTCCTGGTGTCGTTCTGGCTCGGCAGGAGAGTCGGGGCCGACTACAGCAAGACGGCAACTCTCTCCTTCACAGCGGCATCGAACAACTTCGAGCTTGCCATCGCGGTGGCGGTGGCGGTGTTTGGAATCGAGTCGGGCGTGGCGTTTGCCGCGGTGATCGGACCGCTGGTCGAGGTACCGGTGCTGATTGGTCTGGTGAACGTCTCGCTGGCGTTTCAGAGACGCTACTTCAGCGCTTCTTCTTCGCGCCATTCGGCGGTGCCGTCGGCGTAGTGCTCCTGCTTCCAGATCGGTACCTCGCGTTTGAGGCGCTCGAGAGTTTCGCGACATGCCTCGAAGGCGGCGGCGCGGTGCGGCGCGGCGGCGACGATGGAGACCGACGCTTCGCCCACTGGAACCTCGCCTAGCCGGTGGATCACGGCCAGCCTGAGATCCGGATACGTCTCCTCGAGCTCGCGCCGGATCTTCTTCAGTGAATTGACTGCCATTGGCTCATACCCGTCGTAGGACAGTTTTGTCACCACTCGATCGCCGCGCGAGTCGCGAACCCGGCCCTCGAAGACAAGACAGGCACCGCACGAGGGATGAGACGTCCGCTCGACGATCTGCCGATTATCGATCTTTTCTCGGACCAACTCGATCGGCGGTTCGGCCGCTCGAGAGGGGCCGGAGCCGCCCGACACTGGCGGGAGGAGTGCCACCTCGGAGCCTTCGGTCAGTCCCGAGTCTGCCCCTGCCAGGACGCCGTCGATTGCGATGGCGAGACGATCCCAGATTTGCTCCAGCTCTGGATAATCGCTCTCCAACCGTAGGCGGAGATCCGACAGACCGGCGCCGTCGGCGATCTCGACGGTTACCTCGCGAGCGCCGATTGCATCCCGAGCCGTAGCGAAGGCCAGTACTTTGACTCTCACGACGGAATGCTAGCAGTCTCCTGAGGACGGCCCGCAAAGGGGCCCGCACTTATAATGACTCGACCCCGGAGGTCTCCGTCTTGAGTCTGATCGAAAGCCACATCGAAAAAGACGAGTTGTTCGAAAAGCGGCGTGACTACTGGTTGCGTCAGCTGGAAACTCTCCGCTCGGATGAAGAGGAGCTGCGTCAGGGGGGTAGCGCCAAATCCCACGCGCGGCAGGCCGCCAAGGGAAAAATGAGTGCGCGGGAGCGCGTCGCTGCGTTGTGCGACCCGAACACACGGTTTCTCGAACTGGGTTTGTGGACCGCGTACGGTCACTACGAGGAGTGGGGCGGAGCGCCGGCCGCCGGTGTCGTCGTCGGGATCGGCACGGTCTCGGGGCACGATTCGGTGATCGTGTCGAACGACCCCACCGTCAAGGCCGGGGCGTGGTTCCCGCTGACCTGCAAGAAGGTGCTGCGGGCCCAGGAGATCGCGCTCGAGAACCGGTTGCCGATCGTCTATCTGGTCGATTCAGCCGGGGTCTTTCTACCCCTTCAGGACGAGATCTTTCCCGACCGTGAGCATTTCGGCCGCGCCTTCTACAACAACGCCCGTCTGTCGGCCGAAGGAATCCTCCAGATCGCGGCGATCATGGGTTCCTGTGTCGCCGGGGGGGCGTACCTGCCCATCATGAGCGACGAGTCACATATCGTCGAGGGTACGGGCTCGATCTTTCTCGCCGGTTCACACCTGGTGAAAGCTGCGATCGGCGAGGAGATCGACAACCAGGAGCTCGGGGGTGCCCTCGTCCAGTGTGATGTCTCCGGAGTGGTCGATCATCGGCATCCCGACGATATGACCTGTCTCGAGGCGATCCGGCGTCAGTTCGCCCAGCTCGCCCCGGGCGAAAAGGCGCCTTTCGCGCGGCGCGAGGTCGTCGATCCGCTCCACCCGATCGATGAGCTCTACGGCATCGTCCCGATCGATCGGGCGCGGCCCTACGAGACACGTGAGGTGTTGGCTCGGCTGCTCGATGGCAGTGAGCTCGACGAGTTCAAGGCCAACTACGGGCAGACGCTGATCTGCGGGACCGGGTGGATCGAGGGGCGCGTCGTGGGGGTCGTCGCCAACCAGAGATCCATCGTGGAGCGCAGGAAGGGCACCGGATCGGCGGACAAGGAGCTCCAGATCGGTGGTGTCATCTATTCCGATTCGGCCGACAAAGGAGCTCGCTTTGTCGAGCTGTGCAACCAGAAGCGGATTCCGCTCCTGTTCCTGCAGGATGTGACCGGTTTTATGGTCGGTAGCCGCGCCGAGAGGGGCGGCATCATCAAAGACGGCGCCAAGATGGTCAATGCGGTCGCCAACTCGGTGGTACCAAAGATCACTTTGTTTACCGGCAACTCCTATGGTGCCGGCAACTACGCCATGTGCGGCAAGGCCTATGGAGCGCGCTTTCTGTACGCTTGGCCTTCGGCGGCGATCGCTGTGATGGGCGGCTCCCAGGCCTCGAAGACCCTGCTGTCGATCCAGCTCAAAAACCGTGGCGACGAGGTGAGCGAAGAAGAAAAGCGGGAGCGCTTGGAAAGGATCGAAAACCGCTACGCGGAGGCGATGGGTCCTCGTTATGCAGCCGCTCGGTTGTGGGTCGACGCGATCATCAACCCGGTGGAAACGAGGTCGATCCTGGCGCGTTCACTAGCCGTTGCGGCAGGCAATCCGAACCTTGCGGAGTTCAAGACCGGGGTGCTCCAGACTTGACCGGTTCGGTCCTCGAGTCGTCGCAGTTTCTCGACGTCCGGCGGGAGGAAGACCTTCTCTTGCTCGAGCTCGATGATCCCGGGCGGGCGAACGCGCTTTCTCCCGAGATGATTGCGGCGGTGACCGCGATCTATACGCGAGATCTTCGAGCCGACGGTCTTCGCGCCGTGATTCTGAGCGGCCGCGGCAAGCATTTCTCAGCCGGCGCCGATCTCGAGCATCTGCGCTCACTTGGGGCGGCCGGTTACGACGAGAACCTGGCCGACTCGCAGCGACTGCGCGCTTTGTTCGAATCGATCCTGCGCCAACCCGCCCTCACGCTGGCTGCCGTCCAGGGGGCTTGTGTCGCGGGGGGCTGTGGCCTGGCGACCGCCCACGACTTCGTCGTCGCCACGGAGGATTCGCGCTTCCTCTACAGCGAGGTCCGCATCGGGTTTGTTGCCGCTTTGGTGGCGACCTTTCTGCCACTCCGGCTAAGAGGCCGCGACGTACGCGACGTGCTGCTCAATCCCGAGTTCGTCGGCGCGACCAGGGCACTCGAGATCGGTCTGGTAAACCGGGTGGTGGCGGCGTCAGAGCTGACTGCGCAAACGCGGAAGTTGGCGGTCGAGATTCTCGAACGGGCGAGCTCGGAGTCGATCGCTCGCACCAAAAAGCTCTTGCTCGACACGATGGGTCAGGGTCTCGGTGAGGCTCTGGAGCTGGCAGCAAAGGTCAACGCCGAGGCTCGCGGCACCGATGACTGCCGGCACGGTATCGCCACATTTCTCGAGACCAAAGCGCCGCCCACGTGGCGATAGTCGAAGACGCCGGTGGAGCGTTCGATGCGACTGATCCTGTTCGACATCGACGGAACACTTCTCGACTGCGGCCGCCAGGTAAGGTCGTTTTTTGCCGGCGCCCTGGACAGGGTATTCGGCACCGCCGGAGCTATCGACGAATACGACTTCGCCGGAAGAACCGATGATCGGATCGCCACGGATCTCCTGCAACAGGCCGGGGTCTCTCGTGAACGGATCCGCGACGGGTTGCCACGGATGAAGGAGCGCTATTTCCGCGATCTCGATGAAGGGCTGGATCGTGCTTCGATGCGAGTCTTGCCGGGAGTTCTAGCCACGCTCGAGACGCTGGCCGCCGAGCCCGAGGTGAAGGTGGGTCTGCTCACCGGCAACTGGGAACAGGGCGCACGCATCAAGCTCGGGCGAGTCGGCCTCAACCGGTACTTTCCATTTGGCGCGTTTGGTGACGACGTAAAGGAGCGTCAAGAGATGCCTCCGGTTGCCTTGAAGAGCGCCGGTGATCTCTATGATCGCGCGTTCAGCCCTGCCGAGACGGTTATTGTGGGCGACACCGAGCGCGACGTCGATTGCGCGCGTGCTCACGGGATCGGAGCGATCGGTGTCACGACCGGTCGCCACTCGGCCGACCAACTTGCGGCGGCCGGCGCGACCCGGGTCGTGCGAAGCCTGGTTGAAATTCTATGACTCGTATCCGCCGTCCAACTCGGCGAGCAGCTCGTCGGTGGTTCTGAGATCGACGCCGCGCGACTGCCAGTCGGCGAGCAGATCCCGGGAACGTTCGGGATCGATGCCCTGGACGGCATCCGTCACCAACGTAACCGCAAAGTCTCGTTCCAGCAGACCCTCGACCGCCGCTCGGTTGCAGAAGTCAGTCGCGACCCCGTAAACGACGACCCGCACCGGGTCGAGGAGGTACAGCACGGTTTCGGTGTTGGGGTTCGAGAAGACATCCAAGCTGTTCTTGCGCAGGAGCACCACCGGGCGTGCGGCGTCTATCTTTGTGCGCAGCTCTGTTTCGTCCTCGGCCTCGGCACCCAGGTCCACGGTCCAGTCCTGCCGGGTCGCATCGACACGCTCGGCGCCGGGAGTGCCATGCATGCAGTGCGGCGGGAAAGTCACCGCGAAGTCCGGCTCGTTGCTGATCTCTTCGTCTTCGGACCGGTGATCGTCCGCCGAGGCGACGATGGGAATGTCGTGCTCGGCGGCGGCTCTTGTGAGTCGATCCAGATTGTCCAGAAGCTCGTCGGCCCCGGGAACATAGAGGTTCCCGTCCGGCATCATGAAGTCGGTTTGGGTATCCACGTCCCAGAAGATGATCGGCGAAGTCGCGCTCATGCCGCCGTATCCCGTTTGGCCCGCTCGAGCGGCAGACCCTGCTGCTTCCACTCGTGCATCCCGCCGATTACCTCGACGATCCGGCGGGCGCCGCTCTTACGTAGCGAGAGAGTGGCGTTCCGGACCGCTGCGTCCTCCAGGCCCGCGCCAACGATGAAGAACTCGGTGGTCTCCGTGGTGCCGGGTGGAAGTTGGGTCTCCGCGGTCCCGTAGAGCAGTGAGCCCGGGATTCGCTCGCGGTCGAAAGCCGCCGCGTCTCGCACATCGAGGACCGCAAACGGCGGGTGAGGGTAGGTAATCCGCCGCGACAGTTCGGCCGCGTAAGTATGAAAAACTACGCCTTCGAAGTGCATGTCCATATCAACAACCTGCGGTAGAAGTCGAGACGGTCGCGTTGCGAGCGCCATGGGTCCAGATACGAGGCGCCCCAACGCAGGCGATGTTGGAACATCGCCGAGGAGTGGCAACGGCGCAGCTGCTCCCATGCCGCCGCAACCCAGAGGGCGACAGGGGGTTACGGCACGCCTGCTTCGTTACTCGTCGTCTTCGATGAAGCTGCATCGATTCCTCCTCGCGCCTGGCAAGCGTACCGTAAGAGCCTGTCGCGCGACTATTAGGACTTCTGCCACAGGTTGTCCAAACTCCTTTGGATCTAGTCGGTCGTCCCGGCGAGATGACGACGGAAGAATGTCTGGGTCGCGTTCATGGCTTCGATGAGTTGTGGCGTCGGCCCAGCGAACGGATGGACCGCGCCAAAAGTATGACCACCACCCTCGATTTCAAGCAGTTCGGCGGTCGAGCCGGCCGCAGCCGCGAGTTCTCGAGCCTCGGACACCGGCACCGTCTCGTCCTCCTGCCCGTGAACGATCAGCCAGGGAATCTCGAGACCGTGGGCGGCGCCTTGGACATCGAGCTCACCTTTGTGCTGCTCCAGGTCTTGGAGCACTTCAACACCGATCGACAGCTCTTGCCCGGTACGCGCGTTGACTACGGGAACTTCGCCCGATTGTCGCCAAAGAGTCTTCTCCTCTGGGCTCAAGCGGTCAAATGACGCCACCGCGGCCCAGGTCAACAAGGCGCTCGGGATCCCGGCGCTCGAGCTCGCGGCGCTCAGAACCGCCGAGCCGCCACCTCGACTATGACCAAAAAGACCGATCCGCTGCGGATCGACTCGGCCCGGTGCGATGCGGTCGGCGAGCGCGTTGAGCACCGCTCGTGTTTCGATCACGTCCTTGGAGAAGGTCGCACTGCGGAAGGCCTCGGGCTCGCTCACCAGTTCGTCGCCTGGGCGCATTCCCGAACCGGAGAAGTTGAACCGGGCAACGACAAAGCCGCGTTCCGCCAGCAAGGCCGCCAGGTGGGGGAAAAACCCCCAGTCCATGAAGCCCTTAAAGCCGTGACAGATGACGATGGCTGGGCGTGGCCCGGTCTGGGGCGGGAGATCCAGATAGCCGGAAAGGGAGCCTCCCGCTGGACTCTCGACCTCGAATGGAACCGGTTCGCGCATGTCAGCCGCGAACTATATCGGTTTGTGGGCTCTGCCACTCAGGCATCTGGACGGTGGCCAACGGCTGCTACACTCCCTCTTTGTGAAGAGCGCAGCCGGTGATGGAGAGGCGGCCCCTTCCCCGGGCTATGAAGCTCTGAGCTCAGGATGTGCGGTTGTCGGGCCGTCGCCCGAATGGCGCCCTTCCTGGCTGGAGCTCTCGGGAGTCGACCGGGTGAGGTTTCTTCACGGCTTGGTGACCTGTGATGTCAAGGCTCTCGTAGTGGGGCAGGGGACCTACGGGTTTTTTGTCGATGCCAAGGGGAAGATCCTGGCCGATGTGGTGGTCTCGGCCCGAGAAGAACGCCTCCTCCTCGAGCTGCCCGAGAACAAGGCGGCCGAGCTTCGCGCTCATCTGGAGCGCTTCGTGGTCGCGGATCAGGTCGATGTGAAGGAGGTCGGTGGAACACGCTCTTTCGTGGTCGGTCCGGGGGCGGACACCCTCTTGCAATCGTTGCTGTTCGACGATTCAGTCTCGAACGACAGCCAAGCTCCGAAGGGGTGGGACGCCCGTGCGATCGAGTTGGTGGGCGAGAGTTTTCTGTTGCGGGGTGAGCGCCGTCTGGGGGTAGGAGCCTGGATCGTGCGGTCGGACACCGAAACCGCGATGGCGGCCTTTCTCGACACCGCGGCAACGGCGGGAGCGGTGGTGGCCTCAATGGCCGATCTCGAGACGATTCGGATCGAGCAAGGCATGCCGCGTGCCGGAGTCGATTTCGGTGAGGATCACTTTCCCCAGGAGACGGGTCTCGAGGAGCAGGCGGTGAGCTACACCAAGGGCTGCTACCTCGGTCAGGAAGTCGTGGCGCGAATCCACTACCGGGGGAAGGTCAATCACGCCCTTCGAGGGGTTGTCGCCGACAAGGGGGACTCGCTTCCATCCGGTTCGTTGCTCGAGGACGATGAGGGAAACGACGCGGGACGGGTGACGAGCGGAACGTTTTCGCGCGCGCAGGGACACTGGATCGGTCTCGCCATTCTGCATCGGCGTGTCGCCAAGGCGGGGCGGCGATTGAATCTGGCTTCGCGCGGTAGCGTCGCGGTGGTCGAGTTGCCGTTTGCTGGTCGAGCGTAATCTCGAAAAAGGGAGGTACGAGGCAGCCTCAACCCGGCCGTACCCTCGGTCCGGCGATTACGACCGGGAACTTCTCCAACCTGTGGGGCTACTTTGCGGCCCCACCCTCGGCGGCGTGGTTTGGATCGTGGGACTCGAAAACGCCCAGGTCGGCTACATAGAAAACGAAGAGCCGCAGCCGCAGCTGCCGGTGGCCTTGGGGTTGTTGAATTTGAACCCCGAACCGGTGGGTCCGAGCATGTAGTCGATCTCGGTACCGTCGAGATAGCGTGCGCTCACCGGGTCGACAAAGACGTTGAGCCCGTCGTATTCGAGGACATGGTCCGTCTCCCTGGCCTCGAGCTCGAAGTCGAGCGCGTATTCGAATCCGCTACACCCGCCACCGCGGACCGCGACGCGCAGACCCGAGGCAAGATCGAGTCCCTCGGTTTCGCGAGTTACCTTGACCATCTGCACCGCTTTGGCGGTAAGGGTCAGAGGTGCCGGTGGGCCGCTTCCTGCGCCTTTTGCTTCGGCGCTCTTGGTTTCCTTCGTGTCCGTGTTACCGAGGTCGGTGCTCATGTTCTGAAACTCCGTGGTGTTCGTGCCGGTGAGGCGCTTGCCGTAGCGGCAACCTTACGGCCGCCCCTCTCCCGAGTCAATCCAAAAGCCGGTTCGGCCGCGCCATTCAAAGTATAGAACGGGTTATCCGAGGACCCTATTCCTGGGCGCGCGCGGCTGGGGGGTCTCGAGCGATAGGATCCGGGTGTGTTGGCTGACACCTCGACTGGCCGAGACCGCGGACTATCGCCCGAGATCCGGCGTCGCTGTGAAGAGTTCGCGCGGCCGCTCTACGCCGGTCTCGACGGAGTCCAGAGCTTTGACCGTGTGTCGCGGGTGCTCGAGCGCCTCGATTCGCTGGCAGCAGACCGGCAAGAGGCCGACCCGCGACTGCTC
>Ga0224508_10001893_pt1 | contig 18382 bp, 16 predicted proteins | sample SF_Jan12_sed_USG_4_FD_170157 | JGI IMG/M metagenome (GOLD analysis project Ga0224508, IMG submission 170157) | Sediment microbial communities from San Francisco Bay, California, United States - SF_Jan12_sed_USGS_21 | ecosystem: Environmental > Aquatic > Marine > Sediment | place: USA... | reverse complement strand
GTGAGGCGTCACCAATAGCTATGGCCTCGTAGAGCTCGGTAAGTGAACCACGGATGGCCTTTTCGGTCTCTGGAGACAGGCTCTCCATTAACAACTCGGCGGCGTACGGTTCGAGGATCTTTCTCAAGCTGTAGGTCTCGTCGACGGTCCGCGCATCGAGCCGCTGAACGAACTTGCCACGTCGCGGGATGTTCTCGACCAGCCCATCTCCCTCGAGCAGCGCGAGCGCCTCGCGAATCGGTCCCCGGCTGATCTCGAATTCACGGGCCAGTGCGGCCTCGTACAACCGTTCTCCCGGTGCAAAATACCCATCGAGAATTGCTCGTCTGAGTCTGTCGGCACCGGTTTCGACAAGCGTCGGAACCGTAATTTCTGGAATTTCCAGGTGGCTGTAAGTGTCAGACTCCGGATCAGTCATCTCTTGCTCCCAATTCCGATGTGACGAAGCGGCCTAGCGGATCGCCGACCACGTTGCCTTCGAGGAAGATCGTGTGTCCTCTCAGTAACGTTCGGCGTATTCGGCCTTTGAGCTCTAGGCCGTCGTATGGCAGGCCCACACCCCCCGCTTTGCTGACGAAAGACTCGACCTCCAACGTGGTCGGCTCCTGAGCATCCCAAAGAACGATGTCGGCGTCGGCACCCTCTTGAATAGTGCCTTTGCGAGGGTAAAGGCCGAAGCGGCGGGCTGGCACTTCGGTAAGGACCGAGACCGCTCGCTCCAGCGACAGTTTGCCTCTCTCGGCTGCGTCCAGCATCACCGGCATCATCATCTCCACTCCCGGGAGGCCTTGCGGGGCGGTGGCATATGGAGCGTCGCGCTTCTCCCTAGGTGTAAATGGAGCATGATCGCTCGCCACCATTTGGACCTCGTCCAGCCGCAAACCTTCCCACAAGGCCTTGAGGTCGGCTGGAGGGCGGAGTGGGGGTGCGACTTTGACGTAGGACCCGTGGCGATCGATTTCGCTTTCGTCAAATATCAGGTAATGCGGGCAGGTCTCTCCCGTGATGTCTGCGCCTGAAGCGCGTGCTCCTTTGAGTGCTTGGACGGCGGCCGCCGATGTCATGTGCGCCATGTGGACCCTGGCTCCGGTCGCAGAAGCAATGGCGCCGACCAAAGCAATCTCGGCGGCTTCCACGATGGGGGGACGCAATGGAGTGTCGCCTTCCTCGGTCATCCGTGTGAACAGCTCTATGAGGCTTTGGTTCTCGCCGTGGACCGTTGTGACGGAACCCGTAGTGGAGATCGCCTTGAGAGCTTCATACAGCTCGGCTTCGTTCCGGGTCCACAGTCCTTCGAATTCAGCTAGTCGAGCCGGGGGTGGGCTGTGTGTGAAAATCTTGAAGCCGATTGCGCCTGCCTCAACCATCGCTTCAGCGTGGGCCACGCTGGCAAGGCCTCCGCCGGCAAATAGCCCAAAGTCGACGTGGCACTCAGCCTCGCCAAGCTCTTTTCGGGCTTGCAAGACCTCGGGCGTCGAACAGGGCGGATCGGAGATCGGCATTTCGAGAACCGTGGTTACACCGCCGGCTGCGGCCGCCCGCGTCTCACTGTTGAATGTCCCGCGTTCAGGGTGGCTCGGTGCCCGGCAATGAAAATGCACATCCACCGTCCCCGGGAGCGCGTGCAGACCGGCTGCGTCGATAACTTCTTTAGCTGGGTCTAGCTTTCCGTGGGCCGCTACCCCCGCGATCAAGCCTCCGGCGATTCCCACGTCGACATGTTGTGTTTTGCCGTCGCTGACCACAGTGGCATTGACGATTGCGAGGTCATACACGACGGACGTCTCCTCTAGGTGGTCAGGCGAGCCGCAGGCCGAGGTCAAGTATCAGAGCGTCGAGGGCAGCAAGAGTTCCCGCATCAGGCTCTCCGTGGGGTTTACGGACGCGATCGCTCGCGATTGCTCCCCGGCGTTTATAGACCTTCTTCCTGATGGCGAGCGACATCGGCTGCTGCGCCTCGAGTTGGATCAACGGCAGGTGGGAGTAGAAGATTTCGCGGGCCTGTTGCGTTTCGCCGCTTTCGAATAGCCGGTAGACCTCGAGGAGCACCTCGGGAAAGGCGAATCCCGTCATCGTCCCGACTGCTCCGCGTTCAAGCTCGCCGATGAATTCTGCTCCGCCCAGCCCGCCGTAGGTCTTCAATTCCCTCGTTGCATGAGACAGCACTTCGGCGAATTTGGGAGCGGTCGGCGGGTCCTCCAGCTTGACCGACCGGGCCAGGTCGATGTCGTTGCCCAGGCTGGCAATGAACGCGGCCGGCATGTACGTGCCACTCGAAGCTGGATGATCCTGGATCACGATTTCTATTGACGAAGCCTCGGCAACGGTTTCGTAATAGTCCCTAACCGCGCCCAGGTTCGGTTTGATGAGGCGTGGAGGCGATACCAGGGCTGCATCGGCACCCAGATCACCGGCGATGTGTGTGAGCTGGGCCGCCCCCTCGGCACTGGGAAAGGACGTGCCGGTCACAATCGCCGCTTTCCCTTCCACCGCCTCTACAAATCGACCCAAGACGGCATGCCGTTCATCGTCGAGCAGCTTGTGGGCTTCACCCATCACGCCCAGGACCAGAAGCCCTTCCACGCCCAATTCGACAAGGAATGATGCGAGACGGCCGACGGAGTCGAGATCGATCGATCCATCGTCGTGGAACGGGGTTGGCGCAACCGTGTAGACGCCGGTGGAGAGCACTATGACCTTCGCACCTCAGCGACCGGCGGCGGACCCACATCGAGGCCTTGGGCGTAGCCGCCGCTCGCCGAGTGAGCGAGATAGCCTCGGACATAGACTTGATCGGGTCCACGGACGGATTCAAGGTCGGCGCCGGGGTCACCGTTGAGCACAACTACGTCGGCCGTCTTGCCTACCTCCAGGGTTCCGAGGTCGTTGTCGAGGCCCAGCAACTCCGCGGCGCGGATCGTTATCGACCTGAGCGCTGCATGGTTGTCTTTGCAGACGCCGATTGAGACCATGAACTTGAGCTCCTCGACGATCTCGTTGTGCGGAACCACGGGGCTGCCCGCGTCGGTCCCAAAAGCGATTGGAATCCCGGCCTCGGCTGCCTTGACGTTGCCTTCAAATCGCGACTTGTCGGCCATCTGTTGTTGGCGCCGCTCGACCTCATGAGGCGGCATTCCATACTCGAGACCGCGTAGGGACTGCAGCACGAGTGGCGAGAACGTGGTCACCATCCAAGTGCCGCGATCGAGCATCTCCTTGATGGTCTCATCTGATATCGATCCACCGTGCTCGACACAGTCAACGCCTGCCTTGACTACGCGATTGATCGCCTCGTCGAACGTTGCGTGGGCCGTTACCTTCAATCCGTTCATGTGGGCCTCGTCGACCATCGCCTCGAGCTCTTCCACCGTGAATTGCACGAGCTCGTGGGAGCCCATGATCTTGATCCATGTGGCGCCGAGCTTGAACTGCTCGCGAATCGCTCGCCGGCAGTCGGTTGGTCCGTCGGCTTCGCGGCAGCACCACCAGGTATGGCCTCCCGTGGTGGCAATCGCCCGGCCGTTGATGAGGAGGCGGGCCCACGGAATGATCCCCTCATCTATTCCCCTCTTGGCGTATTGGTTAGCTTCGTTCATTCCCAGGTCGCGCATGGTGGTGACGCCCGCCGACAGGGACTTGCGGATGTTCATAGAAGCTTTGAGGGCGGAAACCGCCGCCGGTTCATTGGCTTGATCCTGCAAATCGTGGATGCCGTCCCACCCCAGGTGGGCATGACAGTTGGTGAAACCTGGAACCAGGAATTTGCCAGTTACGTCCACCACGGTGTCGTCGGGACCGGTGGTGACGTCGCCGATTTCGGTGATTTTCTCGTTCTCGATCGCAATGGATTGAATCGCGCTGGGCCCGCCCTCGAGATCCACAATGCTTCCACCGGTCAGAACTGTCCGCATCTTGTGCTCCTATCGTCTTCTAGTAGTTGGCTTGTTGTCTGTCAGCCCGCAAGAGCAGCTGATATCCGTTTACCGGCTAATTCGAGCTCCTGAGCGATGCTGACATCGATCGGGATACCTGCGGTGTGTGGCGTGAGGATCACGTTGGGCGCATCGAGTAGCGGGCTATCCGGCTGGAGCGGCTCGTATTCGAACACGTCCAGCGCAGCGCCTGCCAGATGGCCCGAGGCAAGGGCCGCCGCTAGCGCCTCTTCGTCAACGAGCCTCCCACGAGCAGTGTTGACGAAGAAGGATCCCTCGCGCATGAGCGCGAACTCACGCGCTCCCATCATCTTTTCGGTCTCCGGGGAAAACCTGTTCTGGAGTGATACGCAATGGGAGGCGGCTAGTAGCTCGTCAAAGGGCAGATAGCGGACTCCGAGCCGAGTTTCTTCGTCGGCATCCAGTCGGTTCCGTTTTGTGTAAACGACATCGGTCTCGAAGGCCTTCAAACGGGTAGCGGCCTCGCTGCCAATCTTGCCGAGTCCGACTAGACCGATCGTTTTGCCGTAAAGAGCTTCGAAGCGCTCGAGCCCAACCCAGTTGTATGCGTATGACTCTTGAGTCGTCAACTCCGGAGTTACGCCGTCCACCAGCTGTCCGGCTCGGAAGCGGTCGCTGGCTATACCGAGCCGCTTGAACACGGCCAATATCAGCATTACGGCGTGCTCAGCAACACTTATCAGGCCGGGCGATTCCACGATCTGAACGGTGATACCGCGGTCGGCACATTGGCTCTCGTCAATCGTGGCGGGGCCCGAGTCCAGCTTCACCACGGACGACAAGTTCGGGGCGCTCTCCAGCAAAGCTTCGTCTACGTCGACGTTCCAAGTCACTGCGACATCAGCCTTTTCGAGCTCGGAGGCGTCTTGTTCGATTACCCGGGCGCCGGTGGGCAACGCCTGCTGCAGGGCAGCAACCTGTTCGGGCTTGAAGTCACCCAGAAGTGCGATGATTTGTGACATCCGCTAGCCCGCTGCCAGGCAGGAACGCCACAGATCGCCGAACCGGGACATGGCCTCTTCGAGCTCTGGGATCTCAGTCAGGTATGAGATCCGGATGTACTCCGCGTCTGCCTGTCCGAACATAGACCCGGGGAAGAAGAGGATCCCATGGTCTTGGAGACCTTTGACACAGAAATCAAAGGCGCTCAGCCCGGATGCCGTGATGTTCGCGAAGTAGTAGAAGGCGCCCTGCGGCGGGCCGTAGGTGACTCCGAGGTCATCGAAATGCTTGCCCATGATGGCCCTGCGCTTCGTGTATTCGACCATCATTTCCTTGAAGAAATCCTGCGGTCCGGTTAGGGCGGCGAGCGCCCCATATTGCGACGGGGTAGAAGCGCATATCGACAGAGAATGCCTCGGCTCGGTCGCGGCCCGGATGTAGTCGGCGGGCCCGGCCATGTAGCCGACCCGGAACCCGGTCATCGAGTATGCCTTCGAGAAGCCGTTGATCGTCACGGTCCGTTCGCGCATACCCGGGAGCGTGGCAAAACTAACCGGCTCAAAACCGTCATAGACAGTCTTTTCGTACAGCTCGTCGGAGATCGCAACCAGGTCGTGCTCTTCGATCACCTTGGCGAGCCCCTCCAACGTCTCCCGTGTGAGGATCCCGCCGGTGGGGTTGCTGGGCGTGACGAGGATGACAAGCTTGGTCTTGTCAGTGATCGCTGCTTCCACTGCTTCGGGAAGCAACTCGAACCCGTCCTTTTCGTAGGTCGGCACAAAGACTGGCACACCCCCCGCCATGTGGATGTTGGACTCATAGGCCATGTAGAACGGAGAAGCCAGGATGACCTCATCGCCGGGATCGAGAAGGGTTTGGAGGGTTACCACCATTGCCTCTTGGGCCCCGGCGGTGACGATGATCTCCGTAGCGGGGTCGTAGTCGAGGCCGTTGTCATTCTTGAACTTGGCGGCGAGTGCTTCCCGGAGTTCGGGCAAGCCTGCCGGATTCGTATAAGTCGTGTGCCCGTCATCGATTGCCTGCTTCACGGCGGCGGCGATGTGGGCGGGGACGGGGATGTCGGGCTCGCCGCGGCCGAGCCGGATGACGTCATCACGTCCCTCCGCCATTATGAGCAGCTTCATAAAGGCGCTTTCGTCGCCGGCCCGTATCTTGACGATCTGGGATGCGAGCGCATCCAGGAGTGGACTCGTCTTGGTCACCGTCATATTGATTTCTCCAATCGTCTTATCAAGTTGGTCATTGCTGCAGCGCCTCCGAGTAACGCCTCAGGCCATCCTCCAGCGGTGGTGGCTGCCATCCGAACTCCTTCTTGTAGGCGTCCGGAGAAATCACGGTTGGTCGGTTCGGGTTGCCGTCAATCACAGTGTCTGAGCTTGCATCCACCTTCAGCCCGAAGACACTTTGGACGGCTGCTACTACCTCACTGAACGGACGGGGATTGCCCGACGACAAATTGAACGCCCGGCTGTCCATGCCGGCGGCAAAGAAGTCGTAGGCGGCTTTGGCGACGTCGTCAACGAAGATCCAATCACAGTGAGCGTCCTGACCTTCGATGCGCACGGCGGTTCCGCTCATGGCCGCATCGACCAGAGTCTTGATCTCGGTCACAAAGGGTCGGGTGCCCCGGAATTCTTCGGCCGGCCCGTACATAGAGGTGGGTCTGACGGCTCCAGCGTCGAATCCGAACATCTCTGCATAGCGCCAGGTCATTATCTCGGCGGCGAGTTTGGCCGAGCCATACAGCGAGAACCCGCCGTCGGCGTCAGCCTCATGCAGCGTCGTAGGGGTGAACTGGTCGTACACCCCTCCAGAAGAGATGAATAGAAACTTCTCGATCCCTTGCTCCTGAGCAAAGTTGAGGGCGTGGAGCGTGCCGTTCAGGTTGACGTTGACGAGTTTTCGAGGTTCTTCCTTCATCTCGTCGAGGGTTGGCGTCAGGGCGGCCGCCTGGACGATGCCCTGAATTGGTCCAGTCCTGTCGAGGGCCCATTGGCTCTCGTCGGCGACGTCAAGTTGGATATAGGAGACGGCGTCGGCCGGGGTATCGGACCGGGGCGCGAAGTCATTCGGGTCCATGATGTCGGCGGCCACGACCTCTTCGCCGGCCAACGCGAACTGACGTACAAGCGCCCGCCCGAAGAAGCCACCTGCCCCCGTAATGAGCACTCTCATGACGCAACCTTTCGATATCGATCAACAGCTTCTGCGGTTGGGCGTGTCGAACGCCAACCGGCGCCGTTCGTTGCGCGACGCCCACTCAGCGGGATGGTACTCGGCGGTTTCTCCTGCTGTCAACAGATGACAGGCTGGCCTCGGTGTGCTTGGATGCTGGATATCTAATCGTTCTGTGCGCGTGTCGATTGTCGTCAGTCGACAGGCACGCCAACCCAAGGAAGGCTTGGTTCTCATGCACGATCCCTTTTACGACCTGTTCCCGAAACGGGAAAACGCCCCAATCATCGCCGGAAAGACGGCGCTACTGACCATCGACATGCAATACCTGGATGCCCACCGCGACGGTTGGGTCGGACGGGTCGCCAAGGCGGCTGGGAAAGAGGACATACTCGAGCCGCGCTGGCAGGCGATCGATGCGTCGCTTCCCAAGATCCGATCGGTTCAGGACGCCTTCCGCAAGGCAGGCCAGGAAGTGATCCACGTCAAGGTGGCGTACCGGACCGAAGACGGACGCGACGCCGGCCTGGCGTACATGCCGACCGCCGATCTGGAGTCGGCTGAGCGGGACGAACGGGATGACGATCTCCTTCCCGAGGTGGGGGCCAAGGGTGATGAGATGATCTTCTCCAAGACATCGGCAAGCGTCTTCAGCACTACAGAGATCGAGAAGGTGCTGCACCGCATGCACATCGACCATCTCGTAATTACTGGGCTCGTGACAGACGGCTGTGTCGAGTTGTCTGCGCGCGATGCGACCGATCGTGGATTCAAGGTGACCCTGGTTGAGGACGCATGCACGGCCTCAACACCCGAGGCCCACAATGATGCCATCGCGCGGATGACAGACGGCGGCTTCATTGGCGCGCGGAGCGCCGCGGACGTTGTCGCTGAGATCGAGGGGCTAGGCGTTTGACCGCCGGAGTTCTCAGCCATATCTCGAGCGAGGAAGAGCGGGAACGCCGCTACCAGGTGCTCAGGGGGGCCATGGAGGCCGGGGGCGTGGATGTCCTTGTTGTCTGCAGTCGTGGGGATGAATTCATGCGGGGGCGGGTCCAGTATGTAAGTGACATCTTCCAGTGGGCAGGTTGGGGGATGGTCGTTTTGCCACTCAAGGGTGAGCCGACGTTTATCTCCGACCCGCTGTGGGGATTGGCGAGACCACCATTGGTGAACTGGATCCAGAATCTCGTCACAACCCAGACGCCTGGTCGCGAAATCAACTCGATCGTCCACGACCTCGGAATTGCCAACGCCACTGTTGGGATTGCCGGACTCGCCGATATCACTACGGCCGCTCACTTTCAGGAGATGCAAGAGTCGGGTCCAGGTATCGAGTTCGTGGACGCCACCGACCTGTTCGATGATGTGCGCGCGATCAAGAGCGAAGAGGAAATCGCCAATTTGTACCAGACGTCGGCAATCCTCAAGCGAGTGTTTCGCGCGCTCGAAGCCGAAATGCGGCCCGGTGTGCTGGAGCTCGACGTTCTCGCAGAGGCTCACCGCCTCGTCAGGCAGCTCGGCTGCCTCGACGGAATTGCCCAAATGGCGCGTAGCCCCTTCACGGCCTACACATTCGGCACGAATGGCGTCATCGATAAGGACGACATAATCGCCATCGATCTCGAATGGGCCGGTCCGTCAGGCTATTGGGTCGAGCTGCATCGGACCTATAGCTTCAAGAAGCCCACATCCCAGGTGCAGCGCTATTGGGACTCTCGAGTTGAGTCATTCGCCGCTGCGGTCGACGCGATGCGAGTTGGTGCTTCGTCGAATGACGTGCTGGGCGCGGTCAACACTGTCTACGCCAAGTACAACCAAACGGCCGAGGGTGTTGTGAACTACACGGCTCACGGCATCGGTCTCGATTCGCTCGAGCCACCGTGGGTGCCCGGCAAGGAAAGGACGATCGAGGCGAACATGATCATCAACCTGCATCCGGGTATCCGCTTCGACGACCCAGCGGAGGCGAAAGCCGTCGGTGGAATATCGCTTTCTGACAACGTTCTCGTCACAGCAGATGGACCTGTCCGAATGACCGATCAGACCGATGAATGGATTGTGCTCGACTCGTAAGCATGGAACGATACGTCACCACCGCTGCCCTGCTGGATGCACCCGGGAGCCTGTCAGTCGAGGAAGTCGCATTCGATGGGCCGGGTGAAGGGAAAGTATTAGTGCGAATGCGGGCAGCCGGTGTATGTCACACTGATATGCATCTGCACAACAGCGACGACGGGTGGGGCTTCGACTTCCCCATGTTGCTCGGCCACGAAGGCTCAGGGGTGGTTGAGTCCGTCGGCGAAGGTGTCGAGCACATCCAAGTCGGGGATCATGTCGCGATCGGATGCCGGGTTCCCTGCGGCAACTGTGCTCAGTGCCGACGCGGCCAAACTCGTCGATGTCAGACTTCGTCACCGAGTGCTCCGGCCGTGCAGCGCGTGAGCAACGGCGAGCCGGTCAATTCGCCGATCGGAGTCGGCCTGTTTGCGAACCTGATACCGGTAGATGCTCAAGCTGCGATCGTGGTCGATGCCGATGTCTCGCTGGACAAATTGGCACTTCTTGGCTGTGCGGTTATGACGGGAGCCGGGGCCGTCCTGAATACCGCCGACGTCTGGCCCGGGGCTCGGGTGGCGGTAGTCGGCTGTGGCGGGATCGGACTAGCCGCCGTGCAAGGAGCACGGGCCGCCAACTCCCGTCAGGTAATAGCTATCGATCTCAGCGAACAGAAGTTGGAGTGGGCAAGAACGCTTGGCGCCACGGACACCGTCAACGGGACTAGTGAGGATGTGGTTGCGGCCGTGCGGTCCCTTACCGACGGGGTCGGGGTTGATTTCTCGTTCGAGGCGGTTGGCATCCCCATGTGCGTCGAGCAGTGCATCGAAATGCTGGCGTACGGCGGGACGGCAACGATCATCGGTGTCCCTCAAGGCGACGCCTCAATTACGGTGAACCTGGGAGGCGGCCCAACCGGTTTTTTCAAGAACACCAACACGCTCACCGTCACCCACGGAGGCGACGGCCTCCCGGCTCATGATCTGCCTTTGTACACGCAAATGTATCGCGACGGGCGTCTCGATCTTGACACCATGGTCACCCATGAGGTGGGCCTGACCGAGTTGGCTGAGGGCTTTGCCCACATGGCAACCGGCGATTCGATCCGCACCATTGTGCGTTTTGACTGAGTTGTGGCCCGCCGGGGTTCTGTCAGCCAGGAGTGGCGATTTCGGCAACCGCTGCGGCCGCCAGATCGACCTGTTCGTCGGTGATCTGAGGGAACACCGGCAGGCCCATCATGCGACTAGCGGACCGTTCAGCGTTCGGGAACGAACCCAGGCCCGACCCAAGGTGGGTATACGCCGGCTGCAGATGCAGGGGCGGGTTGTAATAGAGTCGAGTGGCCACGCCTCGCGACGCAAGGTGATTGCGAGCCTCGTCACGGTTGCCCAGCATGACGTTGTAGGCGAACCACACGCTCTCGGCATCCTCGACTATCGGAGGGATTTCGATCCCTATGTCTGCCAGCAAAGCGTTGTAGCGCTTCGCGGCGCCTCGTCGCCGAGCGATCCGGTCGTCCAGGGTCGGGAGCTTGGCGCGCAACACCGCGGCTTGAATCTCATCGAGGCGCTCATTGTGCCCCTCTTCGAGCACAGTGAAACCGCCGCCCCCGAGCAAGTTGGTCGGGTCGAGGCTCAAACCGGGAGCATGACCGTAGTTGCGAAGAACGCGGATGCGCTCATCCAAACCGGCATCATCGGTGACAACCATTCCGCCGGCTCCCACGCCCCCGAGAATCTTGCCGGGGGCGAAGCTGAAACAACCCATGGCGCCAAACGTCCCCACCTTCTTCCCCCGGTACTCCGCACCAACGGCCAGAGCACCGTCCTCGATGAGGATCGCGTCACGGCTCTGAGCGATCTCGGCGATGGCTTCGATGTCGGCCGGCTGGCCAAACAGGTGCACCGGGAGAATGACCTTCGTACGTTCGTTAATCGCCTCCTCGAGCCGTTCCGGATCCATATTGAACGTGCGGGGCTGAGTGTCGACGAGTGCAATCGTGCCTCCAGCGTGAGAGATGGCAGAGGTCGTGGGCGTGTCCGTGTTCGGAACAGTCAGCACCTCGTCTCCCGGCTCGAGGTCGCAGGCACGAAGGGCCAGCATCAGTGCTGCAGTGCCCGAGGCCACTCCCACCGCGTGCCGGGCGCCACAGTAGGAAGCGAACTCGGCCTCGAAGGCTTCGAGCTCGGGACCGAGCACGAAGGTGCCTCGCTCCAGCACTCGCCGGATAGCGGAGTCCACCTCGGTGCGCAACGATTCATACTCGGCGATGAGATCGCCCATGGGAACGGCCATTGTCGAGTTATACCAGATCGATCCGGGGTGGCACTGTGTCGCTCCCGAACTCGTCCGACATCGGACGTGACGAACCCAAAGGAGGGGTGTCATGAAGCTTGACCGCGATGGTGTGCAACTCGGCTATGACGAAGCCGGTTCCGGGGAGTCTTCAATGCTCCTAATCCACGGAGCGTTCGCCGATAGGTCGTCGTATAGCGAACAATTCGACCACTTCGCCAAGGACCACCGTGTGGTGGCCGTCGATCTGCGGGGACATGGTGAAAGCGATAAACCCGACGAGGAGTACTCCATTGGTGGCTTTGCCGAAGATGTCGCTTGGATGGCGGAACAACTTGGACTCGACGCACCAACGGTGGTGGGTCACAGCTTGGGGGGGCCGGTCGGTGTTGAACTAACCGGGCGGCTCGGCGTCGGCAGCGCCTTGGCAACGCTCGATTCGCCGAGTGTGATCCCCGGGTGGACGCTGTTGCACCCCGGAAAGTATGACGCGGCGATTCACGGAGATGACTTCCGTGCCACCCTGCGCGGCTTTCTGGCGGCGGCCTATCTCCCTGTAGACGACGCCGCCCGCCTTGCCGAAGGGCTCGACAGGGTCGACCAGGTGCCTGCTCATGTTGTGCGCAGGACCTGGGATGCCCTGATGAAATGGGATCCCACGTCGGCGCTGGAAGAGCTTGAGGTTCCTTTCTTGTATCTGGATCACGGTCAGCCGGATGTGGACTACGAGCTTCTCCGCAGTTTCTGCCCGCAGCTGCTCACAGGCCAGACGGTTGGTGCCGGGCACCGGGCCCTCCAGGAGGTCCCCGATCAGGTCAACGGAATGCTGGAGAGGTTCATGCAATACGCTGAGCCTCTGGCCGATCACGCCAGAGCCCACAGCGGCTCCTTTCGTTATGTGTCGAACCCCGATTAGATAGGAAGCCCATGGAAAACCCAAACCTCGAGGAAAAGTTCGTCGGAATCCAAGTAAGCCCGATCAGCTTCATTGATGAGGGAGTTGACACTGTCCTCGATACCCTGCACGACCGAGTTGGTGTGAATGTCCTCATGCTCGGCACCGTTTCCTGGTTGGGCCTCAAAGTAGGTCGGAGCATCTCTTATGAGCTCGATGGCTGGCCCGATCATGGGGTGCCGGAGCCTTTCTCGATGAAAGGTGGAGCGTACTTCGATCCACACCCCGAGTACTACGCCAACACGTCCATCAAGGGCTTTCGTGCGAAGGATCCGGAGATGGAGGGCATTGACATTCTCGACCTGGTGATTCCCGCGGCCCGCGCCAGAGGGATGAAGGTCATGCCCGAACTCATGGAACCCTTGTTGAAGTATGCCGGGCATGGGTCGGCGAACAATGTGGAGGTACCGGGTCTGCCGCAGTCGCTCGAGATCGACGTCTTCGGCCGGCATGGTCCGGAGCCGTGCACGAACAACCCTGACTATCGGACGTGGTGGCATTCGATGATTGAGGACCAGTGCCGGAACTACGACATCGACGGAATCATGTGGTGCAACGAGCGGCGCAGCCCGCTGGACTTGATGATCCAGGGCCAGCCTCCGGCGTGCTTCTGCGAGCACTGTCGCCGATTGGCGATGCAGCGGGGCATTGAGGTCGAGCCGGCCCGCAAGGCCTTCCTCGAAGTCTTTGAGTATTTCCAGCGTGCCCGTGCCGGTGAGGAGTTTGTCGACGGGTCGATGATCGAGTTTCTCCGGGTCCTGCTGAGGAATCCGGAGATTCTCATCTGGGAGCGGTTCTGGCTGGAACGCAACAAGGATCTCGATCGCGAGCTGTACGGAATCGTGAAATGGTGCAACTCGGATCTCGAGTTCGGTCTCAACGTGTGGAACCGGAACCACTTCAATCCGATCCGGAAGGCGCAGTGGCCGTGGGCAGAACAGACGCAGCACTCGGATTGGGTGAAACCGATCACTTACCAGCATCAGTCCGGAGAGATCTACCGCGATGAGATGGCCCACTTCTACCAGTCGATCCTCAGAGATGTGACGCCTGCCGAGATGAACCCGCTGATGTATCAGGTGCTCGGTCTCGATGAGGCTCCATGGGACGAGCTGGCCCAGGCGGGCATGGACCCGGACACCTATGTGTATGGCCAATGCGTCGACGCGGTACGGGGGGTAGGCGGCACGGTGCCGGTGTACATGGGTCTCGGTGTCGACGCTCCACGCTCGCGCGAAGATCAGGCGGTATGCACACCCGACATCGTGTATCGGAGCGTTCTGGCCACCTACCGGGCGGGTGGCCAAGGGGTGATCTATGCTCCCAATTACGCCAGCATGAAGCTCACCAATCTCGACGGCGGGGCCCAAGCCCTCGCAGAACTGGGCCTGAAATAGCAGCCGGTTTTCGCCTTTGCACTGTTTACAGTTGACAAGCGGCGGCGATCAAGGAAGAATCCCATCCCATTGAGGCCGACTTGGGTCTGTCGACGAAGGAGAACGCACGAGCGCCCAAGCGCCCGAGGACATGAGCAAAGCCACAGTCGCATTAGCGACCGGAGGAGTGACATGAAGATTCGACACTTGACCCCCTGGAGTCTGGGGGCACGACTAAGACGAGGTCCGACGGTTCGATTCGTCGTCCTTGCGCTGAGTCTTGCCCTGGTAGCAGCGGCTTGTGGGGGCGACGACACTACGGACACCACGGCTGCGACGACGACGACGACGAGCGGCGGTGGCGCCACCACCACCACCGCTGGCGGGTCCGGTGGGCTCGAAGTCACAGCACCCGACATACCGGAATCGACCGTTAGATTCGGAATGTATCCATGTTGTGCCGACCAGACGCATAATCAGGTCGCGATCGTGAATGGCTGGTACGACGAAGTGGGAATCACATTGGATCCCAGTGATGGCCATCTCTACGCCACATTCGACCAGATCCTCCCGTCGATGCAGCGTGGCGACTTCGATGTCGCGGGGACCTTCATCCCGGGATATCTGCAGACGCTGGACACATTTGGACAGGATCTCCCCCCGATCTTCTTCAACGATCACTATGTGGGGTATGCGATCCTGGCGCCACCAGAGAGCGACATTAAGACCGCCCAGGACTTCATGGCTGAGGGGATGTCCTTCGGAGACGCCGCAGCTGCCGCCATGCAGCAGCTCATTGGCGCTGAGGTATACACACCGCCACACGGCCAGGTGCAGCCTCCCTACCCAGACGTCTTCCTGAGCTATGCCGGCCTGGAATACCCGACGGATCTGAACCTGGTGTTCCTCGAGGATGTAAAGATCGTTGAGCTGTCAACGCAGGAAGGTCGGGTCGACTTCGCGATTCCATACGCGGCCCCGGTGTTGGTGCAGATGCTTCGCAACGGTTGGAGACCCGTCATAGACACAGTGGATGTGCTTCAGGACACAGGATCTGAGCAAGCCACGCGCATGGGCCAACTTGTCGGAAGTTCCGGCCTCTTTGCCCAACGCGACTGGGTCGAGAATGAGCGCGATACGGTGCTTCGATTCCTCTCTGTGGCGTTCCGGACCTTGGACTATCTCAACGACCCGGCCACGCAACTCGATGGCTTCAAGGCGCAGGCGGATCTGATGAACGCGTCCCAGGGGCTCACTCTGACCCCGGAGGAAGTTGGCGTTATCTGGGAAAGCGTCGATCCGATGTGGGTCTTTGAGGATCAGGCGGCAAACCTGTGGGACGACCCCGCCGTCGCAACACACATTAAGACCGGTCTGGAGTTCAAGATCCAGGAGCTCATTGGCAACGGAACGCTCACCGGTGATGGGAACTACGACCTCGACGAGTTCGTCGTGGCCGAGGACCTGTTCCGGGAACTGGTTGCACTTCAGGCAGAGGCCGACGGTCTCTTTGCCGAAGCATCCGGGATGACTGACCTGTCGGCGAGCCAGCAGGGCCTGATAGCCGAGGCGCAAGCCTGGTACGACGGCTACAACTTCCTGGATGCCACACGTTGGCTGAAGGCCGCGCTCGGTAAGTGAGTTAGACCGGCAGACGAAGTCTGCACCGATTGTGTGAATAGTGGATGGGGAGGATTCCCTCCCCATCCACCGTTCACCGGAGAAGGTTGTTAATGACCACCGAGATTGTCCACCGACAGGCCCCACCCGAAGCTATCGCAGCAGCCAAGAGGGCTCGTCGGCGGGCTGTGATCGGGCGTCTGGTGCTTTCGATCATCGGTGTGATCCTGGCTGTAATCGCCTGGCAGCTCCTGGCCGACCAGCAGGGGTTCGCATTGCCCTCACCAATAGATGCTTCTCGCGACATACGCGAGAATTTCTTTTCGAGCACCTACCTCGAGCAGAAGGGACTGTCCGATGGCGGCGGCTACACGGTTCACCTGTGGGCCACAACCCAGAACGTTCTCATTGGCGTTGCCCTAGGTTCGGCGCTGGGCATAAGCATCGGCCTATTGAGCCTGCGGCTCCCCTTGCTCTCTGAGATTGTCAACCCCCTGGCGGCTGCCTTTGGGGCAGCCCCCATATTCGTGGCCGCCCCCTTTTTCCTGATCTGGTTCGGTATCCAGCCTTCTGCTCAAATCCTGATGGTCGGCTTCTACACCGCACTGCTCATGTATATCTTCAGCCGCCGGGCGGGTGAAAACCTCGACGCCGGCTACATCGAATCCGCACTAACCCTCGGTGGCAAACCGGGGTCGATCTTTCGATACATCTACCTGCCCGGAACGGTTCCAGAGATCGCCGGAGGGTTCAGGATCGCCCTGGCCGGCGCCTGGGGTCTTGAAGCAATCGCCGAGCTTCTCGGGTCCCAGGAAGGCGCCGGCTTCCTCATCAAGTTTTTCGCCACCGCTTTTGTCGTAAACGGTATGATCTCGCTCGTCGTGTTACTTGGGCTGATTGCGATCTTCTTCGACCGGCTGGTTGTGTTTGGAGTCTCGCGTCTCACCCGATGGACCGAATCGGGCCGACAGTTGGCACTATGAATTCCAGCAAGGCCGGAGGCTAAGCACATGGTACAAGACATAGTTGAGTCCGGTTCCGCAGCGGATGTAACCTTCGACGGCGTATGGTGCGTTTTCGAGCATCGCTCAGGCCGCCTTGTCCACGCCCTCGAGGAGGTTTCGTTCACGGTTCCGGCTGGCCAGTTCGTCGCAGTCGTGGGTCGCTCTGGACACGGCAAGAGCACCATGCTCAGGGTCCTGGCCGGTCTGCAGCCGCCCACGACGGGAGCCGCTTTAATCAACAATGTCGAGGTGCTCGGCCCGGCCGCAGAAAGGTCGATGGTCTTCCAGCAAGACACGGTGTTTCCCTGGATGCACGTCAGGGACAACGTCGAATTCGCTCTCAAAGCCCGAGGCATGGCGAAGGCGGAGCGGCTGGTCATCTCCGATCGCACCCTGGAGCACGTCGGCCTAACGGACTTCGCCGACTCGTGGCCCCGAGAGCTCTCCGGCGGCATGCGCAAAAGGGTCGCGTTGGCGTCCGTCATGGCGGCCGGTTCGAATGTATGGCTGATGGATGAGCCGTTCGGTTCTCTCGACTACTTCACCAGGCGCAATCTCCACGAGCTGCTTCTCGAGATCTGGGAGGAAACCCATAAAACGATCTTCTTTGTGACCCATGACATCGAGGAAGCGCTCATCCTCGCCGACCGCCTAATGCTGGTGAGAGAGGGGAAGCTCGTCGAGGATATGGCCGTGGATTTGCCTCGGCCTCGCGACGAGGATGTGAGGGCCAGCCCAGAAGCAGTCGCCCTAACCAAAGCGATCCTCGATGAGCTCGGGATTGAGGATTCCTCGGCGGCGGACATTTCGGAGGCTGAATGAACCGTTTGAAACGGATAGTGCTCAGGATTTGGAAGGCCGCACGAGACCATCCGATCGCGGTCATCACCTGGGTGATCATCCTCGGTGGGTGGGAGATTGCCGCCCATCTGGCTCCCGAAAGCACTATCGAGCAGGCGCCACTGGTTCCGTCTTGGGAGTACGTGTTCACCGACTCGCTTCCGGCGCTGTCCGGAGGTTGGACCCGCGACTTCTGGGCGCCGGTACCCCAGACGGGTGGAGAGGAGACCTATCTCGGCGCCTTCCTGGCCCTTGCCGACCACACGCAAGCCACAGTTGTGCGACTCGCTGTCGGACTGTTCGCCGGCGTCACCACGGGGGTATTCACGGGTCTCGCGGTTTCGTACTGGCCGTGGGTACGCCAGATGGCCTGGGCGCCACTCAATCTGTTGCGGATGTTTCCGCTGCTGGCTGCGATCCCCTTGTTTCAATTCTGGCTCGGCGGCACGCTCAAGGGGACAACGGCTTTCATCGGTTTCGGCGTCTGGGTTCTGCTGGTGGTGTCGACGATCAACTCGGTTTCCAACGTGCCGGATCGATATATCGAAAACGCTCGAACGCTTGGAGCCTCACGTTTCCGCACGTACCGGTCCATCGTCGTTCCCGCCGCCCTCCCGGAGTTGCGCACCGGCCTCCTGCTCTCGGCCGGCCTTAGCTGGTCGCTGGCTGTCGGATCCGAATACATCGGAGCGACCAACGGACTAGGGAACATCCTGGCTGTGGCCGAATTCACTACCAACACCGGCCGCATGATGATCATTGCCGTGGTGATCTCTATCGCGGCGCTTTCGACCTTCTTCATCCTGAACTCGCTGTTCAACCACCTTGTCCGGTGGGTGCCGCAGGCGCCCTCCTCTGTAAGGCGCGTGGCGGCCGCCGGTTCTCTCGGCGGCACGCTCGAGAAGTGAAACAGCGACTGGCCGGCTGAGACTCGATGACCGGTGCCCTTTTCGGGCTGGCGGCTGCGGTAGCCCTTGGTATCAACCAGATCTTGATGACGTACGCGGCTCGGCGCTGGGGTACGGTGAAGGCGACTTTTGCCAGCCTGGTGATCGCATTCTTCTTGTTCATAATCTTCGCGATCGTTACCGGAGCTGATATTCCATTCCGCGGCAACGATCTCTTCCCGCTTCTCGGGGG
>Ga0224508_10001892_pt1 | contig 18384 bp, 15 predicted proteins | sample SF_Jan12_sed_USG_4_FD_170157 | JGI IMG/M metagenome (GOLD analysis project Ga0224508, IMG submission 170157) | Sediment microbial communities from San Francisco Bay, California, United States - SF_Jan12_sed_USGS_21 | ecosystem: Environmental > Aquatic > Marine > Sediment | place: USA... | reverse complement strand
CTCCCGAACTATGGCCAAGAACCATATCGGCATCCTGACCGGCGGCGGCGACGTCCCGGGACTCAACTCGGTCATCAAGTCCGTGGTCTACCGGGCCTCGGAACTGGGCCGCGAGGTCGTTGGTATCCGCAAGGGCTGGGAAGGTCTGACCCACTGCGATCTCCGAGCCGGCGACGACCCAACCTATATCGAGCGCCTCGGTCGCGAGAGCACCCGCCGGATCGACCGCTCCGGCGGCACGGTGCTCCACACTTCGCGAACCAACCCGTCCAAAGTGAATGCCGCCAAGCTGCCGGAGCACCTGAGCGAGGCGGAGCTCGCCGGGCTGTCTGGAGACGGAGACTCTCTCGATTTCACCCCGGTGGTGCTCGAGAACCTCGAGCGGCTGGGGATCAGCACGCTGATCACCATCGGGGGCGACGACACCTTGAGCTTCTCGGCGCGGCTGGACCAGGAAGGGTTTCCGGTGCTGGCGGTTCCCAAGACCATGGACAACGATGTCCGCGGGACCGAGTACTGCATCGGCTTCTCGACGGCGATTACCCGCGCCAAGGACCTGATCAACCGGCAGCGCACCACTCTCGGGTCACACGAACGCATCGGCGTCTTTCGCATCTTCGGCCGCGACGCAGGCTACACGGCCCTCTATACCGGCTATGTCACCTCGACCCGCTGTCTGATCCCGGAGTACGCGTTCGACCTCGATCACCTGTGCCAGCTTCTGGTCGAGGACAAGAAGAACAACCCCTCGAACTACACGCTGGTGGTGGCGTCCGAAGGAGCCGTTTGGCAAGGCCAGGACCTCGCTGAATACGGCGAGGCTGATGCCTACGGGCATCGCAAAAAGGTCGACGTCGGATACGCGCTAAAGGAAGAGATCAAACGACGCACCGGCGAGGACACGATGTCGAGCGATCTGACCTACGACCTGCGCAGCGGCGATCCCGACTCGATCGATCATCTGGTGGCGATCACGTTCGCCAACATCGCGATCGATCTCATCGGCAGCGGGGTCACCGGCCGGATGGTGGCGATCCGCGACGGCAACTACACCCACGCCGTCTTGCCCGATCCGAGTCTCGGCCCGAGGCGAGTGAGCGTCGAAAAGCTCTACAACGCCGAGCGCTACCGCCCCAACTACTCCGCCAAGCTGGGGTCGCCTCTTCTCCTGAGCACCGAGTAAGGCGGACGGGACCAGGGCTAGATGTAAAGCCCGCCGGAGACGTTCAGGACGTGTCCGGTGATGTAACCGGCTTCTTCGCTGGCCAGATAGAGAACCGCCGAGGCGATGTCTTCGACCGTCCCCAGGCGTTTCAGCGGAATCGCCGACTGCAGCTCTGTCTTGCTCGCCTCGCCGAGCTCGTCGGTCATGGCGGTGGTGACGTAGCCCGGGGCGACCACGTTGACCGTGATGCCGCGGCTTGCAAGCTCGCGCGCCAACGACTTGGAGAACCCGATCAGCCCCGCTTTTGCGGCCGCATAGTTGGCTTGGCCCGCATTCCCCATCAAGGCGACAACCGAGGAGACCGAGATGATCCTCCCCCACCTCTTCTTCATCATGCCGCGGGCGAGCGCCTTGGTCACGGCGTAGGTCCCCGTCAGGTTGGTTCGCAGCACCCTGTCCCACTCTTCGATCTTCATCCGCATCAGCAGGTTGTCGGCCGTGATCCCGGCGTTGTTAACCAGGATGTCGATTCCCGAAAACTCCTCCGGCAGCTCTTTCAACCGGTCACCGACCCTCTCGGGGCTTGCCAGATCGAGGGGAAAGGCGAGCGCCACTCCTCCGTCTTCGGTGATCTTCCCCTCGAGCGACTTCAGCTTGTCCTCCGAGCGGGCGGCGACTACGACTCGGGCACCATGCGCTGCCAGCCGTTCGGCCGCCGCGTAACCGATGCCCTGGGACGCCCCCGTCACTAGAGCGGTCTTCCCCGACAGATCAAAACTGGAGCTGGAACTTACGGAACTCATGACGCGAGAACCCCCTCGAGCTTCTCGAGCCCGCCAGGCTCGGAAAGACTAACGGTCTTGGCCTCGGGTGCGATTCGGCGGATGAGACCGCTCAGGACGGCCCCCGGACCGACCTCTACAAAGATCGAGACTCCGTCGGCGGCCATGCGCCGCACCGATTCGACCCAACGTACCGACGAGTCCACCTGGCGAATCAGCGCCTCGCGGGCCGCATCGCCGGTCTGCATCGGCTCGGCGTCCACGTTCGACACGACCGGAACTTCCGGGTCGCTGAACTCGGTACCCCGCAGCAACGGTTCGAGATTGTCGCGCGCCGGCCGCATCAAGGGAGAGTGGAACGGCGCCGAGACGGGCAGCAGCACCGCGCGTTTGGCGCCGCGTTGCTTGGCGAGTGCCGTGGCACGCTCGACCGCCGGCTTGGCGCCGGCGACCACGGTTTGGGCCGGCGCGTTCAAATTGGCCACGGCGCAAATCCCGTCCTCGCCGGTGGCTTCGACGGCGATCCTGGCGACGGTGTCGGCATCGAGACCGAGAACCGCGGCCATCGCCCCCTCCCCCACCGGCACCGCTTGCTGCATGAACTCGCCGCGCCGCCGGACCAGGCGCACCGCATCGGCAAACGAGAGCACCCCGGAAGCGACCAGTGCCGAGTACTCACCCAGGCTGTGCCCCGCAACCACGGTAGGAGCCGCGACGCGCGCGGCGATCGCCCGGTAGACAGCCAAGGACGCCGTGAGGATGGCGGGCTGCGTATTTGCGGTCAGGTTGAGCTGGTCGTCGGGCCCCTCCCAGCACAAGTCCGACAGCGGCTCCGCAAGTACGCCGTCGGCCTCGGCAAAAACGGCTCTCGCATCCGGCGAAACATCGGCCCAAGCTCGGCCCATACCGACTTTCTGCGAGCCCTGGCCCGGGAAGACAAAAGCGAGTCTTGGAGTGGGGACTACCAACGAACCAAACCCGCACCCCAGGTGAGCCCCGAACCGAAGGCGGAAAGAAGCACGACATCACCTGCCGCGATCCGGCCGTCACGGTTGAGCTCATCGAGCGCGATCGGGATCGACGCAGCCGAGGTGTTGCCGTAACGCTCGACGTTGATATAGGTGCGACCCTCGGGAATGTGGAGCCGCTGTCCCACCGCATCGATGATCCGGAGGTTGGCCTGATGCGGGATGAACCAGTTGACATCGGTGGCGTCGAGATCGCAGGCCGCGAGAACTTCCTTCGAGACCTGAGCCAACGTTCGTACCGCCACCTTGAATGTCTCGTTGCCGCGCATCCGAAGATAGCCCAGATGACCGTTCTCTCCAGCCTTGCCGCTGGGACTGTTGATGGGGTTGCGGCTGCCGCCGCCGGGACGGTCGATCAGATCACCCAGCGACCCATCGCTGTGCATCTTCACGCTCAGAAGACCGCTCTGGACCTCATCATCTTCCGCAACGGCGCTCAAAACCACCGCCCCGGCTCCGTCGCCGAAAAGAACCGCCGTCGCGCGCTCGCTGTAGTCGACGATCTTCGACAGCACTTCTCCGCCAACGATGACCGCGTTGCGCGCGGCGCCTCCGGCGATCATGTGCTGGGCAACACCCAGACCGTAGATAAAACCGGTGCAGGCGGCCGACAGATCAAAAGCTGCCGCGCCCTTGGCGCCGATCGCGTCCTGGACGATGCTCGACGTCGCTGGGAAGGTCCGGTCCGAAGTCACCGTCGCCACGATGACCAGGTCGACTTGCTCACCCGCGACTCCGGCCATCTCGAGCGCTGCTTTGGCAGCCGGAATCGCGAAGTCCGAGAGCGCCTCGTCTTCAGTGGCGATGTGCCGCTCCTTGATCCCTGTACGAGTCGTGATCCACTCGTCGGTCGTGTCGACCATCTTTTCGAAATCGGCGTTGGTCAGGACTTTCTCGGGTACCGATCTACCGGTGCCGGTAATTCGCGCTCTCATGACGCGGCCTCCTCCGGACTGAGAATCCGGTGCTCTTCGGAATGCAACTCTTCCATCTTGACGCGGATCTTACTGTGCAGACCGGCCGCGCAAAAGTCGACCGCCTCCCGAATGGCGTGACGCACCGCCTTGGGACCCGAGTGCCCGTGGCCGACAAAACAGCCCCCCTGGACACCCAGTAGCGGTACCGCTCCGGTTTCCCGGTGATCGATACCGGTCGTGAACCTAGACAGCGCGGGCCGCGCAAAGAGTGCTCCGAGCCGGCTCCGAATGCTGTTAGCGAGCTCTTCCTCGAGCATGTCGCCAAAGAGGTCGGCAACGGACTCGGAGGCCTTGAGCACCACATTGCCGACAAACCCATCGCACACGATGACGTCTACCGAGCCGGAGAAAAGGTCGCTTCCCTCGACGTTGCCGACAAAGTTGAGCCCCATGTTCTTCATCAGCCGGAAGACCTTGCGGGTAATGCCGGAGCCCTTCTCGTCCTCTTCACCCACCGACAACAGTCCGACGCGTGGCGACTCTTTGCCCAGAATCTCCTGAGCATAGAAATGGCCCATGACGGCGAACTGGCGTAGGTGCGCCGGCCGTGAATCCACGTTGGCTCCAACATCGAGCAGCACCGTGCGCCCCTCGCGGCTCGGAAAGACCGCCGCCAGCGCCGGTCGATCGACCCCGGGAAGCGCACCGAGCACCAGTTTTCCACAGGCTAGCGCGGCGCCCGTGTTGCCGAAGCTAAGAAGGGCCTGGGCTTTTCCGTCACGGACGAGCTCCGCCGCCAGACGCACAGACGAACGACGCTTGACCCGGATGGGTGTCATCGCCGGTTCGTCCATCTCCACGACTTCGGGAGCCTCGGCGATTTCGATGCGCGAGTTTTCCCCCGTCGAGATCTCACCGCGCCGGGCGAGCTCCACCGCGATCATCTGCTCCCGTCCCACGAGGATTACGCTAGCGCCGGCCGCTACCGCCTGCAGCGCCCCCTCCACCACCGTCGCCGGCGCGTGGTCACCCCCCATGGCGTCTACCGCGATCCGGATGCTCACATCAGTGAGCCTTCGTTATCCATGAGACCGACGGCATTTTATGGAGATCTGCTCGCCGGTTCACGAATAACGAAGGCTCGCCTCACCACAGGGCGAATTCCGGCTACAGCGACTCCTTACCCTCGATGACTTCGCGGCCGCGGTAGTGCCCGCAGTGCGGGCAAGCGCGATGCGGCATCTTGGCTTCGCCGCAGTTGTCGCAGGTCGCCGTCGGCGGCGTTGTCAGCGCATCGTGCGTACGTCGTCGATCGCGGCGCGCCTTGGAATGTCGTCGTTTTGGATTCGCCATATCTTTAACCTCGTTCTTTTTCGTCTGTTTTCGATTCGGTCGTTGTTACTCAGCCAGCTTGTCTCGTAGCGCTGCTAGATCGGCCCAACGCGGGTCCCCCTGCTCGGTGTCGCATTTGCAGGCCGCTTTGTTCAGGTCGGCGCCACACGACGGACAGAGACCGGCGCAGTCCGGCCGGCACAGCTGTCGCATCGGGACGTTGAGTTGTAGTTGCTCCAGCAGGATCGGCTCGGTATCCAGAACTTCTCCCTCCACAAAGATCACGCTCAGGTCTTCTTCCCGCAGCCCCAGTTCGCCTTCCAACGGCTCTTCGCTCGCCGCCACAAGCAGCAGTTCCACATCCGCGGTAACGGGAGTCCAACTCGTTTTCAGACAACGCGGGCATGACAGTTCTTGCTTGTACTCGAGTTGTGCGGAAAAAAGAAAACCGGAGGAGATCGGTGTGACCGCGCCACCCCAGGAGACATTGCTCAAACCGACGAGCTGCCTCCGCTGGAGGCTCTCCGCTGAAATCGTCCGCGACTCCCGCCACGGATACGGATCGTCTCCGATCTTGTCGAGGCGGATCTCCATCGCGCCAACCCCAGCTCGCGGCTCCAAAGGCTGCGGCGACAAGGCTATGGCCTATGGACCGGAGTGTCAACGGACAGTACTCTTTCCCGAGCTCGTCGCGGGGCCCCGGCTGCGGGCCGGTTTCCCGTGGTGCTCGCAAAGCCTGCTTGCCACGGGAGCCCTCCGGCCCGGCCTCCCCGCGACACCTCAGTGAAGACCCAGGTCGCCTGAGCCTCTACGGCCCGCTCAAGGGATTGGCTGGTGAGATACCATCGTAAGGTCCCGGAACGCCACCTCCAAAGGGCTTTCCGCCAGGATTCGGGATCCATTCGCGTGCCGCCGTCCAACCGACCCCAGACCGAGGAGTACCCGCTCCACGTGCACCTCCGCCGCGCCCTGGCGCGGCGGTTTCCACGAACGACTCGCGGCTGGCATTGGACGGTGGCCAACATCGAGTCCCGTCTCCGCGGTCTCGCCGGCCGGTTTCGCCCCCGGCGCCTCGCGGACTCCTTCGGATGGCTCACGTCTACCATTCGGACGGTTCTCCAACGACGGCGCGAGCCGCGACTGACGGTGGCGGTCGAGGTCTCGGCCTTCTGGGAGCCGCTGACCGGAATCGGCTGGTACCTTTATCGACTTCTCGAACATCTGGCCGACCACCGGGACATCAGGGTCCGCCTCTACGGGCCCTCGGTCATCGAAAGCCCCGATCTACCAAAGCCGACGGTCGAGTTGCCCCAAGGGCCGGCCATCGAGACCATCTCCTACGCGGTACCCGAGCGGTTCCTGCTTCCCGCCGGTTGGATCACGCGTATCCTGCGCCGCCTGGAGCCGCTTTTGATCGCAGCCGACCGCAACAGGGTGCTCTTCGCACCCAACTACTTTCTGCCTCGTCGCTTCCGCCTCGCCGCCGGAGCCCGCGTATCGACCGTCCACGACTTGGGCTTTCGCCGCTTTCCATGGGCGTTGCGCCAGGAAACTTTGAACGACCTGGCCGATAAATTCGAGCACTCGGTGCGAGAGTCGAGCCGCATCATCAGCGTCAGCGGCGCGGTACGCGACGAGCTCGCAGCCTTCGGCTATGTCGATCCGGCGCGAGTCACGGTGGTCCATCACGGCCCCGGTCAACTCTCGACTGTCGAGCCCGGCCGGCTGCCGCAGGGTTTGCCGTCCCGGTACGCTCTTCACGTCGGAACGATCGAGCCGCGAAAGAACGTCGGTACCCTTCTCCAGGCTTGGAGAATTCTGCGCCAGAGGCTCTCCCAATGCCCGGACCTGGTGCTCTGCGGTCGCTATGGTTGGAAGACCGACGTGCTCCAGCGTCAAGTCGAAGCTGCCGAAAAGGCCGGCTGGGCGCATCATCTCGGCTATGTCGAAGATCCCGAGCTGGCGGCACTTTTCCGCTCGGCGCAAGCCGTGATCTTCCCCTCACACTACGAGGGCTTTGGTCTGCCGGCCGTCGAGGCGCTGTGGGCTGGAGTGCCGCTGGTAGCGAGCGACATACCGGTGCTTCGGGAAGTGACCGATGGCGCGGCTCTTTTTGCTCCCGACGACGATCCCGCCGCCCTCGCAGACGCCGTGGAACGGGCCCTCTTCGATCGAGAACTGCGTCAAGATCTGGTCGAGCGCGGACTCCGGCGGATCACGGAATTGAGCTGGTCGCGCGCCGCGCGCCAAACCGAGGCCGTATGGCGCCAGGCAGCCGGAATGACGGCCGCCACTACACTGACGACGGCCTCCGGCACCGGGACTGCAGAAAGAAGTTGATGACAGCCGAGGCAAGCGCGGTCCGTGAAGCCCCCAGCCTCTCCGCGCCGCTGGTGGGCGTCGACCTGCGCTCGCTGGTGGGCGGGATGAGCGGTGTCGGCTTCTTCACTCTGGCGATGCTCCGCCAGCTGGCCGGCCGCGAACACGTTCGCTGTCTCGGTATGGCCCACCGCCCGGTGGTCGTCAACGCGCAAGAGGAGCTCGCACGGATCGGTGTCGAAGTGGACACAGCGGACGCGCCACTTGGCTTGCTCTGGCAACAGTTCTCGCTGCCTCGGCGGATCGAGAGTCGCGAAATAGACATCTTCTGGTCACCCCTCTTCACCCTGCCACCGCGTCTTGAGGTTCCCGGCGTGGTCACGGTTCATGACCTGACACCCGTCCTAATGCCAGAGACCCATCAACTCAAGGTGAGATTGACCATCCTTCCGTTTCTCGATTCCACACTCCGGCGGGCAAGCCGGGTGCTCGCGGACTCTAGATCCACCGCCGACGACCTGAGAAAACAGTTCCCGGAGAGCTCGGGGAAGCTCGAGGTGGTCTACCCCGGTGTGGACCCCGAATTCGTACCTGGCACGGAAGAAGAGATCGAAGCTACACGGGCAGAGATCGGTTGCCCCGAAGGCTTTGTCTTTTTTGCCTCTACCTTCGAGCCGCGCAAGAACCTGCCACTGCTTCTCGATGCCTGGGAAGCGCTCCGCCACGAAGACGCTTCGACCCCACCTCTGGTGCTCGCCGGGCCGGAGGGTTGGAGGAGCCGCTCCCTTATGCGCCGGGTCCGGCGCCTGGAATCGTCCGGAATCATCCATCTTGGCGCGATGCAGCGGGATCGGCTGGTGCGACTTTTCCAGGCGGCACGGGTCTTTGTGCTGCCGTCACTCTACGAGGGATTCGGCCTACCCGCCGCAGAGGCAATGGCCTGCGGCATTCCGACGATTGCCGCCGACACCTCGAGCCTCCCTGAAGTGGTCGGCGACGGCGGCCTTCTGGTGGACCCCCAGGACGCCGGCCAACTGGCCGATGTGATCCGCAAGGTGCTCAATGAGCCCGCTTTCGCGCTCGAGGTTTCGGAGTCCGGTCTCCAACACATCTCCCGGTTCGAGTGGAGCAAATCCGCGTGCCAAATGGAGGAGATCTTCAGTATCCTGTCACCTTAATCATGGGACACACCATCGGCATCGACGGCCGCAAGCTGAACGACTTCGGTATCGGCACCTACATCCGTCACTTGATCCAAGGGCTGACGGAAATCGATCGTGACAACAGCTATGTGCTGCTCCTGGCACCCCAGGATCACTTGCAGTTCCCCGACCTGCCGGACAACTTCAAAGTCGTGACCGAGAGAGCTCGCCCCTATGGCGTGCGCGAGCTGGTCGATCTCTCTTGGCGGCTTTTCCGTCTCAAGCTCGACCTCTACCACTCGACGCACTACGTTCTCCCCTGGGTCGTCCCGTGCAAAGCGGTAGTCACTATCCACGACATCATCCATCTCCTCTACCCGGAGTTCCTACCCAACTCGCTCGCCTACTTCTACGCCCAGCGCATGATCCGGCGCAGTCTCCAACGCGGAGATCACATCCTTGCTGATTCTCAGAATACAAAGGCCGACTTAGTGGAGTATTTCGAGGTGACCGGCGAGAAGATCAAAGTCGTTTATCCCGGGGTTTCGGAGCGTTTCCGCGGCGAAGTGGATGCCGCAAAGGAGAAGAACGTTCTCGAAAGCCTCGGCATCGAGAAGCCCTACATACTGTTCGTCGGCAACCCCAAGCCCCACAAGAACCTCAACGGAGTCGTCAAGGCTTTCGCTCGCTCGCTGGCGATCCGTGACTTCGATGCCAATCTAGTGTGCGTCGGCGATCGCACCGGGCGAGACTTCAAGATCCGCCAGCGCGCCGAGCAGCTCGGCATCGCTGACCGGGTGCATCTGGTGGGTCACGTGTCCGATGATGAATTGCCGGCGATCTACCAGGGCGCGGATCTGTTTCTCTACCCCACTCTCTATGAGGGCTTCGGCCTGCCGGTCGTCGAGGCGATGGCGAGCGGCGTCGCGGTCATCACCTCGAATACTTCCGCGCTCAAGGAGGTCGCGGAAGGCTACGCCGATCTGGTCAACCCCTTGGACATCGAGGAAATCGCCAACGCCATTGCCCACTGCATGGGCGACCGCGAGCACCGTGAAGCCCTGCGTAAGCTGGGAAAACGGCGAGCGCAGGATTTCTCCTGGCGCCGCACCGCCGAGCTGACCCGCGAGAAGTATCTCCAGACCCTGAGCCCTTAGTGGACCGTAACGGATGAGCGCAACCGACACTCCGCGCGTCGCGTTGGTCCACGACTGGCTGACCGGGATGCGAGGCGGCGAGAAGGTCCTCGAGCGAATTGCACGGGTTTTCCGCAGCGCACCAATCTACACTCTTTTCCACTTTCCGGGGAGCGTCAGCGCGGAGCTCGAGAGCCATCCAATTCACTCGACCTACCTCCAGCGGGCGCCGCTGCTCGAGCAGCACTACCGGCGATACCTGCCCTTTTTCTCCAGCGCCATCGAGAGCCTCGACCTTTCCGAGTACGACCTGATCTTTTCATCGAGTCATTGCGTCGCCAAGGGAGCCGTACCGAGGGACGACGCGCGCCACATCTGCTATTGCCACACCCCGGTGCGTTACGCCTGGGATCAGGAGAAGGCGTACTTCCCGAAGCAGAGCGGACCGGTCGCCTGGGTGCGAGGCCGCGTCCTGTCGCGGCTGCGCAAATGGGACGTCGAAACCGCCGACCGCGTGGATCAGTTCGTCGCCAACTCGACCTTTGTCGCAGGGCGCATCAAGCGCTACTACGGACGCGACGCTCTGGTCATCCACCCACCGGTCGACACCGAGTTCTTTCGACCCGATGAAGCAGGCGGCAACCCGCCAAAGAAGACCGCTGAACGAGGCCAATACGCGCTGGTCGTGTCGATGGCCCCCTACAAGCGGATAGACCTCGCCATCGAAGCCTGTCACCGCCTCGGTCTCGAGTTGCGACTGGTCGGCGGAGGACCCGAGCGCAACAGGCTAGCGCGACTGAGCGGCGACCAAGTGCGCTTTGTGGGCCACGTGGATGCAGAAGAGCTGCGGCGGCTCTACCGCGGAGCCACCTGCTTCTTGCAGCCCGGAGTCGAGGATTTCGGGATCTCCACCGTCGAGGCTCTCGCCTGCGGTTGCCCGGTGGTCGCCCTCGGACGGGGCGGCGTGTTGGACATCGTCACCGACGGCGTCCATGGTGTGCTTTATCAAGCGAGAGAGGCAGCGGATCGCAAAGGGATGGACGAAGCCGAGCCGCTGGTTGCGGCAATTGACAAATGTCGCGGATTGCGGTTCAATTTGTTGAACCTGAGAGAACGCGCCGAGACATTTTCCGTCGAGAGATTCGATCGCCAACTGAGAGAGCTTCTCGCAACAACGTAGCACCGGTAGCATAGGCAGCCACGGAGATTTCCGCCCGTTGATCAGTCAACGTTACCGTCTCACGACCGGGATGTACCTGCGGGGCGATTTGCTGGCCACTTGCCTGGCCTTCATCGTCGCGTGGCAGATTCGGTTCAAGACCGATTGGATCCCGTTCACAAAGGACCACCTTCCCGACTTTCGCTACTACCTGCTGCTGCTGCCGATTGTACTGATCGTGTGGGTGGTGGTCTTCCACTTCCACGGCCTCTACCAGGCCCGCCGCAACCGCAGCGGCGTGGACGAGGCGCTCACCATGTTAGTGGCGGTGGTTCTCGGACTCGTTCTTTTGATGGGCCTCATCACCTGGCTCCGTTTCGACGTACCTCGCCCGGACGGCACCGGCATGGAGCCGCTCAACTTCAGTCGTTCGTTTCTGGCGCTCTTTACACTTCTCGATCTCGTCCTCCTGGTCTTCGCGCGCACCGTCATCCGCGCCTACCTCCGTCACATCCGTCTTCAAGGCAGAAACCTCCAACGTATCTTGATCGCCGGCGCCGGTGTGTTGGGCCGCGAAGTCGCGGCCAAGCTCCACTCCCATCAGGAGCTCGGCTTTCGGGTGGTCGGCTTTGTAGACGACGATCCGGCCAAGGCCGACGCTTGCTACGAGGGTGTCTCAGTGCTCGGTACGACCGCCGACATGGAGGAGCTGATCTCGCAGGAGAGCGTCGATCAGGTCTATCTGGCGCTGCCGCTCGAAGCGCACGCCAAGACGATGGATGTCCTACGCGCCGTTGGCAGCGAGTGCGTCGAGGTGAAGATGGTCCCCGACATCCTGCAGTACGCCACATTGAAGGCGGTCTTCGAGGACCTCGACGGCACCCCGGTCATCAATCTCAGCCAGGTGCCGATGCGCGGCTGGTCGAGCCTGATCAAACGCGCCATGGATATTGCTATCGCTCTCATCGCTTTGGTTGGACTATTACCGTTTCTACCACTCGTGGCGCTCGCCATCTGGATCGAGGACCACGGGCCGATCTTCTACCGCCAGGAGCGGATGGGGCTCGACGGGCGCTCATTCTGGATCCTCAAGCTGCGCTCGATGCGAGTCAACGCCGAGGCGACCACCGGCCCCGTATGGGCGATCAAAGACGACCCCCGCCGCACCTTCGTCGGTTCGCTTCTACGCCGCTGGTCGCTGGATGAGCTGCCGCAGCTCATCAACGTGTTGATGGGCGACATGTCGATCGTCGGGCCGCGTCCCGAACGCCCGGCTTTTGTCCGCGAGTTCAAGGGCAAGATCCCGCAGTACATGGTGCGCCACCGCGTCAAGTCCGGCATCACCGGTTGGGCCCAGGTCCACGGCTGGCGTGGCAACACCTCGATCCGCAAACGAATCCAGTACGACCTTTACTACATCGAGAACTGGTCCCTGGCTCTCGACGTCAAGATCCTCTGGATGACGCTACGCCACGGCCTTTGGCATAACGCCTACTAAAGAAAGTTCCCGCCGCCTTGCGGCGGTCGCCGCAATTTCGAATTCTCTGCCGAAGGAGGGAGCGCGATGAGGTATCTCGAGTACTACTCGGAGGGCAAGCTGCGTAGAGTCCGGTTTACGGGCGTCTTCGAGACCGTGCAGAAAAAGCGGGGCCGGAGCCTCGCGGCGCGTCGCGCGATCCACAAGCCCCAGGCCCTGGGTGGAGCGCTGACGCGGACGATGAAAAGACAGGCCAAACGGCTGTCGACACGTTTTCGGAAACTTTCGGAGGCGACCACCTTGATCGCTCCCACCGCCACCGTCGGCACAACCGTCGTGCCTACCGAGACCGTCGCCATCGACGGCGCGCGCGTTTCGGAGGTGCGCTGGATGCGGTCGCACCATGGCATGGAGATCGTCCGCGAAGGACGGCATGGCAAGGTGCTCATGAAGGCTCCCGACGACTCCGGCGACGGCATTGTGGCCGCCTTCGCCGGCGCTCGGGCGCTGCAAGAGCGTGGAAACGTCGGGGCGGCCCATCCGAACTTCCTGCGCGTCGTCCAACGACCAGGCCAGTCGTCCCGCCACGCCTCGTCCCAGTGGGCGCTCGACAACCCAGGCAGCCCCGGAGTGATCGGAGCCGACGTCCATGCTCTGGCCGCCTGGACCATCACCGAAGGCGATTCCGCCGTGCGAGTCGCGGTGCTCGACGAAGGTGTAGACACGCTCCATCCGCACCTCCGAGATTCCGTGGCCGCCGAAGCCGACTTCGTAGACGGCAACGACCACGCACGGCCCAACGGTAACGACGCTCACGGAACCGCCTGCGCCGGCATTGTCGTCGGTAAACGCAAGCAGACGCGCGGGCTGGCACGCGGTGTTCGTCTCGTCGCTGCCCGCATTGCCAAGAGCGACAGCCAGGGGTTCTGGATCTTCGACGACTTCGAAACCGCCGACGCCATCGACTGGTGCTGGGACGACGCCAAGAGCGATGTCCTGTCGAACTCCTGGGGCGGTGGCCACCCGGCCGACGTCATTAGCCGCGCCTTCGAGCGAGCCCGCACCCGGGGCCGCGCCGGCAAGGGAGCGGTCATCGTCATCGCCGCAGGGAACGATCAGGCCGAGGTCGACTTCCCCGGAAACCTGCCGGAAATGATGACCGTTGGGGCCTCCAACCAGTGGGACAAACGCAAGACCAGGACCTCCGAGGACGGAGAGAACTGGTGGGGCAGTAACTTCGGCGATGCGTTGGACCTGATGGCGCCCGGTGTCTCGATCCGCGCCACCGACATCCGTGGCAACCGCGGATACAGTTCGGGACTCGTCACCCCGGATTTCAACGGAACCTCCTCGGCGGCCCCTCACGTTGCGGCCGCAGCCGCGCTGATCCTGTCGGTCAAACCAACCCTGGATGAGTACCGGGTTCGAGAGATCCTCAACGAGACCACCGACCCCCTCCCCGGTGGCAAACGGCTCGTGGGCCACGGTCGGTTGAACGTCTACGCCGCTCTGCGGGCGGCACGGCGCGAATGAACGAAGACCTCTACTACTATGTGGGCGGCAAGCGGATTGCGCTCGAGTTCGACACGAAACACGTAGCGATCGACCTCGACAGGATCGAATCGACGGCGTTGAGGGAAGAGATCGAGGCGGTCCTCGAGGAAACCGAGGAAACGGGCAAGACCACCCGCCTGCGCCGTAAACTCCACCTTGCCTACAAGAAGGACGTGAGGCAGGGTCTTCGTACCCGGCTCGAAAAGACCGGAGCACTGCAGCCGGTCTTCCGCCACGGCCGGACCTTGATGGTCGCTCTTCCCGAGGTCCGCATCGAAGTCGAGAAGCGCAAAGAGGGCTCGTCGATCGAGCAAATGTTCGGTAACGAGGGACCGGATGTCGAGATCGTCAACGACCAGGGAAACCGGCTGACGATCCGACCCATGACCGGCTCAGGGCTCGATGCCCTTCGCCTAGCTAACGAAGTCGAAGAAACGACCCAGCCGCTCATGGCGCAGGCTCGGTTCGTCCGGGTCGTGCCAAAGCCCGGTTAGGGCCGAGGGCCGCCCGTGCGGGTCACTGCCATAGGCAAGGCAAGCGCTGCCCCTATGCCGTCTTCCTGAACTTTCGTCGCGCCTGGCGCAGGCGGTCCTGGAGCTCGAGAAGCTCTTCCCCGTCCAGGGTCTTGCCCTCGAAGCTGTCTTGCAGGTAGAGATCCATGATCCTGCTGGTGTCATAGGCCGCAGCGGGATAGCGCTTCACCAAACGGTTGGCGATCTCCAATGGCGGAGTCGAGGGCGCCGGTGGATCGCCGCCACGGTCCAGCGCCCGCCTCAGGACTTCGTAGGCCCGGACCGGGTCGGGTGGGCGGCGGAAGTAAAGCCACAGGACGAAAAGACCCAGCAGCCCTCCGAGCGGCATCAGCCGCAGCCAATCGATCTCGAGCTCCAGGTCGTTTTCCAGCGGCTCGACCCTGGGCTCGGTGTTTTGCGGACGCGTCTGCGGAGTCTCGATATCCGGACCGTCCGGCTTGAACTGCCTCCACCACTCGCGCCAGGCGGTGCGAAAGCGCGTAAAAAGACCCACCTGATCGGAAAAGCCATAGGTCAGGACATATCGATCCCATCGAAACACTAGATAGTCATACGCCTGACTCAGAAGCGACATCCCCTTGCTCCGCGTGCTCACCTCGCCGCGCACGCCGGGCGTCGGGTCGAGAAGCGTCCAGCCCCGCCCCGGAACGTCGGCCTCCACCCAAGCATGCGCGTTGCTCTCCCGGACAATGAAGTAATCCTCTATCGAGTTCCTTTCGGCGCCCACAAAGCCAGCCACCAACCGCGCCGGGATGCCCTGCGAGCGAAGCATCAGAATCATCGATGTCGCGAAGTACTCACAGTACCCCCGGCGGCTCTCGAAGAGAAAACGCTCGATCGGAGCTTCCCCGCTCAAGTTGCCAACATCGAGCGTGTAGGTAAACGTGTCACTGCGCAAGTAGTCTTCGAGACGTTCAACGCGCTCCTTGGCGCTTCCCACCCCCATCACTTCCGCCGCCAGCTCGGCGATCCGCGGGGTGATCCCACCCGGGTCGAGCTCGATCTCTCGTTTCGCTCTCGCACGGTCGGGCTCGAGAACCGCTCGGGCGCCGAGACCGGCCCGGTAGGCCACGGTGCCACCGCCTTCCGAGGGCAGACTCACCACACCGTCTTCGGCGACAAAAAGAAACGGTGCATCCGCCGCGATAAACGTTGTTTCGACCGGGAGCACCAACCCGGCTCCCATCTGGCTCGGTAGCCAGAGATCCATCCACCAGCGCGGCCGCTCGTCGACCAAATGGAAAAACCCATCGGTGCGTCGGTCTTCGCGGCCGCCGTGAGCCGACGTCCGCCGCCACTGGGACCCGTCGAATCGAGAGTAGGTGGCGGCCTTGAAGCGAGGCACGCTCCAGGGAGCCGGTTCGCCGTAGTGACGGTACCTGAGCGCCACTCTGTTACCCAGAACCGTTCTCCCGATGGTGTTGAGCCCGAAACTATCGTCAAAGCCCGTGCTCTGCGTGGAGGCCCCCGGGACCGCGACGCTGCCGAGGATGTACGGCTGGCGCAGACGAGGGAAAAGGACAAAGAACGGAATCGCCCCGACGACCACCAGAACGGCGGTCGAAGTGGTGAAGCCGCGCACCGGGACCGGCCGGTGTCGACGGCTGGGGGCGCCGGGTCGGCCGAGGATCTCGAACCCTGCAAACCGAACGAGGGTGTGAATAGCCAACCCCAAGAAACCGGCCAAGTACAGAAGCGATGCGGGGTGGACACTCGAGCCCATGGAGGCCACAAAAAGAAAAAACGTTGCCAAAAAAACCTGCCATTTGTCCTTTTCGGTTCGCAGCGCGAACAACTTGATCGAGAGCGTGTAGAGAACCAGGTGGACGACACTGTGCAACACCTGGCCGAAGATCACGTGCCGCAATTCAAGGATCAAAAAGGGCAGATAGGCGAGCCCCAGAACATTGAGCACCCAGTTCGGGAGCACGTCGTATTTGCCGCTTTCGGTGCGAAACAGAAACAGGCATACCGCCATGGAATAGGCGGCGACCTCTGCCCACCCTACGACCTCGTTGAACGGCAGGGGCAGCGGAGCCAGCAGCGCCAGTGAGCCGAGGAGCATTCGTTTCTGGTGGCGAAATGTCATCCCGTGGCCGCCCGTGGTTGACCAGCGCCCAACCGCAGCTCGCGGTCCGCCTCACCCTCGGAGACATCGGCAACGAGGGGCGACGGGTCGAAGTCCAGAACCGGCAGCAGGGCCAGCATCTCCAGCAGCCGTCTGCGGTGGGCAGAACCGCGACCCGAGTGCACGCTGCCCGAGCGGGTGGTGAGCGAGACTTCGAAACCGCTCTCCATGAAATCGACCGCAGCGCTAGCAGCCTCGCTCACCAAGTGCTCGAACCGCTCCTCGCTCTCCCGGTCCCCGAACGGACCGATCGCGTTGTCGAGCAGGATCGATAGACGCCTTCCCTCCTCGGCCTCGCGCTCCATAAAGACCATTTCACCGGTACGCGCGGTTCGTTTCCAGTGGATGCCCCGGGGATCGTCACCCGGCCGGAAGAGTCGTAGCGCGTACAAGTCGTGACCCGAGCCCTTGCGCGGCACTGCCTCCTCACCGGCCTGCCCGAGCGCCAGGCGGAACGGATCATCAAGGGGCAGGATCTCCGGGTAGACGAGAACCTCGAGGTCGGTATGCGCGCGCATTCCCTTGAGGAAGAGACCCAACGGAAAGATCGAAGACACCCGCAACGCCGGAATCCGGTGGATCCCTCGGCGTTCGAAGCCGAAGTGCAACCGATCCCGGCGAACCCGCCTGGTGCCAATGTACGGCAGGACCAACGGTTGAACCGAGGGCGGTCCCGTCACCTCGAGAAAACGCCTTGCCAACCAGCGGTCGCGATTCTCGATATCAAAGGCGATCGAAAACGGCTGCCGAGCGTGGACCTCGACTGTTCTGCCGAGCCGGACGTCGAGGAACCGCAGATTTCGGCGCGAAGCCACACCGCTCACAGCCAGCAGCGAAAGCAGTCCACCTTCGATCAGAAACAGAGCGTTGTTGCCAGTGTTGACAGCCGCGATCGCGACAATCACGGTGACCAGCAGATACCCCACGCCCACCCGGGTAATGCGCACACGCTCGAAGGTTAGAGGTGTTCGTCTCACAACTCGAACTCCGCGATGGGTTCGACCAGGGCGGCCGGCCTGGTGCCCGAGACCCCAAGTCCGGAAACGTAGCGGAGGTTCAGGCGCCCAGCCGGCAAAGCGCGCGACCGAGACATAGCCGTAGCTATGTCGCAGGGAGCACAACGCCGCCGGAGGAAATGCATGGGCCGCTGATACGTTTCCGTACTTGGGGCCTCGGGTACTAGGCCGGTACGGGTGTCTCGTGGACGATCTTGCGAATCGCCTCGCGGCGCACGGCGAGGCTCGAGCTGCCGACCTTGAGGGCAATTCGGTGCGACAGAACAGCGGGAGCGAGGCGCTGGACGTCGTCGGGCACGGCGAAGTCCCGGCCTTCGCACAGAGCCAGAGCCCTGGTGGCCGAGAGCAAACCCTGCACTCCGCGTGTCGAGATCCCCAACAGCAACTGCTGCGAGCTGCGGGTCGCCTCGGCGAGCGAGAGCGCGTAGTCGGCCAGTTTTTCGGTCACCTTGATCTGCTCAGCCCGCCGCTGCAGCTCGCGGATCTCCTCGGCGCTCACCACCGGCTCGATCTCGCGCAACAGGTTCTGAACGCCGCCCGAGAGAAGCAGCGACCGCTCCTCGTCGCGCGGTGGGTAGCCGAGCTTTAACGACATCAAGAAACGATCGAGTTGCGACTCGGGAAGCGGGAACGTGCCGACGTGTTCGAGCGGGTTCTGGGTCGCCATCACGGTGAACGGGTCGGGCAGCTCGTGGC
>Ga0224508_10001891_pt1 | contig 18386 bp, 18 predicted proteins | sample SF_Jan12_sed_USG_4_FD_170157 | JGI IMG/M metagenome (GOLD analysis project Ga0224508, IMG submission 170157) | Sediment microbial communities from San Francisco Bay, California, United States - SF_Jan12_sed_USGS_21 | ecosystem: Environmental > Aquatic > Marine > Sediment | place: USA... | reverse complement strand
ACTGCATCAGCGTTTCTATTCTTTCTTTGCGTTCCATAGTCTTTTATTCACGCAGCCGCTTGCTTCGAGCGAACGCCGAGCGCATGGCAAATAGCGTAGGTCAACTCGGAGCGATTCAGCGTGTAGAAATGAAAATCCTCGATGCCTTGTTTGCCGAGCGCACGTACCTGCTCGATTGCGACACTCGCAGCAATCAGCCGTCGTGTCGCGTCATCATCGTCGAGGCCGTCGAAGCGATCTCGCAACCAGTCAGGGACACTGGCACCGCACATGTTCGCAAACCGTTCGAGTTGCGGGAAACGTGTTATCGGCAAAATGCCCGGCACGATTGGCGACGCAATACCGGCTGCAGAACAACGATCACGAAAGCGCAGGAACACTTCGGTTCCGAAAAAGAATTGCGTAATCGCCTGTGACGCACCGGCATCAAGTTTGCGCTTCAGGTTATCAAGGTCGAAGTCGGCGTCAGGCGCCTCCGGGTGAACCTCGGGATAGGCCGCGACGGAAATGTCAAAGTCCGCAATGTTGCGAAGACCGGCGACTAGGTCAGAGGCATACGCGTAGCCGTCTTTGTGTGGCACGTAAGACTCGGAACCCTTTGGCGGATCGCCGCGCAAGGCAACGAGGTGGCGCACGCCCATATCCCAGTATTCACGAGCGATATCATCGATCTCGCCGCGGCTTGCGCCGATACAGGTCAGATGTGGCGCGGGCGTAAGGCTCGTATCACGAATTATCCGTTCGACGGCCGCGTGCGTACGTTCGCGCGTTGAACCATCGGCGCCGTAGGTCACCGATACAAACTTCGGCTCGAGGTCGGCGAGACGTTCAATCGACGACCACAACGTCGCCTCCATCGCCTCGGTATTCGGCGGAAAGAATTCAAAAGAGACAGAGGGTCTTTCGAGGGTATTCGTCGTCATAGATTTGTCTTCCGGGAGTCAGGCCGCCGCAACGGCGTGCTCTGCGGGCGTTGCTACAGCGAGCAACCAATCCGGGTTTTTTTCGGGAATCGAACGAGGCTTGGCCAGGCGCATACCTGTCGACGCCGCCCATGCTGTGTATTTGTCCTTCAGGTCGGCAATGTTCTTGTTACCCACCGATGCGAGCAAGAGGATGCGACCGCCGTTGCGAAGCAAACGCAGCGACTCAGCCAATGCCCTGGTCGGGCGCTCGGCGCTGGCCAACACGTCGTCGAGAATAATGGTATCGAACTCACTGTCGGCGAACGGCAATGAAAACATGTCACCCTGACGTAACGTGCAGTTAGGCAATCCGGCGAGCAGCAATTCAGCTCTTGCGAGTCGGCGTGCGTCGGGATCGATGTCCACGCCCACGACACGGTGTGCGCGTGACGCGAGCAGCTTCAACAGGCGGCCCTGACCGCAACCGATGTCGAGCAGATCACCCAGCGGTCGAGCGACTGTCAGCTCAACGAGGGCCCGATGCAAGAGCCGGTCCGAACCCGTCGGCGGGACGAGATCATCATGCGCGCGGAGCTCCCGTAACCGCCCGGTGTCCGTCGCAAATTGTGGCTCGTCATGCGGCAGCAAGGCGAGCACGCGACGTCGTAACAGGGCATCACTACCCTTCGTCGCTACCCGATAATAGACGAAATGGCCGTCCCGGAATCGCTCCAGCAGGTCCGCCGCACACAGTTGCTTCAAGTGCTGCGAGATCCGCGGCTGGCTTTGGCCGGTTACCTCGGTGAGCTCCGATACGCTGCACTCGGCCACGCCACACAAGGCAACAAGCCGAACCTTGGTTGGGTCGGCAAGCGCTTTGAACCGGCTCAAAAGCTTGTTGGTCGAGGATTTCATATAAATATATAACGATTCTTTTATATATATGGCCGAACAGTATAGCGTACTGATGCTCTCACCACCACCCACCACCACCATTCTCACCGCGGCGTCGATCGCCGGGGAATCTGTACGGGCGGCCCGTCTCATAAGCGTGACTATGTCTTCGGCCATATGGGCTCCGATCGTCGCGACCCGCGATCGCACCCCGAGGGCACGTAGCGCGCAAGGCGCGCTCCTACAGTTACAGTTTGTAGCACCGCCGCTGTCTCAGCCTGCTGCCTCGCTCGCACCACGCTCCGCTTGCTTTGGCATCCCTGCGTCGCTGCGCTCCCGTCAATCGGGACCGAGGTACGCATGACGCTCGAGGAACTCCCCAAGCGCAGCCCCACACAGCTCTCTGCCTCAGCGGCGGTGAGCGCCGGGGTGTCTCACAAAGCGAGTTTGCGGAGCAGCTGTCCGAGCGACTGAGATTCCCCGGCGATCGACGCCGCGGCCGGAATGGTGGGTGGCTGCGGGACGCCTACTGAACCGAGTCAGGGCCCTGAACGACGTTGTCGATGAACAGCCGCTCGACGTCCACCGCATCGAATGTCCGTTTCCGCCCACAATATTCGCAGATGACCTCGATGCCACCAAGTTCAGCCAGCGTCTCTCGTGCCTCGTCTTCACCGAGCATCTTCAGCACATCTTCGGTCTTCCGCTGCGAACAGCGGCAACGGAAATTCACTGCACGACGTTTGTAGACTCGCACGTCGTCTTCCGCGAACAGTTTGCCGATCAATTTGATGCCGGCTGCAGACTCAAAGTCCTCGCAGCCCAGCGTCTCGGCCAGATAATGCAGCCGATTCCAATCGTCTTCGTCGATGGCTTGCCCGGGAATCTGCTGCAGCAACACACCGGCAGCGATGTCTTCATTGGCAACAAGGACCACGTGACACGGCACTTGCACGGAGCGCGCGAAATAGTGTTCGAGACTCGCCGCGAGCGAAGTATCGTCAATATCCACGATGCCCTGGTAGGGCCGCTCGCCGGCGTGTAGGGTCACCGCACAATGCCCTCCTTCAATCAGGCCCGCGAAATCCGCAGCCACTTTGCCGGGTTCTGTGGACGCCATGCCGCGAAGGTCGAGTTCGCTCGTGCACTGCATCACCAGCATCCGCAACACCCCGCTGCTCTGAATCTGGAGAGTGACCGCGCCATCGAACTTGAGGCTTTGCGCGATCAGCCCCGTCGCTGCGGCCGCATGGCCGAGTGTTTCGGTGGTGAGTGTGTCGTAATCATGATCGCGCAGCATGCGGCGCCATGATCTCGACAGGTGAACAAGCGCGCCCCGCACAGGGATCGACTCGAATCCGAACGGTATGACGCTATCCGCAGACACTAGCCGCTGAGTTTGTCTTTGAGGATCTGGTTTACCTGTCCCGGGTTGGCCTGCCCTTTGGTTGCCTGCATGACCTGGCCCACGAAAAATCCGATGAGCTTGTCCTTGCCGGCCCTGTACTCGGCGACCTGGCCGGGGTTGGCCGCGATGACCGCGTCGACGACGGCCTCGATCGCGGAAGTATCGGTAATCTGTTTCAGGCCTTTCGCCTCGATGATCGCGTCAGCCGAGCCTTCGCCATCCCACATGGCCTCGAAGACCTGCTTGGCAATTTTTCCGGAGATCGTGTTGTCGTGGATGCGTGTCAACAGTCCGGCCAGCTCAGTCGCCGAGACCTCGGCGTCGACGATGTCCATGCCGTCCCGGTTCAGCGCAGCCGACAAATCGCCGATGACCCAGTTAGCTACCAGCTGCGCTTTCGCCTCGGTGGCACTCGCAGCGGCCTCAAAAAAATCGGCCAGCGCTCGCGAACCCGTCAGCAGATCGGCATCGTCCGATTTGAGGCCGTATTCCTCGACGAATCGTTGCTGTTTTGCAGACGGCAGTTCGGGCAGCTGTTGCCGAACGGATTCGATGTACTCCGCACTAATCTCCACGGGCAGTAGATCGGGGTCGGGAAAATAGCGATAGTCGTTGGACTCTTCCTTTGAGCGCATCGATCGCGTTTCATCCTTGTCCGAATCGTACAGGCGTGTTTCCTGCACAACCTCGCCGCCGTCTTCCAATAGCTCGATCTGGCGCTCGATCTCGTAGTTGATCGCGCGCTCGACGAAACGGAACGAGTTCAGGTTCTTGAGCTCGCTGCGGGTTCCCAGTTCGTCCTGACCGACCGGTCGCATCGACACATTGGCATCACAACGGAACGATCCTTCCTGCATATTGCCGTCGGAAATGCCGAGGTAGCGCACGATTGTGTGAATTTTTCGCATGTAGGACACGGCTTCTTTCGCCGAGCGCAGATCCGGCTCGGAGACAATTTCCAGCAGCGGCGTACCGGCACGATTTAGATCAATACCCGAGGACTGGTCGAGTCCTTCGTGAATCGATTTGCCCGCATCCTCTTCGAGATGCGCGCGCGTGATGCCAATTCGTTTTTCCTTGCCATCGGCGTCTGCTATGAACAGCTCCCCATGCTCGACGATGGGCAGCTCGAACTGGCTGATCTGGTAGCCCTTCGGCAAATCCGGATAGAAGTAGTTCTTGCGTGCGAACACCGAGCGCGGAGCAACCGTGGCATTGACGGCAAGCCCGAACATCGTAGCCATGTGCACGACTTCTTTGTTGAGCACGGGCAGCACGCCCGGGTAGCCGAGATCAACGAGGCAAGCCTGCGAATTGGGCTCAGCGCCGTAGGCTGTCGATGCGCCGGAAAAGATCTTGGAGCGGGTAGCCAATTGCGCATGGACCTCGAGGCCTATGACCACTTCCCACCCGGCCTTCATTTGAACATCTCGGGGCATCGCTTGTGCCAGTCGGTATGTTGCTGGTACTGGTGCGCAAACCTGAGCAAAGTTTCTTCGGCAAAGTGTGCGCCCACGAGATGCAGCCCCACCGGCAAATCATCAACGAAACCACAGGGCACGGACATGCCCGGCAATCCGGCCAGGTTGGCGCCAATCGTGTAGATATCGTTCAGGTACATCGTGATCGGATCATCAATCTTTTCACCGAGCCTGAACGCGGGAGACGGCGCCGTCGGCCCGGCAATGACATCGACATCCGAAAATGCTTTCTTGAAGTCATCGGCGATCAAATGCCTTACCTGCTGGGCTTTGAGGTAGTAGGCATCGTAGTATCCCGCCGACAATACGTAGGTACCGGTCATGATTCGCCGCTTGACCTCGTCACCAAACCCTTCTCCCCGGCTGCGGCAGTAAAGGTCCAGCAAGTCTTCGGCATTCTCGGCACGATGGCCAAAGCGCACTCCGTCAAATCGCGATAAATTCGACGAGCACTCGGCCGGCGCAACGACATAGTATGTAGGCACCGACAAATCGAGATTGGGGAGATCGACTTCGACTGCGGTCGCGCCCAGCGATTCGAGCGCCGCTATCGCCTCCTTGACCCTGATCCCGCACTGCGGATCCAGTCCTTCATCGAAATGCTGCCTGACGATGCCAACACGCAGGCCCTTGACGGGTTCATTGATGGCACCTGAGTAGTCCGGCACGGGCCGGTCAATGGACGTGGAATCGCGTTCATCAAAGCCAGCCATGACACCGAGCAAGCGCGCAGCGTCCTCGGCTGTCCGCGTGATGACGCCTGCCTGATCGAGACTCGAAGCAAACGCAATCATGCCGTAGCGGGACACGCGACCATAGGTCGGCTTGATACCCACGGTTCCGGTGAGCGCTGCGGGCTGGCGTATGGAGCCTCCCGTATCAGTACCGGTGGCCGCCGGCGCCAGACGTGCGGCCACAGCCGCTGCCGAACCGCCGGACGAACCTCCTGGCGAGCATTCCAGGTCCCACGGATTCCGCACCGGGCCGAAATAGCTCGTTTCATTCGACGAGCCCATGGCGAACTCGTCCATATTGGCTTTACCCAGCACGACCGCGCCAGCGTCAGCCAGCTTCTCCACGACCGTTGCATCGTACGGAGAAATGAAGTTGTTCAGCATTCTCGAGCCGCAGGTCGTTTTCACGCCGCGAGTGCAAAAGATGTCTTTGTGAATGATCGGCAAGCCGTTGAGCGGGCCGCCGTTCCCCGCCGCCCGGGCCTGGTCGGCACGCGATGCCGCCGCAAGCGCTTCGTGAGCAGTCACCGTAACCAGGGCATTGAGTTTGGCATCCAGCTCACCGATGCGATCCAGCAATGAGCGGGTCACGTCAACCGACGTAAATTCCCCGGCATCCAGGCCGTCCGCGAGCTCGGTCATCGACTGAGCATGCAATTCCTGGCTGGTATCGCTCATTCTATGACTTTGGGTACGAGATACAGGCCGTGGGAGACCGCTGCTGCATTTTCCTGGAAACGATCGCGTTCGATCGTCTCGGTGACCACATCGGGGCGCAGCCGCTGAGCCGCATCGAGTGGGTGCGCCATCGGTACAACGTCGCTGGTGTCTGCCTGCGACAGCTGATGCACGAAATCCACGATTCTTGACAGCTTTTCGACGCTCTCGGCGTACTCGTCGTCGGTGAGTTTCAGCCGCGCCAGCATCGCAATGTGCTGGACCTGATCTTTGCTAAGAGACACGGGACATTTCCGGCGTTGGTGGTTGAATCTATCGGTTGTCAAACAGGCCGCTTTTCGGCGGGGACGCAATAATACACGGCGCCTTGTGCAATGTCGTGCGCATTGTTAGATTACGCCGTTAATCCTGTTGCGAGATCCCGCCTCGACATGTTCAAGAATATTCTGGGTTATTTTTCGAATGACCTGTCCATCGACCTTGGCACGGCCAACACCCTGATTTACTCGCGTGGCCATGGCATCGTGCTCGACGAACCGTCGGTGGTGGCGATTCGCGAGGATTCGGGGCGGGGCGGCCGCATTGTCGAGGCGGTCGGCATGGAAGCCAAAAACATGCTGGGCCGCACACCCGGCAACATAACGGCCATACGGCCCCTGAAAGACGGCGTTATCGCCGATTTCACGGTTACCGAGAAGATGTTGCAGCACTTCATCAGGAAAGCGCACCAGTCGCGCTATTTCCGCCCCAGCCCGCGGGTCCTGATCTGTGTGCCCTATGGATCGACACAGGTAGAGCGCCGCGCCATCCGCGAGTCGGCCGAGGGCGCAGGGGCGCGAAAAGTACACCTTATAGACGAGCCAATGGCTGCCGCCATCGGCGCAGGCATGCCCGTCCACGAGGCGCGCGGCTCGATGGTGCTCGATATCGGCGGCGGCACCTCGGAGGTCGCCGTTATCTCTCTCAATGGCATCGTTTATGCGGCATCGGTCAGAATCGGGGGGGATCGTTTCGACGAAGCCATTACCAACTACGTGCGCCGCAACTACGGCATTCTTATCGGCGAAGCAACCGCGGAGCGCATCAAGCACGAGATTGGCTCTGCGTTCCCGGGACAAGAGGTCCTCGAGATTTCAGTCAAGGGCCGCAATCTTTCGGAAGGCGTACCGCGCAGCTTCACGCTCAACAGCAACGAGATACTCGAGGCCCTGCAGGAGCCGCTGCAAGGAATCGTCGGCGCGGTGAAGGAAGCGCTCGAGCAAACACCACCGGAACTCGGCGCCGACGTCGCTGAGCGCGGTATCGTACTGACAGGCGGCGGCGCCATGTTACGCGACCTGGACAAGCTCCTGATGGAGGAGACCGGACTGCCCGTCGTTATCGCCGACGACCCGTTGACCTGTGTCGCCCGTGGCGGTGGCCGCGTCATCGAACTCATCGACGAACACGGTCCGACTGTATTCGGCCTGGAGTGATTCACGGCCGGGTCGCCTGACGAGGGGCTGCATTGACACGATGGTCGCTTCCCGGGGAAATACCAGCAATCCAGCCCGCATCCCGGCACTAGGTGTTCGGGCCCTGCTCCTTGTATTTATCAGTATCGTGCTGATGTATTTCGATCATCGCGAGAATCACCTCGATACGGTCCGCCAAGGCATTGGTGTCGCTGTTTATCCGGTCAGGCTCATTGTCGACGCGCCCATGCGCTTATGGGAGTGGCTCGGAGAGTCGACAACCTCTCGTAGCGATCTCAAGCTCGAAGTCGCCCGCCTGAATTCTGAACGACTGATCACCAACGTAAGACTGCAACGGCTGACCGCGCTTGAAGCAGAGAACGCCCGATTGCGGTCTCTGCTGGAGGCTCGCACCAAGGTTCGAGACGAAGTTCGTGTCGCACAAATCATGGCTGTCGACGCCAACCCTTATGAACACAATCTCGTGATCGACGTCGGCAGTCGCGACGGCGTTTATGATGGCCAGGCCATCGTCGATGCTGACGGCGTGGTTGGCCAGGTCATCAGGACAGGCCTGATGACGTCACAAGCCGTACTGATCAGCGATACCGATCATGCGCTGCCCGTCGAGGTCAACCGTAACGGCCTGCGCACCATTGCGGTTGGCACCGGTGAGATCGACCGCCTCGACCTGCCGTTCCTACCCAATAATGCTGACATTCGCACCGGTGATTTGTTGGTTACCTCGGGGCTCGGCGGCGCCTTTCCGGCCGGCTACCCGGTTGCCGTGGTCGACTCGGTGACACGCATTCCGCAAGATCCTTTCGCGGACGTCAACGCGAAGCCCTCGGCCGCGCTGGACCAGGTTCGCGAGGTCATGCTGATCTGGTCGGCCCCCGCGGCTGAAGAGGACCATGACGAGGAGCAAAGCCAGGACAGGGAAGAAAGCGACGGGGAAGACAGCGATGAGTAGGGAGGTCTCGTCTCGCCGTCTGCCCGTAATCGCCACGCTGGTCGTCGGCCTGATGTTATCGATCATGCCGTTGCCTAACCTGATTGCACCGTTCCGGCCAGACTGGTTGGCGCTGCTCCTCATCTTCTGGGCCATGCAGTTACCGCGCACCTGGAGCATTGGTACCGCCTGGATCATCGGTCTTATTCTCGATGTCTCTTATGGCACGCTGCTGGGGCAACATGCGCTGGCCCTGTGTGTCATCGTTTTTATCACGGTGCGCTTTCACCTGCTGATGCGCGTATTCCCGTTGTCACAACTCACAGCAACGGTATTTGCACTTCTCGCGCTGTATCAGTTCCTGTTGTTCTGGATAAACGGTGTCGCCAGCGTGTCGGCGCCATTGCTCGCTTACTGGGCACCGGTTATCACGGGCACGCTGATATGGCCATTCCTGTACATGTTCCTGTCAGGAGTGCGCTACGGGACGCGCACGAGCAACTGACATGGATTTGCTGTCGCCAATCAAAGACCACCACTCCGAGCGACGCCTGTTCGTCAGTCGGGTCATCGTCTCGACGATAATCGCGACCCTGCTTCTTGGCGTCGTTATCGCGCGTCTCGTGCATCTCCAGGTGATCGATCACGAACTGTTCGCCGAAAAAGCCCGTGGCAACCGGGTCCGAATTGAACCCGTCGCACCGATCCGCGGCCTGATCTTCGATCGGGAAGGCCGTGTGATTGCCGAGAATCTGCCCGCGTACCAGCTCGAGCTCATTCCCGAACAGGTCGATGACATCGATGACACGCTCAATCGGCTGGTTGCCCTTGATCTGATCGAGAGCGAGAACATCCCGCGCTTCAAGGAACTCAGCCTCAGCGGCCCTCGCTTTCGACCCGTCACCCTGAAATTCCGACTCACCGAAGAGGAGATTGCCAACTTCGCGATTCAACGGCCGCGGTTTCCCGGTGTCGATTTTCAGCCCCGCCTGGTTCGCCATTATCCGGACGGCGAAGCCGTAGCGCATGCGGTCGGCTACGTTGGAGCGTTGAATGCCGATGATGTGAAGAGGCTTGATCCTGCGCGCTACGCGGGGACTTCACATACCGGCAAGACCGGCGTCGAAAGCAGCTTCGAGTCGGACCTGCACGGCGCTGCGGGCTATCGGCATTTGATAACCAACGCCCGCGGTCGCCAGGTGCCCGGCAACTCGAGCGAACTGCTGGACTCGTTGCCCATGGACGAAAAACCGGCGCCCGGCTCGAACGTTTACCTGAGCATTGATCTCGATCTGCAATTGCTCGGAGCAAGCTTGCTAGAGGGTCGGCGCGGCGCCATTGTGGCGCTCGACCCCCAGACCGGCGAAATACTCGCATTGGTCAGCGCCCCCTCATTCGATCCGAACCTGTTCGCCGTGGGCATGAGCACGGCGCAGTACGGTGAATTGCAGAATAACCCGGACGTGCCGCTTTTTAACCGCGCCGTTCGCGGCAGCTACCCGCCAGGCTCCACGATCAAACCCATGCTGGCAATCGCCGCGCTGGAAACCGGTGCGACAAACCTGACCCGCAAAACATTTTGCCGCGGCTACTTCATGCTGCCCAACTCGACCCACCGCTATCGCGACTGGAAGCCGAAAGGCCATGGCCCGATTGACTTCCACGACGCCATTGCCCAATCCTGCGACGTGTATTTTTACGAGATCAGCCAGGAAATCGGCATCGATAACATGCACGATTATCTCGATCGTTTCGGTCTCGGTAGAAGGACCGGAGTCGACGTCAGCGGCGAGCACCCGGGTCTCGTGCCGTCACGAGAATGGAAGCGCGCGTCGTTCCGCAAGCGCGAGGACCAGCGCTGGTATAACGGTGAAACCGTCATCGCCTCAATTGGCCAGGGCTACATGCTCGCCACGCCGCTGCAGTTGGCGGCCGCCGCAGGTACCTTGGCAACCCGCGGCGTGCGTTATCGTCCGCATATGGTCGCGGCCGTCGAAGATGCGCTCAGTAGCGAGCGCACACTAATGACTCCCGAAAGACTACCGGACGTAGAGATCAGCAGTTCTTTCTATTGGGATAACGTCATAAACGCCATGCACGACGTCATGCAGGGACCGCGCGGCACGGCTCGAGCCGTTGGCTCTGGTGCGCCGTATCAAATGGCGGGCAAGAGCGGTACCGCGCAGGTCATCTCGATTGCGCAGGACGAAGAGTACGATGAGGAAGAACTGGAGGAACGGCAGCGTGACCACGCATTGTTTATCTCGTTCGCACCGCTGGACAGGCCGCGAATCGCGGTGGCCGTTGTCGTGGAAAATGGCAGAAGTGGCAGCGGCGTAGCGGCGCCCATCGCAAAAGCAATGATGGATGAATATCTCGGGTACGGTGACGATGCCGCTCGCTGATACCAAGCGCTTACTGACGGACAAAGCCGCGCCGCTGTCAAATTTTGCGGGCCTCATCCGCCGTTTGCATATCGATGGCGCATTACTTGGCGGTCTCATACTGATCTGCGGCTTCGGGTTATTCATCCTTTACAGCGCGGTCGGCGAAAGTAACAGGCTGTTGATAAATCAGACCGTGCGACTGGGCGTCGGTTTTGTCGCAATGCTCATCGTTGCACAGATGCCGCCCGACTTATTGCGTCGCTGGACACCGTGGGGCTACGCCGCCGGCCTCGTCCTGCTCGTGCTCGTGTTAACTGCTGGCGAAGTCGGGCAAGGCGCGCGCCGCTGGCTGGACCTTGGTGTTCGCTTTCAACCTTCTGAGGCCATGAAGCTGGGGGTACCGATGATGGCGGCCTGGTATCTCCACGACCGGCAGATGCCGCCCAAACTGAGTCAACTTCTATTGATTGCATTGATGATCTTCGTGCCGACGGTCCTGATCGCACGCCAGCCCGATCTCGGCACGGCCCTGCTAATCGCAGCAGCCGGTATCATCGTCATCATTCTTGCCGGCATGTCGCTCCGCTTGATCATTGGCATGGGAATACTCGCCGTTCCCGGCGCGCTCGTTCTCTGGAATTTCATGCAGGACTATCAGAAACAACGAGTTTTGACACTGCTGAACCCCGATAGTGATCCCCTCGGCGCGGGTTACAACATCATTCAGTCAAAAATAGCGATCGGCTCGGGCGGCCTGTTCGGTAAAGGCTGGACGAACGGATCCCAGGCGCATCTCGAATTTCTGCCGGAGCGTGATACCGATTTCATTTTCGCCGTACTCGGCGAGGAATTCGGCCTGTTCGGTGTTCTTGCGTTACTCGTGCTTTACATGTTTGTTATCGGCCGTGGCCTCTACATCGCGGTGCAGGCTCAGGATACCTACTCGCGCCTGCTGGCAGGTTCGATCAGCCTGACCTTCCTCGTGTACGTCTTCGTCAACACGGCAATGGTCACGGGTATCGTCCCGGTCGTCGGAGTGCCGTTACCACTGGTCAGCTTCGGCGGAACGTCGATGGTGACCCTCATGGCCGGATTCGGTATTCTAATGTCGATTCACTCCAACCGGAAGCTCTTGCCGCACTAATGAAGATCCGATTACTCCTTGTAGCCGTTACGCTCCTGGTTTCGGTGTCCTGTGCCCGGGCCATAGAGGACGTCGCACCTGTTCACGTCGACGTCGACAGCCCGGAGGTCGCCGCATTCGTTGACGAAATGGTGAGCGAACACGAATTTGAGCGGGACGCGTTGCGGCGCGTATTGAGCCAGGCCGAGATCAAACCGTCGATCATCAAGAAGATTTCGACGCCGGCCGAACGCACCTTGACCTGGGCCGAATACCGCAAGATTTTCATGACCAAAGAGCGTATCAAAGCTGGTGTCACGTTCTGGCGCGAAAATCGTGAGATGCTCGAACGCATCAGCACGGAGAGCGGCGTGTCGATCGAGATGATCGTCGGCATCATCGGTGTAGAAACCTATTTCGGTCGCATCACGGGTAACGACCGCGTCCTCGACGCCCTCGCGACGCTCACCTTCGCGTACCCGAAACGAGCCAAGTTCTTCCGCAATGAGCTCGTCCAGTTCCTGATCCTGACGCGCGAAGAAGATCTCGATCCGACGACGCCGATCGGCTCCTATGCCGGCGCCATGGGCCGTCCACAGTTCATGCCGTCGAGCTTTCGCGCGTACGCCGTGGACGCAACCGGCGACGGAAAACGCGATATATGGAATAACTGGGCTGACGTTGCGGGCAGCGTCGCCAACTATTTCCTGGAGCACGGCTGGCGGGCCGTGGAAGAGGTAACCGCTCAGGCAACGTTGAGCGGACAATGGCAGGGTCCTGCACCCGGACCGAAGAATACGCTGAAGGCCAATGATACGGTTGAGTCACTCAGTAACAAAGGCGTTGTCTTTGCCACCAGCCTCTGCCCCGATAGCAAGGGCGAACTACTGACTTACGAAGGTAGCAACGGTACCGAGCACTGGGTCGGTTTCCACAACTTCTTTGTCATTACGAAATACAACCGCAGCACCATGTATGCGCTCGCGGCGCATCAACTGGGACAGGAAATTGCATCGCGAGTCGACACTGATGACGGCTAGATTATTGCTGATGGCGATCGCCGCCCTGCTCGTTACGGCGTGTACCGGCGGCGTTCGAGGCGATGGGCCGCCCTCCTCCGGCAGCGCGCGCGTACCTGATTTGCCAGACGATGCGATTCCGCGGCCCGAAGCGCGCAGCAAATACGGAAACGGCCCTGTTTACGAAGTATTCGGCAAGCGCTACACCGTCATGCCCAGCAGTAATGGTTACCGGGAGCGAGGCGTCGCGTCCTGGTACGGGAAGAAATTCCACGGCAACCTGACCTCGAACCGTGAAACCTACGACATGTACCAGATGACTGCGGCGCATAAGACGTTGCCGCTGCCAAGTTACGTTCGAGTGCGCAACCTGCAAAATGGCAGAAGCATCGTTGTGCGTGTGAATGATAGGGGTCCGTTCGTGCACAATCGCATTATCGACCTGTCGTACTCCGCGGCGCTGAAACTGGACATGGTCCGCAATGGCACAAGCCTGGTCGAAGTGACGGCAATCAGCTTTGATACGCCCACGGGTGATCGTCCGACCCGGGAAACGACGCCGCCGGCGCCGGCCGCCGAAGCTGTGCCAGCGTCGGCCACAAAACCTGTGCCAGCCGCGGCGGATAAAACCGGTCAGATCTTCGTTCAGGTCGGCGCTTTCGGTGAGCGCGCGAATGCCGAGCGGCGCCTCGGCACGTTGACCTCGTCGGGTATCGATAACGCCTTTATTCACGAGGATCGTTCGTCAAGCCCGGCTTTACTGCGCGTCCGTATCGGGCCGGTCGCTGGCGTGATTCAGTACGACATTCTCGTAGAGGAACTTGAAAACATCGGCATCATGAATCCCTATCTCATCGTCGAATAGATGAGCAGCAAATAGCCGCGTACAATACGCGCCGACTCAATTTACCCGTCCCCCAAGAGGCCTCATGTTTCAACGTCTTAGTTCCGCGCTCGCGCCGCTGTTTTTGTTATTTGCAGCAATGACTTACGCCGCAGGGCCCATGCCGGCCCCGGCGCCGCCGATTATCGGCGCAAAGAGCTACCTCATCATTGACGGCCAGACCGGACACGAGTTGGCGTTGTTGAACCCGGATTCAGCGCTTGCACCCGCCAGCCTGACCAAGCTGATGACGACGTATGTGGTCTTCGATGCCCTGAAACAGGGACAGATTCGTCTCGAGGACGAGGCTACAATCAGCGAAAAGGCCTGGCGCACCGAAGGCTCGAGAATGTTCATCGAAGTCGGCTCACGCGTTTCGATTCAAAACCTGTTGCTTGGCATGATTGTGCAATCCGGCAACGACGCCAGCGTCGCGCTGGCCGAGCATATCGCCGGGACGGAAAGTGTTTTCGCGGAACTCATGAACCAGCACGCAGCAGCACTGGGCATGCACTCGAGTCACTTTGTCAACGCGACCGGCCTTCCGGCTGAAGGGCACACGACAACTGCAAGAGACCTCGCGACGCTGGCGCGCGCCATCATTGCGGAATATCCTGACTATTACGCCTGGCATGCGATCAAGGAGTTCACCTACAACGATATCAAGCAGAGCAATCGCAACTCACTGCTTTGGCGCGACGCATCGGTTGATGGCCTCAAGACCGGGCACACCGAAGACGCGGGGTATTGCCTTGTGGCCTCAGCCAGGCGTGACAACATGCGCATCATCTCGGTCGTGCTCGGTACGTCAAGCAACAAGGCGCGCAGTGACGGCACCCAGGCCCTGATCAATTATGGCTTCCGTTTCTTTGAGACCCGGCTCCTGTTCAAAGCCGGAGAGGAAATCACGAGCACGCGTATCTGGAAATCGGCGAACGAGAGTTCACGACTCGGTGTACTGGAAGATCTCTACATCACGGTTCGCCGTGGCTCGTATGATCAGCTCGAATCGACACTGGATGTGCCGACCGTCGTCGAGGCACCGATTTCTGCGGGCCAACCGGTCGCTGAACTGAAGATTCGCCTGGGTGACGAACAGTTACTGAGCACACCGTTACGTGCCCTGGACGACAACCCGACAGGATCTGTCTGGCAACGCACACGTGACAGCGTGAGCCTCTGGTTCGAGTAAGCATGTCTGAAGAGTCTGTCCTCGAGTTTCCCTGCAAATTTCCGATCAAGATGATGGGTCGGGACACGCCGGAGTTTCGCGCGTTAGCGCGCGCCCTGGTAGAAAAGCATGCCGGCGCGGTCGCAAACAGCGCTGTGCAGGCAGCGACCAGCCGAAATGGCCGCTTCGTCTCGGTCACTGTCACCATCACGGCAACCAGTCAGCAACAGCTTGATGACATATACCGTGACGTCTCCTCTAAAGACGACGTCTTGATGGCGCTGTGAGCAGCGTCGCCGATCACATGGTTGCGATTCGCGATCTCGGACGGCAAGACTACGTTCCGCTGTGGCACGCGATGCAGCGCTTCACAGATGCGCGCACGGATGCGACGGGTGATGAAATCTGGTTCACCGAACATCCACCCGTATTCACCATGGGTCTGAACGCCAGCGAGGAACATTTGCTCGCGCCCGGCGACATCCCGGTCGTACAGATTGACCGCGGCGGCCAGGTTACGTTTCACGGGCCCGGCCAGCTCATGATCTACCCCTTGCTTGATCTGAGGCGAGCCGCTATGGGCGTGCGAACGCTGGTGACGGCTCTGGAGCAAAGTGTTGTCGACCTGGCGGCAGAATTCGCCATTCCTGCCGCGAGCCGCGCCGATGCGCCCGGTATTTACGTTGCAGGCGACAAACTCGCAAGCGTTGGCCTGCGTATACGCAGGGGCTGCAGTTTTCACGGCATGGCGCTGAACGTCGATGTCGACCTCGAGCCGTTTTCGCGCATCAATCCCTGCGGGTACAAAGAGCTGAAGATGACCGATCTGAAGAGACTGGGCGTGGACATCGATTTTCATGATGTATGGTCTCGACTTCTACCACATTTCCTGCGTCATCTTGGTTTTGACGAGGCGGGTTTTGTCCGCAGCGACGACGAACTGCCTGGTAGCGCAACCCCTACGGCCGGTTAGCAGCGTCCAGCCGAGCCTTTGTTCCTATGTCCGCCCATGGTCCATCGTACAGCTCGCCGGACAATTGCCCGGCATCGGCCGCTTCGCGCAGCATTGGCGCTAAAGGAAATCTGCCCGCCTCACATCCCATAAAGAATTCGGGCCTGTAGATCGCAACGCCACTGAAAGTCAGCCGCGCCACCGCATCATTGCGCACGAGACCGTCGCGAAGGTCGAAATCACCGTGCTCTCGATAATCCGGTGTCGGAACCATGACGAGATGGCCGAGAACAGGCGCAGCCAGCCCGGTATCGGGGACTGGCATATCCGTGTATACGTCGGCGTTTATTACCAAGAACGGATCTCTGCCCAGTAGCGGCAGCGCTTTGTAAATGCCGCCGCCGGTCTCGAGCACATTGTCGCCCTCCTGGCTGTAAATCACGTCCAGACCGTATCGCGAACCGGACCCGACTCGATCGACGATCTTCTCACCCAACCAGCCGAGATTGACAACGGCAGTCTCTATGCCGGCGTCGCGGATGTTTTCAAGGTGCCGTTCCAACAAACTTTGCCCGCGAATCTCGACAAGCGACTTTGGGACCTCGTCGGTGAGTGGGCGCAAGCGTTCGCCGCGCCCCGCGGCTAGTATCATGGCAATCATGAATCGTCAGCCAGTGCCGGCAATACCCGCTGATCGATCAGTTGAACAAGAAATTGCAGTTCCTCGTACTGCGGCCCGAGTTCTACGATGTACGCCAGCGTCCTCGGAATATCGGCAAGATACCCTGGCTTGCCGTCTCGGTGGTTGAGTCGAGCGAATATGCCGGCGGCTTTCAGATGGCGCTGCACGCCCATGAGTTCGAAGTAGCGGCGAAACTGTAGCTCGTCAACCTGCTCGCGTATCGAGAGATCGAGCGCCTGGTAGAATTGCAGGGCCCACTGCCGGACCTGCTCGCCCGGCCAGCGCACGTAACAGTCCTTAAGTAGTGAAACGAGGTCGTAGGTCAACGGGCCTTCGACCGCATCCTGAAAATCCAGGATGCCGGGATTATTTTCGCTGCTGACCATGAGGTTTCGCGAGTGGTAATCGCGGTGCACAAAAACCTGCGGCTGATACAGCGCATTGTCCGTCAGCAGATCGCAACAAGCTTGCCAGGCCTCCTCGTCCGACGCACTGAATGACAGTCCCAAATGTGTGCCGCACAACCAGTCATGGAAGAGCGACAACTCGAATCGCAGAAGAGCTTCATCGTAGGGCGGCAGCAAGGACTGGAACGCGGTGCCACGACGCTGCATTGTGAGCAGGGCCGTTATCGCATCCGCGTACAGAGACGCCGCCGCGGCGGAGTCACCTTGCAGTTCATCCAGGTAGAGGCGCGTGCCAAGATCGCTAATCAGCAGAAACCCGGCGTCGAGATTCGCCTCGATAATCCGTGGCGCGTTCAGCCGCATTGCCTCAAGGTAACCGGCGACTCGCAAGAATGGCAGGCAGTCTTCCTGCCCGGGCGGTGCGTCCATGACGATGAAACTCGTGGCGTTCGCCTGCAATCTGAAATAACGGCGAAAGCTGGCATCCACCGACGCCGGCGTCGGCTCGCAGCCCGCAAGTGCATCGATGCTGCCGATCCAGTCTTTCAGCGCGACCAGACGAGCGTCTGTCGCGCCATCGGGAATATTGATGTGTGTTCTCCGTAACGCGTTGAAGCACCTCGAAAACTATGCGAAGGTAACACACGTAATGCATGCTAACATCCCGGTCGTATCTGCTTCGGCCCAAACGTGACCCGACCAACGACTTGTCTGCAAAACCACTGATTTTTGCCTGCTGCCTGCTGGCGGCTACCGACACACTGGGAGCGGACCCGTTGGCCTGCGATACGTCAATCGGCGAACCGCTGACCGCTGATGCGACATTATCAGCGGTCCCGCTCAGTAACCCCGACACGATCCTCTTCGAAGCAGGTCGGTTAGAGGCAGAAATCGGTGGAAAGCCCACGGCAAGAATGAGCGGTGGCGTACTTCTACAAAAGAACGACAAACTCGCGGGTGCCGAATCGGCCCGCTTCGATGCGGAACAACAAGCGATTTACCTGGAGGGAGACGTCCGCTACGAGGATCCGGGTACACAAGTAAACAGCAACTCGGCCGAGTTTTCCTACCTCAGCGGCCTGATTCGTTTCGACGGCGCAGAATTTTCGTTGGGCAGCGGGGGCGGGCGGGGCGCGGCTGACGCAATCGAGATCAATCAGGAGGGCGAGCTGATACTGGATGACGTCGAGTACACGACATGTCCGCCTGGATCCGAAGACTGGTTACTGCAGGGCAAGTCCATCGAGCTGGATACG
>Ga0224508_10001890_pt1 | contig 18400 bp, 17 predicted proteins | sample SF_Jan12_sed_USG_4_FD_170157 | JGI IMG/M metagenome (GOLD analysis project Ga0224508, IMG submission 170157) | Sediment microbial communities from San Francisco Bay, California, United States - SF_Jan12_sed_USGS_21 | ecosystem: Environmental > Aquatic > Marine > Sediment | place: USA... | reverse complement strand
TGCGATCCAGCCCGAGACAAGCGCGAACCCGCGCGCGGGCAGCCAATCGTGCCAGGGCAGAAAGATCTCGAACAAGCGTGTGGCGGCAATCAAAACGAACGCCATAACGACACAGTTGATCACCGTTCCGTAATACACAGCCTTCAGTCCACGCAGCAACACCACGCCACGCCCACTGTAGCGAATCTCTGTGAGCTCGGCGTCGGTGAGCACCCCTGCTCGGCGCCACGCTCTGCCGAGGACAAAACCCATTAGCAGAAAGGCGAGCGCATAGATCCATAGGCGCCATAGCGAGAAGATGCCGCCCACAGCGACAAGCCCCATTACCAACAGTGGCGTGTCAGCCGCAAACTGCGTGGCGGCCATGCTCAAGCCCGCACGCCAGCCGCGCACACTGCGGCCCGCGAGAAAATATTCGGTGAGACTTCTCGAGGCTTGCCGGCGCCAGTAAAGCCCGACGCCGACGCTATACGCGACGAAGGCAAGCACGATGAACAGGTCAATCATGGCAAATGCAGATCAGGAAATAAAGGGATCAGACTCGATAGATTTTCTCGATTCTTTAGGATCGTGACTTAGGATAAAGCGACTGGTCCCATTGATCCATTTTCTTTAGGCCTCGGCGGCTGCAAACCGGACCACACCCGCGATGTCTTCCGGTCAGCTAGTCGACTCAGAATTATCGACGGCTCGGCCCGTTTTCGGATTTCGAACGGGTCGTCCGCCTGGGCCCCGCCCGTTCGAGCATTGTTTCTGAAATACGAATGGGTTGTACTTCCTTGCAAGCTGAACAATAGTTCGCTGTGTAGCGCGGTACGCTGATTGCAACGGAATCGAGGGCAACATGAAAAAGAAACACGCTTGGCCGGAAGGCCACTGGAATTGGCCCATCTCGGTAACGCACAAACACGGTGTGCGTTGCGGTGAAATGATTTGGGTGGGTGGTCAGGTCGATCTCACACCGGAGGGGGTGGTCCGCAACCCGGGCGATCTGGCAACACAGACATCCAACTCAATGAGCTATTTCGGCACCGTTCTGGAGAATCTCGATTGTGATCTCCAGGATTTAGTGCAGTTACTTTGCTTTTATGTAAACGACGGATCGGTGGATGAGATTGACTTTCTCAATATGGTTGGAGACTGCTTACCACCAGGTACACAAACCACTGTCAACGCGATTCCGGTGCCGTATCTGGCATACCAAGGTATGCGGGTGGAGATCGAAGGTTACGCCATGCGCCGTAAGAACGGCGAACGCACTACGCGCACCTATGCATCGAACGACGGTATGTCACCATTACCGTCTCCGTTTTGCCAGGCGTTGCGCAGTGGCAAAATGATTTTTGTATCCGCGCAATACCCTATTTATGTAAACGGCGATGTGTATTCGCCCGGAGATATTGTCGCCCAGACCAACCACGAAATGGAACAAATCGGCAAGCTGTTGGGTCAGTTTGGCGCGGGTTTTGATGACGTGGTGAAGAACAATCGATGGTATGCCGGCAGCTCCGGTATCGATGATTTTGAACCGGCGGCACTGGCCTGTGCTGCCAACTATAAAGAGCCCGGCCCGGCTGCGACTGGTATTCCTATACCTCGCCACGCGAATCCTGATGTCACCATCAAGCTGTCGGTGGTGGCGATGCTGGGAGAAGATGGCAGCCATTTACCGAGACGACACGTGTGGCCTGATTCCCTGTGGGATTGGCACGTGCATCTGCCGTATAAGCACGGCCTCAAATGCGACGAAATGATCTTCCTCGGGGGGCAAGTATCGCTGGATAAGCATGGTGTTGCCGTTAAACCCCATGACCTCTCAGCACAAACGCATCAGGCGATGAAACACATCGGCACGATTCTCAATGACCTTGGTGTGAACTACGGTGACGTCTGCAAAGTCACCACTGTCTATCACGGCGATTGTGGTCCCGACGCACTCAATGCCAACCTGCCGATTCGCTCGTCTTACTTCTCAGACCCGGGACCTGCAACGACGGGCGTGCCACTGCCAGCGTTAGCCTATGACGGCATGATGGTGGAGATCGATGTCTTTGCCATGACCGAACCAGATTGATTCCTAGATCAAACATCAGGAGGCTAGAACCATCATGATGTTAACGCCCACCGAACAGGAACGCCTCACGATCTTTACCGCCGCCGAGCTTGCACGACGTCACACTGCCCGCGGCATTCGGCTCAGCGCACCCGAGGCGATCGCCTATATCAGCGACGAATTACTAATGTGTGCCCGCGAAGGTCGAAGCGTAGCCGATCTGATGGGTTATGGCTCGACACTGCTCACCACGGACGACGTACTACCCGGTGTTGCCGATCTGGTGAGCATGATTCAAGTCGAAGGCATGTTTCCTGATGGCGCCAAGATGATCACTATCCATGAACCAATCCGCCCCGGTAAGCAGCCCGTCGTTAAAGAGGCCACACCGGGGGAGGTCATCACCCCTGAGGGCGACATCGAGCTTAATGCCAGAAGAAATCGGGTCACGGTCGAAGTCAAGAATACCGGAGACAGACCCGTGCAGATTGGCAGCCATTATCACTTTTTCGAGGTGAACAAAGCGCTTGAGTTCGACCGTGAGGCGGCGTTTGGCATGCGACTCGACATCCCGGCCGGTACCTCAAAACGATTCGAACCCGGCGAATCCAAGCAGATCGAGCTGGTGGCCATCGGCGGCAGCGGCGAAGTCAGCGGATTTAACAATCTCACCAATGGCTCGGTGCACTCCGACAGTGTAAAAACCAAGGCACTCGAGACCGCCCGGCAACGCGGTTTTCGCGGCGCCTGAGGGAAGTCCAACTATGTCCTACATGTCTCGCAAGGCTTATGCCGAAATGTTCGGTCCGACGACCGGCGACTGTGTTCGTCTAGGTGACAGCTCATTGCTCGCTGAAGTTGATCATGACTATGCGGTACCGGGAGACGAATGCATTACCGGCGGCGGCAAAACGATCCGTGATGGTATGGGTCTGGCCACCCGTGAGGGGACCAACGGCGCCCTCGACATGTTGTTCGAGAACGCACTCATCATCGATCCCGTATTAGGCGTCGTGAAGGGAGATATCGGCGTAAAGGATGGACTCATCGTCGGCGTCGGCAAGGCGGGAAATCCAGCCACAATGGACGGTGTCCATCCCGATTTGGTTGTTGGAAACTCAACTGTGGTTGAATGTTGCGAGGGCATGATAGTGACACCCGGCGGGCTGGACGTGCATGTGCATTTTATGGGCGCGGATCAGTGCTACCACGCGCTTAGCAACGGAATGACCACCATGATTGGTGGCGGCATGGCCACGGCATTCGCCATTGATTCCGGCAGTCTCACCGACATCCATCGACTACTGAAAGCGGCCGAAGGTTTCCCGATCAACTTCGGATTTTTCAGTCGAGGCAACTCGCACAATCCCGAAGCCATTCGTGAACTCATCGCCGGCGGCGTTATCGGAGTAAAAATTCACGAGGATTTTGGGGCAATGCCGGCCACCATCGATGCCTGTCTTGCGGTGGCCGATGAACTCGATTTTCAGGTGCAGCTTCACACCGACACACTGAATGAATCCGGCTTCTACGAGCAGACCATGGAAGCGATCGCAGGCCGCACCATTCACATGTATCACACCGAAGGGGCGGGCGGGGGCCACGCACCCGATATCATCCGCTGCAATGGCGAACCTAACTGCCTACCCTCGTCGACAAATCCCACCAATCCGTACACCGTCAACACTTTCGATGAGCATCTCGACATGACCATGGCCGCGCATTCGCTGCGACCGGACATTCCAGAGGATGTGGCGCACGCGGAGAGCCGAATCCGACGTCAATCCATCTCCGCCGAAGACGTAATGCACGACATCGGCGCCATTTCGATGATGGGATCCGACAGTCAAGGCATGGGGCGGGTTAACGAAACCATCACCCGGACCTGGCAGACCGCCTCCAAGATGAAGGACCAACGAGGCCGCATCACCAAAGAAGTGGTGCGGCTCGGCGACAACGAACGTATCAAACGCTACATCGCCAAATACACAATCAATGCCGCACGCACCTTTGGTATCTCCGACTATGTGGGTTCCATCGAGGCAGGGAAAATGGCCGACCTGGTTATATGGCAACCGAACTTGTTCGGCGCCAAGCCGGCCAGCGTTTACAAAAGCGGCTTCAATGTCTGGGCCGCGATGGGGGACGGCGCTGGCTGCCTCGGTAGTTGTCAGCCAGTTTTGATGCGTCCGCAGTGGGGCAGTTTCGGCACGGCTCCCGCATCTTGCAGTGTCAATTTTGTACATCCTTTGGCACTCGAGGCTGGTGTGAGTGAGCTCCTCGCGCTCCACAAACCGCTGATTCCGTTGAAGGGAACGCGCACCCTCAGCAAACAAGACATGCTGCACAACGACGCCTGCCCGAGGATTCGAGTGAATCCACAAACGTTCGACGTTTATGTAGACGACGAGCTGGCTGCAAGCGAACCGGCCGAAAAGTTGTGCCTTGCGCAAAAATACATGCTGAGGTGAGCACCGTCACCGCCAAGGATAAACTCGGGACGCTGCACCGAGGCGGGGCGGCGGAAATCCGTTTCGACCGCAGTCCAGATGGCAAAAGCTATATCTCGGCACAACGGGTCGGCTATCCGTTTCACATCACGCGGCCTTTCTACCTGCAGGGTGACCCGCCTGGTATGCCGTCGCTTTACCTGCAGTCAGTATCCGGCGGTATCTACGAGGACGACCGACTCGATTTGAATGTGGCGGCTGGTGCCGGCGCGCTCGCCCATGTCACCACCCAGGCAGCCACCATTGTTCATCAAATGGAGGATGCGCACGCCGTCCAGCAAATGGAGATAACGGCTGCCGACGATTCGCTGTTGGAGTACATGCCGGACCCATTGGTGCTGTTTCCCTACGCAGACCTCGTGAGTTGTGTGAGGGTGGTGTGCGCTCCTTCAGCGACAGTCATGGTGAGTGATGCATATTTGAGCCACGACCCGCAGGGTGCGGACCGGCGTTTCTCCCGGCTGCGGGCAGAACTCAGAATTGAGCGCCCAGGCGGATCGCTGCTCAGTTTGGATCGCTTCGACATCAGCGGCGAACAGTTTGTCGGTGACGGTGCGTTTCGCGCGCATGGCTCGTTCGCCTGCGTCACCCCGCATGCTATCAGGGAACTTATCAAACAGCTTCACCCGGTGCTGGACCAGGCGGTTGATTGTTACGCGGGCGTGTCCGAGCTACCCGCAGGCGCCGGGCTTTGGGTTCGCGTGCTGGCCCGGGACAGCCACGCCTTACGTGTAGCGATCACCAGCACCTGGGCAAAACTGAGATCATCTATGTTCGGTAGCACACCTCAGGCAAGGCCGAAGTAAGCCGATCATGGCTACTGATGATGGCCCTTGGTTATGCATTGAGCGTTTTCTATATGGTTTAACCAGCAAAACAGCGCGGGGCCGCGTTAGAATGACACCCAAGCATTCCCTATACCGCGTCCAACATCACAAAAGCTCGTCCTCGAACGGAAACTTGGTGAGGACCTCGCATCCGGTCGCCGTGACCAACACCTGTTGTTCGAGCTTAACTCCCTCGAAACCACCCTCCTCACCGATAAAGCTCTCGACGCACAGCGCCATGTTCTCTTCTATGACCCCGTCGTAGCCAAAGTGGTCCCAATCTTCAAGGTGGAATAAGGAGGGGTACTCGTCGCACATCCCAATACCGTGCGCCAGCACCGGATAACGGTTTGCCTGGAATGCGGGCGACCGCTTCGACGCCTTCTCTGAGAACTCGCGAAACCCGACACCGGGTCGCACTAGCTCAAGGTTATGGTGTATCTCCTCGTAGGCCAGCTTGTATAACGTCCGCTGCTCCTCGGTGGGTCGGCCCGGACCACAGAAAAAAGTGCGCGATATGTCGGCGCAGTAACCCAGCGGTCCGAGCATGTCGGTGTCAATGTCGACCAACTCACAGGGCCGTATGAGTCGATCCGACGATTCCTGCAGCAATGGGTTGGCTCGATCACCGGAGCTCAAGGCGCGGTCGTCGATCCAGTCACCTCCCATGGCGATGTTAGTCTGATACAGGATGGACCAGAGCTCGTTTTCAGTCATGCCGGGTCTGAGCGCCTCGCGCATCCGTGCCAGACCGATCTCTGCCACGGCAATCGCGTATACCATGCACTGTACCTCCTGTGCCGCCTTGATGGAGCGTGCCATTTCCAGGGCTACCTGGGCGTCGCCCACCTCTACACCGCGTGCCGCCAACTCCTGTGGGATCAGCGGTGGCGAGCGGTCGATGCAAAGCCGGCGGCTACCGCCCCCATGCGTGTCCAGCAGATCAACGATCTCATCAGCCCAGCGCTTTGCCCATTCGTCGGTGCGTGGCCCGCCGAAAAATGGGGTTACCGGAACGCAGGGCCGGCATTCACTGATGGTCTCGAGGCCCACCGCCGTATGGTGGGAATAAACCGCGTCGAATAGCACTACTGGGCCCTCGGCCGGCACGAACAGATAGCGGTAAGGTATGTGCATTTGCAGCGCGGAGCTGTGGCGACTGCCGCAGGCGTAGCGGATGTTGAGCGCGTCGAACAACACGCATGCTCCATAGTCACCCGCCACGAGCTGCTGACGTACACGAGCGAGTCGATAGCGACGCAACGCCAGCATATCAATGCCGGCTTCCGTGTCCGCCAAGCGATTGATAGGCGTGGATCGAGCGACCCGCACCATGTCGGGCGTGTTCCTGTCGGCGTGACTATCAGTCATCTGTGGGTCTGCCTGATGCTACCGTGAGAAAAATTGTCGAGGATTCGGTGTGGGTGCCGCAAACAACATCTTTCAATCCGCCACTATCTTGCGCCAAAGGTCCGGCTTCTCTCGAATAAAACGCTGGAGCAGCGCGATGCACTCCTGACTTTCCTCGAGGTCCACGGTGACGCCGCGGGAGCGGATCCACTCGACCTCACCCGCGAACGTAGTGCAATCCCCGACGATGATTCTGGGGATCTCATAAAAGACCACTGAGCCGCTACACATGGGGCATGGTGAGAGAGTGGTATAAAGCTCGCAAGCCCGAAAGAAACGTCGCTCCCTGCGTCCTGCCCTTTCCAGCGCATCATTCTCTGCGTGCAGCAGGTTACTCCCCGTTTGCTCCTGCCTATTTCTTCCGGTTGAGACGATCTCACCGTCGTGCACCAGCACCGAGCCGACAGGAAGTCCGCCTTCATTGAAGCTGGCCTGCGCCTCTGAGTAAGCGACCTGCATAAATGGACTCATCGTCACAGATCTTCCCTCCATATCCGCCGCAAATTGCGGCGACCTCTACTGGCGAACTGTGCCAGTGGACGCTCTCGCCTCTGGTGTCCGTGCGCCAAGCTTGAACTCCACGGATAACGCCTTTGAGATACCCGCTACGTACTCATCGAACAAGCGCTTACCCTTCTCCGCGCTCGCACCCCTGGCCGAGGCGAGAACACCGCTCGGAGATCCCGTCGCTGGGTCGGCGGGAAATACGTCGTAGGGCGGGTACTGGACTGGTGGATGATCGGGCACCCGGTCCATTTGTACCAACTCAGGGTGGAGGTGAAGCATCACCGATGTGGTCATCACACCGGCGTGCTCCAGGGGCCAGCCGGGGAAGCCATTGGGAAACACGATCCCCATGGTCTCATCGGAGGTGAACTCGAAATAGCGGATCTTGACAATCTTCATGTCCTCATTACCGTCGGCTCGAAGTTCCCGAAGCGCAAGGTCGATCCCTTCAATAAGGAACATTTCGTTCTCGTAATGAGAGTCCATCACCACCATGTTGCGGACCCCATGGCGGGCAAATTCCTTGATGATGTCGCGGGTCATATGGATCAGTGTCTCCCCGTCCAAGCTGGTGGTGCCCGCGAAGTGATTGCCTCCACCGGTGCGCGCCTGGGACTTGTAACCGTACGCGATGGGGGGGGCCACCATAGCCCCAACGCGTTCCGCCGCTGCCGTGGAGATAGCCGTTGGGATAATGGTGTCGGTGCCAAGGGGCGTATGGGGTCCGTGTTGCTCAAGCGAACCCACCGGAAGAATCACGAGCGGGTTCTCCGTGCGTACCCTCTCGTCGTAGTCGGTCCAAGTCATTTGGTCTATCAAGACATGTCGAGTCATAAGGTTTGCTCCTGTTTGTCGGGGCGGCTGAAAGATTCCGCTCCAAACTCATCGATTAGCGCCATCGAAATTGTCTCTATGTACTCGTCCAACATCAGTCTGCCCTTGTCTGCGGTCGCGGTTTTGGCGGACGACAGGGCACCCGAGGATGGAATCCGGTGAGGCTCGACGGGGTAGATGTCGTAAGGTGGGAAGTCGGCCGGCGGGTGCAATGGCACCTTGTCAAATTGCACCAGATTAGGGTGCAAATGCAACATAATTGAGGTCTCCATCACGCCTGCATGCTCCAGGTTCCAGCTTGGGAACCCGTCGGGAAACACCTTGCGTAGGGTCTGTTCCGATGAGAACTCCCAGTATCCCATGTGCACTATGCGCAGGTCTCGGATTCCCTGGGACCGCAAGTCGCGAAGGGCTAGATCACAGCCCTCGATTGTGAACATGAGGTTTTCCGTATGTCCAACTACCACTGCCACCTTGCGAACACCATGGCGAGCAAACTCTTTGATGATATCCCTGGTCATCATCACCAGCGTGTTGCCGTCGAGGCTGGTAGTGCCAGGAAAATGGTTGCCCCCGCCCGATCTCGGTTGGGACTTGTATCCATAGCTCAGTGGCGGAGCCACCAGAGCGTCGATCCTACCCGCGACCTGCTGGCACACGGCACCGGGTATCAGGGTGTCGCAGTTCATCGGAAGGTGGGGCCCGTGTTGCTCGAGCGCCCCGACGGGTAGCAGCACCGGGGTGCTGCCGCCGGATGTCCGAGCGCTATACTCGGTCCATGTCATGTTGAAAATGAGAATGTTGTGCTTCATCGCTGTTTTAACCTCTAGTGTCTTATGACTCTAAGAAATGTCGTTGAATCTTCCGTCTGGTTAGTTCCCGGGCAAAACGAACGTGTGCTCCGCGTTCCAGGAGGCCACCAGCGGTGTCCCCCGGGATAACTCCAGTGCATCGACTTCGTGTTGCTGAGTCTGCACGCGCATCTCACTGTCATTGCCGATATCGAGATAGACGGTCACCACGGCCCCGACAAACTGCTCAGTGATAACGGTGCCACGGATCTCGTTTTTGTGGTTTCCGCCCTGGGTGGACAGAGATATTCGATCCGCGCTGATTACCAAGTTCACGGAATCACCCGCAGACAGGGGGCGGTTAGTAGGCACTGGCACCCGCAATGAACCCACGTTCGTCTCCACCACAGCTAGTGCGCCGTCGGTGCCCTGGACCCGCCCCGTCAGAATGTTGTTGGCACCAACGAACTCCGCTACGAAACGATTGGCGGGTGCGCGATATACCTCGCGGGGCGTCCCCACCCGCTGAATCCGTCCGTCGCTCATGATTACGGCCCGATCCGCCATGGCGAATGCTTCGGACTGGTTGTGGGTGACATAGCAAAAGGTGATCCCGAGCTGCTCCTGTAATTGAGTCAGCTCGGACTGCATGCGCACTACCAAATGCGCATCCAAGGCGCTCATGGGCTCGTCCAGGAGTAGGATCTCGGGCTCCGTGGCCAGCGCGCGGGCGATGGCCACGCGTTGGCGTTCACCACCGGAAAGCTGATGGACCTTACGATCGCCATAGTCGGCAATACCAAGCCGCCCCATCCAATCTAAGGCACGTCTATGGCACTCATCACCACCAGGCCGCGCATCTTCAGACCGAACTCGCAGCGTTGCGCTGCAAGACCCAAGCCTTCATCAGTACCTTAATCTGTGTCTGGTAGGCGAGGCCGTTCAGTTTCGCTTTGGCTTTGAACGCCGTGAGCAAATCTTCTGGCACTTTGATACTGATCAGTCGGGAGGTTTTGGGTGGTTGCCCGTGAAGGCGGCGGAAGTCGTCCAGAAACCTGATAATCTGATCGACTGTCATCTTACGACATTGATCCAAGTACTCATCAGAGAAATGCTGGGTTGGCCTCATCGAAGCCTCTTCAGTGCCTTGACATCTTCTATGTCCTGAGGGCGCCCACTTTCTTCTTTCATCTTGATTATATCGACAATATTCAAAATATTTATGGGTCCTTCGGCTAAATCCACACGTTTGACTTTCTTGCCCCGAAGATCATATGTGATGATGAGATCAACCTGCTCGGAAAGGTCCCGAGGATTGTAAAAATTCCATGCGACGAGGTTGCGATTGGTGATGTATTCGTCGCGATAGCGAAAAACGTCGTTTGCTTTGATTGGCAGTCGCGACTGCAACCCAATCTGTCCCAACGCACGCTCTGCGCGCTCAAGCGACGCCTTGGTCCAAGGCAGTACCACGTCAACATCGATGGTTCCTCTCACCGCGCCGTGTAAGGCGACGGCATAGCCGCCGACCACCGCATAGCGCACTTTGGCGTTGGTGAGCGCGCTGCATACCCGGCTGAGAAAAGACATATGAATATATACCAGTATATACCAATAAATTTAGTTATATTGGTAAGATGTTGTCAAAATGTCACTCGCGAATTCCCGTGATCCGGTCTGTGACGCCACTCGGCATGCATACCTGCCGAGCATTTGACGAGGTTTGAGGTCTTGGGCACGGTTTGTCAGCGAAAAGCGTGGCCAGTACCCATGGCCATGCCAGCGAGGGTACAATGACTAGTGTTTCCGACGTTATCTGTGGGTGTTGCAGTTAAACCGCAACCACCTGGCGGAGGATAAGTCGAACCGAGGCGCCAATGGCTATAGCTCGAGTTCACAAGAAACTTGTATAACGTTGGTATCCGATTGATGTCAATACGGCGAGGTTATGCCGTGAAAACCTCGAAACAAGCGACCATAAGGAGGAGTACCTATGAAACGTGTGAAAAAACTAGCCCTTACGTCGATCTCGACGCTGTTCCTGGCCACTGCGTTTATGCTGATGGGTTCGGTGCCAGCGAAAGCCGCCGATCTGATCAAATGCGCATACCCTTTTTGGTTTGGATTCGCGCCGACGCAGGTAGCTGCCAAGCTTGGCTATTTCGCTGAGGAAGACCTCGAGGTAACCTGGGTGTTCGACAACGACCGCGCCAATGTATATCCGGCGTTGGACACTAACGAGATTAACTGCACCATGCGCACCATCGGCGAGCATATGTCACGCCCCCTGACTCCCGATTCGAATCTGGTGGTTATCGGCGTGATTGATGTCTCGGTCGGTGCCGACGGTGTGGTCGGAGCACCTGGGATCAACTCGGTCACCGACCTTATCGGCAAAACTTTTGCCGGCGAGATCAACCATCCGGGTACGGTGATGACGGCATACGCGCTGAAGCAGGCTGGACACAGCCTGAGTGAAGTCGATGTCAGGCTAATTGCCACCGACGATGCCTCGGCGGTTTTTGAGGACCCCGAGGTGGCTGCGGTAGCGACCTGGGAGCCAATGTTGAGCGAGATCGTGGCCAACACCTCGCGAGAGGGCTCGCACATCCTGCTGTCCTCGAAGGACTTCAACGGTCTGATCACCGACGTGGTCATCGTCAACAAACAGGACTACCAAGCCAACAGGGAGAAGTACGCCAAATTTATGCGGGGTATCTACCGTGCAGTCGATCTTTACAAAAGTGACCCTGATAAGTTCCTAGAGGTCGCGGCACCAACCTACGATGTCACGCCCGAAGCCATGGCGGGCGATCTCGGCGGTGTCTACTATACGTCGTACGAGGATGCACTCGATTTCTTCGGCGTGGGTGGCCACCCCAAACTCACTGATGTCATCGAAGGCCTCAACGACATCAACGTCGACCTCGATTTGATGGACGCGCCCATCTCGTTCGAAGTGATGGTCGATCCGACGCTAACCGAAGGCCTGTTCGACGGCCATAAACGTTGATATTGTTAACGCGGGGATCCGGGCACAATAACGATCGTTTGCTGCCCGGATCTTCGCTGGCCCTGCCGATTCTTCCGCACATGGCGTGAATATCCGCGATCTCTTTGTCTACCGCGGCACCAGCACCAGTCGTGCCGATGTGGTACTCGCCGTCTGCGCGTTTATCGGTTTCATCGGTTTCTGGTACGCGGTGGCCGAGTTCGAAATCGTTTCCCAGCGTTATTTACCCCTGCCTCACCGAGTGGTCACGGCGCTGCACACCATGCTCACCGAGCAGAACTTCATCGAAGACATCTGGATCAGTGTCGCTCGGGTGTGGGGAGCTTTCCTGTTGTCGGCGGTGATGGCGATCCCAGTCGGAATTTGGATGTCGAGCTATCGGATCGTGGGCACACTTACCGAGCCGATCGTCGACTTCATTCGCTATCTGCCGGTGCCGGCTCTGGTGCCTTTGTTGATCATCTGGTTTGGTATAGGGGAAAGCTCAAAAATTGCGGTCTTGTGGATGGGCACCTTCTTCCAGCTTGTGCTGTTAATCGCAGACGATGCAAAGCGCGTGCCGCGCGAGTTTATCGAGATCGGTTTTACATTGGGCGCTAAGCCCCGGCAGATCACTTGGGACATTGTGCACCGCTCGATGCTGCCGAAAATTGTCGACAATCTGCGGATCACATTGGGGTGGTGCTGGACCTATATCATCATCGCCGAGATCGTCGCAGCCAACGCTGGTATCGGGCATGCTATCTGGTCGGCGCGGCGTTTCGTCAAGACCCCGGAGGTGATGGCCGGAATTCTTACCGTCGGTATCATCGGCCTGCTTACCGATCAAGTTATCCGCCTCGCGCATCGCCGCATGTTTCGCTACCTTTGAGGCCAACGCAATGACGGGTGACACGCCGTTTCTGCGCGTTGAAAACGTGAGCAAGACATTTGAGGGCGACGGTGTGCAGCATCCTTCGATCCATGTGATCGACAATGTTTCAATGGACGTAGCGGCCGGCGAGTTTGTTGTTTACCTCGGACCGTCGGGTTGCGGTAAGACGACGCTCATGCGCACCGTCGGTGGTCTCGAGACGGCGAGTGCTGGTGCGATCTATCTCGGTGGTGAGAAAGTTACCGGTCCAGATCGCAGGAAGGGCATGGTGTTCCAGGCTTACACTTCGTTCCCGTGGTTTACGGTGCTGGAGAATATCCGGTACGGTACCAAGTACCGCGATGACATCGGTAACGCCGAAAAGGAAGAGGTGTCGCGTCACTACCTCGAGTTAGTCGGACTCAAGGATTTCGCCGATTATTATGTCAACCGTATCTCCGGGGGCATGCGACAGAGGGTCGCTATAGCGCGCACCCTCGCAGCGTCGCCCGATATACTGTTGATGGATGAGCCATTCGGTGCGCTCGACGCGCAGACCCGCGAGTTCCTGCAGAACCAGCTCTTAGAAATTAATCGCGAGGAGCGCAAGACAACGATCTTTGTCACTCATGATGTCGAGGAGGCGGTGGTCCTGGCCGATCGCATTTTCATGTTCTCGGCGCGACCCGCGACGATCATCGAGGAGATCAAAGTCGCTGAGCACATCACTGGAGAGCGCGACATTGCCAGCAAGGAAACCGAGGCGTTTTTTTATCTGCGTAACCACGTGCGTGACCTGATGCGCCGAGAGGCACGGCGGACTGAAGAGCTGGCACAACGTGAGTTGATGGCCCCCGAGGCGAAGTCTACATGATTGTCTTCGACTTCAGCGGCAAGAAGGTGCTGGTGACCGGTGCCAGCCGCGGTATTGGCCTGGGCGTGGCACGCGGTTTCGCTCAGGCCAAGGCCGACCTATCAATTATCGCGACTAGCGAGAAGGTAAATGACACCGCGGCGACGCTTGCCGACGAGACCGGTCAGCCGGTCAAGGGCCTGGTTTGTGACATCACCGACCGTGCTGCTGTAGCACGTGTGGTGGGTGGGATCGGTCCGCTCGACGTGCTCGTCAACAACGCGGGCTACGAACGCCTTACCCCCATTCTCGATCCTGACCCCGAAATTGAACAAACCTTTCGCCGTATCATCGAGATCAACGTGCTGGGAACCTACTACGTAACCCGCGAGGCAGTGGCGAATATGGCTGCAGGCGCACGTATCGTCATTACCTCCTCGGTCTGGGGTAAAACAGGTTCGGCAGGATTCACCGCTTACTGTGCTTCAAAGCACGCCAATATTGGTTTCATGCGCGCGCTCGCCGACGAGCTCGGCCCGAAGGGCATTGCCGTTAACGCAGTTTGTCCCGGCTGGGTGCGGACGGACGCGGCGATGCGCTCACTCTCGGTCTTGGCGCGGGACGAGGGCCGTAGCGAGGACGAGTGTCTAGCCGACATTCTCTCCGCTCAGGCGTTTGATGGGCTGATGGAGCCCGGCGACATGGCCTCGACTTATCTATTCCTCGCGTCCGAGCACGCCGCTAACATCACTGGACAAACGCTCAACGTCGATCGCGGTGAACTCATCGCTTGACATCCAGCATTTTCACTCGTCGCCACCAAGTTGATCAATCAGTCCACGGCCGTCGTAATCACCTGAGAAAGTAGGACTAAAGAGTCGATGAGTCAGGACGAAGAAGTTTTATTAAACCCGGAGGGGCGGGTGGTCATGATTTCTGGCGCAAACCGTGGCATCGGTTTAGCCATTGCGCGCAAGCTTCACACTGATGGTTATCGCCTGAGCCTGGGCGCGCGACGGATCGACGCATTGAGCGAAGCGCTGGCCGCGTTCGACGATGAGCGGGTGTTGAAATGCCATTTTTCGGCGACCGTCCCTGACTCTGCCCAGCAATGGGTGTCTGATACCGTGGACCACTTTGGGCGGATCGATGCGCTCGTCAACAACGCGGGAATCTTACGATTGCATGAGTTGGATGATTATGACGAGGAGCGTTTGGACGAAGTGCTTGAAGTGAATCTCAAGGCCCCCTATCGACTCACCGTAGCAGCGCTTCCCTACCTGAGGAAGTGCGGGACCGGTCGGATCATCAACATCAACTCGCGTTCGGGCCTGCGATACGTTGCTGGTAGTGCCGATTACAACATCAGTAAATTTGCCAATCTCGCGTTGACCCACGGAGCGCGTTACGAAGGTTGGGACGATGGGGTCCGAGCGACTGCAATCTGTCCGGGACCCACTCAAACGGACATGGCCGGCTACATCGAACCGGGAAGGGAGCTGACCCACCCGGACACCATCGCGGCGGTCGCAAGCCTGGTATTGGCACTTCCTAACAGTGCATCGGTGCCTGTGCTCCCGATTTGTTGCGAGCTGGAGGCCGGAGTCTGATCAGGCTCGGTTCAGGTAAGATACAAAGTCGTGCTGACGCACTTTTGCGCAGGCGAAACGATATGTAAATCTTGACATCGACCCGGCCCCAGCGCCATAAGACTACGCCGCCTGCACTAATGTCTGGCCGAAATCTTCGGGGTTGACTGACTTCAATAGAGCCTGACGAAGTCGGATACTGTTGAAACTTGGTAGCGTCAAAATTCGTAAATAAGCTTGAAGAATAACTTGCTGCTCCGTTCGCCCTCAGCCGCGCCGTAGGCGTTTCCCGCTTTGAAAGTGGCGGCGATCAAATCGATCTCCACATCCTCCCATTTTCGGATCTCGAGAAATAGACTTATCTCCTGACCAATGTCTCTGCTTTCGCCCGCCGGTTCTATGTCGATGCGCGCCTCGCGCAAGAAAGGTACAGCGTACACCTGACGGAAGCGATGGTAACCTAGCGTCAGGCGGGTGCCGACGTGCACTGGAAGCGCGATCGCTACAGTCGTAATTCGTAGATTCGATAACTCGGGTCTCAGCAGCTCGCCGTAGTCGCGAAACTCATCATCTTGATCTTGAAGACCAGTCTGACGGAAGGTGCGATCGGTGTCGTCGTCGAAATTCTTGTCGCCGGATCCGTAGGCATAGAACACCTTAAGTGCCGGCTTCTGTGGCAGGGGAAGTATCCAATTAAGGCCCAGGTCGAGCGCCCAGCCGCTTACGCTCTGCTTTTGTTTTGAGTCTACGAGACTCGTCACTGGGGTATCGTCTTCGAACTGGAGCAATGTCTCGTCACCATAGATGACGGCACTGTCTGCCCGATACCTCAGTGTGCCGCCTCGCGATAGACTAATATCGCCTGTGGCACGCAACCCAAACCAGTCTAAATCAGCGTCGCTTTGATCTTCGCTCACAGTCTTGACAACACTGTCTACGCCGGGAGTGTTCGAATTGTCACGCTGACCCAGATAAAACGCACTGAGATTGAATCGTTTCGACAACGACCAGTTCAACAGTCCGAACAGGCGCCGCACATCTTCATCTACCGGATCAATGAGCTCGCGCGATGACGTCCGGGCGAGTTCTTCAGCGATGGCGACGTATAGACGCCACGAATCACCTGCATAGTAGCCGCGAACAGCGTCGAGATCCTCGTCCCACCACCACAGCCGCGGCTCGATAAAATTTTGCCGACCAAGTTGCAGAGAGTAACCGCTGTCGGAGATGCGATTGAAAAGAATCCAGGTCTCACCGCGTTCCACCGCTTCTTCGGATATTCGTGGCGAGTCGTCATCAAAGACAACTTGTTCTGCAAGGAACTTGATCTCGCCAAACACCAACAGTTTTTCACTGGGCCGATAGGACAAACCCAAACTTATTTCTTGCCCTGTTTCTCGCACGTCGTCTCGCGGTCGTTGCCCCAGGGCAAGACTTTTCCGCCAATTGCCAACCAACTCGATCTCGGCCTCGAATTTGAGCCCCGGTTCGGCAGACGGCTCCAGATCTTCTTCCGCCCCCTCACCACGCTGTTGGGACCGGCGAAGCGCCCGGGTTTCGACGCGGCTCAAAAGGATCTCAGCCTCTAGTCCACTTTTGAGTCGCCCGTCAAACAGATCCAAGCCTTTTCCATTGTGATCATCGCGTGTGTCCTCGTCACCCTCATCATCGGGTGGGTCCGAGCTCGCGGATCCAAACCTGAGAATCCGAGTGCCGAGTGCCCCAGGCTCAGCTTCGTCAGTCATGCCTTGCCGGGTGTTAGTCGCGAGAGCATGAGTGCTTGTCGCATCGGTTGCTGTGAGCGCCAAATATTCAATGGTGTCGCTGGCTAAGGTCGCGGCGCAGTAGCCGTACAGCATTAGAAAGACGCTGCAGAGCGCCCCGAGATACGCGTGTCGTATAAGATCATGTGTGCGCCAGTGGCACCCGACTGCATTACTGTGCCTGCCCCAGTCGGGGATGGTTGGATCAATGGAGTGCACCGGTTTGCTTTTAGAACAAATCAGGCATGTCTCGATCGAGGAAGCACGGCGGTAAACGTACTGCCCTGTCCTGGATTACTGTCGACGGCGATGTCGCCACCGTGTGCCCGAACGAACGCCAGCGCCAAGCTCAAACCCAACCCGTTGCCATGCTCAGAGCGGCTGCGATCGCAGCGGTAGAACCGCGCAAAGATCCGAGAGGACTCTTCGGCCGATACTCCAATACCTGTATCCTCGATCGATAGCTTGACCTCCTTACCCTCATCGACAAGCCTAATCGTCACATGTCCGCCGGTTGGCATGTACTTCAATGCATTATCCAGAAGATTAGCGACCACCCGTTGAAGCCGTTGCCGATCGCCGTGAATGCGGCAGTGGTCCGGCAAATCAGTGATTATTGAGACTTGTTTATCCTCGGCGACGGGCTGAAATAACTCCACGGCATCGATAACGAGTTCGACCAGGTCGATGTCCACTCGCTTAAGTTTGGCGGCACCGGATTCTGCCTCGGCTATGTCGAGTGTAGTGTTGATCATCTCTAGAAGTCGGTCGCATTCCTCGGTGGTGGTAGCTGCCATGGCCTCAGATTCCACCTTTGATCCACCGCTGGTTAACGTCATTTCGGCAGAAGCGCGAATCCGCCCGAGCGGGCTTTTGAGGTCGTGCGCTAAATTGTCAGTCATCTCACGCATCCCTATGATTAATGCTTGAATGCGGTCAAGCATTGTATTGAATGTTTGCGCCAAGGTATCGAGTTCATTACTCTGAGATCGAACTACCACACGACGGTCCAGCGCTCCGTCCGCAATCTCCGTGGCCGCGCGTGTGACCTCCTGCACACCGCGCAACGCCCGTCTGGCCATGAACCATCCGATTGGACCACCAAGTACGATGACGGCCAAAAGCGCAACGACAAACCCTTTCAGTAAATCCTCTATGAATTCCTCGTCGTCTTCTAGTGACTCTCCAATCTGTAACACCACACCAGGCGCGATTGTTCCATAGACAGTGCGCACATTGTGTTCGTGCTGCGGAAGCGACAGAGTTTCTAGTACTGGCTCATCAGTTTCGTCGATCTTTGTCAGGACTTCTTGCGGGTCAGCTAGTCCAGACCACGACGAAAGGTCTGAAGTCATAAGTTCGCGACCGTCGGGCGCCCATAGGCGAATGAATACTTG
>Ga0224508_10001889_pt1 | contig 18413 bp, 16 predicted proteins | sample SF_Jan12_sed_USG_4_FD_170157 | JGI IMG/M metagenome (GOLD analysis project Ga0224508, IMG submission 170157) | Sediment microbial communities from San Francisco Bay, California, United States - SF_Jan12_sed_USGS_21 | ecosystem: Environmental > Aquatic > Marine > Sediment | place: USA... | reverse complement strand
CGGCAAGCGGGCCAAGGGTGGCCACGGAGTAGGCGTCGGATCGCTCACCAACGCTTTGGTTGCAGAGCGTCAATCGACTCGGGTCGATCTCGCCGCCGTCCCAGGTGACCGACGGAACGGCCGTGAGGTACTTCGACTGCCCGTGCGGGTTGTACAGCTCGAGTGCGAAGCCGGCGTTGGTGATGCGGGCCGAGTCCCGGACGACTTCGAGGTCGCCGGCTTGGAGTCGACCGACCAAGCTCCGCAGGTCGGCCCAGTTGTCCGCCGGCTGGCCGGCAACCAGCCCACGGAGGCGATCGGCGAGCCGACCGACAACGTGGGCCGACAACGTCTCCCCCCACTCCCGGCTGGCGGTGAACCGGGGGTTTGCGGCGTACACCCCGACATGTTCGGCGCCGGGGTCGTCGGCCAGCGTCTCCAGGTCGACGGTGTCAGGCCACAGCTCCATCATGTAGGAGGTCTCGACCTTGGCGCCGTGGTCGTGGATGTCGCCGGGGATGTCGGCGGTGAGCTCGTTCCAGATCGTCGTCAGCGCCCGGACGGTCGGCTGTCTGCTCATCAATCGGTCGCACTCTTCTCGGAGCACGTGCAGGTGGTCGAGCGCGCCATGGCCCGAGAACACGACGATCACCTCGAATCCGCCTTCCGCAAGCTGGTCGAGAACCGAGCGAACGACGGCTCGCAAGGTGTCGAGGGGGAACGTGATGCCGTGGGGCAGGGGCAGCACCCCCGAAGCGACGTACAGCGGAGGAAGGACCACGCCTCCGACGAGCGCGGCGGTACGGCGGCACAAGGCATCCGCGGTCAGTAGATCGACTCCGGACGGGAGATGCGGGCCGTGAAATTCCAATGGCCCGATCGGTACGTATGCGATCGATGCCGCGTCGACGCGTTGCCGGAGCTCGCCGGGCCGCAGCATCTCGTATCCGACGAGGGCTCGATCACCTGACCCGACCGGCTCATCCATGGTTCGACTCCGATGTGGAAGAGGCGAGCTCGGGCCTGAGACTAGTGGTGCGTCTCGCTCTCTGGAAACGTTTCGAGTAATCTTGCGAGCCACGCCGATACTCGAGGAGAGAGAGCGCCATGGCCGAACGGCTCGCCTTCGTCGACACCCACGTGCACTTCTGGGAGCGCCCGCATCCGAAGCTCGACTGGGTCTGGCTGGCCCCCGATGCCGTCCATCCCCTGCTCGGGCCGATCCCGGAGCTCAAGGCCCTCACCACGTTCACCTCTCCGCAGATGAAGGCCGACGCGGCCGGCGCGAACGTCACCAAGATCGTCCATGTGCAGGCGGCCATCGGTTCGGCTGACCCGGTCGATGAGACGGAGTGGCTCCAGGCCATGGCTGACGAGACCGGCTGGCCGAACGGGATCACAGCCGATGCCCGACTCCAGGATTCGGCGGTGGAGGGCGTCATCGAACGGCACGCCGAATACGCGAATCTGCGTGGCCTGCGCGACTTCGCCGAGGGCGACTACCTGGTCGATCCGAACTTCCACCGCGGTTATGCGCTGCTCGAGAAATACAACCTCGTCTATGACCTCGACTGCACCTGGGAGAACATGGCCAAGGCCCGCGACCTGGCCAACAAGTTCCCGAACATCACGCTGATTCTCGACCATGCCGGCTTTCCTCAAGAGCGAACCCCTGAATATTTCGCCGACTGGCAGAGCGGGGTTGCGGCCTTGGCCGAGGCCGACAATGCGGTCGTGAAGATCTCCGGCCTGGGAATGGGCGATCAGATGGCCGGCCAAAACTGGACGATCGAGAGCATTCGTCCGTATGTCATGGGCTGTATCGAGGCGTTTGGCGTCGAGCGTTCCTTCTTCGGAAGCAACTGGCCCGTCGATCGGACGTACTCCGACTACCCGACACTCATCGACGCCTACACCGACCTCGTCGGCGACTTCTCGACCGACGAGCAGGTCGCGCTCTTCTCGGGGAACGCGGAGCGGATCTACAGGATCTGACGTTCTCGGGACCGGGATCACGCCGGCGAAGCCGAGGCCGGCTTCCTGTCGAGCGTCAGCCAGGCTGCTACTTGTCGTCGCGGTATTTCGCGATGTAGCCCTCGTCGAGCACGAGTCCCCATCCCGGGCCCGTCGGCAATTGGTACATGCCGTTCTCCACCGGCGAGCGGTTCTCGATGAGGTCCCAGAAGAGTGGGTCGCGGGTGGGGTGGAACACCTCCGTGTAGGTGCCGTGGGGCACCGACGCGAGCATGTGGGCCGCGATCTGGACCTCTTCGTGGTGGCCCATTTCGACACCGAAGACCTTGGCGATCCCGGCAATCCGGCGCCACTCGGTGGGACCACCGCTCCACGAGGCATCGAAGTTGCAGACGTCGATCGCCCCGGACGCGATCAGATCCCCCATGCCCTGGCGGGTGAACTCACTCTGCCCAGCGGCAACGCGTACACCCGCCATGTACCGGACATCGCGCATCCACCGCACGTCGTTGTACCAACGCACGGGTTCCTCGAACCACCGAATGTTCTCGGCGCCGACGAGACGGACGAACTCCACTGCCTCCTGGACCGTGTAGCCCTGGTTGGCGTCGACCGTCAGAACGAAGTCGTCGCCTCCCGCCCGGCGCGCCACCTCGAAGCGCTTGGCGTCATCGGCGGGGGACATCCCACCGATCTTGAGCTTGCAGCCTGCCAGCCCGTAGCTGAGGTAGTCCTCCATCTCGGCTGCGAGTTGCGCATCGGTCTTGCCGTAGTACCCGCCGATGGCGACGATGGGGATCTCCGCGCGAAAGCCGCCCCACAGCTTGTACACCGGTAGTCCCGCAACTTGTCCGACAATGTCCCAGAGCGCCGAGTCGATCGCGGCCATGGCCATCACGACGAGCTTGCGGTCGCGGAGAATGTCGAACGTCGGTGGCAACATGGCGTCCCAGCACTGCTCGACGAGCAGCGGATCGCGGCCGGCGATGAGCGGCAAGAGCTCTTCGGTCATGATCCGGGCGATCTCGTGCTGGGTGTCGACCTCGTCTCCGTTGTAGCACTCACCCATGATGCCGTCGTCGGTGTACACCCGCGTGATGAGCGTCGCCCGCTCCGACATCGAGTACTTCGATCCGCGGAAGGTCTCGGCCAGCGGGACGACGAGGGGTATCACCTCGATTCGCTCGATCTTCACGTCTGCGTGTCCTCCTCGGGTGTAGCCAGAGGATACTGGTATCGTTTCCAACTAGCCAGTCCTCGCACACAGTCGCCGCCCCGAAGGAGGACTCCGTGGCCCGTAGACGCGACGCCACCATGGAAGATGTCGCCAACCATGCCGGCGTTGCGCTTTCCTCCGTCTCGCGCGTGTTGAACGATCACCCCGACGTCAGCGATCGGATGAAGCAGCGAGTGATGGGCGCAATCGCCGACGTCGGCTACGAGCCGAATCTTCTGGCGTCGAGCTTGCGGCGAGGTTCGACGAAGACGATCGGATTCCTGGCCAGCGACATTTCGAATCCGCTCTTCGCCGAGATCGCTCTCGGTGCCGAGCGGCGTCTCGACGAGGCCGAATACACGATGGTCCTCACGAACTCCGAGGGCAGTGGCGAACGTGACGAGGAGATGATCCGACTCCTGCGCTGGCGGCGAACCGACGGTCTGATCCTCTCGGTCTCCGACGAGCGGCGCGCCGGCACACTCGTCGAGCTGGCCCGACTCGACGTGCCAGTCGTGTTGATCGACAGGGATGTCAAGGGACTCGACGATGCCTCGGTCGTGACGTCGGATCATGCTCGAGGAATGCGCTCAGCCGTGGATCATCTGATCGAGCTCGGCCACACCGACATCGCGCTGATCTCGGGTCCGCGGCAGCTGCGACCGGCCCGAGAGCGGCTCAGAGTCTTCCGCCGGGCATTTCGCGACCAGCAGCTCGAGCCACCCGAGCATCTCCTGCGGATCGGAAGCTTCAGTGCGCAGTCCGGAGAGCAGGCAACACTCGACCTGCTTGCTTCTGACCGACCCCCGACAGCGATGATCGCGGGTGGAAATCTCCTGCTCACCGGCGTCCTGCGAGCGTTGCGTCGACGCAAGCTCACCGTCGGGCGCGACATCGCCTTGGTGTCGTGTGACGAGGTCCCGCTGACCGAGTTGCACTCTCCTCCGATCACCGTCATCGCTCGCGACGCGGTTCACATGGGCGATCTGGCGGCCGAACTGCTCCTCGAGCGTCTTGTCGGTGACGCCGAGCCGCGGCGGGCGGTGGTGCCCACGTCGCTCATCGTGCGCGATTCGACCAAGAAGGCCAGACGCCGATGAAGCAGCTCCGGTGACGTTCCGTTCTGGAGCCTGGATCCCACTCCTGGTGTGGTGCTCGAGGCCCAGATTCGAATCAGGCTGTGATCGCGCAGATGGGCGCACCAATCGGTACTTCGTCGTCGACCGCCACCAGTAGCTCGGCCACGACGCCAGCGACCGGCGCGGGGACATCGTTGGTCACCTTGTCGGTCTCGACATGCATCAAGGGTTGACCCACCTCGACGGCGTCGCCAACGGCGACCGCCCATTCGAGCACCAGGACCTCTTCGGTCGTGTCCCCCATTTTCGGGAGCTTCACCACGTGTTGCACGGTGGCTACGTTCCCTCGGTGGCGGGAGCCACGATGTTGGCGAACATGGTTTCGATGCCGGCTCTGGGGCTGGCCTCCGCATCGGTTACGGCCGCTTCGATGCGGGCCGCGACCTCGTGGCCGATGGCATCGACCTGCTCCGGGGTCAGGGTGCCTTCGGCCTCGAGTCGCGCCCGGAAACCGTTGATCGGATCTCGGTTGTCGTACCAGTCCTCGAATTCGCCTTCGGGCCGGTACGGGGCGGTGTCCGCCCGGGAGTGACCCGCATACCGATACGTCTTCATCTCCAGCAGGGTCGGTCCGGACCCAGCGCGAGCGTGGTCGAGGGCCTTCTCGGTGGCCGCGTGGACGGCGTCGGGGTCCTGGCCATCGACGATCTGACTCGGCATCCCGTAACTCGTCGCTCGGTCGGCCAGGTCGGTGATCGGTGTCGTCAGATTGATTCGGCTGTACTCGCCGTACTGGTTGTTCTCGCAGACGAAAACCACGGGAAGGCTCCAGATGGCCGCCAGATTGAGCCCTTCGTGGAACGCACCGATGTTCGATGATCCGTCCCCGAAGACGGCGACCGCGGCGGTGTCGGTCCCGCGGACCTGCGCGGTGAGAGCTGCCCCGGCGGCGACGGGAATCCCCGCTCCGACGATCGCGAACGTGGGCAGTAGTCCCACCGCCGGCTCGCACAGGTGCATCGAGCCGCCAACGCCGCCGATCGACCCCACGGTTCGGCCCATGATCTCGCCGATGACGTCCAGCGGTGTGAGTCCGAGTGCCAGGGCCACACCGTGACCGCGGTAGGTGCAGGTCACGGAGTCGGTCGCACGGGCGGCAGCGGCGACGCCAACGGCGACGGCCTCCTGGCCCTGAGCGGTGTGGGTCGTGCCGTGCACGAGACCCTCGGCGAAGAGCTCCTGAACTCGGTCTTCGAGGGCCCGGATCTCGACCATGCGCTCGTAGCGAGCCACACGATCGGTGCGAACCTGCTCTCGTCGGGCGATTGCCTCGGACGTCATTGGCCCACCTCCCCGTCGTCCCACCAATGAGGAGGGAGCTCACCGTGGCTCACGAGATGATCGATCTGTGCGGTCACGTACTCGGCGTCGGGAACGTAGCGAGCCTCCAGATGCTTGCCGTAGGGCACCGGAACATCGGGGGCCGTGATCCGCAGCGGGGGTGCTGCGAGCCGACCGAACAACTCCGCGCCGACAACCGACGTGATGTCGGTCCCCCATCCGCCCCCGAAGGGGTTTTCCTCGACTGTCACCACCCGACCGGTTCGCTGGACGGATTCGAGGACGGTGGCGCGGTCCCACGGATACACCGTCTGGAGATCGATCACGTCGGCCGACCACCCCTGGGCCCGGCCGGCGGCGTCGAGTGCCGTGAGGACCGTCCCGCCGAGGCCGACGATGGTGACATCGTTGCCATCGGCCACACGGGCCGCGACGCCAAGTGGGATGACTGCGTCATCGCCTACGTTGACCTCGGCGCGAGTCGAGTAGCGGACCCTCGGCTCGAGCACTACGACCGGGTTGTCGTCCTGAATGGCCGCCCGGAGCAACCCATATCCGGTCTGTGGGCCTGATGCGACCGCCACCTTCAGTCCGGGCGTGCCGATGAGCCAACCTTCGAGGGTCTGGCTGTGTTGTGTGCCGAAGCCGAGCCCGGCGCCTGTCGACGCCCGTACGGTGAGGGGCACGGTCAGCTTTCCCCCGGAGAGATAGTGGAACTTGGCGGCTTCGGTTGCCAGTTGGTCGAGAGCCACGCCGAGGAACTCGATGAACATGATCTCGACCACGGGCCTCAGCCCGGTCGAGGCGGCGCCGACGGCGGCGCCGAGGAACCCCATCTCCGAGATCGGGGTGTCGCGCACGCGACTCGGTCCGAACTCGGCCAAGAGCCCATCCGACGTCTTGAAGGGCCCTCCGGCGACGGCCACGTCCTCCCCGAACATCACCACGTCGGGATCGGCTCGCATCTCGTCGGCCAGCGCGGCCGAGATGGCTTGGTTCATCCTCATCTTCGCCATGCGGTCTCCTTGTCGAAAGCCCTCAGCCAGCTGACCCCGGCCGCCACCATGTCGTCCTCATCCGCGCCGGCCGGCAGTGTCGCCATTTCGACGCAGGCCAAGCCGTCGAACCCGGCGCTGATCATCGTGTTGAGCACGGTTCCGAGGTCGAGGTCGCCCTCGCCGAGTGGGGCCATGGGCCACCACCCGCCAGGGTCGGCGCGGTCGGCATCGCGCAGCCGGACATCCTTGACGTGCAGCATTCTCACGAACGGCGCGCAACGCGCTGCGGCCGCTTCGAGGGGCTCGCCGATGCGGACAACGTTGACGGTGTCGAAGACGATGCCCAACCCTTCGCGGTCGACGTGGTCGATCAGTGCGAGCGAGGACGTCACGCTGAGATCACAGTGCGTCTCGATGGCCAGGTCGACACCGTGGCCGGCCGCCATGTCGCATGCGTGCTGCAACAAGGGAGCGACGCGCTCGACGACGCGGTCCTCGGGCTCGGCCTGCCAGTGCACGGTGACCCCGACAACGAGTCGGACCAGGGGCACGCTCATTCGCCCGGCCATCGCGATGATCGCGAGCAGGTCGGCGAACGCCGTCGGCGAGTTGCCCATCTCGAGTCCGGTCGGATGGCCCCACGCCAACACGCAGTCGAGCCCCAACTCGTGGACGCGCCGGCCCAGGTCGGCCTCCAGGCCCGGGTCGCCAACAGGGAGAAAGCAGGTTTCGAGGCTCACGCCGTCGACGCCCAGCTCCGCAGCCCGATCGAGTACATCCCAGGTCGACCAACGCACCCCCGGATCGGACTCGCCCGGTCGGATTTCGCCGAAGTAGCGGTGATACGAGTAGCTGTCGACGCCAACCCGCATCCAGGTTCCCTAGCCAACGCCGGGGACGTCGACCAGAGCGCCGGCGCGAACGCTCTCGAAGGCGGTGTGGATCACTTCGACCGTCTTGGCGCCGAGGTCGGCGGGGGAGCGGTTGGGGACATCACGGCCGAGAGTCAAGTCGATCAGCGCGTTTGGTGGCCCGTCGCACAGATACAGCCCGGCATGCTCGGGCAGCTCAACCTTGGTATCGACGCCGTCTTCGCGGTAGTGCCAGAGGAAGTCGCGCTCCAGGTCGACGATCAGCTGACCTTCGGACCCGTAGATCCGAGCCTGTAGCTGATGGCGGGGCCACGGTTCGTCCGCGACGTCGATGGCGTTGGCCGCCGAAGGGCAACTGGCGCCACTGAGGGTGCCCGTGGCCCCTGACTCGTACCGAATGCTGATCGCGTCGTGAAGATCGACCCGGGCGCCGACGTTGTTCATGAGCGCGAAGACCTGGCTGGCTCGATCGCCTGTCAGTGAGAGGACGAGCCCCATGGCGTGGCTGAGCTGGGCGGGACCGTACCCGCCGCCCGAGATCTTCGGATCGGTCCAGGTATCCCATTCGGGCATGAAATCGGTGGCCGCGCCCTCGTAGGAGCCAGTGGCCTTCAGCAGTTCGCGGGTGCCCGAGGCCATGGCGACCATCACATGCTCGATGTCGCCGACACCGCCACCTTCGGTCATCAGCCGCTTTGCTTCGACACCGATCGGTCGGTAGTTCCATCCGAACGACAAGACCAGGTGACGGCCGAGCTGCTCGGCGGTTTGGTGGAGGTCCCACGCATCGGCCGGGTTGATCGTGAACGGTTTCTCGCACAAGACGTTCGCGCCCGCCTCCATCGCAGCCTTGGCGTGCTCGTGGTGCAAAGACGATGGACTTGCGACGACAACGGCGTCGAGGTCGTGGCCCAACGCCTCCCGATAGTCCTCGGTGATGTGGGAGAAACCGAACTTCTCCTGGATCACTGCGAGCGCTTCTTCGCCTTTGCGCACCGCAACGACGAGCTCGACGTCGTCACGTTCGTGGAGCACCGGAATGTGGTTGCTCACCGCCCATGAACCTGCGCCGATCACACCGAGGCGAACCTTCTTGTCGCTTGCCATACGCACGTCTCACCTTCGGGCCGGTAACGTTTCCAACCTTACGGAGCCGATGATAGGAGTGCAAGATGATGACGGGGACATCGGACCCTGCGGGCGTGGCAGGAGAGGTCGCGGTTGTCACGGGAGGCTCGCAGGGAATCGGTCTGACGGTCGCCACGGCGATGGCCGGCGGCGGAGCCCGCGTGGCCGTCCTCGATCTACACGAACCGGCTGCCGGCGCACCCGATGCCATGTTCGTGCGGTGCGACGTGGCCGACGAGCCGTCGGTCGATGCGGCTTTCTCGGCCGTGGAGGAAGCGTTGGGTCCGGTGTCGATCCTGGTCAACAACGCCGGCGTCTTCCCGATCGCCTCCATCGAGGACACGACCCGCAGCGAGTGGGATCGAACCCTCGCCATCAACCTGACCGGGGCGTTTCTGTGCTCGCAGCGAGTGCTTCCCGGCATGCGAGCAGCCGGCTACGGACGGATCGTCAGCATTGGCTCGAGCGCGGGCAAGACCGGCGGCGCGAAACACGTGGCCGCGTATGCCGCGTCGAAGGCAGGCGTCATGGCCCTGGCCAAATCGATCGCGTCCGAGTACGCAGCCCATGGGATCACCTCGAACGCACTGGCGCCGGCGCTCATCAACACCGACATGGTCGCGGGCATCGCCGACTTGGCCGATCAGATCCCGGTCGGTCGGCTGGGTGAGCCTGAGGACGTAGCCCGGGCGGTGCTCTTCCTGGCCGCCCGCGAGTCCTCGTTCATCACAGCCGAGGTGATGGACGTCAACGGCGGGTTCTTGATCGACTAGTGCCCTGGCCGTGAACCGTCGATCAGGCAGCCGGCGGTTTGGTCATGCCGATGCGCACGTAGGCCTCGGCGGGGATGGCCTCGATCGTCTTGTAGATCGTCCAGGTGCAGGGCTTGGGATCGTCGCCCGAGGTCTCGTCCGGATAGAGCGGCGAATCTACGACGCGAACCGGATGACCCCAGCGCTCCGCCGGCAATCGTTCCAGCGTGAAGCAGCAGTGGGCGCAGTAGTGGCAGACCCCTTTCTCGTTCCACGCCCAGTCATGTTCCTTCTCGGTGACGCCGAAGGAGTACGGAGGCTCGGGCCGGGGGCCGGTCCCCTCGACCGGATCGCCGCGGGTGCTGCGGCCACCCGAGCCGCACGGGTCGAAACTCAGCACCCAACGGTCGTCATGTTCCTCGAGATCGATGTCGCCCCGCCGTTCGGGGCCGACGAGGTGGCCGCGCATGGCCTCGATGGACGTGTAGAGGTTGCGGTACAGGGTGTCGGCGTAGTCGTTGACCGAGAGGTCATAGACCATGTACCGGTCCTGGATGTACGGCTCGAGCGTGTGACGGTACATCGGTTCGAGCGCGTCCTCGCCGAACCGATCGGCGGCCAGGGCGAGCAGGCCGGACAACAGGTCGACCCACCGGTCGTGCATCTGGCGCCACTGTTCGCGGAGGTCGTCGACCGCCCGAACAGCATCGGCACCGACGAGCGCGCCATTGCGCACGGCGTCGGTGAGGTCGTCGGCCTCGGCCCGAAGCTCGGCCCAGCACGAGAAGGGATCGAACGAGCGACCATCGGGCCGGACGAGGAGGCCGGTGATCCGGGCGATCTGATCGTCGAGATCCCCCGACTCGATCCCTGCCTGGCCGAGCCACTCGAGGAATCCGGGGTGCCACGTCGCGTAGACGTTGTGGCAGACCTCGGCTTCTTCCATGAAGTAGTCGATCAGGTCGGCTGCCTCTTCGGCGGTGCCCGCGGCCAGAAGCTCTTCGATCTTGGTGACCGTCGAGATGACTTGATCGGCCCAGTCGCCGGTGCGAGTCCGCTTGCCGATGTCGTCCGAAAAAACCAGGCGGGTCACAGTGCTACGGTGCATGAGCTATGGAGCGCGCCTGTTTCACATTCGAGATCATGCCCGGCCAAGAGGCGGAGTACAAGCGCCGCCACGACGAGATCTGGCCCGAGTTGGTGGAGGCCATTCAAGACGCCGGGCTGAAGAACTACACACTGTTTCGACGCGGCACCCAGGTCGTCGCCTATGTGGAATGCCACCCCGACATCGAGACGGCGTTCGGCAAGATCGGCGCGACCGACGTCAACGCCCGCTGGTCGGAGTGGTTCGAGGATGTCATTTCGAGCCTGACCGATGCCGACGGCAATCTCTACTGGGCCGAAGAGGTCTGGCACCTCGCCTAGCCGAACAGCTCGTCGATCAAGTCGACACAGGTGTCGACGACGATGCGCTCCGTTTCAGGAGCGACCTGTTCGATGAGGCCATAGGAATGGTGGGCGTAGTCGCACTCGTATCCTCCGGCAGGGTAGGAGGCGGCAGTCGGTAGATACGAGACGACGCCGTTCGAGTACCCGGCGAACAGGGTCGTCGCCGCTGAGGAGCGCTCCTTCACTTGGACCGCCATTTCCGAGAACACCTCGCCTGGCACCGCCGCGATGACCGAGTCGCCGATCCGGATGGCCTGGAGGAACGCGGGGACCTCGTGGTAGTCGCCACCCTCGCGCCGTTGGCGTAGGGCGTCGTCGGCCCAGTTGAGGTGATACTCGATCGGGTTCAGAATCTCGCGGCCGGCTCCTGTCGCGGCCGCCTGCTCGAGCTGGTCGAGGTAGCCCTGGCGCTCGGCCTCCATGGCCTCGATGCTGGGGATGGGCTTGAGCGGAAACGCCACCACTCGGCTGGCGACGACCAGTGGTTGGTGCGGCTGCGGATCGAGGGGCCGGTGCCGGTAGAGCGATATCGGGGTCACCGATCCGTAGTCCTCCTTCACCAAGTCTGTCGCCACGGGCTCCAGGCGATCGGCCACGTGCAGCGCCTCGACGGCGAGGCGCTCGCCGAACGTTCGCTCCGGACCTGAATGGTCGAAGAAACCCTCCAACGGGAGCACGTTGCCTGCCGCGCCCTGGAGGAACAAGCACGTCGCGCCCGTTACGCGCTCGAGGAGCGCCCGCATCGGACCGGGATAGTCGGGGTTCACTGCCGGATCTTCCGGCCCGACGACAACCGGGTGACAGGCATAGTTGACGATGATGGCGAGCGGTGAGCCGTCCTCGCGGTCGAATCGCAACACCCCGACATCACGGTCACAGACGCCATCGGGATCCCATCCGAGAATCATCCGCCCTTCGGGGTTGCGCTCACGCCGATTGACGTTGAGATCGATGCTGCCCGCTCCACCCGCGACCCGGACCGGCGTCAGGCCGTGGGTGGCCAGCTGAGCTGCGGCGACGAGCTGCCGGGGCAGATAGTCGATGTAGGCCAGCTCGTTGTCGGAGTGGCCCCGCTGGTCGCCGCCGATCTTGATGCCGCCGGTGTGGGTGTGGGGGCCCCCGTGGGTGTGGCTGACGTTCAGCAGCACGTTCTCGGCAGGGGCGTCGATGGCCGTGCCGATGGCAATCCGTACCAGATCGGCATCGGCCGGTCGGATGATCGGGACGTCGGCCGCCACGATGGCAACGCGACCCTGGTGGCCATCGAGGACGAGAGCAGTTGCGGTCAGTGGCGCCCGGATCTCGGTAGCAGCCTCCCAGCGGCGGGAGTAACCGACCAGGTCGATGGGCAGCGGAGGTGTGATATCGACTCGGGCGATGCCAGCGTGGAGCACGAACAGATTGTGCCAGAATCGATTCCAGTATGTCTCATCTGGTCATCGGTCAGGTCTCCGTGTACTTCGGGTTGTTCGACGACGCGATGCCTGCCGGCTTCCGTAAGGGCCGGGAGGCGCACGCGGAGGCCGTCGGAGCGCTGCTGGCCGAGCACGGCCAGGTGATCTTCCCGGGGGTGATCGACTCCGAAGACGGAGGTCGGAGGGCAGCGAGGGAGCTCGCCGCCGCGGGAGTCGACGTCGTGGTGTTCGCGCCCACGATGGCCGCTCCCCCCAACTACGCATGGGCGGCCGTTGCCGGCCTCGCCGATACGCCCATCATCACCCTGGCCGCCCAGGAAAGCGGCGTGGTGCCAGACGACTACGACACCGAGCAGGCGACGCGGCGGAGCCTCCCGGTCGGATTGGCGATGTTCACGAACGTGCTGGTGCGTCGCTCGCGGCCGTTCATGACGGTCGTCGGCGAACTGGACTCGGCATCATTTCGAGACGACCTCGCGGACGCACTGCGAGTTGCGGGCGCGGTTGCCCGCGTGCGAGCGGCTCCGTTTGCCGTCATCGGTCCACCCATCCCGGGGTACGACGACGTGATGGCGTCTGCCGACGACCTCCAGCGGCTCGGCGTGCGGGCCGTCGACGTGACCGCGGCTGAGCTCAGCACTGCCTTCGCCGCGGTCGAGGACGACGAAGTCGACCGGCTGGAGCAAGCGCTCGACGAGACGAACGACGCCACCGCCGTGCGCGGTCCGGTTCTGCATCGATCGGCTCGTCTCGCGCTCGCCATGGAGTCGGTCTGTGACCAACACGGCGTGTGCGGCGGTGCGGTCAACTGCCACAGCGACGTGTTGCGCTGGAACTCCGACATCGGTGTGACTGCCTGCCTCGGCGTGTCTCGTCTGAGCACCAGCGGACGCCCGTTCGCGTGCACCGGTGATCTGCCGACCGGAATCCTGCTGGTACTCGGCCGGGAGCTCGCCGGATCGGCGCTGTACTGCGAGCTGTATCAGCTCGACCTACCCGGGGACTGGGTGTTGGTCGCCAACGGCGGCGAGGGCGACATGTCGATGCGACCGCCGGGATCGCCGGTGCGGCTGCTGCCGGAAGATCACTACGCGGGGGAACATGGCGCGGGCACCGCAGTCGCGTTCGCACTGGCGGTCGGCCCTGCGACTCTGGTCAGTCTCACGCCTGCGGCGGATGCGAAGGGCGGCTGGGTGCTGGTCGCGGCCGAGGGACACATCATCGATTCTCGTCACGACACCATGGAGGGGCCAAACGGCATGTTCCGGTTCGCGTCCGGTCGCGTCGCCGACGGCTATGGCCGGTGGTGCCGTGCGGGGGCCACCCACCACGCCGCACTGTTGCCGGGCCACCAAGTCGGTGCGCTGCGCGACGCTACGGACTTGCTGTCCATCGAACTGGCCGAGGTCTGAGCGCCATCACGACACTCGTACGCAGCCGACTCCCAGAAAGCGGGCGACGGTCTCGATGTCGGCCGCGAGGTGTCCGGGCGCTGCTGCGCTGTGGTGGTTGACACCTGCGGTCACCCATCGTTTCCAGGCGTCGGCAACGCCGAGCGCCCCGGCAAATCGGAACGCGCCTCCGACGGTGGGACTCTCGGGGAAGGACCGACTGGTGATCTCACCTTCGGCGACGACCAGTCGAAATCCGCTGGACTCGTCGGGATGGGGCGTGAACGCAACCAGAGATGCCGGGCCCGCCGGCAGCTCGAACCACGCCCCCCAGCCGGTGTGGGCGTCGGACTCGAACCAGGGGTTGGGGCGGAAGCGCGGCCGCTGACCGGCTGGGCACCATCCGATGTCGTGCTCGCCGGAGTTTGCCAGTGCGACCTCGGCTGTCTCGAAGTCGATCGCCTCGATCTCGTGGTAGAGCGCGGCACCGCCCAGGCTCCTGGCCACGATCATCGCCACCGTGGTCGAGACGTCGCCTGCACATGTCCACGGCACCCCGCGCCCGGTCTCACGACCGAGCGCGAAACACGGGGTGACCCCCGGGTCGGCTGCGAACCGAATCTCGGGGACGTGACAGTTCATGGCCCCCGCGTCGACTCCGAGGTCGGCGTCGAGCGCATCGAGCGCCGCCGCCAACCGCACCGATCGCGCTGCATCGTCGTGCCACGGCCCCTCGACATCGAAGCCGGCCTCGACCTCCGACCGCAGCGCGTCGACCTCGTCTTCGGTCACGGCTCGATATCGCCGTGCCACTTCGTCCGGGCCGACGGAGACAAGGCGGATCCCGGTTGCTTCGCGAAGGGCGTCGTCGTCCACGTCGACACAGTCGTAGCCGGCGATGGGTGTCCCCACCCGGGCGATGGTGACTCGACCGAGCCGCGAAGCCAGCCCCGCAGCCCGCACGACCCGGACCACCTCGTCGCCTTCACCTACCACGATCTGATGGACCCGCCCTGCCCGAGCCAGCACGTTGGTGAGCATCGGCGTCCCGACCGTAGCCCCGAGACGGGTGATGTCGGCCGCGCCGAAATCGGCCGGAATCGCCGGCTCTCGCTGCAGTGCCCAGACGACCACCGGGACATCGGCGAGGGCGTCGAGTGCGGCAACGGCGTGGGTCGGGGGCACGGCCATCGACTGGACGACAAGGACGACATCGGCGTTGCCCGCGCCGGCAGTGGCCGCCATCGTCGTCCCTTCGCTCGGACTGCTGACCAGGCCCCGGACGACAACGTCGTGGCCCGCTGCGGTCAGCGTCGCGGCGACGTCGGCCGCGATGGCCTCACGGTCGGCCCGGAACGCGGGCCCCACGCTGCTCTCCCAAAACGTCCAATACGGGACGAGCAGTGCGACCCGGATCGGCTCTGACAGCGGCATGGAATCCGGCCTAGTCTGGAAACGTTACCGACGCAAGCTCTGAGGAGGGTCACCGTGACCGAAGCGAGCATCGAGTTCTCCGAGATACTCGGGCGGCGAGTGCGGCTCGGGTCGTGGGAGGACCAGAAGATCTCGACATACCGCAAGATCGCAGACGCCGTCTCCGATGGAAGCTGGGACCACGCCGCCGATCTGGCCGATTACTTCACCGACGAGGCCAACGTATGTTTCAGCCTCTACCGACAGTGGATCAACCAACTGCAGGGGTTCCTTCGCGACAACGGCGCGACGACCGACGAGGTCGACGCGATCGACGCCGCCATCGTCGCCAAGCTCGACCTGCCCGATGGGACTCCGTGGAACGCCCGCCGCCACTGGGATCGCTATCGCCAGGAACAACGCGCTCTGCTCGGGCACATCTACCGCCAGGAAACAGATGCGGCGTTGACCATGCTGGCGCAGATGAAGGAGACGTGGCGCCAGACCCACGACCGCGACGTCGATCACACCTACGGTCTCATGTCTGCCGCTCAGGAACGGCACGGCGCCCAGGGCATCGCCGACATGTTCCAAGTGGTGTTGGTGCCCCTGTTCTCGTGGCGCTACAACAAGTTCGACATCGACCAGCATCCGTGGGAAGAGGGGCTGGAGACGCTGATGATGGTCGCCTGCGAGGCCATGCGGGGCCACCTGGTCGGACCGGAGCGCACCGGCGACTTCGACCTCGTCGAGACCGACGATCGATTCGTACTCCGATTCGACCCGTGCGGATCGGGTCAACGAACGATCCGTGGCGACTGGATCGAAGGCACGCCGGCGCGCATGGAGCCGCCGTACAACTGGGGGGTATCCGAGGAGGAAGCCTCGTGGAACCACTACACGAAGGGAGTGTGCCTCTACTGCGCCCACTGCATCGTGTTGATGGAGGAGCTCCCCATCGACCGCTTCGGCTACCCCGTACGAGTCATCGATCCGCCCATCTACCCGGACACCGACCGTGACCCCGAAGTGCGCCAGCAGTGCCAGTGGACGATGTTCAAGGACCCGACGGCCGTCCCCGAGGAGGTCTACGTGCGAGTCGGTCGTACCAAGCCGAGCGTGTTCGGCTCGTCGCACTTCGACGCGCCCGAGCTGCCCGATGCCGGGGCGCTGGGCCTGCCCGGCACCGGGTGAAGTTGGCGCACTGATGCGCGCTGCGGTCCTGGCCAGCTACGGCGAACCCCTCGATCTGGTCGACCGGCCCGACCCGCGGCCAGGTGAGGGTCAGGTGGTGGTCGACGTGGCAGCCTGTGGGGTGTGCGGCAGCGATGTGTTCCTGCGCAAAGGGGGCTTCGCATCGACGCTGCCGATCGTCCCGGGCCATGAGGCGTCGGGCGTGGTGACCGAGGTCGGCGCCGGCGTCACGTCGGTGGCTCCCGGCCAGCCCGTGGCCATCTACTACATCGAACATTGCGGGGATTGCGAGCTCTGCCGGGCCGGTCGGGTGAACATGTGCCTGCATGTGCGTCGCATGGGGGTGGACTTCGATGGCGCCTTCGCCGACCGAGTCCTCGTGCCTGCCGAGAACGTCATCGCGGTGAACGCCGACGACGACCCGGCCGCGATTGCGGTTCTGACCGATGCGGTCGCCACGCCCTATCACGGTCTCGTCCGCGTTGGTCGGGCGCGGCCGGACGAGACGGTCGTCGTCTTCGGTATCGGCGGCATCGGGTCGAACGCGGTACAGATCGCCACCCATCTCGGTTGCCGGGTCGTTGCCGTCAGCCGGTCGGAGTCGAAGCTTCGGCTGGCCCAACAGTTGGGCGCCGAGACATGCGTTACCGCCGATGACGATGTCGTCGAGAACGTCCGAGCGGTCTGTGGTCCGGCCGGGCCCGACATCGTCGTGCAAACCGTCGGCTCCGCGGCCGTCGACGAGCAGGCCATCGCGGCGGTGGGCGTCGGCGGTCGGGTCGTGCTCATCGGCGCCAGCCTCGAGCCGTTCCGAGCCCGGGCGGTCGACTTCATCTGGAAGGAGGCGACCGTGCATGGCTCACGAGGCTTCGTTCCCGACGACATCCGCGAAGTCATCGATCTCTATCGTGCTGGCGTGATAACGACCGACCACCTCGTCGCCGATCGCCGACCGCTGGCCGAGGCCAACGCCGCCCTGGCTGATCTCGAGTCCGGCCGGGTACTGCGGTCGGTGCTGGTCTTCGGCGAGGGATGGTCCACCCGGTGAAGCCGCTCCAAGACATCCCGATCGTCGCCCCGTGGACGACGGTCGGTGGGTACTAACGTCCCGCGTCATGGAGATCGCTGAGTTCCAGGCCCTGATGGAGCGCCTCTACGGCCGAGGCGACCGCGACCGCGGATCCCGTCGACCGTCGCGTGGCTCGCCGAGGAGGTCGGCGAGCTCGCCCAGGCAGTCCGGAAGGGCACCGCCGACCAACAACTACACGAGCTCGGCGACGTGTTGGCGTGGCTGTCGTCGCTGGCGAATCAGCTCGGGTTGTCGCTCGAGGATGCGGCGCAGCGGTACGTGACCGACCCGCCCTGACTCAGCTCTCCTCGATGACCACCGATTCGACCATGACGGGGCTGCTCGGTCCGCCGCCCAGGCCACTGGCCGGATCGTCGACGTGGAGCCCGAGGATGGACTCGAGCACGTCGAGGCCCTCGATGGTGCGTCCGAACCTCAGGTAGGTGCCCTGGGAGTCGAGCAGTGCGGTGTCGGGTCCGGCCGAGAAGAAGAACTGCGCGCCCGACGAGTCGGGCCCGGCGCTGCGGGCCATGACGAGATCGCCGGGTTCGTACGTGAACGGGCCGGTGTATTGTCCCGTCGTTGCGTCGGTCACGAACTCGCCACCCTCGTCGGGAATCGTGTAGCCGGGGCCGGGGTCGCTCGGGGTGTTCGTCGTCGGCGCCCCACCCTGGATGATGTCGATCGACGTGTCGGTTCGGAACATCGACGTGCCGTCGTAGTAGCCGTACTTCGCGAGCACGATGAAGTTGTTGACCGTATTCGGCGTCGTCTCGGTGTCGAGCTCGACCCGGATCACGCCCTCGGACGTGTTGAACACGGCGGTGTAGGCGACACCGTCGCTCGTACACGTCGGCGGGGCCTGGGTGAAGCTCGTGGATCGGGGCGAGTCGTCGGTCGGGCACGGGGTCTCGCCCTCGACCGACTCCCCCGGCTCGGGCGGCGCGACCACCGCAACCGTGAAGCCCTCGGGGAGCACGGGGATGTCGGCGGGGTCGACATCGGTGATCGAGCTCAATGCGCTGATGCTGGGTGGCGGCTCGATCTCGGCGCCCTCGGGCACGTACGCGATGGTGAACACCTGAAGGTCTTCGGTGAAGGCGACATCGGCAAGGTTCTCGGTGAAGATCTCGGGCTCGG